>Ga0315289_10000603_pt1 | contig 55443 bp, 47 predicted proteins | sample YL17G11_40_MG_FD_203452 | JGI IMG/M metagenome (GOLD analysis project Ga0315289, IMG submission 203452) | Sediment microbial communities from Yellowstone Lake, YNP, Wyoming, USA - YL17G11_40 | ecosystem: Environmental > Aquatic > Freshwater > Lake > Sediment | place: USA: Wyoming | collected...
AGAGAACTTAAACCGTTTCATCAGCCGATCTTTTGCTTCTTCAACTTCCTTGCTCTGCCGGATGATCTTAATGACTTCATCGATGTTTTTCAGGGCGATCATCAGACCTTCCAGGATATGCATTTTATCTCTGGCTTTCTTCAGATCATATGTGGTACGCCGGGTGATAATCTCAATCCGATACTCAATGTAGTGCTGAAGAATTTCTTTCAGCATCAGTACCTTTGGCTCCCCTTTGACAATCGCAAGATTCAGCACACCAAATGAAGATTGTAACTCAGTATGTTCAAATAATTGATTCAATACGACATCATCAATAGCGTCACGTTTCAGCTCAATGACAATCCGCATGCCTTTCCGATCACTTTCATCACGAAGATCAGAAATCCCCTCGATTTTCTTCTCTTTGACAAGCTCAGCAATTGTTTGCAGAAGAACAGATTTATTCACCTGATACGGCAGCTCATGAACAATGATTTTATTTTTTTGTTCGCCTTCCTCAATAGAAGTTTTCGCACGGACCACAAGTGAACCGCGTCCTGTGGAATACGCAGAAAGGATCCCACCACGACCATAGATAATCCCACCTGTCGGAAAATCAGGTCCTTTAATAATCTCCATTAACTCCGCAGTCGATGTCTCAGGAGCGTCAATCATCCGGATAGTACCATCTATCACCTCACAGATGTTATGAGGCGCCATGTTCGTGGCCATACCAACCGCGATACCGGACGATCCGTTCACGAGGAGATTTGGTAAAATCGCTGGAAGAACCTCAGGTTCTTTTAAGGTACCATCAAAATTATCACGCCATTCCACGGTCTCTTTCTCAATATCCTGCAGCATCAGTTTGGTGATCTTGGCCATTTTTGTTTCTGTATTATGGTTGATAAAACCATTTGCAATATACGAGTGGCACGGGCTGTCGACGCGAAGAGAATACACTGTTTTTTCCTCAGAGGTTGGTGCAATTTCGTATATTCGATTAAAGAAATATTCATAATGAAGAATATCATCGATGAGTTTTCTGTCTACTGCATCAAGTTTTTTCATCAGAAGACTGTAATTTCTACGCAGGTTGTTATAACGATCATAATTATATCGATGGAACAATGGATCTTTATATTTGGTACGTAAATAATCTGTGATAAAAGGAATAAAATCGTTTTTACTCATGCGTGTATTATTCAAACTTTGAACCCGTGCTAAACGTTTTTGTTTTTTTGAACAGGAAAAACCAATATTCTCCTGGAATTTTTTTATATTGTTGACATCGGAGATGATCAGTTTGTAGCATGGGTTTCGTTTATCTTTATAGGGCAGAGTTGTTATTATCCCAAAATTAAGCAATAACGTCTTAAGTTGATGGATGAGTTTTTTACTATTTGATAGATAGGTTAATTCAATGGATTTTCCACCATGTCGTTTATCCACTTTATAAGATACTGAGCCGTCACCTTCAAATAACCCACTCAGGAAACTAACGATACATCCACGGGTTGATTGCAGAACAGTGAATGGTATTTCCTTTTTCTCAGATGTTGTTTGTGTTAGTCCAATATTTTTCAAAAATTCGACAACATGAGTATAATAAATACTTAATTCAATGCAGTGACACTTCGGTAACTTACGTTCATATAATTTGATTCCCGGGAACTGATGAAGAATTGCTTTTTTCACTTTATTGTAATACTCTCTATTGAGGTTATTGAACAGTATTTGCTTCTGGTGAAAACTTCCTTCAGATACCAGAGCGCCTAGGAGAAACGCAAGTTCCTTATTCATCGTTTTTGGTAATTGAAAGATCTTTGTTCTTTTACTGACCAAAGGATGATATTGCCTTAATGAAATATTTTTCTTAGGGAAACATTGAGATGATCTGCTTAACACGACATAGTCATTTTTCGTAATCTCAGAAAGCATCTTCCATTTAAGGTGTGGAATGCCATGGTCGTTTACCCAAGTAATCACCGGATGATTATACGATCCTTCCAATTCATATCCTTGTTGAGTACGCAGGTATATTGTAGGATGTTTTCCAGAGTTGAAAAATTTCGATGCATGAGTTTTTTGATTCTGATAATTGACAATCTGCAAATTAATATCGGTCTCTTCACCGCAAGCTACATCTTTTATATCCATGATCCCCTGGTCGGTCAGCACCATCGTATCCCCTGTGACACAATATCGCATCGCAGCAGCGGAATCCCCATCGACCGAACCAAAATTTCCTTGCCCTGCAATTAAGGGATATCGCAGTGAGAAATCCTGTGCCATACGAACCAACGAGTCATACACTGCTTGGTCTCCGTGAGGGTGGTACTTTCCCAAAACTTCTCCGACCACTCGAGCAGATTTCTTATACGATTTTTCATACCCCATTCCCATTTCATTCATCGCGTACAAGATCCGCCGATGTACTGGTTTTAACCCATCCCGAATGTCAGGAAGAGCCCGGCTCATGATCACACTCATCGAATAATCAATAAAAGCCCGTTTCATTTCCTCGTTAATATCACGCGGTTGATCGTTTTTCTTGTTAATTTCAGCCATCTTTCATCACCTCAGATATCCAGATTCACAACATCCTTTGCATGCTGTTCGATAAACGCTTTTCTCGGTTCAACTGCTTCACCCATGAGGATCGTGAATAATTCATCTGCTTCCACGGCGTTTTCAATCGTGACCTGCAGCATTACCCTGCTCTCAGGATCCATTGTTGTTTCCCACAGCTGCTGTGGGTTCATCTCCCCCAGACCCTTGTACCGCTGGATACCCAGTCCTGTTTCTCCAAGCTGTTTAGCTTTCTGTACTCTTTCTTGTTCTGAAAACGCGTATTCCACCGTCTTTCCTTTCGTCATTTTATAGAGTGGTGGTTGTGCAATGTATAGATATCCTTTCTCAATGAGCGGTCGCATATACCTAAAGAAGAAAGTGAGCAACAAGGTTCGAATATGTTCACCGTCGACATCAGCATCGGTCATCAGAATAATCCTATGATACCTGGCGTTCTCAATATTAAACTCCTCAGCAATTCCGGTTCCGACTGCAGTGATCAAGTGTAGGATTTCTTCGCTTTTCAGGATTTTATCCAACCGTGCCTTCTCCACGTTCAGGATTTTTCCTCGTAGTGGTAAGATCGCCTGGAACTCTTTATCGCGAGCTTGCTTTGCGCTGTTGTGAACAAATACACCACTAGCTAATGCAAAGTTGTGGGTATGGGGAACTTCAATATCGTAAACATCGATCTTTTCAGATAATGGTATAATATCAATGATTTTATGGTTGTAATTTACAACTGCTTCAACAGCGGCCTTGTCATTTCCATCAAAGAATCGATTAATGAATGTTTCATATCGTAAAAGATTCTTGTCATTGGTCTCTTTACGAAATAGATCATATTCATTGGTGTTTATATTTTTATTTTTGTCATAGATTTTTCGTAAAGCCAGTAAAGTACGTGTATAATACGTTTTATTGTAAGCTTCTTTTCTCTTTGCTCGAAATTCTGGCGTCCATTGCTCTTTTGTTTTTTGTCGTCTCCATTCAAGAAGCTGTTCATTTTGCCATTGTTTTTTTGCATATTCCGAAAACTGAATTTTTATTTCAGGATTTTGAATGAAAAATTCTTTTACTCGTTGAGATTGTTTATCTCTATGATTTTTATCATTCCAATATTTTTTTTGTTCTGCGTCCAATCTGCTTAAATTCTTGCTTCGATATTCTTTATTGGTGTTGTAAAATTCTAGATATTTCTTCATCATGTATTTTTTGTATTCAGGATTCTGCCATTGCTTTTTCGCTCGTTCGCTTAGTAGTTTTCGCATTTTCGGCTCTTTCATTCGTTTGCTCATCTTTTGTCTGAATTCCACTGTTTGTTTTATCAATCGACATTTTTCTTTTGTCTCTTCAGTATGAAGTGTACGATATGCTAATTCACTGTGAAGTTTCTGATGAGCCTCTTTTGTTAATCTAGTAATATTAGTTGGATTATTGTTTGATTTGTTGAAATCGATATGGTGTTTATGCGGTCCAATTTCAGGGGAATATATGCCATTTTCAATATTCCATTTATCTCCTAAAATATGGGTGAATATCCATCGGTGTTCCTTGTTGTCATATACTAATTCGTAGCCTTCGATTGTGATTCTTTTTCCTTTTCGTGAAAGCTGTCGTCTTAAAGGCATCAGCGAATCTGTGAAAGTAAGATCTTTAGCGTTCTTGTATATTCCAGTTCTTGTCATAAAAGGATGATCAGGTGTACAAACAATCTCTTCATTGTTATCCAAAATAAGTTTCAGGACGTCAGCTTTTCGTTTTGTGATTCGTGGATTTTTTATTTCTTCAATACCAATTGTTCCATCTTTTTTTATCGTATAACAGAAATTACGTTTTCCTTGTTTATTTTCTTTGATTAATTCTTTAAACGTAAGATTTCTCCCATCAGTAAGTGCAATTTTAGTATCCCCTGAAAAACAACCACCTGCCGAATCTCCTTCCACAAGATAAATTTCAGATTGACTTGGATCACGACTTGAGCAATCAGCAAGTTTTCCAGGAAGTGCGGATGATTCAAGCAGCCCTTTCCGTCGTGTTAGCTCTCGTGCCTTTCGTGCCGCGTCACGGGCTTTGCTTGCAAGCATTGCCTTATCAACAATCGTACGTGCAACAACAGGATTCTCTTCAAAAAATTCAGATAATTTTTCGTAAGTTACGCTTTCAACAACACCTCGTACTTCCGAGTTTCCAAGCTTTGATTTGGTTTGCCCTTCGAATTGCGGGTGTATTACCTTACATGATATAACTGCAGTTATACCTTCTCTGCTGTCCTCTCCACTTAAACTAAAACTTTCATCGAGCATTTTGTTTTTTTTGCCGTAATCATTGAGGATTCTAGTCAATGCACCTTTGAAACCAAAAAGATGAGTCCCTCCTTCAGGAGTGTTGATGTTATTTGCGAATGTGAAAATATTTTCTGTATAACCATCAGTGTATTGAAGTGCAACTTCTACCTGAACTCCTTCTTTTCCACCTTGGAAATATATGGGATTTGGGTGCAAAGGAGTTTTATTCTTGTTTATATAACTAACAAATTCGCTAACGCCACCATCGTATCTAAATACTTCGTGTTTTTTATTTTTTTCATCATTGATATCAATCTGTAATCCAGCATTTAGAAAAGCCATTTCGCGTAGTCTTGTCACGATTGTTTCGTAATTGAATTCTGTAGTCTCAAAAATCTCAGGATCAGGTAGAAAAGTAATTGTTGTACCATTTTCTTTTGATTTTCCAATTACCTTCAGAGTACTTGCAGTTTTTCCTCTTTCATAACGCTGATAGTACTCTTTGCCATCTCTTCTTACCTTAACTTCAAGCCAGGCAGAAAGCGCGTTAACTGCTGAGACGCCAACACCATGTAACCCTCCTGATACTTTGTATGCTTTCCCGTCAAATTTACCACCGGAGTATAAAACGGTCATAACAACTTCGACGGCCGGTTTTTTGTATTTTTCATGGATATCGACCGGGATCCCTCGCCCATTGTCTACTACCGTTACCGAGCCATCCTTATTTAATGAAACTTGTACGTTAGTACAATACCCTGCCAATGCCTCATCGACTGAGTTGTCCACAACCTCATAAACGAGGTGATGCAATCCTCTTATATCCGTACTTCCGATATACATTCCTGGATTTTTCCGTACTGATTCGAGCCCTTCTAGAACTTGAATTTTACTTGCGTCGTATGATGAAGACGTTAGCGGTAACTCTTCTTTTTCAGTTATATAGGAAAGCTTTACTTTCGTTTTTTCAATTTTCAAAGGCTTTAACTTTATTTTTTTAGCTTTATGTAGACTTTTTACCTTTTTTTTCTTTGTTGCAGTAGTTTTTACTTTTTTCGTTTTTATAATTATTTTTTTGATTTTGTGTGAAGCTTTTGGCTGTTTTTTCTTGGCTGCAACAGGTTTTACCTTAACTTTTTTTGTTTTTGAAGTTTTTAACTTTATTTTTTTGGCTTTCTGTAAGGTCTTTACCTTTTTTTTCTTGATTTTAGGTGCCAACTTTATCTTCTTTTTTTTGTTCTTCATAAGATTTTCCTCATTGTCAAAGTGTACACTAAATTCTATTGATTTCTGTCTAGTTTTTGCCTATCCCATCTCCTGGGCTAGTTTTACAGGAGACTCATATGGAGTAGAGCCTAATAAATGTTGCTATATATGGAGAAAAACCGTGTTTTTTTGGCAAGAGTTAAATAAAGGTTATGACTTTTGGGTTGTGGTGGAGGTTTTGTATGAGTAAGAAGAAATTGATTATAGCAATATATGTTGTTTTTGCATTGCTTTTATGTGGTTTTGTAGGCATTGCAGCAGCTGATGAAGGTCTTGCAGCGCAGTATGCTCCTGTATTGTATTTTGAGAAAGGCGAAGAGTGTTATCCTGTCAATGTCTCATATCTACTTGATTCTGGTAATTCAGTATTGAAGAATATTACGATTGATGAGGGCAATATTGTTACTTATCTGGATAATATCCATGGAACTGTTACTGATAATGGTATTATTGAGGACTACAAACAGAAGGAAAGTTTACTTGGTTATACTGTTTATTATAATGAGTTTACTGAGGCTGGAACAACTATAATTCAATATTGGATGTTTTATGCCTTTAATAAAGGGGAGGAGAACCAGCATGAGAGCGACTGGGAGATGGTACAGGTTGTAATTCCCTCTGGTGGTGATAAGTCGGTTGGCTATAGTCAGCATTATAGCGGCCAAAGTGCAAAATGGAGTCAGGTGGAAAAGACAGGGGATCATATTAAAGTCTATGTTGCGCGTGGTTCACATGCAAATTATCTGCGTTCTTATTCTGGTAAACTTGGTATTGCAAATGATATAGTCGGTGATAACGGTAAAGTTCTTGGGTCGGATGATTATAATTTGGTGGAGTTAAATTCTCAGGATTGGCTTAATAAAGATATTTTATGGGGTGAGGTTAATAGTGCTGAGGATTTTGTTCTTGGTCGTGCTGGTCCGCAAGGTCCAAAGTTTAGACAGGATATGAGTGGTAACCTTATGTGGGAGGGCTCTTCTTGGGGCAGCGGTCTTTTACCAGCGAATGATATGTTGTTTCAATTAGAGTGGTTGCTTTACAATTTTATTACAATTATTATCTTGATAACCTTGCTTACCCTGGCAATAATGGGTGTACGCATTTATCTTAGAAATAAAAAATATGGTCTTGGGCCACGAATAGTCTCGATGTTTTATATCGATGGTTTCAACTTGAAAAGCGTTGGTAACATCCTTTGTTTTGTTGGTATAATTATTGGAATTCTCGGTTTAATTAACACTTGGTATGTGGTGTCCGCGGATATTAATGTAGCAGGTTTTCAGACAACAGGTACAACCGATGTTATTTCCATCCATGGATTGAATGGTGTACAAGTTACTATGCCTGGGCTTGATGGTCCTGTCCCGATGGGTTCAGCGGTTGTGCCATTTGGTTTGGTGTTATTGTTAGGTATGTTTTTGATGATTCCTGCAACAATAGGTGTTCATCGTAGTAGAAAACTTGGTATGAAATATTTGTTCCGCGGTATCAGGTTTGTTATCGCTATAATTATCCTACTAGGCGCTATCGTAGCAATTGGGTTCATGATTCCAGGCGGGTCCTCAGGTTTTGGTGGTGGTAATTATGTTTCAGATTTGCTAAAATCTATTTCAAGTAGTCCCATGGCTGGAGAATATTCTTTTACCATAAATGAGGCGAATGTGACCGGTGACGTTACTGCAAAATGGGGGCTTGGACCAGGAGCGGTATTACTCTTGATTTCAGGTATTATCTTTATAGTCGCGGGTGTACTTGAAATTGTTGCAAATAAAGTGTTTTTTGAAACAAAAATTCCAGCGGAGAAACCGAAACGTGTGAAAAAGAAACCGCCGGTTGAGCAACTACCATCAGAAACAAAAAAAGAATAAGCAACTCTCTATTTAACATGCTGTAGTAACTTTGTTTCAGTAAATACTAAAACCGTGCTATGCATATCAGTTTGGGGGATTTATGATCATCAACGCTGATCTTCATATTCATTCACGTTTTTCCGGTGCCACTAGTGACAAAATGAGTATTGAGACTCTTTCTGTAGAGGCGCCGCGGAAGGGGATTCAAATTGTTGCTACTGGTGACTGTCTTCACAGCGGATGGATGAAAGAAATAAAATCATGTTCTGTTGTCGATGATGGAACGTTTGAACTTAATGGCACGCGATTCATTCTAAGTACCGAAATTGAGGATCAGAGGCGTGTGCATCACTTATTTTATTTTTCAAGCATTTCTGCTGTCGAGACTTTCAAAGAGAGGATAAAATCAAAATCAAAAAATCTTGAGACCGACGGTCGACCAAATGTCAACATGAGTGGCGAAGAACTTGCATCCATTGCTAAAGACGTTGACGTTCTTATCGGCCCTGCGCATGCTTTCACTCCATGGACTGCCATGTATGCTTATCATGATTCTTTGAAAGATTGCTATGGCGATCTGGCAGACTATGTTTCATTTGTAGAACTGGGGCTTTCTGCTGATACTGATTTTGCTGATAAAATACAAGAGCTACATCGACTCACCTTTTTAACGAACTCAGACTCCCATAGTCCTCATCCAGTTAGACTTGCTAGAGAGTTCAATCGGTTTGAGGTTAAAGATGCTACTTTTGATGAAATTAAAAAGGCTATTTTGAGGGTTGGTGGTAATAAGCCTGTTCTTAATGTTGGTTTACCTCCTCAGGAAGGCAAGTACCACGAGTCAGCATGTATCTCCTGCTACACCCATTACACTTTGGATGAGGCTATTAGGAGACGATGGAAATGCAGCTGCGGAAAGCAGATAAAAAAAGGTGTAAAAGATCGGATCAACGAGATGGCGGACTTTGCCGAACCACATCATCCAGATCACAGACCTCCGTATGTTCATCTAATTCCCTTGGCTGAGATTATTACAAAGGCTATAGGGCAACATACTCCTTTTACACAAGCAGTATCTAAACGATGGAATGAACTGATATCAGTTTTTGGTAGCGAGATAAATGTACTAATTGATGCTGATATCAATGAGATAGCAAAGTTTACTGCACCAGCAATTACTGAAGCGATACAGGCCTTCCGTGAAAAAAAAGTAATCATCAGACCAGGTGGCGGCGGGCAGTACGGAACAATAGAACTTTCTGGAGAAGCAATGGATACTAAGTTTACCTTACAACCAAAAGATACACAAAAAAGTCTTCTTGACTACTAAGGATGTGATGATGTTTGGATTACGATATTGCAGAGCGTGAAATTAAAAAAATGATTGCAAGTGGTAAGGATCCTACGTTTTTACAAAAAATTGTAGACTATTTGTATGAAAATTTTGAGAGATACAGCTGGGTGGGAATCTATATCGTCAAAGGAAATGATTTGATACTTGGTCCGTGGAGAGGAGAGCATGCAACAGAGCACACAAAGATACCGATTGGAACGGGGATATGCGGTTCTGCAGCTCAAAGCGGTAAAACAGAATTAATACCAGATGTAAACAAAGATAACCGATATTTGGCGTGTTTTGTTTCTACGCGGTCTGAAATAGTTGCACCAATAAAAAGGAATAAAAATGTTGTAGGTGAGATAGATATTGATTCTGATATGCCCAATGCGTTTGATAAACAAGGCGCTCTTTTTTTAGAAAAAATTGCAGATATGCTTAGTAAGCATATCTGTTAGATAATTTTTCAGCACTCAAGATCATCATCATTGCCCGAAGGCTCAGCAAGGGTTCGGTCATCACTTGTTGAAGCAATATCTCTACAGTGATTTAATGTTTTTGTTATTAAGTTAATTATTGCTAGGTGTTGCTACAAAAAAATTACGCCTGGTATTTTTCTTTCGGCTTCATCTTGAAAAATTGTTCTTTTGTCATCGATGCATGTCGTAAACATGAATTTATAATGACATTTTGCTGTTTCGACCATTCTTTATCACTATGAGTGCGAACATATTCTGCCCATTTGTCGACAAAAAGTAATCTATCTTTTTGATTTTCTTTTATAAAAGAATGCATGGAGTTGCTCCTTATACTGTTGTATCAACTTCTCATCTATATATCCTTCGGCGATCTTTCTGAGATGTCGTGCATCTTCCAAATCCTTAGGTGATTTGAGAACAACTTCCTTAAAAGCAATTTGAAGTTCTAGGTGGGAAATACATATTTTTGCATCCGGTAACTCTACAGTTATAGTTTTTTCGAGTGCTAACTTATCGAATTTGTTTTTTGCACATTTCAATTCAATATTCGGAATTATTGTACCTCTTTTAGCAAACCGTATGGGAATATTTTCTGTAAGATATTCAAATATGTCAGTATTCTTTTCTGCATTTAAACAATAGAAATCATTTTGGATTAATTTTTTAAATAAAGATTGAAATGTAGGAAAATCAATTTTTGGAATGATGATATCAATATCTTCGCTGGCTCGTGCTCTTCCTAAAAGTATGGAGACATATCCGCTAACAATAACATAAGAAGCATGTTTCTCTAAAATTTTAGTAAAAGCAATTGCAAAATAATCTAGATCAGATAACTCTCGATCAATTTCAATTTTTGAGTTCGTAATAAATTTCATCTTTAGGTATCAACCCATAATATTCCAGATCGGATTTTTCCAGCATTCTCGCAGAACTTTTACACCAAGATCAATTACTGTTTTTTTGTTATCTTTGATGACTAGATTTTTTCCATCGGTTTCACCGATTTTAGTAAACGGTGTTTTTTCTTTTTCCAGCAGTTTTTCAAAATCTTTTTGTTTTTCTTTTTTTGCTTCGACAATCCATCTGGTGTTTGATTCTGAAAAGAGTTTGAAATCCGTTCGTAGATCGGCTCCTATTTTTGATATTTCTATCTCTGCACCAATATCTCCACCGATTGCCATTTCAGAGATACAGACTGCTATGCCACCTTCACTTACATCATGACATGAGGCAATGTACGCCTTATCAATTGCAGAAAGAATACCATCTATGCATTTTTTCAATAGTTCCACATCTGTGCGCGGAACCTTTCCGCCATTAACTCCTTGCACTTTATAATACTCAGAGCCACCCATCTCTTTCTCAGTTACCTTTCCAACTAAGTATATTGGATTTCCTTTTTCTTTGAAATCAACAGTAACACACTTTCTGATATCAGGCACTATGCCAATTCCCATGAGCTCGGGTGTTGGTGGCACCGATGTTTCGATGGATTCATTATAAAAACTTACATTTCCAGAGGCAAACGGCATGCAAAGAGGCCTTGCCATATCCCCAAGACCACGACAGGATTCATAGAATTCTCCCATTCGTTCAGGTTTTTCAGGATTTCCAAAATTTAAACAGTCAAGAAGTGAATCAGGTCTAGCACCGACTGAGACAAGGTTTCGGCATACCTCATCAACTGCAGCACATGCACCCCAATATGGATCTTTTTCCATGAAACTTGGGTTAACATCAGCGGTGACTGCAATTCCCCTGAAAGAGTTTTCAAGTGGTTTTATTACTGCCGCGTCTCCATGTGTTTCAATGCCTAGTCTACCTTGAAGCGGTTTGATCACTGTGTTACCGCGTACCTCATGGTCATACTGTCGTATTACCCATTCCTTTGATGCAATGTTTGGAGAACTAAGCAACTTCTTTAACACACTGTTTGGATCAGGCATTGTAAAAATTTTTTCATTTTCATCTGGTTTTGGCAGAACAACTGGTCTAATACAACTGTCATAGACAGGACCGCCAGTTAAAAAGTCCATATCCATCTCAAGAATCTTATTTCCTTTGTAGAAAACACGCGTTATCTTTTCTTTTATTACTTTGCCAATTGGTACTGCGTTGACATCCCATTGTTTGCAGATGTGAAGCACTTTTTCAACATTTTTAGGATCGACAAGAAACATCATTCTTTCCTGACTTTCTGATACCCATATCTCCCATGGCAAAAGCCCCTCTTCCTTCAACGGCACGTCATCAAGATGAATTTCTGCTCCAAAACCTGCTTCATAGGCTAGTTCTCCGCAGACACACGACAAACCACCACCGCCGAAATCCTTCAGCCCCTCAAGCAGTCCTTTTCTGTTGCATTCCAACGTTGCATGAATCACAGGTTCTTTTGTAATGGGGTCTCCTACTTGAACTGCGGATCTGCTGCTTTCTTCGCTCTCGTCAGTTAATTCTGCAGATGCAAATGTTACCCCATGTATTCCATCTCTACCTGTTTTACCACCAACATAAACATAAATATTTCCAGGTGCCTTGGCTTTACTGTGAATAAGCTCGTTTTTCTTTAGTATTCCAATGCAACCAACGTTCACAAGACAGTTGCCCAAATAACCTTCCTGAAAATATACTGAACCAGAAAGTGTCGGAATTCCGATCCGGTTTCCGTAGTCGCGGATACCGTCAACGACGCCTTTGAACAAAAAACGCGGATGTTTTACACCTCTTGGTAATTTTTCGACAGGATAGTCTAAAGGACCAAAAAACAACGGATCTAAAAAGGCGATTGGTTGCGAGCCCATGCAAACCACATCTCTGACAACTCCGCCGATACCTGTTGCAGCGCCACCGTATGGCTCAATGGCAGATGGGTGATTGTGCGATTCAAGTTTTACACAGTAATAATAGTCGTCATCAAACTCTATAACGCCTGCATCTTCACGAGCCGCTATTTTTTCCTCTGCAACATTATAAATGTATTTTTTTAATGGGATCTTTGAGGATTTATAGCAACAATGCTCAGACCATGCTTGACCAAGCGCCTGTAACTCTACTTCCGTGGGTAACCGATTTTTATCCTGAAAATATTTTTTGATACGTTTCATTTCGTCAAGGGCGAGTGCCAGTCCCATCTTGCTACTGATTTCTTTGAGTTGTTCGTCTGTCGCAGAAAAAAGATCTACCTCATGCAAATCAAAAGGGACATTCTTTTTTTCAAATAGATTTTCTAGATTCAATTCTTTACACTCCCCAATTAATATCTATTATTTTTCTTTCACTTCTATCTCATATGTATGAATAACTGGGTTTGTTAGCAATCTTTGGCACATCTCTTCCACTTTCTTTTTCACTTCGTTCTCGTTTTTACCATCAATCAAAAGATCAATGATTCTGATGGTCTTTGCTTCCTTTACTGTGTTGAAACCCAATAGATGCAAAGCCTTCAGTGTGTTTGCCCCTTCAGGATCTGATACGCCCTTTTTAAGTCCAATTTTTACTTTAGCTTCGTACATCGAAATCCGAGCGGAAAATCATGAAATGTATTGATAAGGTTATCGTTTTTAAAATATCAGATTTTAAATAGTATTTCTTTAACTTTATTTCTAAATTCATCAATGCTTCCTTCGTTAGAAATAACAATATCGGCAGATGCGATGACGGCATCAAGACCCCAACGTAACTCTCTTTTGTCTCGTTCTTTTATTTTTTCTAAGTCTTTACTATCGTCCTGTCTCCCACGACTTTGAGCTCTCCCGTATCTGCTCTCATCAGATGCTTCAATTGCAATAACAACGAAATCTTTACCAAGTTCTTTTTTAAATCTATCAATTTCTTCGACATTGCGTATACCATCTATCACGACAATATCTGCTTCATCTAATGATTTAATTTTGTCTAGAGTCCTTCGTGCCCAGATATCCATCCCATGTTCTTTACGCATTTTATCGGCTATCATTCCTACATTTTTGTCATTCAATTCAAGCCCTCGATTTTTAACTTCATCCCATACAGCATCGCCCATTCTGAATACAGAAATGTTTGAGTCTTTCGCAATCTGTACTGCTTCTGATTTACCAGAAAAAGGCATTCCAGCGAAAGCTATTATTTTCATGACTCACGACCTAAAGCAAATATAGTGCAGGGGACGAGATTTGAACTCGCGGAGACCTACGTCATAGGGTCCTAAGCCCTACCCCTTAGACCATGCTCGGGTACCCCTGCGTTTAGATAACGCTAATATGACTATCACTCAAAAATCTTTTTGAAAAAGCCCTTTATCTTAATTTTCTAACTATTCTTTGCCTTTAAGAAGAGTTGTCTCGCCATATTTCGCGTAGCAATCAGAACAAAAGCTTCTGGCGATAAGGGAATGAAGGTGCTGGTTTACACCCTCTTCATGGTGGTATATTCCATCAATGGGTATTTCCTTATTGCAGTTTGTGCAAACCTTTTGGTTTTTTGCTATCTTTTTGATTAAATGCGTTTGAATTCCTATTCCAGTCATTCAACCGCCTCCATATATCTATTTGTTAAGCTCTTTATAATAGTTTTCTTCGTTTTTGCAAATAGGTACTAAATTTAAGTACAAGAATCGTTATTCACGAAAGATACTTCGCGTATACGCGGGGGAATAAAACTACCCATCATAGCGAGTGGCCATCTTCAAAGATGGTGCCTATAAGGGTGGGGTAGTCAGGAGATCCCGACGGGCCCATAACCCGTAGACCAATGGTTCAAATCCATTCCCCGCTACTATTTTTTTAAAAACAAATCAAAGATGAATTTTAATAAAAAGAAGAGTGTTATAGGTTTCAGTGACGAACAGTACATATAACAGATTTTGGGAGATAGATCTCTTACGAGGCATCGCTATTTTAATGATGATTATTTTTCATTTGTTCTACGATTTAAATTATTTTAATGTCTACAAGGTAGAGTTATATTCAGGCTTCTCTCTTCTCTTTGTATATCTAATCGGTACGATGTTTTTCCTTCTTGTAGGAATTTCTTTAACACTCAGTTATTCAAGAACAAAGAATAATTTGACAAAAAAGAATTTACAATTAAAGTATCTAAAAAGAGGATTTGGCATCTTTGGATTGGGACTTCTAGTAACACTTGCCACATGGATTTATCTTGGAGGCAAAGGTTTTGTTGTGTTTGGTGTGCTCCATTGCATTGGCCTATCGATTATTTTTTCATATCCATTTTTACGTTTCCGTTACCAAAACTTCGTATTGGGAATTGTCTTGATTTCTGCAGGAGTAATACTAAAAAATCTTACATTTGATTTTAACTGGCTGCTATGGCTCGGGTTTACACCATCTACTTTTTACACTGTAGATTATTATCCACTTTTGCCATGGTTCGGCGTAGTTTTGATTGGAATATTTGTAGGAAAAAGTTTGTATCAAAACAATGTAAGAAAATTTAAATTGAAAGACCGTTCTCAATTTATTGTTGTTAGATTTACTTGTTTTTTAGGTAGACATTCGCTAATAATTTATCTGGTGCATCAGCCGATCCTTATAGGATTGCTCTATCTATTTTCTCTATAAAAATTTAGCAATATGTTAATCCTAATTTTGGTACTTCAACACCGCGTCCCTTTTTGATTTTTCCTACAACTTTGACCGTTGCATCCGAATATTTTTTGAGAATCTCGATAGTTTCATTAGCATCTTTTTCTGCGACAACTACTGCAAGTCCCATGCCCATGTTGAATGTTTGATACATTTCTTTGTCATCGATATTTCCATATTTTTGAAGGAACGTAAAGATCGGTTGAGGTTTAATGGGGTCATCAATTACAAACTTTGCACTCTCTTTTAAACGCGGAAGATTCCACAACCCACTTCCAGTGATATGGGCCAGTCCACGCACGTCTACTTTTTTAAAAAGTTCAATGATTTCTTTAACATAGATTCTTGTTGGAACAAGCATCACTTCACCGATGCTTTTTCCCGGATACAATCCGTCGGGAAACTTATCTTTATAGGAAAAACCTGCTTTTTCGACAACCTTTCGTGCCAGCGTATATCCATTTGAATGAATGCCGCTGCTGCTCAATCCTATAATGACGTCACCAGGTTGAATCTTATCCCCGAGAATAATTCGGTCTTTCTTCACATATGCAAGACAGGTTCCAGCAAGATCAAATCCGTTAATGAGTTCAGGAAGATCTGCGGTCTCTCCACCGACAATTGAAATATTAGAAAGTTTTGCGCCAGTCTCCAATCCTTTTCCAATTTCCTTTGCAATCTTAGGATTCGGATCATCCATTGCAAGATAATCAACAAATGCTAAAGGTTCTGCCCCGACACAAAGTGCATCGTTGACATTCATGGCAATACAATCAATCCCTACGGTATCCCACTTCTTCAATGCAGATGCAATTTTTACCTTGGTTCCGACGCCATCGGTACAGAGAACGAGAGCATATTCGCCAAAATCTATGAGTCCAGCGTAATGTCCGCCCAGTGGTTTTCCAAATCCTTTTCGTTTGGTTGTAATACTGGAGACTAATTCTTTTATGGCCTGTTCTTTTTGGTCAATATCAACTCCAGTGTCTGCGTAGGTCATTTTTTTCAAAGATATTGCCTCATTCCCTGTATTGCGAAACTACATTGTTGTGATAAACTTTTTGAATGGTGCTAGATTGTGGTTATATGTGAATAAACTATCTGATTTGGGGGAAAGGAAAGCTATACAACTTATCTCAAAAATTCTTTCAAAAGGAAATGCTGCAGTTGGGATAGGTGATGATTGTGCTGCTATTGAATTTGGAAAGGACTATCTACTTGTTACTACAGATATGATTTCAGAAAAAACCCACATCCCTAAAATAATGAAGCCATGGCAAATTGGATGGTTTACCGTCGCGGTTAACCTGAGTGACATATCTGCTAAAGGTGGTAAACCTCTTGGGTTAGTTTTAACCATTGGTTTACCAAAAGATACATCTGAATCTTTTTTGAAAGAATTGATGAGAGGGGCAGACAAGTGTGCAACCCAATTTGGGACATCAATAGTTGGCGGGGACACTAAGGAAACGCATGAGATAATGATTTCCGGAACTGCTTTTGGAATAGTTAAGAAAGATGAATTCATGGGACGCAAAGGAGCAAAACCTGGTGATATTATTGCTGTAACAGGAAAATTAGGAAAGGCAGCGGCCGGATATTATGCATTAAAACATAACATGAACAACAAAGAAATTTTAAAGGATTTGTTAGAGCCAATACCAAGAATAAAAGAAGGAATGGCACTGGCTAAAACAAAAATCGTGTCATCATCCATGGATATCTCAGACGGACTTTCTTCCTCACTCTATCAGCTACAAGAGTTAAACGATGTGGGTTTTGAGATCAATAAAGAAAAAATTCCGCTATCGCCCATCTTGCTTAAATTCGAAGGAAAAAAAGATATTAAAATTTACGAGTACGCCATACATTTTGGTGGTGATTACGAACTACTTTTGACTCTTCCTTTAGATAAATTTGACAAAGCACAGAAAAGTTTGGTAAAAACTGGTACTCCTCTTACCGTTATTGGAAAAGTAACTAAGGAAAAAAAGATAAACATTATTGATGGTCAAACTAAAAAAATCCTTCAAAACAAAGGGTACGAGCATTTTAGAAAACATACCTTTTGCTAGGTTACTTGTTATATTATAATTTAATGGGTAAGGTTTGTTACATAAAGGTTTTAAAGGATGAGATAAAGAACTATAGCATGGTAAACCATGGATAAGAAAGTCATTGCGATAATACTAGTCATTTCAGTTACATTGCCACTGCTTTCAGGATGCATGGGGGAAAAAGGACTAAGTAATGAAACCCCCCTAGTCAAAATAATCTATCCTCGAGATGAGGCAACCGTTTCTAATATTGTAATGATCAGCGGTACGGCTTCTGATCCAGATGGTGACACAACAGTAGTAAAAGTGGAGGTTAATATCAATGATGATAAGTGGAATATTGCAGATGGTACTACGAAGTGGAGTTATGATTGGAGGACTTATGAGATCAACAATAGCTTGTATACTATTCGTGTGCGTTCTTGGGATGGAACGGATTACTCCAGTGTTGAAGAAATAACCTTAAAGGTTGATAACCCGGAATCAGTTGAATCCGATACTCATAAATGGGCGGTTTTTATTGTTGCTGCCAATTTCCCCGAGGATAACGAAAGTAAGTTAGGTAATGGGGGGCTCAATCTTGCAGAAGAGATGGCTTCGTATTTTGTTGAAAACTATCAATACTCTACATCTAACATTATAATTTTATTTGATGACGGATGGATAAGGTCCGATAATGGATATGGAAACAGAATAGAAACCCTGCAGCAACGCACACACAAGTATAATATGATCTATGGTGGAGCCACAAAGGGAAACGTGGTGGCAAGTATCAACTATGTTACCGAAGAGTCAAATAAGTATGACGACAGTGAGGTTTTCATCTGGATGTTTGGTCATGGCTACGGTGATGAGAATAACACATTAGCCGGCGGAAAAATATTAGAAAATAGTGCCATTTTCCTGTGGGATGATTTAATCACAGATCGTGAGCTGGGAGATCTTTTGTCTGGTTTAAAATCAGATAAGACATGTGTCGTTGTTGATGCTTGTTACAGTGGCGGATTTGCCGATAAAACAATCTATAATCTACCGACTTTTTTCCTAATGCATTCAGGCATTCCAAAATCTGGTAGAATTGTGATATCTGGTGCAAGTAAATTCAGATTAGGATATGCAAGTACGACAGAGGGCCCTTTATTTTCGCTACTGTGGTTTGAAGGACTTAAAACTGGAAAGGCCGACGGCTTCCGTCCTGGAATTGATAAATCTGGAAGGCCGACACATCTTAGGATTTTTAAAAATGGAAAGGTTTCTACCGAAGAGGCTTTTTACTACGCACGATACATGTTGAGAACAGCGAAAACTTTTGAGGATTACAAAAAGATGGAGCCACAGATTAATGATCAATATCCGCACAAAGGAGCCTTGCGCAGCATAAAGGAGATGTATCTTTAAGAATAAGATATATAAACATCTTATTTTGTATCTAATTTTTGACAATGAAAAGAGATGCAAAATTTTGGAAGCCACTTGCTGGTAAAAAGGTTCAATGTATTCTTTGCCCGCATAATTGTAACATTGACGATGGCAAACAGGGCATTTGCGGTGTTCGTAGGAATGAAAATGGGAAATTGTATACGTTGATATACGCCTCCTGTTCATCGATAGCTGCAGACCCAATAGAGAAGAAGCCACTGTATCATTTTCACCCGGGCACAAGTGCGTTTTCGCTGGGTAGCGTTGGATGTAATTTTAAATGTGAGCATTGCCAAAACTACAGTATTTCAACAGCTACGCCTGATTTTTCTTGCATACGAGAAGTTATGCCAGAGCAAGCTGTTGAATTGGCACAAGAATACGGTTGCGAGGGCATTGCATGGACATATAATGAACCTACAATATGGCATGAATATAGCTTTGATTCTGCAAAATTGGCAAAAAAACACGGTTTTTATACGGTTTATGTTACCAATGGTTATATCAATGAGGATCCCCTGAAGGAAATTTCACAGTTTTTAGATGCGATGAATATAGATGTTAAAGCTTTTAATGAAGATTTTTACAAGAAAATATGTAAAGCGAAATTAGAACCAGTATTGCAGACGTGTGAGCGCGCAAAAGAGCTAGGAATACACATAGAGCTGACTTATCTTGTAATACCCGGCCATAACGATTCTATTGATGAGGTTAAAAAGTTCTGTAGCTGGGTTGTTGAAAAACTGGGAAGTGATACTCCAGTGCATTTTTCCCGTTTTCATCCAGATTACAGGATGACTAATATACCTATGACGCCCATGGAAACACTGCTTAAAATATATGAAACTGCTAAGAAAACCGGTATTTCATATTCTTATCTAGGAAATGTTCCTCATGGAAATTACGAAAATACTATTTGTCCAAATTGTGGGAATCTCTGCGTTGAACGACACGGTTATTCAATAAATTTGGTTGGTCTGAGGGGCGAAAAATGTGCCAAATGTGGAAGTGCAATTCCCGTAATAGTTGATAAATATAAAAAACAAAAAATTTAATAAAGGGGGAGAGTTATTTAAGTATCTGTAGATAACAGATAATATATAATAAAAATAAAGGAAAAAGTTAATAAAGGGGTAAATATACTTATAATTATAGAAAATATAAAATTATAATATAATATAAAGGGTGAACATATGGCTTTGAAAAAAAATGACAAGATAATAGCAATAGCTGGAGTTCTTATATTAATAATTGCAGCAGTAAGTATTGTTGTCTTGTATTCTCCTGAAAAGGAAGTTAACGGAGTAGTAGTACCAGAAGAGAAAACCTTTTATGTTACTTGGGAAGAAAGGACCGGAGAAGTACCAATATCTGGCTGCTATGTCGATAAAAAAGCACCTTATACTGAACCAATTACTGTCACTGCACCGTCCACAAATTTGGTAGGCGTTTTAACTCATGTTGAAATTCAACTCACTTGGAAAGATGATGTCACCTACATGGGAATATTTAGTAAGGGTCTTGACACGTTAACCGCAAATATCTACCCAGCGGGAAGTGAACCTGGCGAGGCAGTAAAAACCACAGGCGAGGGAAACTCCTCGTTTATATTTGAAATAAACAGTGCACCCACATTGGATCAGGTTACAGCAATTGATATCGATGAGGCAACTGGAACAGTCACAGGGGAGTTTAGTGGTAAGGACACGGCATCTTTCGATACTAAAATAACTATAAAAACCGGAGAAAAACCACGAAGACCGTTGAAATTTTTGATGGATAAAGGAAACGGTTTCGAACTAAAGATAACTTATACGTACTACAGCCCCGTGGTAACAGAAGAGCTAGGGGACTATCAGGCACTGCCAGAAGAGCCGTCTGCCGCTCACACAGCATATATGATTACAAATCTAGTCGGTCGTCAGTAAATATTAAAAAATAACAAGACTTCAAAATTTCAATTTTTTTTATATTTTAAATCTTAGCAGTGCCGCTATACCGCCGATTCCCTCAAATTTTTTTCCAGCTTCATTTAATGTATTAATAATTGTAAATTCACCGCTAGTTTGTTTTGCAAGTCTTAGTAGTTGTTCTCCCCTCTTAGTACGAACCATGATATCTGAAATTAGAAGTCTTTCCACGGCACCATTGTTCAAAGCATTACTAACTTCTTTTTCCCCGTAGGTTGCAAGACCGTCTTTTTTTATCTCTTCAAATAATTTTTCGATTATATTCGTCTCAAAAACCACTCGATTTTCCTTTGTAATTTTTTCAACTATGCCTGTTTTTATTGCTTCCTGAACCCCATTCATACCTGCAACGCTAGTTCCATGAGAGAAGCAGTTCTCAAAGAGCGCCGGTTCTTTGGATCTACCATGTTCTATAAAATGCTCCTTGGTAAAGCCAGAGCCTACGACAACCAGAGGCGAATCTTTGTCTTTGTTTGTTCTGACCACCGATATAATCTCGCCGAAATAATCTTTTCCGGTATCCACGCTTTCATACATTTTTCCAGAGCGTCTGGAGTCAATATCTGCGATCCATTGCACTCCACTTTGTCTCAAAACTGCAATAGTGGCAGAATCCTCATCCAACGATACAAATACCACAATAGGTTGACTGCGAAGCTTAACCGCTTCGTCAATTCGCTCTAATTGATGATACTTCCATTCGTCTTTCACTATGGAAATAACATTCATCTCTTCAGCATCTACATTTAACGTATGATGCGAACCAAGATCCTGCGGTCCCTCCTCTATTATTCCAAGTATTCGCAATCGATCTGAAAACTCATGGAAATTCACCTCGTTTACCCTAATCCCAAGCTTCATTCTCTTCTTCTCTGCCTTCTTGGACCGAATCTTATCGTCCTTCTGTTCGTTGGTTCTAAACGTCATCCCACGAACCAGATCACCCTCATCTATAATGTTGTATAAATGCCAGATATCGTCAAGATTTTCAGGCATAAGTTTGATTTCGCCGTGTCTGAGATCTCTAAATATAACTTTCATAGGTCAAACTCTCTTTTATTTTAATTCGAAACCCGCTTTTTCAATAATGGTCACATCACCAGGCGGAAAAACCTTTTCTATTTGATCTGCAGGTACATCAAAGACTTTTGACAGTTTGTGTGCGATAGTATTTCTTTTCATGTCGCCAGGAACAATAACTACGTATTTGTCCGATCTTTTCCTTACAGCTTCTACGGGACCTCCCATAATCTTCTTTGTATCATCTATCATTATTTGTCCAACCGCTAGCTCCAGTTTGCATTTGCAGTAATTTCTCTTTCCACGTATTACAAACGCACCCTTTGGCAGAAATTCACCGCTTTGAGGGGTTCTGCTTACCTGCTCAGGTAGAACCCAATAGGCCTGCGCCTCTGCAAACTGCTTCCAGGCCTTTGAATAACCGGCGGCGAACTGGCAAGCCTCATTAAGTGTTATCTCAGAGATCGGGGTATCTTTACCATCTATATCCTTGTTTTTAATGACACAACTCGGGGCACCGTGAATATCAGCATGTGCATATCTATCTCCTTCCCTCAGATATTTCTTAACAACCTGCTCGTTATTTTTAGCATCCTTACCGGCGACAATAATGTTTCCGTCACTTGATATAAACCATCGAAAACGCTCAAACCAAAATGTCTTTGCTTCCGCTGATTTTTCTTTTCCTTTTCCTTCTTTGATATCTTCCTTTTCGACAGATTCTATCATATCTTTTGTTTTCCCAATGGATTCCTGCGCGCCAACTAGTTTATTTTTTAATTTTTTGCTGTCATCATAGGCATTTGTCGCATTCTCGGTAACACTTTTTCTAAAATCAAGTTCTACTTCAGAAACCTTGCCGTTTGTATCTTTAAGTAAAATAACAAGTCTATTTTCCTGAGGGTCGAACTCCTTGACTATCTCTTTTTCATTGATCTTCTGGATTTCATCATCTTTTTCTTTATGTTGTAAAATTGCAGTTATTTCATTTAGAAGACTTTCACACAGCTGAAAATTGAGATATATAAGGTCGCCCTCTAACTTTTTCTGATTTATATTTTTCTTTAGTTCAACTACAAATTCTTGCTGCTGGGTAAGCTGTCTTTTCAGCTTTTCGATTTTTTTGTTTACCTCGCTCGTCTCTTGCTTTTTTATTTTTTTAATACCTGTAAATTCTTGTAGTCCTCTGGCAAAGCTATCTATTTTTTCAAAATCCTGTTTTTCATAGCTTTTGAATTCAAAAGGCAAAATGTCGATAGGTTTTCCATCATGCTTGACTAAAACTGGTTGGAATTCTTTGTTTTTGAATATTTTGAGGAAATTGGACAATGTGAAAAAAATCCTCTCAATTTTTTTCTTATCCAAATCTTTTATACTGGCATTTTTGTCAATATCCGCTCTTACGCATATTTCCTCTGCAATGGGGCCACCTAGGTTGACTGGTACGGCAAGAGTTCTTACAAGATCTGCCTTACTTTTTTTAAGCAAATCTAAGAAATTTTCAAAAGTTAAGTTAAGCGGGTTGATCTGAGCGGGGGGTGGGATATAGATTTCATGTGTCTTTATAGTTCTATGTGCCCATGTTTGAGAGATAAGGGGGGCGATAATTTTTCTATCTGGATTCACAAGTATTATATTGCCCTCTGAGAAGAATTCAATAACAAGAGTGTAATCTCCTTCTTTTTTACCGATTTTCAGATTTATTATCCTGTCAAATTCTTGCTGTGTCACTCCTGTGATTTTTCCATTAAGCAGGTATTTTCTTAGAGTCATTGCAAAATTAGTAGGTTTCAGTGGGGCTTCAAACTGTTTTTTTGTAAGACATATTAGGTCGCCATTTCTGATAAATATGGATTCTTTCTGTTTAGTTTTATTATGGGTTACCCTAATTAGTAACTCGTCGCGAGTAAGTTGATATATGTTATCTATGTAACTTCCTACCAGATCTTGCATTTCGGAAACAATCACATAGATGTCAAATGTTGATAATTTTCGTTCCATTTCTTCAGGATATATATTTTCACCATTAAAAAAGACTGCCGTATGAAATAATCCAGCTATTTATAGACAATAAAAAAAGAAAAGAGAGGATGGGATGAATCTAAATATATGATGGCAGAAATGCCAGCCATAGGCTGGCATGTCCTCCGTATTTAAGGTATATCTAATTCTATAAATGTTTGTTTTGGTTTATATATCTAAGAATAGGGTCATTGAAACTATTCGCTGGCTTTGTCTCAAAATTCAAATACTTTTACTGACCTCTGGAAAAAGGTTATATTGTATCATATTACTCAAAATCTGTTAAACATGCCAAAAACAGGTGTTGCAAATCTCCCATTACATCCCGGTAAAGCACCACGATGGTTATTCAAAAGAATGGTTGCGCTATCTAGAGGAATTACCGAAGTTATCATATACGAATACGGAAAGGACGAATTTTTACGGAGAATCTCTGATCCTTTTTGGTTTCAAGCATTAGCATGTGTGTTAGCGTGGGACTGGCACTCAAGTGGTGCGACTACTGTAACATGCGGTGCGTTAAAAGAAGCGATCAATCCTGAGGAGTTTGGATTTGCAATTGCTGGTGGAAAAGGCAAGGCATCAAGAAAAACAATTTCAGAAATCGAACAAGTTGGAGGCATTTACAATCTTTCAACTACCACAATCAAAGAGTTGCAATACTCGAGTCGCATGGCTGCAAAAGTTGACAACACAGCGATACAAGACGGGTACAATCTCTATCACCATGTCCTCATCTTTTCTGAAAACGGAAAATGGGCCGTAATCCAACAGGGGATGAACAATGAAACATCGTATGCACGGAGGTATCATTGGCTTTCAGAAAATGTAGAAAGTTTTGTCTGCGAACCTCATAATGCCATCGTTGGAGACGACCGTCAAGAAAGGGTACTGAATATGACGGCAAAACAAAGCATCTCCACTCAAAAAATATCTGTTGATTTAGTCAACGATAACCCAATACATCTGAAACACGATTGGGCAGAACTCACCAGACCAGAGAATCAACTGACATTGGATTCCTGGATACATCCCAAACGGAATAAGAAACCACTCGCCCATCTTGATATGCCACGAAACATCAACTGGCAAAAAATGAAAGAAATCTACGATGTTCATCCCACAAACTATGAGGAGTTACTTTCATTGAGGGGAGTTGGGCCAAATACGGTTCGTGCACTTGCATTAATCTCCGATTTGATTTATGGTGAGAAACCATCGTGGGAAGACCCAATTCGCTACACCTTTGCTCATGGAGGTAAAGATAAATTACCTCGCCCAGTGGATTTGCCAACATATTCTACTTCTATTGAAATGTTAGAAGATGCAATTAAACAAGCAAAAATAGGTAATACTGAGAAGATTCATGCTCTCAAACGATTGCGTAATGTAACCCCGCCGATACCTGTAAATCCGTCTGTACTTGCTTCACACAATTGATAAAATATTTTTCATAAGATTATTATCTTTTTATCATAACATTTATATACTATTAAAGATAAATTAAATTATAATATTATATTATTAAATATTGGGTGTTCAAGTGACCAAGAAAAACAGCAATATCTGGACCTGGCTTAAAACAAAAGGCAAAATCTTTAAAGTAGTTTCTAACCCAGCTAATGGCACAATAAAAGTATATGATGAAAAAGGAAAATTGTTAATGAAAAAAACCAACCTTAGTAAGAAGCAAGTTGAATTAGTAGAAGACAGTTTTTTAAGTTTTGTTGTAAATAAATTAAATAGTTTTGATATAAAACACCAAAAAGAAGATTTTGACCCAATGGTAGCATGAAAAAGTTATCATCACTACATTTTTGAATATATTAATTGGCGTAAGAAGAAAAAACAACCGAAACTAAACGTTAATATAGGTATTGGATTATTTATAAAACCATATGGTGGAAAAACGCACAATATTTTTGGAATTGCCTTGTGAGATGATAGAGAAGATTGATACATGGAATTCTAAGGGTGATAGATCTCTTTTCGTAACAGAGTTGCTTGAAAAACAATTACAACACGAAATCAGTAAAACTGATCCTTCTACCGAATTTGTGACCAGAATGGATGCATGTGAAGAATCATCTAGTGAAGTTAGCTTAGTTGACAATAGGGGAGTTTCGCTTGGCATATTTGATATTAATACTGCCGAAGGACTTGAGAAACTTTCTCAAAAAATATGCGAACTGTCAGATGATCCTATTGTTAGGATGAGAGTACGATTGTGGCGCTAGTTTTTCCGGATTTAAAAAAAGATCTTTCAAATCTCTGTCACTCTTAGCAAAATCCCTCCTGTTGTGAATAATGGGCCCGGCAGAAAGCAAACAATTCAACAGGAGATAGTAATGGAAAATATTGTTTACTTTTGCTATTTTTTGTATTGGTTTTGCATGAGGAGAAAGATCCACGCAGGGATGAGTGTTATCTCCAAGCCATTTGCCTTTCGCTTTTCTAAAATGTCTTTAGTTATAACAACTCCTTTTGATATGTGATATTTTTTCATGAATTTTAGCAGTGCGCGCAGATCAATTGATGATATTTGTGATTGATATTTTACTTCTATCGGCATCTTTTTTTTTGTTATGATGTCTACTTCATCTTTTTGAGGTGTTCTCCAGAACGATGGTTTTTCTATGCTATTTACGATGGCTCCTTCAACAAGGTACCCGGCGATTTCTGTATTGACTACTTCAAAGGGATAATCCAGAAGGGTGATTACAAGCGAGCTATGTGCAGCATATTGTTTTTTGTTTGCCCGGATTTGTTTGGCAACACTCGCAGTAAAATTATAAGTGATGGTTATCAAAAATGCTTTTTCAAGGAGGTTAATATATTGAGAAATGCGATTTCGATTGATTTTCAGAATGTTTGAGAGATTGAGTATCTCAAAGAGACGGGCATTGCTATTTGCTAAGAGTCTAAAAAGATCGTAGATGATTTTTTCATCTTCTTTCATGAGTCGAGCAATATCAACAATTGATTTTTCTATGACTGACTCTTTGATGTACTTCTGAATGTACTCTCTCTCTTTCATGGGGACCTCGAGGAGTTCAGGGAAAGCGCCTTTTATTAGATATTCATTGAATAATGATTTGTATCGCTCTTTTTTATTAGTAAATTTGAGATCATATTCTCGAAAGAGGTCTGGTGGTGATATTGTGTGTTCTAGGTGAAAATATCGGGCATATTCTGAAAATGTTAGTGCAGGAAGATGAAATGTGAAAATTCTTCCAGCGAGGGTTTCTTTTTCGCTTGTGATGTCAAGGCTGGCTGATCCTGAAAGTATGATTTTTAAATTTTCTTCGGTATCGTAATAGGTTTTTAACAAGTCTGTCCAATGAGGAAGTTTTTGGATTTCATCTAAGAAGAGATAGCGCATAGTTTTTTTATCTGAAAATTCAAAGAAATAATTGATGAGATCTTCTGCTATGGTATAGTTTTGAAAGTCGATGTCATCGAACGATATATAACAGATGTTCTTTTTTGGTACCGCGAGTTTGTAAATGAGTTGTTTTAATAGTATTGTTTTCCCGACTCTTCTAAGTCCAGTTACTGCTAGTATCTGCTTATATTTAAGATAGTCTAGAAGTTCTGTAAGTAAATCTCGTTCGAAGGTTGGTAGTGATAGTTGTTCACCTCGCCACCAGGGGTTCTGTTTCAGTAATAATGATCTATGTCGTTCATCCATAGTACTAGTTAATAAATGCATATTTATAAACTTTGTGCATATTTTTTGTGCATAAAATTAATATTTTGTTATTATATGGGGAATCTTCCTGGCAATAAATAGTAATGGGCCCGGCAGGATTTGAACCTGCGACCAACTGGTTATGAGCCAGTCGCTCCACCGGTCTAAGCTACGAGCCCTGTTAGTCTGGCTATAATGCATTTCTAATACTTAAAATTTAGAGATGATGTGTTTGAGCAAGATTCATTAATAATAAGATGTTTAATTGTACTGCTATGAGGGAGTTATCAACATTAGCAAAATATCCATTCTTAAACGATTCTAAGAGTTATATCAAAGATAACGCGCCCTCTGTTGAAGAGTTGTTGGAAGATCCATTATATGAACGCGCCCGTGCAATTGGCGTAGAAAGACTCGATGAAGCATTTAAAAACAGGGATGTGGGAAATCGAAGTCTAGCAACTGAATCTGATTGTATCATGGAACTTCTTTCCTATCCAATCGCAAGAATGCTAGCAGTATGCATCGGTGATACATATTTCAAAAGACGATATGCCTTGGGCGAAGCCTTTCATGCACATAAGAATCTTATAAATGAGCCAACCTCTTTTCTTCTTAGCGTGTCAAAAGAATTCGACTTGGATGTAAAACATCTGGAAGAGACAAATGAACTCAGCATGAGTTTCACAGGTTATCTACATAATGCGCCAACCCGATATAAAGAGTGGAAGATGATAAATCGAGAGATGAGAGGAGGATACATAAAAATATCCCACAAAGACCTTGCAAGACTTATTCAAGAAGCGCTAAGGGCACGTATAAATAATGAACTTGACAGTAGAAAATGCGACGAATTCGTATACAAAACGTTTTCATCTGATATTAAGAGAATCCAGAATGCAGTTTCGATGCATCGTAAAAATATAGAAGCAGCTCCAGTTGGTAAGTTGAGTATTGAAAAATTGCCACCTTGCATGAAAGGCATATTGGCAGCTATACAATCTGGAGAAAACGTTCCGCATATGGGTAGATTTGCTGTTGTAGCATTTTTAAATTCACTCAAACTTAGTACAAATGACATACTAAAAATATTTAGTAGTGCTCCTGACTATGAGGAGGATAAGACTCGTTATCAGGTAGAACACATTACTGGCAGTACCTCATCAACATCTTATACGCCACCTGGATGTGACAAGATGCGTACCTATGGAATATGTCCGGTAGATAAAATAGATGATCTGTGCAAAAAGACTCGTCATCCTATGAGTTACTATAGGGCCAAATGGAGAGAAAAAGAAGGAAATGAAAAATGAAACAATTTGTTACATTTGAAGGAATCGACGGATCAGGTAAATCTACCATATCAAAACTTGTTTACAAACAATTAAAATCCAAAGGATATGATGTTGTTTTAACCTATGAACCCACAGATACATGGATTGGAAAACGCGTTCAACAATGCATAGAGACTAACTCTGATCCTTTCATTACCGCTTTTACATTTATTGCAGATCGCATAGAGCATGGAAAACAGATCCGAAAATGGCTAGGTGGTGACAAAATCGTTCTCTGTGATCGCTATGCAGAATCTACCTATGCCTACCAGGGTGCACAGTTGCAAGATATGATTAAGAACCCAATAAAGTGGTTGAAGGAACTCTCAGGAGGCCGTATTCCTATTCCAGATAGAACGTTTGTTTTTGTAATAGACCCTAAAGAATCTCTTGCTCGCATTCAAAAAAGGAGCAAATTGATTCCTTTTGAACGGGTTTCTTTTCTTGAGAAGGTGCATAAAAACTATCTAAAACTTGCAGTTGGGAAGCGTTTTATGAAGGTTGATGCTACTAAAACAATAGATGAGCTTGTTAGAATATGTTGTAAGGATATTCTCAGTTGATTATATTTTTTAGTTTTAATGGGGTGTATCCAAGTTCCTCTTAGCTGCGCCAACAATCCTTCAAGAGTTTTTTTTCATGACTTAACGAATAGTATCTAGTAGTTGTGCGCCTGGACTTTTACTTGCCATTTTATCATTTTGACATTTTAACACGAAATCTTTAAATAACATCATTAACAAAGTATATCACGTCACGATGTGGCACTAAAATGGAAGGTGATGAGAAAAATGGATAAAAAAATATTTGAAAAAAAGATGAGAAATAAATACAGAATAACCGCAGTTAGCTTACTAGTTGTAACTTTGTTTTTCGGTACCGCAATGACATCTGCAATTGCTGGATCCGTTGATAAAAGTCAATCGAGTTCAACTAGCATAAAAGCAACAGGATGTCCTTTATGCGCAAGTCAAGGAAATTCTGAAGGACAAAATAGTGTAGCGGCACAATTGCCTGGTGGAGGAGGTCCCTCAGCAGAATGCGATCTAGTAGCAATGGCTCAAGTCGCAATTATCATTACATCAGGTCTTTGGAATATTTTACGAAACATAGACCTTCAAGAAGTTAAAGCATTGATAAAACAAGGATTCGATATTACAAAAGCAATAGGACTAGTTGTTAGTAATTTCATACAAAAACACTCAGAGGAATTAACGACCCTTTTAGCACTTGCTATGTATGCTTCTGTCTTATTTTTGCAAACAGAATTTGTTCAGAAAGCTTCAGCCGCTTTTGTAACTTTTATACTTGCAGCTTTACCTGTAATTCTCGCAGAGCTTTTAAAAATTCGCATTAAGCTGAAGAATCTTCTACGGGATGATGGTTTTCAACAATTGATGGTAGATATAGGGAAAAAGATACTTGTTAAGATAGCTGATTGGCTACTCAAAATATGTAAGCTTTGTAACCCTGACCTTAACCCCGACCTACCACAAGGTCCAACAGTTTACACAGAACCAACCTCAGTCCCATCCACACAACAGTCTAGTGTATCTAGTGCATCAAGTTCGCAAAGTTCATCTGTAATATCACAGCCTATACAGCCTATAGTTGCCCCAATATCACAGCCTATACAGCCTATAGTTGCCCCAATATCACAGCCTATAGTTGCCTCATCTAAACAACAGTCTATCGCAGTACCTATACCTATTATAGGTGTAACAAGTACTCTTATGGGACAACAGACAACAAACAACTAAATAAATTAAAGGAGAGATGAGGTAGCATCAAAAAATGATGCTCCTTTTCTTGTTTTTTTTAATTTTTGTTTTTCAAAAGAATTCTATAAAGATCAACGCTCTTTTTGATGTAAGGAGCTAACGTTTTCAACAACATAATAGAAACAAACTACATGATTCAGTGTGATAAAAAGTGATTACAAACAACGAAACTTTTATTATACATTAAACTGATTTGTATCACTTAGTGAGACGGGATGCAGTAGCGTTCAGTCGCAGAGATTTGCCCATGGATGCACTTTATAAAAAAGAAAAAGTAGATGATATTCATGAGTCTATAGACTGTCTACCTAATGGAAATAATACAAGTTATTCAAATTCATTTTTTAACAGCAATGCAGTAAAAAAATATTCAGAGAATAAAAAATTCGGTGTATTAGACGCTATTGGGAATACGCCTCTCGTTAAGATAGATAACATATATGCAAAGCTTGAAAGTGTTAACCCAAGTGGCAGTATAAAAGACAGGGTTGCTTTAGAAATTATTAATGCTGCTGAAAGAGAAGGAAAGCTGAAAGAGGGTTATACCATAGTTGAGGCAAGTAGCGGCAATACGGGGATATCATTGTCTATGATTGCTGCTGTCAAAGGTTACAAGATGATTGTTGTTATGCCTGAAAATATGAGTGAGGAAAGAAAGCAGATGATGAAGGCATTTGGCGCTGAACTTGTATCGGCATCAAAAAGCGGCAGTCTTAAAGAAGCAATAGAAATGGCAGAGGAGATTGCAAAACAACCCAAGATGTTCCCTGCAAGACAATTCAGCAACCCAAATAACATAAAAGCACAAGAGAAGACGGGAGAAGAAATTTTAAAGGCTATCGGGCCTGTTGATGCTGTTGTTGCAGGGGTAGGTACCGGTGGAACGTTGATAGGCATCTCAAATGTGATGAAGAAGTCCAATCCAAATGTAAAAGAGATTGCTGTAGAGCCTGAAGAAGCTGCTGTTATGTTCGGGGGAAGCGATGTTAGAATTAGTGAACATCATATACAAGGAATTGGCGATGGATTTATACCACAGTTAATAGACATGAATAAAGTCGATGAAGTAATCACTGTTGGGAGTAAAGAAGCCGCCAGTATGGCAAGAATACTCTCTAAAAAATATGGGTTGCTAGTTGGAATAAGCTCTGGTGCTAATGTACTTGCTGCGCTAAAAGTAGCTAAAAAATACAATAAAATTGCTACTGTTCTACCCGATAGAGGTGAACGATATCTAAGTATGAACTTATTTAAAGAGGTATCCTAAAAAATCTATAGTTGAGAAGAAGGATGGGTTGCATATCATGGGCGTCATTGCAAGATACACGATCATTTTCATTCTATTATTTTCTATATTTCTAGTTTATTTACAACCAGTTAAATCAGATGATACTAAAATTGTTTTACAATATTTCTACAATGAGGACTGCCCGGCATGCAATGAAACAAAACCGATAATTAACAGTATCGAACAATACTATGGCGACAAAATAACCATACAACGATATCAAGTTGAGGATAATCCAGAAACAGAAAATTACAAAAAATGGCGGAATTACTATGGATTTCAATATCTTCCAAGTGTTGTAGTACTAAATATATCAAGTGGATCTTATACAAAATTTACCGATGAACAAATTGATGAAGAACAAATAAAAATTACAATTGAGAAGTACATTGCAGGGGAAAACAACGAGATGCCAGAGGATCAGAATAAATCAATTAACATTTATTATGTAGCAGGTGCGGTAGTAGTAATAAATATTGGAATTGTACTTTATATATTAGTCAAAAAAGTAAAAGACAGGAAAAAATAAAATATGCTCCCGTCGGGATTTGAACCCGAGTCTGAGCCTCGAGAGGGCTCGATGATTGGCCACTACACTACGGGAGCAAAATTGTTTGCTTTTATCCACCTGAAGCAACCTGTAGTATTAGGATTTCTTGATTTTCGGTAAGAATATCGTCAACTGGTATGGGCTTATTGTCACTCATTACAATGATTGCGTCAGGCTTAACTTTGATTTTCTCGAGGAGGTCTCCAACAGTTGATCCTCTTTCCAAGATTAATTTTTTTGTTTCGCTGGTTCTCGCCATCTTAACATTTATCTTCATTCGAATCGATACTCATATAAAAAAGCCTTTGATTAAACTTTTGAGAAACTTGTCTAATTGCTGGGGTAGCTAAGCTCGGTTTAAAGCGATAGCCTCGAGAGCTATTGGCGCTTGTCGCCGCAGGAGTTCAAATCTCCTCCCCAGCGTAATTTTACCATTTTTTCAGGAGAAAATATAATTCTTTGTGGAAAAACTATTTGTACTCTTGTTTACCGGTAAATTCGTATTCAAATCTCGTCTTTTGCATATCTGACAAATCATTAAATTTGTTAACAAATACAAGTCCAAATATCCCCCCGTGCGCACTGGCACATTTAATGGTTTAAATTCATTGCAGAATGCTCTTTTTCCTGTAATTTATCAAGCTGTAACCGCTGATCAACAATTGACCGTTTCCGCTCAAGAGCAGTTTTAATTTCCTTATCAATATCAATCGTGTCAATACTAACCCAGCGGATATTGTCCTGTTCAAAAAGCTCATGCAAAGGGAACCTTCCATCCCATGGCTCCCAGGCTTTCTGCAAAGTCATACTACTAATCGTCCGAATATTAGTAGCACCAGCCTCGCCAATAGCGTCAGCAAAAGGAATCAAACGATCTTTCGGAATAGCAACACCAACCGTTTGTAAAAATTTGCCAATTGGTTTAACGAGTTTAGGAATTTCCATAATATCGTTGACAGGTTTCACACGAATAACCCTAAACAACGGCGAAGGTTCAAAGTTAGTAGTAGCGCCATCATAAATTACAAGCCATTGATGGGTTGCTGATGGGAAAATTTTAACAGGTTCGCCCATCATTTCCTTTTTGAAATACTGATAATACCCATCCAACACTTGCATCTTACCTGAATTAGACCCCTTGGGAAGAGCACGAGAGGTGGTCTCCATCTCCTCGGCAAGCAACTGTGCAAATTCTATCGGTGAAACACTGCCCCCAGTTTCAGCAAATATTTCCTGGGGCGAGAAACATCCCTGCTGATCCCATGCGCTCACGTCAAGTGATACCAACTCAGCAATCTCGCTAGCCCGTTCATCCAAATATTCTCTTGCAATGGTGATAAAACTAAACTTATGCCAATGACCAGCGATGGGAACTTTGTATTTGTCTGCTACTTCAGATAGACCCCTGCGCGCCTGTTCTCCACCTGTTGCCCGAACAATATCAGATTTCGAAAAAAGAAACTCCTTAACAACATTATTTCCACTTTCAAACGGTAGTACTGCTATGGTATACGCAAGCCGGGGATCAACCTCTTCAATAGATTTTGCATAGAGCGCGCCAAAGACAGGCTCCTCAGAGGGAACTTTAATCCATGTTGCGGCATCAATAAGTTTATCCATAACCATTTCGAAAGCGGCGATGCCAAGGATGTTACCGGCGCATATATGCCCGATCACTTCCGGATTATAATTCGAATGACTAACTTTAGCTTCACCATAGGCTTTAACTAAACCATCACCCAGCTTGGTAAATTCCTTGAAATTATCAGGTTTAAGCTTCCCAAAAAGGGGAAGATTTTCTTTTTTAATAATACCTAAAAAATGATCAAAACCCCAGGATTCAACCATCTCCACTGAAAAACCTGTAACCTTTGGAAGAACTTCTCTCGCAATTTTCCTCCCCTTATATTTTGGATCCATCCAAAGATCATTAGCCCGCCCAATGGCATCAAGAACGGTAGGAATGCCAATATTGAGAAGATACTCCTTTCGTTCCTGTTTAATTCCTTCAATAATTTTATCAAGAACCTCAACTGTGAAAACCGGTTTTTTAAGTTCTATGCCGCTACCAACATCCTCATAAGTAAACTCCAAACCATCTTCAACGCCAAGGTTTGGATTCCAGAAATAACAATCGATGGTTTTTCCCATACATCTAGCCCTCAAAATCAACCGGGATTTTACTTACGGTATTCACAAGCTCCTGAGCTGCCTTTGCCTGATCAATGATAATCTTAGAATCACCATCAACAGTAAACATGCCCCTAATCAACCCGCGAATAGGATCCAGCTCTTTGTTGATTACTTTCTTCCAATTGGAATAAGGCCCCTTGAAAACAAAAGCAGCCTTTCTTTTACCTTTAACAAGATATGCTTCCCGGCATTCTCCATGCCAGAGATCCACATAAAACACAACTTCTTTTTTGAGTTCATCATCTGGGGTTACAACAAAAAGGAAATCACCCTCCCACGTTTTTGCAACTTCTTCGTAGATCTTATTTTTATTTAGTTCTTCTTTGAATATTCCAATCCATTCGTCCGATGGAAAACGCACCATATTATTTTTCCTCCTGTTGCATTAGCTCTGCCATGACGGCGGCACATCCCCGTCCTTCAACACCAGGAAGACGAGTAACCTCAACATCAAGTACAGGCCCCTCTCTATCGCATCTGGGACAATGTTCTAAAATTCTAACCCGGTCTCCTGTAATGATAAAACCAGGGTAACTTTCAGGCAGCGGATCAATGAAGGCAAAACGCCCAAACTCATTATATCCAATCGGATTAAGTTCTTCATCCAAAACAAAAGGAACTATTACTGGCGGAATGTGCTTGTAATGCCCCTCACAGCTTAAAAACACGGAACTGCACTCAGACATTGCATAAACATCATGAAAATGGTGCTGAGGAATGCCTAAAGCCTCCTTCACTTTCTTCCTGAAAATCTCTTCAGGAGGACGTTTATCCTCATCAGCCTTCCAACCACCACCAGTCAAAACCTGACTTGATTCTAAGTTCGCAGTTCTGCCTTCCTCCTTCATACGTTCTATAATACGATTAAGCCAAAACGGAGGACCACCAATATTCAACTTTTTTTTTTCTGCTTGTTCTAAAAGATGAATCATTCTCAAATCAGATTTTTTCTGGACAATTGGGCTTATCTTAGACATGGCTTTAGCTTTTATTTTCTCCCTAATGCCGATAGTTTCATCCCGTTGCATACGCAGAAACTGCGTGGTAATCTTCATGTCAAGTGCAACGTGAATATTTGCTGTATCGTACAAATCATAGGCTATACCAAAAAGACTAGCTATAGTAAGATTAGTTTGACGAGGATCAGGAATCAGTAAAATCGCTGAATCATCTGGATCGTAATCTATTAACTCTATTACAGATTTCATAGCACTGTATCTCACACGGTTCCAAGAACGAGTATCGCGTGGAATAAAGCTAAAACGACCACTGGTGCCGCTGGTAAACATAATGCTAATACCTTTTTTGTTAAACTTCTCTATGACCTCATCATGCGAAGGCGTATCCGTTTTAAAATCGGCCATTGGAATTGAACCCGTGAAAATTGTTTTTAACCAGTTCAAAAACCCTTTTCCTTCCGGGTAATCCTTAAAAAAAGTATCAGGAAGTAGCGGTATCTTTTTCAAATCATCTTTGGATTTAATTGCATCGGGTGTAACACCGTTTACCTCACACACTCTATGATAAAGAACGTTATTATCATAGTGATGCTTGAAACTATACCTAACCGCTGGAACCATCAAATCCTGCACCTTTTCATAATCACTAAAAAATGACCTAGGCACAAACAATGCTTTATCGACAGGACTCCAAGACTCCCTGGGAGTAATAAACTTCTCCAAGCATCTATTTTCAACAACTAATTCTGATACTGTCATAACCATCATTCTTCAAATTCATCTGTGATTTTTCGTAAAGATTCAATGAGGCCATCAAGTGGTTTTATTATTTTTAGTGCTTCCATTTTACTCCCTTTTAGTTTTAACCTGTTTTTTAGAAGAGCCATTGCCGTGCTAATCTTTCCTTCAAGAATATCTTTATAAGTGCCGTAGTTCCCTCTTATGACAAAGATGGCTTCTTTTCCTTCAAAAGTATCACCGGTGTTGACTTTAAAATCATTTAATTTTCCATCCTTGAGTTCCAAGTAGAAATTCATTGTTGTATCATTGGGAGGAACATGCTCTATAACGCCAAGTAATGATGTGGTTAAATTTTTCAGATCTTTTTCTGGATCGAGTTTTTCGAGCATATACTTTTTACCATATTCAATCCATTCTTCTGAAAGAAATTTTACCATTGTTCATACTCTCCTAAAACGGATTGGAGCACTTCTCTAAACACGATTTGTTCTTCTTTTGTTAATCCTTTAAGTAATGGATAGAGAACGTGCTCTTTCCGATATATGCCTTTAAAGAGATAGTTAATAAGTGTAAATATGCCACCCATTGCTAGTGATTTCTCTGTTGTTTCAAGTAATGTTTTACTTATTCTGCTAGCTGCCTCTGGATCATTGTGGTTATAAAAATAATCATATTCAATATAGATAAACTTACCATTATCCAGGGGGCTAATGAAACCAAGTGCATGCTCCAAGTTATATTTATTTCCAACTTCTGCAAACATATCAACCCATTTCAGAATGTGGTCTTTATCACCAGCCCATACCGCTCCTCCTGGTCCCATAGCCATCCGCTGTCTCATTAATCGCGAAGGTAATATTCGGAATGCGTGAAGCCAAACAACGTTAGTCATTTCTGGTTTAGAATAGACTTTTTTGAAAAAATCCTGTAAATCTTTATCATACACTTTGGCTAATTGCTCAGGTGAGGCATCTAAACCTTTCTCAAAATGTTTTCTCATTGGACCTGCGAAGATAGCCTTAAGGGGATCTTCTTCCTCTGAAAGTATCTTCATGAATTCACTGTCTTTAAGTGAGGCAAGTTTTGGTGAACCCAATATTAAACTCTTCATCATGGATTGATCAATCGTGTATTCTGCCATTTCTTCAACGATTTTTTTATCATCCTTGTTACAGATAACATCTACTACATATCTTAGTTTCAAATAATTTTTACAAATATCTTCAAAGTCTTTAGCAATCTGAGGTGTCGGACAGATAAACTCAGCAAGATATTTATAGGAAAGAACTGCAAGCGATAACCCTACGCCACGTTTTCCAAGTTTCATGACCATATCAAGGGCGTCTTCTAGGTTTTCAAAGGGAACAAGAACCGCCTCTTCATCATCAAAAACAGGATAAAGTTTTACTGTGGATTCAGTGATGATATATGACGGACTAAGCGATATGTTCGTGAATCCATGTTCAGTAGTATACGGGTTTGATATCTCCATATCACGATGATTTTTAATGATTCCATCGTTATCCACTAGTTCGAGATCAATAAAATTATCCGCAAAACAACCATATTTATTTCCCCAGGTGGTAATAACTCCAGTTGTTGCAATATTGGCACAGATGTGAGCTCCTGCTTCTGCAACATTTGCCCTTAATTTATGCTTATAGGCTGCTTTTTGCAATTCAAAGGCAGTTATTCCTGCACCTACTTTCGCGGTACAACTTTCTGGATGAATTTCAAGCTTTTTTAGTCTTAAAAGATCGATAACAATACCGTTTTCCAAGCTAGTGGCATTTGATAGTACTGTTGGTGTAGCTACTGATAGAGCTGTTCCACCACTTCGTGGCAGAAAAGGGATGTTGTTTTTATTTGCAAATTTAATAATCTTTGATACCTGCTCTGCGTTTTCTGGCATTACAATATAGAAATTCAATTCGACATCGGGGGGAATTATTGATCTAACATATGAGGTAATAATAATTGGATCATTAGTCGCCCACTCATCTCCAACAATTTTTTGGAGTTCTACAAGGACTTTATCCTCCTCAACATTTTGAAATTCGCTCTTATCTAAACTATTGACATATTCCTTTAATGCCCGTGCAACTTTCTCTGGTCTCAATTGCGTAGCAAAATTACATTGCTTATCACAAATACCGCAAAGACTACAGGAATTTGCAATGTCGATAAGTTTTTCTGTTGGTTTCACTCGACCAGATGCTAAAGCTTTTACAATCTCCATGCGCCCCTGTGGCCAATATGCTAAAAAACCATGTTTTTTCCCCGATGGACATAAACCTGTTCCAAGAAAATCGATTTTACACATACCACAATGGGTACCTTTCTCAGCAATAGCTACTACATCTTCTAATGATGTTTTTTCTAAAGTTAAAACATTATCTGATTTCATTTTTCTCCCCCGAGATTATAATCTTTTTAAAACTTGATAGCTCTTTTTACTCTTAAATGTTTTTCCTCCATACTATATATGAGATTTTGATCCAAAATCAGATTGCAAAAACTGTATCAACCACGTTAAACTTACCAGCAAATACGCGTCAATATCTCCTCCCAAGCTCATCTATTATACTATATACATCAAAATAATTAATTTTTTATAATATTAAACAATAGATTTATATACCTCCTATATCAATAATAATTAAACACTAGGTGTACATATGATAAAGAAAAAAATCATAATTATAGCGTTGCTGACTATTCTTTTAACAGCAACCTTTTCATCTGCATCTGCGATAGAAACAAATTCTTCAGAAGAAAATCAAAATAAAGGACTAATTATACCAATTATAGGATCAGAAATAAGCATCAATGCCACTCCTTCACAAATAAATGAACCTATTGCTCCACTTTCAGGAACGAAAGTAATTGATATCACTGTTAAATACAAATTGGATGTAGGCCCGTTAGCCAATTGGTTTCTTTTTGAAAGAAGGATAGGCAGATTTGTTCTGTTCGGATTTGGATACATTAGCAAACTTAAACAAACACCATCTGCAGAAATCAATTTAACTGTTGAATGTCCAGATTGGTGTACAGCAACCATAGATACCTCTAAAGTTAATGTGGGAATAAGCAACTCATTTAGCGAAGCAAAAGCCAAAGTCACTTTTTCCATTGCCAATTCAAGTGGGCATGCTCTTGAATTAAACTATATCAAAGTAAAAGCCGAATTTAAAAACAACTGGCGTATAAAAGGTTCTGTCAATGAAACTACCATATCATTTATGCCAGCCTATTTATCATCAATATCAGCTAATATAGAGATGCTAAAAAATAAAACAGAACTCCCCATATCTCCTGTTAACAAAACAACTATACCAATAGATATTACAAACTATGGTAATGGGGATACAATTGTTAATGTAAAAGTAGAAAATCCACCTGAAAAATGGAACATATCAACAGATTCAGAAAACATAACGCTATCTATTGGTGAAACAAAACAGATAAATCTAATTATCAACCCTGACGAAAACTTTGAAAATGAGACGATAACTCTCAAACTTACACCTAGATCAACTTCAGATACAGATGTGGAAGATAACTATCTGCAGGGGGCACCCGTCTATCTCAGCATAAATCTACTGAATGGTAGTCCTAAAAAAGAAAAGGGCGGTATCCCAGGTGAACTACTAATTATAGTTGTAATAATTGCAACCGTCCTAATAATCGCTGCAATATTATTACTTGAAAGGAAAAAGCAATAATATTTGTCTTCCTATTTTTTCTACAAACTTTTAAATTGTAAATAGAGCTCTAGAGTTTCTATTCGAACCAGGATGTTTTTAATGATGAAAGGCATAGCACACGTTGATGAAATATTCAGACTACTCAAAAAAGAACTTAAAAAATATGACAATCCTGTTGTTTCACGTTCAAAATTGGATGAGGTTGTTTACACTCCATTTACAACTCTGATTTCCTGTATTTTAAGCCTAAGAACCAAGGATGAGGTAACAGAAAAAGCCTCAATCAAATTATTGAAAAAATACAACACACCTGAAAAACTTTTAAAACTCTCCGAAAAACAGATACAATCTTTGATTTATCCTGTTGGTTTCTACAAAACTAAGGCCAAGAGAATAAAAGAAATATCTAAAACACTCCTTGATAAATACAATGGAACTGTTCCTGATGATTTTGAAGAACTTCTCAAATTAAAAGGTGTTGGAAGAAAAACTGCAAATATTGTAATGGTTTACGGACATAAGAAAAAAGGTTATCTGCCTATTGATACGCACTGCAACAGAATACCAAACCGTTTGGGCTGGATTAAAACAAAAAATCCTGAAGAGACTGAAAAAACTCTTAGGAAAATTCTTCCGACTGGCTATTGGGATGATTTCAATCATCTATTTGTCACATTTGGGCAGACTATATGTGTTCCAGTTTCACCGTTCTGCAGTCGCTGCCCAATAAAACATTACTGCAAACGCGTTTCTGTTACAAATAGCAGATAAATATTTTTCATTCCAAAGGTATCAGTTTTTTTCCAAAAACTAATCTCAAAGAAGACAGAGGCCACAGAATCATCAAGATTATTATTAACATTGTTTGTGCTATACCTATTTTTTCAAATAGATAACTCATGAGTGCAACCGGTATTAGTAATAATGATAGTCCTTCTTGTAATCCTTCGTAAACTAGCATTTTGTCTCTTTTTGATAGAGGGGTATGGAAAATCTTTGCTACGAGATATAAAATTATTATCGAAAGTAAGATGAAAAAGAATGAAGGAATCGGTAGAGAAAACACGTATATGGATGTAAACTGCAGTAAAAACGGCAAGGAAGCAATAGATATGTGCAGTATTTTTGTGGCAAATGCATAACCCTTAAACAGGGCAGGGATTTGTAGTTCATCATTTACTTCTTTTACACCAAATATTGTCGGCGTTGTTTTTACGCCCATTTTTGTGTCATATTCTACATCTTTAAAATTTGCAAATATGCCGACACTGAAAAGCCATTGCATCATTTCGACAAGACTAATTATTATGACTAAGCTAGTGATTCTGTTTGAGACTGTGAGCGCTCCAAATAGCGAATGCGCAAAAATTCCCATGCCGAGTATATATTCCATGCCAAATAGACGTTTGCTATATTTGTTGTATAGCGTCATTAAAAGAAACGAGAGCAATAAAATGAGGAAGGATAAAATTGTAAATAAAAAAATACCAGCGATAACAGTTACTAACAAAAATGAAAATATGATGATGCCCAGGGCTCTTTTCTTAGACACCGTTCCTGTTACAAGCGGTCTTTCTGATACATATGATGATTTTTTATCAACATCGATATCAAAAAGATCGTTTTGAACAAAAGCAAATATGTGGGTCAAAATGCCGATGATGAATAAAATAGACAAATGAGCAAAATCTGATTCACCATTACAAATTGCGCCAAAAACTGGAGTAAAACCTAAAAATAATATCCCGTACGGTCTAATGAGCTTGGCATATTCCTTGAACCTACTCATATGATTGTAAGAATACTTTTCAAATTTATTAATTGTTTTAGAAGCGGTTAGTACCAGAATCCTTGTGTAGTTTCAGATAATTTTCTATATCTTTGACTGTAATATTTCCCGTGTCTTTCATAATGTCTACTAGTCTGTCTTTTTCATTCCAATCCATATAATATCCTTTCTGAACATCGCTAAGAGCGAGTTTAACTCCTTTATGTTCTGCCAATTCCATAAGTTGTTTTTCTGTTAGTTCATTTAGCAATTCTTTTTTTATAGACATATTTTTAACATCCCGTTTTTCGATGTAATGCAAGCACATAAATTAAGCTTTTCCATTATTATTTTCTATTCGCCATTTTTTAAAAATAAAAGGTGGAAATAATCGATCACTTTATTAATGGGAAATTATATTATATCTTAAAAATTAAGTTGGGATGGGATGCAGAAAAGCAGGAATGGGGATATTTACCCAAATGATAATAGACCTCTTATTGTGCGATCTTTGAGAAGAAGTATTGTTAGAAGGAAGATTGCAGAATATCTTTTTGAGATAAGTCCCAGCAGTAGTTATACTTACGATATAGCATACCATGTTAAGACAACGCCCACTAACGTGATAGGGGCAATACGTGGAATGGGATCTAGGTATAGGGATCAGGAATCACTTCTTAGCTTGAACATTGTTGAGCAGATAATTGGTGGCAGAGACATAAAACTATACAGACTTACAGATTTTGGAAAGGAACTAATGGTCTCTCTAAAAAATAATAAAGATCGTCTATAATTAATGGAAGCACAATTATTTTTTAATGTTTTATAGCAGATTTTTTCATAGTCTACATAGCTACCGCTAACCGCTTACGATCCAATGTTACCAGTTGATACCATAATTGAATTATATCCATAAAAAAGCATTGTTAATACAAAAATCTAGTTTTTATCTTCCAAAAAAGATCTTGGCGATATCATATAAATTCATATCAACTACCTTTGATGTAGAAACGGCATCCTTAAGTTCAACAGGTACAATTTTATCCCCTTTCAAGGCTACCATCTTTCCATAGTCACTATTTTTTATCAACTCTACAGCAGCAACACCAAATCTAGTAGCTAAAACACGATCATGAGCAGTAGGAGTGCCCCCTCGTTGTACATACCCAAGAACAGTAACCCTCGTCTCCACATTCATGCGCTTCTCTATTTCCTCTGCCAGAAAATGACCGATTCCACCCAGTCTGACATGACCGAAATCGTCTTTTACATTAGTTTTTGTAATAAATGTTTCCATGCCCTTGGGCCGTGCTCCCTCTGCCACTACGATGATGCTAAATTTTTTACCACGCCCATATCGTTCTCTAAGAAAACCACAGACTTCATCTATATCGAATGGTACTTCAGGAATTAATATCTCGTCAGCTCCGCCAGCGATACCTGCTATCGTTGCAATCCATCCCGTATGTCTACCCATAACTTCTAAAATCATCACTCTATGATGCGACTCAGCAGTCGTATGTAGCCGATCTATAGCTTCAGTGACAATAGAAACAGCGGTATCAAACCCAAAAGTATAATCCGTACATGATAAATCGTTATCTATTGTTTTTGGAATACCAACAACAGGCATACCCATCTGATAAAGTTTCAGGGCTACACCTAAGGTATCATCCCCACCGATAGCTACAAGAGCATCAATTCCAAATTTCTTAATATTCTCAATAATCTTATTTGCATCCTCCTCATTTTTAAACGGATTTGTCCGTGATGTGCCAATAATTGTACCGCCTTTTGGCAGAATTCCAGAGACAGAATAGTCTGTAAGCAGTTCTATTTCACCGTTGATCAGTCCTTCCCAACCATTTTTTATACCGATGATTTCCCAGTTATACTGTATTGATTTTCTTACTACTGCTCTTATCGCAGCGTTTAATCCCGGACAATCTCCTCCCCCAGTAAGAATTCCTATTCTTTTCATGAAAATCTTGACCTTTTTTAAATTAAAAATTAATTATTATGTTAATCTCTCCAAATCTTTTATCAACAATTCTCTTTTAATATTTTCTACAATAATCGATGTAACTTTTAAATTGTTATCCTATTGACATGTCTTTTAGTTCTACATCTGCAGCTAAATTACTGATGGCCACGATCCATATAAAGGAAATAAAGCAATTTGATCAAAATATGACCGTCACTGCTGCGGCAAGTATCATGGCAACGAACGCATTAAGTGTTTCGATACTAACCATACCTTTGTCGTTTTCTTAAAAATACTTTTTATATTGTTTTTTCTTTGGTTTTTGGTTTTATTGCAATTATGGTGTCTATTCTTAAGCATCCTAATCCTTGTTCAGATTCAACTAAAATAAAACCATCTTTATAGTCGACATCCTCAAGGATGCCTACCACAACATTTGCTCTCTCTTCTCCAGGTTCTTTAGTAACTATTTTACAGTATTTGCCCACTAGCTTTTCCATATATTTCTTTTCCATCTTTCTTCACCACCTTTCTTTCCGTTCTCAACATTCCCATGCGATATGATGCATGTCAATTGTTACCGTGTATACTGTTCTCAAGTAGCACTATATAAACCTTCCCCGTTAGAAAGACAGATTGCGAAAAAGACCGATTTGACATTTTTACACTTTAAGGAGTATTACTGGAGAATCAATAACAATGACGCTCTTCCCATCGTCAGGAATAACAAAAACAATAACTTTAGAGGCACCATTACCTATAAAACCAGTAGTATCATTTGAATAAAAATAGCTTTTAGACTTTACTTTGGTTCTTCATCACTTATTTTTTTTGTTTTAAGTTTATCCTCAGATACATCCAGACATTTACCAATCTCGTCGTATATCTTAAGCTTATCCTTCCAAGTCTCGCTTGGTGTTCCGCCATCGATTTCCTTGTGTTTTCTCTCCAGTTCCGTTCCAATCAAGTTTAGAACAGATCTACCCTCTTGCGGCTTCGTATTTATACTATCAAGTTCACTTGTTTTTAATTCTATAGATTTACTTAATGATTCTAGTTCTCTCTTCTTTTCGTTCAGGATGTTATCCATATGCTCCTTGTCCCTGTTTTCCATCTGGATATCGGTCTTAATCTTCATCAGATCATCGCTATTTGCGGCTTTATCTCTATCAGCAAGTTTAAGCTTAGTATATACCTCCTGGAATCTGTTGTCTAGATTTTTCAGGTCTTGTTGTTTTTGTTCCAATTCGGCTTGTATCTTTGCAATCTCCGATACGTCATTTATAACCATCACTGTTCCCTGGGACTCTCCATGGCTATCAATTACCGGCATATGCGATATATCTGTTAGAGATACGTCACCACGTTGATTTTTAATGGAGATTGATCTGACAGTAACCGATTTTTTCTCCTTCTGACATTGCCTTAGCCCTTCTTTTAGCCTCTCTTTACCCATCAACTCTATTTCAAAAAGATTCTTACCTACTGCTTTATCAGCTTCTAAACTTAACATTTCTTCTGCTTTTTTGTTCCAGCTTGTTACAATGCCATCTCTATTTACCATTATTACGGGGGAAGGTAACATATTATTTACATCATGTAAACAAAAACTTAGTCGATCTCTCTCTGCCTTCAGTTCTGTGATGTCCTTTGTCTTATTTTCTATCTCCTGTTTCATATGTGTTAGATTTTCATCTTTTGCTCTTAGTTCACTTCTTATCTGATCTAGTTCTGTTCTTAACTGTTCAGTAGTTTTGGTTTTTCTCTCCAGGATTGTTTGACTATTTGCCAATTGTTTTTTAATGTCATCCATTTCAAGTTTTCTCTTTTCAAACTCGCAATCTTTTACCTTTAACTCTTCCTGTTTCTTCTCCAACTCAGCTTCGAACCAGTTTAAAGCTGATTTACTAGCCCTAACTTCTCCAGTTATATCTTCTATTTCTCTAAGTTGTGAATCCAATTCTCTATCCCTTGATTGCATCTCCCGATGCATGTTGTTCAGCTCTGTTTGTAATAGCATCGTCTCGTCGCATTTATCTAAGAATTGCTGTTTGATTTGCTCCAGGTCGGTCTGTTTATTCTCAAGCTCTGTGCTCAACTGTCCAATATTTTCTTCTCTCTTCTCCAACTCAAGGCAACTTGTTTCTATGGCATCTCTCATATCTTTCAATTCTTCGTCCATCCTGCTTGTTTCTCTTGTTTTTTCATCTAATTCAGTTTTCATCTGATTATTCTCGTTAGTTTTATCTTCCATATCTAATCTGAGGTTTCCTAGTTCTTGGTTCCTCAAGTCTAGTTCTTCCTGTATTTGTTGTAGTTCAGTTCTTATCCGATTTATATCTTCATTTTTTCCTTCCAATTCGCGAAGTTTAATTTGCCAATCTGTCTGTAGCTCGTTGATCTCTTTATTTTTCTCTTCTATTTCGAGCTTTGCCTTTTTTAGTTCCCCCCCCTCCAACTTTAATTCCTCTCCCCCCCTAGTGAGCTCAGCCTGCAATTCATCAATCTGACGGTTCCTATTTTCCAATTCTAACTTACTTTCTCTGAGCTCATCATTTGTAACCTCGATTTCCCTATCGACTAAACTAAGTTTTCTGTAAGCTTCCTGGAACTTACTGCTCATTTTTTCCAAATCCTCTTGCTTTATCTCCAGTTCAGCTTGTAATTTTGCGGTCTCAGTATTTAGTTGGTCAGTAATCCTGGTTTTTTCAGCGGCTATCATCTGTCCTTCAGTTAACTGTTTCTCCATTTCTTTGATTATATTGTTTCTGGTCTCAAGATCTGCATTTGTCGATTCAATTTCTCCCTTCTTGTTTTCCAATTCAACCTGCATCTTGCTTATTTCCTGTAATTTCTCCCGCAACTCTGATTCACTACGCATCAATTCCGTTATTTTTTCATCCAATTCTCTTCTGGCAAGATCTAGGCTCTCTTCTTTTTTCTCCAATTCCAAGTTTATATGTTTTATCTCGCCAATTTTACTCTCTATTTCTGATCTGCTAATTTCTAAATCGTCTCTCGTTTTTTTCAGTTCTTCATTTTTCGATATTAGTTCATCCCATATCTTCTGTAGTTCCATTTGTGTCTGTCTTACAAAGTTATCCTTATTATCTAACTCTATCTGCATTATACTGATGTCGTTGTTTTTTTCATCCAGCTCCGTCTGTATCCGTTTTATCTCTCCCTCGCTTCTATTCAATTCGCTATCCTTTAATTCTATTTCCTTTTGCCTGTCTTCTAGCTCTTCACCCAGTTCCGTCCTAATTTTATTTATTTCATCATTCTTTTTCTCTATCTCCAATTTGCTAAGTTTTAATTCTTCATCTCTTACTTCCAGTTCTTGCTGTATTTCCTGCATCCCTGTTTGTATCTGCTTTATCTCTCCATCTATGCTGTTCAACTGATTGTTTTTTAGCTCTAGCTCCTTTAGTGTCTCCTCAAATTCTCCTTTTATGTGAGTTATCTCTTTATCTTTTTCATCTATAGTTAACCTAGTCAATCCCAATTCTTCGCTCTTTTCTTGTATCTCTTGTTGTCTCTGTTGCAACTCCGTTTGTATCTGTCTTATCTCCTCCCCACGTCTATTCAATTTACCATCCTTTAATTCTATTTCTTTTTGCTTGTCTTCTAGCTCTGTTTTTATCCGATCGATTTCGATTGTTCTTACTATCAGTAGTTCGTCCCTTCGTTCCAATTCTACCTTTAGTTGATTGGCAGTACTAGTCTTTTCTGCAACTGTTAATTGTCTTTCAGCTAGCTGTTTTTCCATCTCTCTAATTATATTATTTCTCGTCTCTAGATCAATGTTCATTACTTCCATTTCTTCAACTTTATTCTGTAGATCTATTTGTAACTTTATCATGAGATTTTGTCCGTCGACAACTTCTTCATTTTTTGTTTGGAGATGTTGTCGTGTCCGTTGTAATTCTTCTTGCAATTGGTCGATATTTTGGTTTTTTTGGAGTAAGGTCAATCGCTCTTCTATTAATTGCCTCTCCATTTCTTTGATTATATTGTTTCTTGTCTCTAAGTCTACATTTATGGACTCCAGTTCTTCCTGTTTGCTTTCAAGTTCGCTTTTTATCTCGCTTATTCCTTGTATTTTCTTCTGTAATTCCGATTGACTATGCATCAATTCCTTACTCATTTCTTTTAGTTCTCTTCTTCGCGGTATCCCCTCTGCTCTTTCTTGCTCTAGTTCTGTTTTTATTTTATTTATCTCCTTATTTTTCTCTTCTATTTCGCTTTCTTTTTCTACTAATTCTGTTAGTATCTGTTGTATCTCGTCCTCTTTTTTATTCAACTCTGCGTTTCTGAATTCCAAGTCCTTACATCTGTTTTCCAGTTCTTGTTGTCGCTGCTCTAATTCTACTTGTAATTGGTCGGCAACACTAGATTTTTCTGCCACCATTGTCTGTCTTTCAGCTAGTTGTTTCTCCATTTCTTTGATTATATTGTTTCTTGCCTCCAAGTCTACATTTATAGACTCCAGTTCTTCCTGTTTGCTTTCAAGTTCGCTTTTTATCTCGCTTATTCCTTGTATTTTCTTCTGTAATTCCGATTGACTACGCATCAATTCCCTACTCATTTCTTTTAGTTCTCTTCTTCGCGGTATCCCCTCTGCTCTTTCTTGCTCTAGTTCTGTTTTTATTTTATTTGTCTCGTCATTCTTCTTTTCCAAATCCAATCGTAGTTGTTCAGCATCCATGGTTTTTTCTGCTAGTGCCATCTGTCTTTCAGCTAATTGTCTCTCCATTTCTTTGATTATATTGTTTCTTGTCTCTAAGTCTACATTTATGGACTCCAGTTCTTCCTGTTTGCTTTCAAGTTCGCTTTTTATCTCGCTTATTCCTTGTATTTTCTTCTGTAATTCCGATTGACTATGCATCAATTCCTTACTCATTTCTTTTAGTTCTCTTCTTCGCGGTATCCCCTCTGCTCTTTCTTGCTCTAGTTCTGTTTTTATTTTATTTATCTCCTTGCTTTTCTCTTCTGTCTCTAATCTACTAACCCTTAATTCTTCATCTCTTGTCTCTAGTTCTTGTTGTCGCTGCTCCAACTCTTCCCGAAATCTGTCGATCGTATTTCCTCTCTCTTTTATCTCCTCTTTTTTCTGTTTCAAGTCCAATTGTAGTTGTTCAGCATCCATGGTTTTTTCTGCTAGTGCCATCTGTCTTTCAGCTAGTTGTTTCTCCATTTCTTTGATTATATTGTTCCTTGTCTTCAAGTCTGCATTTATAGATCCCAGTTCTTCTTTCTTCTTTTTCAGGTCGGCCTGCATCTTATTGACTTTCTGCATCTTTTTTTGAAAATCTGATTGAGCGCGCATTAGTTTTGCCTGCGATTTTTTAAGTTCTTCATTTTTAATCTTTAGACTTTCATCCTTTGATTTTACATCGACAAGATTATTCTCCAGTTCTCTTCGTAGTTGCTCATTCTTCTCTTCTTTTCCATTCAACTCTTCACTTATCAACTCTAATTCAGCACGCCTTTTTTCCAATGTGACTAATGTTTTTTCAATCCCCTTTGTTTTTTCTTTTAATTCCCCTTGGCCAATCTTCCATCTTTCTTCTAAAGCAGTTTTTATTTGTTTTATTTCGCTGGTCTTTTTTTCTAATTCTAATCTATTGGTTTTCAATTCTTGTTTCGATTCATCTAATTCCCTATTTTTCAACTCTAATTCACTTTGCAGTTTCTCAAATTCTGTTTTTAATTTGTCAAAAATCTCTTTATTCTCAGTCGTTTCCATTTGTTTGCTTTCCAGTTCGCCCTGCATCCTGTTTATTTCTTGAATTTTCTTATCCAGTTCCGACTGATCTTTCGTTAACTCTATTCTTATTTTTTCAAAATCCTCCTCACTTAGTTTTAGTTTTTTATCCTTTGATTCCATCAAATTTATCTTATTTTCTAATTCTTTACGCAATCGTTCTATTTCATCGTCTTTTTCAAGTAATTCGTTCTCTTTTAAAATCAAATCTTTTTGTTTTCTTTCTAACTCTGTCTTAATTTTTTTGTCATCATACTTCTTCTCTTCTAGTTTTGACAGATTAGTCTTTAGTTCCTCTCTTATTTCATCAATCTTTTTATCTCGTAATTCCAATCTATTCTGTATTCTTTCGAGTTCATCTTTTAGCTCTCTTGTTTCGTATTCCTTTTCTTCCAATTCCAATTGAGTTGTTTTCCATTTTTCAGTTATTCTATGTATTTCCTGTTTATGAAAATCTAAATCCATGTTTTTTTGTTCGAGTTCTCTTCTTATTTTCTTATTTTCTTCGTTTCTTTCTTGGATTATTCCTTCAGATGTGTTTGAACGTTCGGCATCCCTTGTCTTACGTCGTTTTTCTATTATCGTTTCCACATTTTTATCTTTCTCGAGAACGAGTTTTGTAGCTTTCTTTACAACGCCGATTTCTCCAGTTACTTTTCCGTGTTTCATCTGAGATTTGGTATCGATTTCTAAAGAGAGGATATCTCCATCCTTAGTTACAACATCTAAAGTGTAAAAAGGCGTTTCTTTACCAATTAATTTAGACACCTGTCTGTACGTTGCTTCTTTACGTCCACTTTCGGTAAGGAAACCGGCATCTCCAATGTGGGTCCCCAGTATTTCTTCTTTTGAAATACCTAATTTTCTACAAAAAGCATCGTTAACATCAATAAACTCTCCCCTTTTATCAATGATAAAAACAGGATCATGACTGTTAAAATGAAGTGAAGAGAATTTTTCATCGGGATCTTCAGTTCCGCTTATATTCGTTTTTTCAGAACCATCAAACATAAGTTTTTGTCCTCACCCCACCAGTCTAATGTGGTGGTTTCCATTTGCATGAATAGAATAAGAATGTAATATAGGAATATTAATCTTTTTTTAATTTTTATAATTAGAATAAATTTTTCTTTCTTTGAAAAACCACTCTTTACAATTCCTTTTTGCTGAGCAACCTTTCTACGGCCGTCTTGAGTCCTTGATATTCATCTTCCAGCTGTTCAAACTGCTCTTTAAGAGTATAGTATTTCTGTTTATACGGCCCCTCCAATCTTTCATCAAATACTATATTGTTTTTTCCCTCTAATTTTTCATGAATTTTTTCGTATAGATTCTCTCCAATATCAATGTCAGATAACATTGTTGTTTTGCCTATGATGCCAAACGATGTGTGATCAAGTCTTTTGAGTAATTCTTTGCATTTATTAATATTGACATCGAGTATGTTCACCTTGCGACGATGTTCCATCACGTCTTCAGAAAATTCTCTTCTATCGATATCTTTTATCAATCTTTTCTCAGTAAGGTCCATGAGGCTATCTTTCAAAGCCAATCGTTGTTTCTCCAATACTTTTAGCCGATTGTTGAGCATTTCTTTGAGGGAAGCAGCATCTTCTATGTATTTCGCCATCTCATCATCATACTTAACAAATATCTTATAAAGCTCTTTGTTAGAGATCGCATCGTCTGTTAAAAGACTTGTAAGTTCTGGCGATATCCGATCTTTGAATTCGAATTTTTCTATGTTTTTAACTGCCCGTATGTACCAACTTGGTACAAATATTAGGCCATTTTTATCCTCATCAAATTGATCAGTGGAAAAACTTAGAACAGCATCAGATTTGCTATCCTTTATCTTATAACCTACTAAATTATTTTCTTTATCATATATAGTATCAAAAACTATTCCTAGTTTTTCACCCGTGTCCTCCAGATACACTGGTTTTCCTTTCATATCCTTTTTTAATAGAGATTTCCTTTTTTTGGATTCATCATCTTTTTCTTCGTATTCGTCAGGAGATGCAATTTTTTCTTTGCCGTCAGGATATAAATCTTCTAATACATCCTCTATTTCTTTTCTCGCCTCATCATATGATCTGACGACTTTTTTTTCAGGTTGGAGCGGTTCTTTTCTTTTCCCAAGTCTAAAACCGACTTTAGTTTTCTTCTTTAAGGATTTTCCTTCTAAAAATTCAGACTTCTCGTCTTTTTTATACAGATTTTTTCCTGCAGGAGGTTTTTCTGATGTTTTTTTATCTTTTTTAAAAATGGACATCCTATGCCTCTCCGGTATAACCTTTACAGGTCACAACTTCCCTCCAACATGAGTAATGGGTCTTTTCGTTCTTTAAGATTTCGGAGTATGCGGACCAAACACCAGGATAATAAAATCAGAGGTATGAGGAAGAAACCAAGTAAAAGGAGATATACACCTACGGCTCCCAATCCAAGGGCCATTAGCTCTAGAGTGGTATGGTATTTTGTGATTAACAGTATATTTGCATATATCATCATATATGTTATGACCATGGACATTGTTAAAATAATTGTCAATATGATTTTTTTTCTTGTTTTGCAGCTGATGAAATAGCCTGCTAGTCCAGCTATCAAGGTTGATATGATCATGGCTGCTATTTGATCCGTTATTAAAAATAATATAGGTATAACTACTGAAGATGCTAAAACTGGTTTTACCAAGGATGATAAAAGTGTTTTTTTCGTTCCAATTTCAGCAAGGTCTGTTTTAGTTATCCATCCGATATTTCTTCCTAGTGATTGTCTAATTTTTCTACTAGCCATAGATGTTCGCGCAATAGTTTCTTTTTTAAGAATTAGTTTTGACGGATGATGCCAGGACCGATCTGTCGTCCAAATAGTATATTTTCCGCCAGTAAAGGTGATTGATATCAAAAGAAACATTGTAATAGATGTTAAGAACAATGCTGTTAGCAGGTCGAGACAGTATACAGTTGCTTCAGCATTCCAATTACATAAATTTTTGATGAATTCATTTGGAAACAAGAGCCAGAATGGAGAAGAATAAACCATGATGTCTCCCGCATATGATCCGTTTTGCGTTCCGTTTGGCGCTTCGGCTCGTAGGTAAACTGCTTTGGTTGCTCCCGGTTTTAATTCAAATATTTCTCTAGTAACAATGTTATTTATCTGTCCACGTCCGAAGACTATACCCTTAACAGGCGTAATACTAGGATTGAAAACAGGTAGGTCTTTTGAAAATGATGTGGTGCCAGGTACTATTCTACCAAAGTTCATTCCACTATCGGAGCTATCTTCATTTATTCCTACCGATGCCGGCATGGAATCAAAGGCAAAACAATGTATAACAGTTAAAAAGACCACATATGCTACTAAAAAAAATACTAGTGTTTTTTTTATGCTTAAAGGCCTATGACCAAATATGTAAAAACGAATTTTTTCTTTAATTGACTTTGCTTTTTCAGGTATAACAAATATCAATATTACCAATATCACGGCAGATGCTGTCAACGGTGCGAAAACACCGACATAGACTAGTGGCCCTTTCTCGGCAGTAGGCTGGGCCAGTAAGTCTAATCCCTGACTTATCCATACTCCAAGGTAACCTATAAAAGGTATTTTCAATGGTTGTTGCCCAACGGATACGGCTTTTCCTATTAAATGATCTTCCCGTATGTATGGTTCTGGTATGTGTGGTCCTGCTTGATCTGTCCATTCGTTCGCATCTCCTTTTGTTTCTAATAGAGGTTCACCTTTGCTATCTTTTATTATGTCAGCAACTCTGTGAACCACTAACTTTTCGCCTGGCCAGCTTACATAACTTTTGAAAACAACCACATCCCCTCTTTTTATGTCATTCATCGTTGTTGGAGTCCATGCAATTACGTCTCCTTCCATAAGTGATGGACTCATAGAGTTGGATGAAATCAGGTCTATGGGGAATGGCGTACCGGCCCAGACTGTGAGAAAACGAGCCATAATTAATAGGAGAGCCGCTAAGAATATAATGTTGCCAATAAGTGATCTCATCTTTAATTTAATGCTTTATCCCATCCCAAAGCTGAACTATGTATATATTTTTGGATATATTATATTTGTGCTAAAAACAGGTTTTATCTAAAAATTATTTTTTATTGTTTTTGTTTGATGCCAAAGGTGACAAATGTTGCGGTGTTCTTAATCACATTATTTCTTCATAAGTAATTGTGTCCATTCTTCTTTTAATTTTTTAATCTCTCGTGGATTGGTAATATTGAGATAGGTAAATTCTTCTTTTGCAGTTGTAATTGTTTTTTTCAATTCATCCCTGAAATGTGGGATATTATACTGATCTATCAAATGATTATATTTTTCAAAATTAACAGTATCTGAAATAAGGAGAGATAATATATCGACTCTATCTTTTTGGCCTTTAATACTATGACGTCTATCACGATGTGCTTGTTGTTTGAGAATAAGCAAAGGTTCAGGTTTTAACACCAAGAAACCTTCTTGTTCTATCGACATAGTAATAAGTTGCTCGCAAGGAATAATCATCTGCGAATAATGAGGAAGATAGATATCAACATCAATCTCTGAGACGATGATTTCGTATCTTTTTGATCGATCATTTTTTCGTAGTTCATAGTTTTTTTTTATGTCATCGAGATCAGTCCAATCTGTGAGAAGAATGTCGATGTCTTTTGATTTTATTGCATGTGTCCAAAGATAGATTGCCCATCCACCGATGATAATAAAATGAAGTTTTTTCTGTAGATTTTTCAATAATTCCCAGCTTTTTTCTGTGATGATATCGTTCCAAAAGTCCATTTCTACAACCCCAATTTTTTCTCAAAATCTTGTATAAATTCGTTTGCATACCATGTGTTCAGGTTCCAGAGATCAGCATAGATTAACGGCGATGGTGCAATCCCGCGGTTTGATCGTTTGACAATGTACGGATCGTTTTCTAATACGAAAATGTTATAAAGAGGTGATGTGGAAGGTGGAAATCGTTCTTTGATTTGGGCAGGATCAGCGTAGATGTAGACTTCTCGATAATCTGCTGGGACGACATCGAAAGTGTGCTTGTACCCGGAATATGCTGTGAACACGCACGGCGGCATCATTTGTTCAATCTTTTGTGTTGGTTCTGGTGAAAATGTGGTATAAACAATATTATTTGTGAGATTTCTAATAGATGCCCAATAGATGAGGAGTTTTTTTGGATTTAATAGAAGAAAACTACGTTGTTTTTTTTCTATTATGCCCATCTGGTGTAAAGGCTTTAATGCATAGTTTACTATTCCAATTGAAACATCGCAGTCTATTGCGAGTTGTTTTTGTGTCAATGTTTTCATATTGTCTTGTAGTATTTTTTGTAGTATTTCACAATAGACTCGTTCCAATCGCTTCATGTTTCAACTATATATATTTCTTATTTATAAATGTTTCAATGTTTATTGAAACATATAAAAAGCAAAATATATGAAATATAAATAGTCATCTCGGTGACAATTTATACAATAAAATTAACTTTTTGACACTATAGTGACAAATTATCATCGTGTTTGTTCGCTACCAAAGGTGACAAATGTCGTGGCTTTTGTCGTAGTGTTATAGCATGTGCTGATCCATGCAACGTTACATGCAATATTGCCGATGCTAACGTCACCGATCAATCCATCGAAATAGCCATCAGCTTGTCTCTCCACTTGTTTTATCAAATTATTTAAATAGGGGTAATTACTCTATAATATATATGAAAAATATGGTTGAGAGTATCAAGAAATTAGAAAAATACTTTCCCGAGGAATGGCTCTTGGTCGAAGTTACAAAAGAAGACGCTCTAGG
>Ga0315289_10000604_pt1 | contig 55415 bp, 55 predicted proteins | sample YL17G11_40_MG_FD_203452 | JGI IMG/M metagenome (GOLD analysis project Ga0315289, IMG submission 203452) | Sediment microbial communities from Yellowstone Lake, YNP, Wyoming, USA - YL17G11_40 | ecosystem: Environmental > Aquatic > Freshwater > Lake > Sediment | place: USA: Wyoming | collected...
GGGAAGTGGGCGTGCCCACGGCTGGGCCTTCCAGCGCACATTCAGGCCAGAGTTGTGTCGGAACAGTCCTTGGAGGCAACTATGCTGACAATGCCAACACCCGTCTGGTCAGCCCCCAAATTGCGCTTATTCCTCGGCCTGGTCAGAGTCCGGAATTGTTTTTTTGGCAGTGGCACAGCATGGAAAATGGATATGACTGGGGACAAGTGCAGGTTTCTGTGAACGGTGGCCCCTGGCAGACGGTACCCGGATACGATGGTCACTTTACAGGAAGTAATCCGACGTGGTCGCAATCTTATGTGCCGTTGTCTGCTTTTGCGGATTCGACCGCGCGCATCGGTTTCTACTTTGCGTCGAATTGGAATGCTACGAGCAGTGGATGGTACATTGACGACGTGCGGATTGAGGGCATTGAAGCAAGTGAGGCCCCTATATCTGCTTCCACTCCGAAATCGTTTGCCCTTTTTCAGAACTATCCCAATCCTTTCAATTCAGCGACAGCCATCGAATACCAACTACCCGCAGCCGGTCAGGTCAGTCTTACCGTCTATGATATCTTGGGCCGCCAAGTAGTGAGTCTGGCAAATGGTCATCAAACAGCGGGTCCTCATTCAGTTGTTTGGGACGCCCAAGGGATTGGTTCTGGCACATATTTTTACAGAATTACTGCCAGCAAATTCACTGATGCAAAAAGATGTGTGATTCTGAAGTGATAGAGAAAGGATAGGCGTAAACACCACACAGGCTCCGGAAATATTATCCGATAAGCAATAATTAGCAACCGTCTGTTTTTCAATCAACCTTTCACAATGGAGGTAGTATGCCAGTTCCAGCTTACATGTGGATGAAGGACGATGCCGGCTCCAACATCGAAGGCTCTGTCGTAGTGAAGGGCCGTGAAGGAAGCATCGAAGTGCTCGCCTTTCGCCATGAGGTTCTGATCCCGACTGATCCGCACACGGGAAAACTCGCGGGTGTCCGCCGCCACGAAGCCCTCATTATTACCAAGGCATTCGACAAATCATCCCCGTATCTATTCAAAGCTTGTACAACGGGACAGACGCTGAAATCGGTCGAAATCAAATGGTATGAGATTGATGCAAAGGGCAAAGAGGTCGAATATTTCAATCACCTTCTTGAGAATGTCAAGATCGTCTCCGTGAAACCCTTTATGCCCAACACGAAAGACCCGGCATTTGACCGTTTGGTTCACATGGAAGAGGTGTCGTTCCGCTACGAGAAAATCACCTGGACCCATGTGGAAGGCACCATTCAATACATGGATTCATGGGCCGAAACCCGCTCAGCTTGATTGGATAGCTCATCGTGCGCGTGGGGCTTCTTGATGCGCTGGTTGGACACTTTGCCGATGGCCGGCCGATTCAAAGCATGGACCCGCGGCAACAGCGCGTGCAATCAATTCTGGACCACCTCGGGCGCTTGCTGAACGCTCGGCGCGGCATGCTTGCTCACTTGCCTGTCTATGGCCTGCCCGATATTCAGGAAATTTATCAGGCGATGCCGGGTTCGGTCGAATTTCTGGGTCGAATCATTCGGGCAACTGTTGAAACCTATGAGCCTCGCCTCCGGCGTGTGGAAGTGGTTGAGCAAGTCTCCGACGACAGCGAATTTCGCATCAGCTTTCTTGTTCGAGGCGAAGTGATTGGCGGTGAACGAGTGAAGTTTATCACGACTTTCTCCGCCTCGGGACAAGCGAAAATCGGTGCCGGAGGCGTTCGTGGTTGACCGCTACTATGAGGAAGAGCTGCGTTATCTAACGGAGGCGGCCAAGGAATTTGCCCGCGCGCATCCGGAAGAAGCGCGGCTCTTGGACATCGAGAGTCTGACAGACCGCGACCCCTATGTGGAGAGGCTTTTCGAGGGATTTGCTTTTCTGGCAGGACGAATTCGTGAAAAGCTCGATGACGAATTTCCGGAGTTGGCGAAGTCTCTTTTCGAGACGCTCTGGCCACACTATCTGCGCCCCATCCCAAGCCTTGCCATTCTTGAGTTCCAGCCTCGCGCAGGTCTTCTGCAAAAAAGTCAGAAGGTATCTGCGGGCACGCCTGTTCTCTCCAATCCCATCGGTAGAGAACGACTCCGCTGCCGCTTTAAAACCTGCTATCCGCTGACGCTGCATCCGATTTATCTTCGCCAGGCGCTGCCGGATCGAACGCCGTCAGGCAAACCGGCGATTCGGATGAAGTTCTCCATCGAAAGCGGCGTCGAACTTGGCCAGCTTGAGCTGTCTGAACTGCGCTTTTTTCTGCATGCGGATCCCGCCGCAGCTTTTCAGCTCCACTTGAGCCTAACGCATCAATTGGATTCCGTTCTTGTTCTTCCAAGCGGCGCACGCCTGGGCGGGAAGGAGAGCATTCGCTCTGCCGGCTTCTCGGACGAAGAAGGCATTCTGCCCACAGGCCGTTCCACGCATCCTGCCTATCGGCTCTTGCAGGAGTATTTCGCCTTTCGCGAGAAATTTCTTTTTGTGACACTGTCAGGGTTGGAGAAATTGGAGCTTCCGAAAGGGGCGCAAGAATTCGAATTGCAGCTTGTTCTGGAGAAAGCATTGCCGGAAGGATTGCGCTTTTCAGAGGAGAATTTCCGCCTCTATTGCACGCCGATCATCAATCTGTTCGACCACGACGCCGAACCGCTGCGAGTCGAACACAATCGCTTGGCGTACCGCGTCATTCCCAATGCGAAATCGCCGGAAGGATTTGAAGTCTATTCCGTCGAGACCATCAGTGGCATTGAATTTGGCACGGGGCGATTGCACAATTATCGCTCATTCCATGAATTTCAATTTGAAGGCGACTCGCCGTCTTCCGCCAAGCGCTCATTCAACTGGTCATCCGATTTCGGCCCCTCGGAGCGCTGGGAAGCAACTATATCACTGCATGGGATTCCGTTGGACGCCGACCAACCGCAGCCGGAGAACCTTTCGATCGGAACGAAAGCAACAAATGGAAAATTGCCCAGAGACCTTGGAGAAGGAGACATCAGTACTCCGACCGACGAATCTCCCTCGATGGCGACCTTCGCCAATCTGACAAAACCGACCTTGCCTCTCTACCCTCCTCGTCGCGAGTTTTTTTTGTGGCGGTTGCTCTCGCACATGGTGCACAGCCACCTGTCATTGGGCGATTCTCGGGCAGTGCGGCAGGTTCTCGAGCTGTACGATTGGAGCCAACAGGAGGCCAATCGGCGACGAATTGAGGGTATTCGAGATATAAAAGTAACGCCACGCGACTGGCTGCTCAGAGGAGCCGTCGTGCGGGGAGTGGCGATTGCCGTTGAGCTGGACGAAGGCCATTTCGCAGGGCGCGGCGATGCTCATATTTTTGGGCTCGTTCTGCGCGAATTCTTCCGCCGCTATGTGACACTGAATTCCGTTGTTGAATTAACCATTCTGCTTCTGCCATCACTGGAGACCTATCACTGGCCACCGCAAGAGGGAACACAGGCTCTCCTCTGATAGAGGAGCTCGTTCGCAAGCCTCAGCGCTTCAATTTCTTCGTTGCCGTTCGGGCGGCTGAGAGAGCTTTTCCGGATAGAGCGGAGGTGGGCACCGGCGCATCTCCTGCCGAAGAACCCATTCGCTTGGTGCCGTCCACAGCGCTCTCCTTTCCCGCGAGCGACCTTCTCGCGGCGCAATGGACAGATGAAAAGCGCGCGCAGTTGCGCTTGACAGTCGCCTTTCTGGGACTCTATGGCGTGGGCTCGCCTCTGCCGTCCTACTTCCAGGAGTTGGCCGCAGGCGAAGCCGCGAGTGCAGCAACGCTTCGTGACTTCCTCCACATTTTCGACCAGCGTTTCTACGCTTTTTTCTATCGGGCGTGGCGGAAATTTCATCTACCGACTTCCTTCGAGTCCGAGAAGCGAGGGAACCTCGAATCCATCCTATTCTGCCTGGCGGGATTCGGAACACGGGAAGTCATGTTCCGATACACATCGCCGAGGCGGCTCTTGGCGTCCGCCGGTCTTCTCGGGAGCGCGGTGCGCAGCGCCCGTGGGCTCGAACAAGTACTTCGCGAGTACTTTCGCCTTCCCGTGCGTGTGAACGAACGAGTGGAGAATTGGCGATCAAATCCCGCGCCCGCTCAATTGAAATCGGGAAATGCGCAGAGACTCGGTCGGGCGATTGCTATCGGCTTTCAAATGAAAGACGCCGCGAGTTGTTTTCGTCTGACTCTCGGACCCCTTTCCGTCGAGCAAGCACGAAATTTTCTTCCGGGAGCCGATTCCCATGGCACATTGCGCGAAATTGTGCGCCTTTATGCTCCCGCTTATCTCGATTTCGAGATTCATCTGACATTGCGCGCCCGCGAGGCACCGCCAGTCGTCCTAGGCGCCGTGACATCACCATTGGGCTGGCTCTGCTGGTTGGGACAACCAGCGCTCACATTGTCAGAGATTTCTCTCGGACGATCTTAGCAATAGTTGAGTCTCACACAGTATATGAAATAGCAAAATAAGAAGGTCCACATATGATCGCCAAAGACCCAAAGAAATTACTTGCGAAACTGAACGACCACATGGCGCAGCACCTCGATGCGGCGGCAGGCTTTTGCCTTGCTCGCACGCATTATGAGGTCACGATTCAACATCTGCTCTTGAAACTCTTGGAAGACGGCAAGGGCGATATTCCGCGCATTCTCAATCACTACGGCGTGGATAGCGGCAAGCTGTGGGACGGCTTGGTGAAGAGCTTGGAAGGGCTCAAAGGGGGAAATACGGGTCGCCCATTCCTCTCGCGCCTCCTCTGGGAGCTTATGGAGGCCGCTTGGGTGGCGGTTTCGGTGCATCATGAACAGACGCGTATCCGCTCCGCTGCTCTTGTCGAAGTGATTCTTGAAAGCGAGCCTCTGACTCTCGAAACTTGGGTCGAGGAATTGAAGAAAGTCTCTCAAGAAGCCCTTCGCAAGGATTTTGCCAATGTAGTCGACGGCTCGGTGGAAGACCTTCCCGTGGCAGCGCGCGCTGTTGCTCGCGATGTCACAGCGCCCAAGCGTGAAGGAGAGACAGCGCTCGACCTCTACACAGAAAGCCTCACAGGCAAGGCTCGCTCCGGCAAAATTGACCCAATCTTTGGGCGCGACAAGGAAATCCGTCAAATGATAGACATCCTGCTGCGGCGGCGCAAGAACAATCCGATTTTGGTCGGCGAACCGGGCACGGGCAAAACGGCGGTTGTTGAGGGCTTCGCTTTGCGCATGGCCGCCGGTGATGTGCCGGAAGTTCTTCGCAATGTGGAGATTCTCACGCTGGATCTCGGACTCTTGCAAGCGGGCGCTGGTGTGAAAGGAGAATTCGAGAGCCGCTTGAAAGGAGTCATCCAGGAAGTCAAAGCTTCCGCCACGCCGATTATTCTTTTCATTGACGAGGCGCATACGCTGATTGGTGCAGGCGGCGCCGCGGGGACATCCGATGCGGCGAATCTCCTGAAACCCGCGTTAGCTCGCGGCGAGCTGCGCACCGTTGCCGCGACCACTTGGACGGAATACAAGAAATACATCGAGCGCGATCCCGCTCTCGAGCGCCGCTTTCAAATGGTCAAGGTGGATGAGCCTGATGTGAAATCCGCGACCATCATGATTCGTGGAATCAAGGGCAAATTTGAAAGTCATCACGGGGTGCGCGTAACCGATGAAGCCGCCGCAGCAATGGTAACGCTGGCCGCGCGATTCATCAGCGGCCGCCAGTTGCCGGACAAGGCGGTGGATTTGCTTGATACAGCGTCGGCGCGCGTCAAACTCGGACAGACCACCAAACCACCCGCGCTCCAAGACCTCGAACGGCAGCTTGAGCATCTTGATATTGAAATCGCTTCGCTCGAGCGAGACCTGAACACGGGCCTGCGAGCGGACACCGAAACGCTTGAAGGCGTGAAAGCGAACCGACAGTCGGTGGACGAGGAGCGTGGAAAAGTCGAAACGCGTTGGCAAAAAGAGCAGGAATTGGTGCAGAGAATTCTGGAAAAGCGACAACAGCTCGCAGAAGCTCTTGCCGGTGATGACAAATCGAAGGAAAAGGCGGATAGTCTGCGCGCGGAACTTGCGAGTATTCAAAAGGAGTTGAGCGGACTTCAAGGGGAAGAACCGCTCATTACTGTGGATGTTTCAGGGAGTGTCGCGGCGCAAGTTGTATCGGATTGGACGGGAATTCCCGCGGGCCGAATGGTCAAAGATGAGGCTGCGACGCTACTTCAACTGGAGGACCGCTTGCGGGAACGCATCATCGGTCAGGATGCTGCCATTGCTGCTGTAGCTGAAACGATTCGCGCGGCGAAAGCAGGTTTGCGTCCACCGGAAGCGCCTTTGGGAGTTTTTCTTTTTGTCGGCCCGAGTGGAGTGGGGAAGACGGAATGCGCGCTCGCCATCGCCGATCTCTTATTCGGCGGCGACCGCTTTGTGATCACCATCAATATGTCGGAATACCAAGAAGCTCACACGGTTTCGCAACTCAAAGGTGCCCCTCCCGGCTATGTCGGCTATGGTGAAGGCGGCGTGCTCACGGAGGCTGTGCGGCAGCGTCCCTATTCGGTAGTCATCTTGGACGAAGTCGAAAAGGCTCACCGCGATGTCATGAATCTCTTCTATCAAGTCTTCGATCGCGGATTCATGCGCGATGGCGAAGGCCGTGAAATTGATTTCAAAAATACCATCATCATGATGACATCGAACCTCGGAAGCGAAACGATGATGCAGGTGGTCGAGAAGTATGGTCGCGTGGACTCTGAGCAAATGAGTGAGGTCATCCGCCCTGAACTCGTCGCGCATTTTCAGCCGGCGCTTCTGGCCCGCTTCAAATTTGTGCCATTCTATCCGCTGGAAAAAGAGGCGATGTTAAAAATCGTCCGGTTGAAACTCAATCGTCTCGGCAAGAGACTTCGTGGTGTCCACCAGATTGAATTGCACTATGGTGATGAACTTCTCTCTTCCATCGCCGACCGTTGCGTAGACCCCGATACAGGTGCGCGCAATATTGACGCCATCATTGATCGAACGCTGCTTCCGCAAGTGTCGCGCGAATTGCTGATGCGCTTGTCCGAACCCGAAATGCCGACCAGCTTGACTCTTTCACTTACCGAAAACGGGCAGTTTGTTTATACCTTCGCTTAACTCATATGCGATCCTGTCACCATCGCCATCGAGGCTCATCCCGGACGGGAGCAAGCTGGGTCGCGGCGATCCCACTCTGCGTGATTCTGCTTGTCCCTATTGTAATTCAGGGGTGCCGTAACGATTCAAAGGAGCCCATCACGCCTGCTTGGCCCTTAGTGATTCCGGTAGAATCGGTTTCGGGGAAATACCACTTCAGCCAGCTGGGTTCAGACGACCCTTCCCCCTACTATGTGGAGGTCTACCAAGATCTGCGGGAGCGGGCTTGGAATCTCTTCGTCGCCGATCCCGGAGAGCCATGGCACTGCGGGTACATCGGCCAGGTGGGTATGGCCTATGCGAGTAAGGCTGTGAGTGCCGACGAATGGTGGTGGAGCATTGACTACCAGGGATGGGAAAGCGAGTTCGCGTACTCGCTCCCGAGCAAGGCTGGGTATTCGCGCGCGACGATCGCCATAGCCCTGTCCAAGGATGAGTTCGCCGATTTCGTGCCATACGACTTGGAGATTAGGAGCTATGGCTACGAGGTTCTCTTCCAAACACACGTGGACGAGGATTTCCCCTTTTATCCTCTTAATCAACCCAAGGAATTCGAGTTAAGTCCGTTTCAGTTCGCCTACTTACCCATAGGGCAGGATATTCCACTGTATGTGACGACAAATACGTTCAGGACATCGAACCCATTGCCGGAAGAACCGAGTGGTGATCAGATCAGAGTGTCTTCTGTCGGCGGAATCGGCCTCTACTTCACACTTTACCCCTAACGGGCGGCTGGGCCAGAACCCCCCGTGATGGGGACGGTGGACACCCGTGGAGAGACCCATCCGCGGACCTCAAAGGCAGGTGGAGGAAGGAAAGTAAAGCGGAAAGCTGAAATGATCCGTGAACAGGCGCTCTTCATTTCTTACAGCATGCTGACTACTGCGACGGATGAAAGTCCCAACCAAAGCGGCATTCGATCTGCTTGTCCATTAGCTCTTGAAGTAAATTGCTATAGCTGCCGAAACGCTCTTTAACACAGGCGTTCAACTCGTCTTCGCTGTATTCATCAGAAACGGAATCGTGCAAGCAGGCGTTCAGGAGTTTATCGTCCCAGCCCGCCGCTGAGATTGACAACGCCGCGCCTCCAGGCGGCAAGCCGGTCTCGACCATGAATTCCCCAACAATGCCGTCAAATCCTGCCAAGATTGGCGAAGGCTGGAAGAGCAGAATTCCCACAGCGCGGTCCATTTCAGCCTCCGGGCAGAAATAGTGAAGTAGCGAATCTTCCTCATGAATTAGCTTCATGAGCCACAGAACATCGGTGTGTCTCTCGGCGAAGGATTCGAAGTCCACAATTAAAGAATTATCTTGCCAACACATGACCGCCCACAGCGCAAAGAGCGAATCAGGGACATGGAAATGCATCTCGAATAGGGCATCTGCAGAATCTGCTCCGGGTGGCCCGGAAATGACTCCCTTCGGAATCAATGTCACCGCGCGACCCGGCCATGCGGGATGAGGCACCATACTGATGATGACAGGCACTTGCCAATTTGCTGGGAAAGTGCGCCACATCTCGCCTCGAAGTTGCGGCGTCCCAGCGTCATACGCATCTACGATAATATAAACCGGATGTTCCGCCGGAATGGCAATAGCAAATGTTGGCAGGGAACTAGCCTCTCCACTGACAGCTTGCGATTCCCTCGTCAACATCTCGCCGGTCAGTTCACTCCGCACCTCGGCGATTAAGAGGTCTACCGGAAACTTACATTCTTGATCAAGACCCATTGGCCGCGAAAGCTGAAGCTCGATACCAGTATCACTCGTTCCAGATAGGCTGCTTTCCGTGCTGCAACCGGTGATGAACAGTCCGATCGATGTCAGCAAGAGAATAAGAGGTAGCATTGTCATGGTCGCTCTCTAAAGAAGGAAAACAAAGCGCAAGCTCGAACTAAGTCCGCGCAAATCTCTCGTGCCATCATCTGTTTCGCCTTCATAATAACTCACATGGAGCCGAAGTTCCGAGGCTCTAAAAATGAGCGCTCCCTCCAAACCACCACCGAAGACTGATGCGGCTCCTTTCCCGTAACCATTTTTGCCAAGCCATCGTCCCTCAAAGAAAGCCAAGAGGTGAAAGACCTGTCCAAGTGGCTCATTGGCGCCAAATCTCACAAGCGTGTAAGGGCCGTGTGAGTTTTCCGGCTCAAACGAAAGACTGGATCCGATGCGATTGGTGTTGCGACGGATGTGGTGAAATGAGCCCCAGAATCCGGTTTCGCGGATTCTTGTGAATCCTGACAAAAGAAATTCGTATTTATCGCCTGATTTGAAGTGCTTGCTGCCTTCAGCTCGTTCACTCCCGAAGGTGGTCATGGCGATGGCCGCTCGGCCTTTCGTGCCTTCTCGCGAATACTCCAGCGCCACATTCAGGAGCAATTCATCGCTCGGATTGATTTCGGCACCTCCATCATGTGGCGTATAGGCCCCCCGATTCTGATAACCAATTGCGCCGCCACCGAGCCAGTCTGCTCCGATTAGCCGCACCGCAGACAATTGACACCCGAAGTCGAAACCGCTGCCGGGACGCGGCAAGCGTGACGCAAGCTCAGGTTTTAAAAATAGTGCGACAGCCTGCAACTCCTCTTCATTCAATTCCGTTCTTCCCGTCGGCAGGCTAATGTTCCCACCCAGAAGTACCTGTGGCGAAAGCGCCCAATCTCCCTCGATACGGAAATTGGTCAAACCCACAAGGCTCGTGCTCGAGTCGGCTGATGCAAGAGCTGTTCGCCGTATTTGATACGAGTAATAACCGCTGCTCGAACTTGCCATTCGGACTTGGCCTCGCTCACCGACGGGTAAAAAGAGGCTAATAGGTGTGCCCCATTCGAGGATAACTTGTTCTTCGTTGGTTCCCTCGACATGCCAAGTCTGAGCATAACTCTCAAGCGACACGAGGCTTCTCTGGATTGGGGAGATCTGCCCGAGCCCAAGAGTCATCGGCACAAAGAGTGTGGCAAAGATGAAAGGCCGCCGATTCATGGCCCCTCCGGATGAAGTGGAAGGTCAATCATCGGGCCATATCGGTCGCCGTAGGGCAGATCGCGCGGATCTCGGATTTCGAACAGAGCCGCCGAAGGCATCCATCGAATCGCATTCGGATTCACCTCAGCTTGCAGATTCCGCAGGGCGGCTATTTGCTCTGATTCCTTCGCTTCAGTCTCCGTCCGCATCGGCGTAGCATCGGCCAATCTCTCATACTGCGGAAGGTCATTGGCATTCGCAAAAGCAACGGTACGCCAATCGAGTTCCTGCTGTGCCAATCGAAACCTCGGATCTATTCGGAGGGCGTCGCGAAATGCTGCCAATGCCGCCTCGTTGTCTCTGGAGTCCCAGAGCTCGAGGCCGCGCGAAAACGCAAGGAATGCTGCAAGGGATCGAGTCGGTCTTGCATGGAGAATGCGTTCTTGTTCAGCAGTCAGTTCCACTCGAAGAGTCTTCAAAAACTCTGCCAGCAACATCTTTTCCAGTTTGTAAAAGGCATCCAGACTCTGTTGCGCGCTTCCAGCGGATTGGGCGCTTCCTTCGAGCAAAATGACCACTTGTCCTCGCGCCTGAAGAGTTGTTTCCTCCAAATTCAATTGGCCGGTGCACAGGTAGTGTGCGCCAAGAATCTGGCCAATGGCAGCATTCTTGAGAGAGTCTGTCAACTCATATTTCTGGAGGATGAGTTCGTCAAAGAGTGGTTGCAGTCTCGTTCGTTCCAGCACTGTGAATTTCGTTACACGCGCAAGGTCGGAAGCGAGCAACGCCGCCATGCCACGCCCCAGAGGTCTCAAGCTATCCGGCAACTGCGTCGCAGCAAATTCGGTTGTCGCAAGCGTGTTCTCATCGGCAGCGGCGACAAGGCCCAACTCGCGCCCAAGCTTCTCCTCGGCAATCGCTTTCTGCACCGCGGCGCGAATCTGTTTGTCCGAAAGAAGCTCCAGCCGCGCGCGAAGAGCGGGACGATCAAGGCTTTCATAGACAGCAATGGCCTCGGCGATTTTCTCTTGGCGCTCCAAAGCAAGACCCAGATAGAGAATCGTGCGCTCATCTTTCGAGTGCAGCTCGTTTGCTTTTGAAAGATGAGTCTCAGCGCGGTCGTAATGGCCTTGCTTGTAATAGGCAATACCAAGTTCGCGCTGAGCATGAAAATCGTTTGGATTCTTGGCAAGACGTTCCTCAAGGGTTTGTTGCGCCTCGGAATATCTGCCTGCGCGCATCGCTTCTCTGGCCCGCTGCGAGTAAAGGGAAGTGCAACCGACAAGAAAAAGCATAAAGAGAAACACAGCGCCGCCAACCGCGACGGCTTTGCGATGCTCATATCGGCTCATGGCTTTCCTGTCCTTGCCTTTTCTCGCAATTCAATCAGCGCCTCGATTTCGGTTCGCTGGCGATCCAGTTCCGCAAAATCGGGATCGAGCTTGCGCGCTCTGTCCAGATTTACGAGTGCCTCTTCATAGCCTTTTGCGTCGCGGCTGACCAACGCAGTGCCGAGTGCCCTCAGCGCGTCAACGCTGCTACTGCCTACCTTCTTGAGATTCGCTCGAGCGGATTTGCTTGCTGAAAGATCGAGTGCTTTCGCCGTTTTGCGCGCTGTCTCCTGGCAAAAATCGGAAACTTCCGATAGAGCGAGCATCGCATTATCGGCAGCGCCCGGCACAAGGCGGCCATTTGTCATGTCCAGAAGCCGTACATTCAAGATGAACTTCTCATTGCCAATCGCTTGAAAATCTCCGAGCAACATGTAACGCGCCCCGACCATTTTGCCAATTTGTTCCGATTCCAAAATGCCGAAGGCGGCAAGTTTCAGACTATCAATCGCTTCTTGCACGCGCGTTCGGTCAGCCACATCGAATACATCCAATGTTTCCAGGCAGCGAACATAGAGCGTGGCAAAGAGCTTCTGATAGAGAGCGCTGTCGCCAAGCGGTGGAGCCGACAGATCCTCAAAGTAGCACACGGCGACCGATGGACGCACGCGCTCCTCCCCGCTTTGTGCCAACGCAACGCCGACACTGAGTGCGAGGACGACGAGAAAAGATCTACTGCACATCAAGTTCAATTCGTGCAATTTCCACCGATCCGATCTTAACATTGAATCCCAGGACTCCTTGTTCGATTTTTTTTGCGATGTCACGAGCCGAGAGTTTGGATTGGAGAAAGAACTTGGTGTAACCTTTCTCGCCCTTGCCGCTCTGGAAATTGGGCTCGCTTGAACGACGCGCCTCAGCGAGAATCCTCAACTGGTCTATGAGTGGTTGAATTTCCTTGAAAGTGATGTTCGTGACGAGAAACTGCACTTCCCGGCCGTTGACCTGCGCGTCATTCCAGTTTTCGATACAATAAGTCGCGAGCTTCGGCGCCAAGTCCTCAGCGGCTTTCTGGAGGGATTTCTTTGCCGCCCCGATTTCGCCCTCACCCTCGGCGCGAACCGTCGCACGCACATTTTCAGCGCGAATATGTTTTCCCGTTTCGCTCCACAGCAGCGTTGCCTCAACCGATGCCTCACCGGTCATGAAGCGCGCACCAAAAGCCTCGGCCTCATGAGCTGATCCGGACGCCTTGCCGACCAGCAAAATATCCACGCCGAATTGCTCCGCCATAATCCGACCATAATCCGGATTGCCGCGCACTTTCTGCTCTTCTTCCTCTTGTTTGCCGATGCGGGAAAGTTGCGTTTTGTCGAAGATATTGAAGCCCATACGCGTGAGGTAATCCACGAGGTAGTTTTCCGCGATTTTTGTTCGCCCTTCCTCAACCGGGCCTACGGTCTCCTCAATTGAGATGAGGAGTGAAGGCTGCTTGAACTTGTCCAGGATAATGCCATTCGCTGACGCAATATGCGCGATGCTGTCCACATTAATGATCGTCTCAATCGTCGCCTTAATGCCTGTGGGTGACGGCTCGGTTCCGACAGTGCGCGTTACCGTGATAAACTGATCCGGTGTGGAATAGATATATTTCTGGAGAATCTCGGGCACGGGAGCCTTCTGCAGGGTGCGCGGCGCGAGATAGTCTTGGGTTAGGCTTCTCAGTGCTCCCTTTTTGGCTTCAAGCAGCGCATCTTCTGTCCTTTCTGCCACCGCGACGCCTTGCACTCGCTCTCCAGGGAGTACCTCCAGTCGTTTGACTCGAAACAAGCCATTCACGCGCATCGGGAATTCTCCCTCGGCAATTTCAATGAAGGGATTGAAGTTCATTGCCGCAACGAAATACTGTTCGGCCGCTTGACGATCCTGCGCGTCCCCTCGCTCAAAGTAGCGCGTGGCCAGAATCGCGCCTTTCAGCAACTCCGCACCTGCAGCCGCCTGCGTATCGTTCCCCGGAGCGAAGGCAGTCAACATTTCGAGTGCCTTCTCGGAATCTCCGGCAAGATAGAGGCGATAAGCCTCGTCCAACGACTGAGCTGAACAGAAGTCTATCAACAACAATGAAAGCATGGCAATAGCGATTCTCGAACATCTCATAAGAATTCCCTCCCTATCCCGGCAAAAGCGAAAATGCGTTGTTTTCGAATTTGATGCGGTAACTTCTACCTTTTTCAAAAGTAATTTGCGTGCGCGTGTCGGATTGTCCCTCGAGCTGGATGGCATAGACACCCGCCAGCATCGTGCGTTCGATGAGTAATTCGAGGCGATCTCCGCCAGCCTCCAAGCGAATGGTCGGATCAAGCGAAGCCAAAGTCGCGCGCGCTCCGCTCGGTAAAGGCCCCAAGAGCCGCACAACCGCCGTCGCGAAATCAACTTCGAGTGGTCGCTCTGTCGGAACCTGAACACGATAAGCGCGCACTAAGGGAGGCTCGCCCGGGCGAACCGACGACTTCAGAAGCACCGCATAACTGCCGACTTTCTTTTCATTGCGAAAAACCTCACCCGGCAAGAGAGTGCCCGCTTCAATTCCGTCAATGAAGAGCTTCGCCTGTGCTTGGGATACGATTTCCATTTGACCTGTTGTTTTCGGCGGGACGAGTGGTTTTTCAATGGGTCGGCTTTCGACAACGACAACGGTCTCTTTGGGCGCGCTCTGCATCGGTTGATCTCTGGCCGCTGAAGAGGTTGATTTCGCCTTCTCCACTGAAGGAGCCCCCGACATTTTTTCGGAAGTCGGCGGCCGCGTCAGCAGAAAGATGGCCAAAAGAGCAAGACAAACACCTGCAACCGCTAACACCAAGGCTGGCAGCTTTTTCTTTCGAGGAGGTGATGGCGGCTGTAGAACCTGTGCCTGCTCCTCTTTGAATGCTTTCCCGCGAGGTATCTCGAGAGTCACAGCTTCGCCGCGCTCACGGGCAGCCCTGAATTTTTCCAAATCTATCGAGAGATTCGCGGCAGGGAAGGCTTCGGAAGCAGCCTCTTCAAGCTCGGCGCGCGCACGGTTATCATTATAACCGATTGCATGCGCAAAGGGCTCGAGCTCCGCTAAGAATTTCTTTGTCGAGGCTGTCCGATCTTGAGGCTTCAGCGACAAGGCTGCTTTGAGGGGCGCATGCAACTCCGGCGCGATACGATTCTCGCGAAGAAAAGCCGCCAAATCAAATCGCCCAGCTCGGACACGCTCTAAAAGCTCATATTCGTTGGATGACTCGCCGTAAGGCGAGTGGCCCGCCAGCATTTCAGTCAGACTCACCGCCAACGAATAGATGTCCGAACGCCGATCAATTTTGTCCGGCGAGTGAATCTGCTCGGGCGACATATACTGCGGGCGTCCTTTGATGATGCCGCCCATGGTCTCGGGACGAAGCATGCCGCGAACGCGAGCGATACCGAAATCAATCAACTTCACCGCACCGCGACGCGAAATCATGAAGTTGGACGGCGCAATATCCCGGTGAACAAGATGGAGCGGCGCGCCCGTGGTCGGGTCGGTCAAGTCGTGGGCGTAATGCAAAGCCTCGCCGACTTGACGAATAATATACAAAATTGCCATCGGCGAGAGATTCCGGTCTCGTTCGCGCAGCCATTGCTGCAGTTGGCGCAGATCTCCCCCCTCGATGAACTCCAGAATCATAAAAAGCCGACCGTCGGGCGTCCGGCGGAGCGTGTAGAGCCGACATATTCCCGGATGGTCGAGCCGCGCAATCAGCTGCGCTTCAACTTGAAAGGCGGCCAGCGCCGCCTTTTGATTTAGAAGTTCAGGGTGTATTTCCTTCAGGGCAACCGGTAGATTCAGCTCCTCGTCCCATCCGGCATAGACAATCCCAAATCCGCCCGCCTTGATTCGGCGGAGAATAACGAACTGCTCATCGAGGGCAAAGGGAATCTCGGTCGCCATGTCAAAATTTATGAAATAAAGCTCGGTTTGTCAAATCGCATCCCGGCATGCTGGCGCAGGAGTGGCTCCGCTACCCTTTCGCCAAAGTGGGTCAGGTGTATGCCTTCCTTCCGGAGAGGCATGGGTGGGAAAACCAATCCATGAGAAACCCTTGAAATTCATAAGTTCGTTTTTTTTCTGAACTTACTTTCGTCGAATTGCAGAATTATTCGCCATTTTTCTCTTGCATTTGGGTAGGTTGTGATGTATATTTATATAGCGAGATAAAGAGGAGAGTTGTGTCTCTTTTTCACCAATATTCTAAGGAGGAAAACCAGAATGAAAAAGACGAAGTGTGCCATGGCCTTGACACTTTTCTCATTGTCAATTCCGGCTTTAATGTGTCTGAGTCTGCCTCTCTTTGGGCAACCCCCGAGTGAATTTACGCCGGACGAGAATACGTGTGGCCTGTGGCATTTCAACGAGATGAGCGGCGACACGGCCTTGGACAGCACCCAGTACCATTTGAACGGCCCGATAACCGGTGCAACATGGACCACTGGCAAGTTCGGTGGGGGTCTGCAATTCACCGCTCCCGGCGCGAGGGTAAATCTGGGGATGTCGGCATTGCTCCGGCCCGCTATTCTGACCTGCGAAGCGTGGGTCTATGCCGATTCCATCCGCCCCAATGAGATGCTGATCGTAACCAGTGCTAACAACGACTCCGGGTTTGCCTTGATGCTCTCGGATAATGGCAAGCCTGCCTTTGACTGCCAGAGCAATGGAGAGAGCCACATCGCCTTGTCTCCTGACTCGATCGTGACAGGTACATGGTATCATCTGGCAGGAACTTTCGACGGCGATACCGCACGGATCTGGGTGGGTGGATTGCTCAAGGCCAGTATCGCCTGCACCCTATGGGCTCAGATAAGCTACCCTGTGATGGTGGGGACCGATGTCACAGCCCCTTACACATCAGATCCATTCCGAGGGAAGATTGACGAAGTCCGCATCTCCGACACAGTTCGCTCTTATGCGTCCACAGGGCGCTTGACTGTGCTTTCGCCTCAAACGCACTTTCTGCATCCAAACTGGCCCAATCCCTTTAACTCGTCATCAACGATTCGATATGAGGTCGCGCAAGCTGGCCAAGTTCGGCTCGTGATCTTCAACCTGCTGGGGCAAGAAGTAGCACGGCTCGTTGATGGTCGGCACTTGGCGGGCACCTACACCACTTCGTGGGATGCCGGCAACTTGCCATCGGGACTTTATTTCTGCCAGATGCAAACAGGGGATTTTCTTCAGACGCGAAAGATGATGCTGTTGAAATAGGCTGAATATTTGTAGGGTTTTTTCTGCCATTCCCTTTCGAATGGAGGTTACAATGAAGATGGTCAGCGCCACATCGCCTTATCTCCTGATCCAATCGTAACAGGCACATGGTATCATCTGGCTGGCACCTTTGACGGGGATACAGTGGCAATCTGGGTGGACGGCGATTGCAAAGCAAGAGTGGCACGCAGTCTGGTGTCCGCAACCTACCCACTTGTCGTCGGCGCTGATGTGACACCGCCTTACATATCGGATCCCTTCTGGGGAAGAATTGACGAGGTTCGCATCTCGGATATTGCTCGCTATCATACTGATCTCGAAGCCAGTTTCTGGCTTCACAAGAGGACCGAGACTTACAGTAACATCAAGGTCGGTTTCTCGGAAGGTGTGTATAGCAGCTCCAATGTCGGCTTCCGCGTTTACATCGGGCAGCATAACATAGACCAACTGTGGTATGTCCGAGTCTACGATGTGGATGGCACCATGCTGGCCATGCAGGAGATCACTTATCCGGGCGACCGCTGGATCAATGTGACGATGTCACGCACAACGGCGCATGAATAGACAATTGTGTGGGATGCGGGCGGAGTTAACCAGGCTCTTGTCAATGTAACTGACAGCTTTGCATCCTTGACCGATCCCCATTTCCGCATCACTCCCGGCGGATACTACGACGTGACCGGAGGCTTCTACCTCGATGACCTATATGCTCGTTTCGTCATAGTGGAAAACGAGTATGTGCTTCTCGAGAGTTGGGACGATGGCGATTGGGTCTGCAATCCCGCATGGTTCGAATATGACAACGAAAACGAGAACTTCGCAATCAATTCGAGCTGGGGACACGATGCGTTGCCCGCTCTCGAAGGCTGGGGCGGCAATACCGGCACCGACTACACGGCCCTGTACACTCCATTTGTTGCCAATCCGTCTCTTTCCGTGGTCGGTCCGGGTTATGGTGGCGAGTGGCGTGTGGGTCAATACGGCGCGGTAGCTGAATGGAATGCTGTGGATCTTCGAGGGTGCGTTCGCGTTGATTTGTATCGGCAGGGAAGCTTCTTCATGAATATCAGAAGAGTGCGCCGATGCGGAACAGGACACTGTAAACTGGAATGTGCCATGCGATGTTCCGCAGGGAAATGACTATCAGATCTATGTCGAGAGCGCGTGCGATCCGCAACTCAACGATCTCGGGAATCCGTTCCGTATGCGCGAGCCCTATCCGGCAAAAGCCGTTGATGATCTCGTCATTCAGGCGGTTGGATCAGACGCGCATTTGTACTGGTCTCCGGTGACACAGGACACTATGGGGCAGCCGCTTTGTCCCCACGTCTATTTGATCTTCTTTGAAGACGACCTGAGCGAAGATCCTGACTTCCTTGCCTACACCGAGGACACAAGCTATGTCCACTACGGCGTAGCCCAGTTCAGTCAGCAGATGTTCTATCAGGTCGACACCTATATCGGGGAAGTTGGGCTTCTATCTTCGGCAGTGGCAGAATTCGGGGATCATTGCAAGAGGAGCGCGCTGTTTCGCCTATTTGCGACGAAGTCCCACGAAATAGGTCGCGAGGGCGGTGAAGCGCGCCACATCAAGATAGATTAAGGCCGCCGGAACCTCGCAATCAAGAAACGGGTTCTCGAATCCCAAGCGTGAACTCAAAGGTTTGATTTCCGAGAGGGGGGCTCGAAAAATTCTTCGGGTCCTCCGGCGGCCTTTCTAGTTAAAAAGAGACCCTGACTGATTCGTTCAATTCAGTCAGGGTTTCCATTCTGTTATGGGCACGGCACGCCGTGCCCCTACTTTTTCGCCTAAGGTTTGTTTCTACTTCCGCACCCAAAGCATGAGGCCTCCACCCAAAAGTGCAAAAACCATATTGCCGCCCCAGGCGGCGATTTGCGGCGGCAGAGTCCCGTGGTAACCCAGCACCTTGCCAATCTGCATGAGGCCGAAATAAACGAAACAGACCAGAAGCCCCAGACCAAATCCTAAGACGAGTCCCCCGCGCCGACGAATGGCCGCCAACGGAACGCCAAAAAAGACGATAACCACATTCGCAAAAGGCAGCGAAATTTTGAAAGCTAAATCTATCGCCCATTTGGCGCTACGGTTTCCGCTGTGTTGGAGCTTTTCAATGAAGGCCGCGAGCTCTGTATAATTCATCTCCTCGGGTTTTGTCTGCACTTTCGTCAGGTCGCCGGGTTCGAAATCCAAATCACCACGCCGAAGCGTTTCAAAGGTCTCGATAGATTCGCCGCCTACCTGAGGAATTCGCCTGCGCCCCGACTTGACTATCCACGCGGTTCCATCCCAGGTGATTTGATCCGCCTCGATGTGTTCCAGAATCCGATTGGCTCCCACTTTTTGAATGGTGATATGATAGCCCGTTTGGATCAAAGGGTCATAGGATTCCATATGGAGTAACTCGCCGACGCCCACTTGAAGATAGATCCGACCTTGGCGGGCCGCCGTGGGGCGTGGTTTCAGTCTGACTTTTTCGCGGTAGATGTCTTGGCGCAGTTGATTGGCTGCCGGAACAATCGTCTCGCCGAAAACGACCGAAAAAACACTCATGGGAATCGCCACGAGAAGGTGAAGCACGATAATGCGATAGAGGCTGTAGCCTGCTCCTTGCATTGCCGCAAGCTCATGGGAATGCATCAGCCCACCAACCGTAAAGAGGGTCGCCAAGAGCATGGAAACGGGTAGTGTCAGATAAATAATGTACGGCAGGTAGAGGAAGTAATAGCGGAAAACCAGCCAGGCAGGACAATGAGCGTCAATGAAACGGTCCAGATTCTCAATAAGATCCACCGTGACGAAGATGACAATCGAAGCCAAAATGGCGAAGATCAGAATGCCGAAGAAGCGTGCAAGGATATAGCGGTCGAGAATACCCATGACAGGCCTACAGCTGTGCCAGCGCCCTTTTCAGGCGACGCAAGACCACCGATCGCCCCAAGATCTCCATCACCTCAAAAAGCCCCGGGCTAACTGTCCGACCCGTCAAAGCCAGTCGCAACGGATGAATCATCTTCGAAGCCTCGATGCCCCAACGATCGCAATGCACGCGCAAATCACTTTCGAGAGCTGCTGCTCCGAAATCCACGCGTGTCTCCAAGTCCTCAATATATTGAGAAAGACGCTTTGGGAATTCAGCGTCTGACCAGTGTTTGGCGCACCCTTTTTCATCCCATTCTTCAGGGTCGTGGAAGAAATAGGCTCCCATCTCGAGAATATCCTGTGGCATTCGCAGCCGCGACTGAAGCAGCGCCGCGACTTTCTGCAAATAGAACTCTTCGACGGAACCATCCAGATAGGGAACCAGCATCCTGGCCAAATCGGGCACAGGCAATGCGTGCAAATATTCGCCGTTCATCCAAACAAGTTTCGTTTCATCGAAGACCGCGCTGCTTCGATTGATTCCGTCGGTCGAAAAAGCTTGCACAAGTTCGGCGCGAGAAAGAATCTCCCTATCGCCTTTTCCCGGCGACCAACCTAAGAGAGCGATGAAATTGAAGAGAGCATCCGGCAGATAGCCCTTTTGACGATATTCCCCTACCGAAGTCGCGCCGTGCCGCTTGGAGAGGCGCTTCTTATCGGGACCCAGTATCAGCGGTACATGAGCAAATCGTGGTGGCTCCCAATTCATCGCTCGATAAGTCAGAAGCTGCTTCGGCGTGTTGGAAATATGGTCGTCACCCCGGATGACATCCGTGATACCCATGGCATGGTCATCGGCCACCACGGATAGATGGTAGGTCGGCGAACCATCGCGTCGAAGTAGGACAAAATCGTCCAATGCCGCGCCGCGAAACCGAACCTCACCATGCACACCATCCAAGAAGACAATGTCCTCATCCGGCGCGAGAAAACGAACGGCGTAAGGTTCTCCTTCAGGATGATCTTTCTGGCGGACCTTATCTCGATCAATTCGAAATCCGAACGAGACCTCTCCGCGCCGTCGCGCTTGGTCTCGCATTGCTTCCAGCCGTTCCGGCGAAGTGTAGTCGCGGTAAGCTGCCCCGCACTCCACCAAAGCGTGAGCCAGCTCATGGTATTCCTTAAGGCGGTCCGATTGATAGACAACGGATTCATCCGATCCCATCCCCAACCAATGTAAATCTTCCAGGATGGCATTTGCTAAATTGCCTTGAGAGCGTTCGAGGTCCGTGTCCTCGATCCGAACCAAGAAATCACCGCCCGTATGCCGCGCGAAGAGCCAGTTAAACACGGCGGTTCGGGCACCACCGATATGCAAACTGCCTGTGGGACTCGGCGCAAAACGCACACGCACTCGGGCCATATTGATTCTCTCGAAGGGGCGTATATGAAGTTAAGGGTCGGACTGAAAGTATAGCCGGAAATGTCGCTCACTCCGGCTTCAGTCGGAGCGTCTGAGCGGCTTGGCCGGGTCTGAGGGTCACCGCTTCCGTTGCTTGGCGGCCATCGGGCCAAAAAAGCTCGATGCGATGTGTTCCCCCTTCGAGCAAAAGAGTCAACGGAGGCCGGACATGAATTTCTCGTCTATCAACCCATATCGCCGCGCTTTCGGGCTCACACTCAACGCGAACTACTCGCCAATTCCAATCCTTGAAAGGAGTGCCAATCTCCGGAAGCTCGCGAGTATCATAGGGGCTGATTGGAGCCATAAAGAAAATTGTGCGTGTCGTTTCATTGGGTTGGACGGTGGCGCGTTGGAGGGTGGGGACAGGGCGATGACCTTCCCGGCGCAATGTGACAGCGAAAGTATCGGCAGGCAAGTCGGATAGAAAGGCTGGGGTGAGCAGATTCGTGGGGCGGCTGTTCAAAATCACCTCGGCGCCTGGCGGGCGCGAAATCACAACCAGCACACCTGCCTCGCGATGCAAGAGCGCCCACACCGCATACCAAGTTGCACCCAATATGAGCAGGGCACAAAGCGCCATCCCCAGAATGGTCTGCCGCCGCTTGAAAGAAGATTTTACCTCGGAACTCGTCGTTTCTTCAGCCATACGACTCTTTCTATGGTTCATCCCTTATGTGTTCATATCAATATAGTGTTTTTCTCCCAAATTTCAACCTCATCAGAACCACTATGCCATGATGATCTTTTCATTTTCCTATTGTTTCATCCGAGCGACGATAGTGTGGAATTCCCGCTCGAAATGGTGAGCGCCGCGCGCCGACTCGGCACCAATGAACGCCCGCACGCGACCATCCGGCAAAGATTCAACCCATACCCACAATTGGCGATGAATCATATAGAAAGCCGGAAGAAGACCTAATGTCATCGCAATAAATCCCGCCCATATAATGGAGCCTCCTTGATCTTGCCTGAATTGAAAAACCGTTCGCAGTTCCTCCGTTGCGACCAGTCCGGTGATGTCCAGAATTCGGAAAAGGAAAGGCGTTTTCACACCAAAGCCTCCATGAAAAGAGAATTTCTGGAACAGCACCGTCGAACCGAGGAGCTGGCCATTTTGGAGGATTTGAACTCGCAAGGCCGGATTGTTCATTTGAGCGGAAAGCGAATAGTCTTCGCCGGAGCCCCGCCGATAGTCGGGATAGAAATCGGCGGCTTTTATGGAGTAGCCTCCAACAACGGAGACCTCCTCTTGAAATGGAAGGGCGATAGTATCAACTACTGAACTGTCAGACGCCTGCAAAACCTCGATGAATGCAGTCTCAAAGCGCGCCCCAATCCGAGGCCGACTCGGCTCGTAGGAGCTTTGATATATTCGCCATCCTTTGTGGCGCAGCGGATGATTCACTTCAATGTGTGCCCTCCGCACAACTTGGTCGTCTTCCATGACAGACACACTTGCAATGTAGTCGCGGATGTTGCCGCTGTCGAATTCGGGATCGAAACGATTCTTCAGCATAGCTTCAGGCAGTTCAACCCGCTCGGACATTCCTTCCTGTCCGAGAATCTCGACGAGCCAAGCACCATGGCCGGTGTGTTTCAAAACCTGCCCGAGAAGTTCCCCACCTACAAGGACTCGCTGCCCGGGTGCCAACGGATAGTACTCTACACGAAAACTGTCCACACGCAGCGCGAAGGGAATTTGCGGCACCGCGATGGTCTCTCCGGGAAACCCACCTTGCTCGAAAGCGCGCCCGCCTAAACTCGCGAGAAACGCTCCTAATGCCAAGAGAAACATCCCCGTATGAGCCAAGGGAGGACCGAGATGAGCATATTGGCCATATTCGCCTCGCCACAGCTCTCCTGTCTCATTCACCTCCTGCAACCGACTGAATCTTGCAGGCCAATTGGCTGCGAGCGCTTCCCTCGAAACGCCTGCAAGTTCCGCATGGAGTGGCAGCTCAAGGAGTGCATTTTTGTCTATGGACATCGGGCCTCGCTTCAACCGCCGCAGAACCCCGGGAAAACGCTGGAAAATACACGAGAAGAGACTGACAGCGAGTAAGCCGATCAGAAAGCGATACCATGGCGCATGAAAAGGGCGAGTCAACCCAACATCCCGAAGGAATGTCATTCCCCGCTGACCCAATTTGGTCCAGACAAACTCCGCCCACGACGAGGCCATCGGACTATCGGGCAAGAACTCCGTGACAAAAAGACCGAATACTGAAATGAGCGCTAAGATAATCAAGAGCCATATCGCAAACTTCATGGAAGCCAGCGTGGCCCAAAGACGCAACAACAAGGATTTGGAATTGGTCTGCTGAGTCTCTTTCATGGATGGTAGAGATTGTGTTCTCGAATATAGGTTTCAACGCTGGAAGGAACGAGATGGCCAATTGGCTCGCCGGCCGTCACTCGTGCACGAATTTCTGAAGCCGAGATGGCAACTTCCGCTGTCTGCAGGATCCGCGTACGCCTCAAGAAGCGCTCTGGCGCGTGGTGAAGATCCCAGCCGGGACGAGGCAACACGCCTATCTGGCAATCACGATAGAGTTCATCCGGATTCTTCCAGTTTTCGAGTTCCAAGAGCGAATCGGCACCGAGGATAAGCCAGCAGTCGCCGGGTGCCACGGCCAAACGGGAACGCACTTTGCGCACAGTGTCAATGGTATAGGCAGGACCTTCACTCTCTTCTTCGATTGTCGCAAGCTCAAAGGCAGGAAAGTCCCCAAGCGCAAGGCGGACCATTTCGCGGCGATGAATGTAGGGTGTAAGATATTGCGTAGGCTTGTGAGGAGGGAAGGGATTGGGGATAATCAGAATGCGGCTGAGCGAAAGCTCGCAGGCCGCCGCCTTCAGCGTCAGAAGATGACCATTGTGGATGGGGTCGAAGGTTCCCCCGAAGAGGCCCAGTTTCACGAATTGCTATTGCCCTCGATTGTGAAGGGTGGCCAACAGCGCACGCACTTGCCCCTCTTCCTTGCGACCGGGGTATTTGGCCAAGAACTTCTCCAACTCTTCCGTGGCCCGCGCCTCGTTCTTCAGCGCCAGAAAGCATTTCGCTTTCAGGAGCTGCGCCGCTCCCGCCCATTGCGTGTCATAGTAATCATCCAAAACCACATCGGCATAGAGCACACTCGACGCATATTCGTTCACTTTGTAGTAGAGAAGCGAGGCCGCATAGGTTTTCTGGGCAAGGCGATCTCGGCATTCCTCGATGTATCTCTGACCCTCCGATTTGAACGGATGATTCTCGCAATCTTCCAAGAATCGCTGGAATTCGTCCAAAGCCTTTGTCGTGTACTGCTGATCCAAGGGATAGGAAGGTGCAAGTTTGAAATAGCTAAGTGCCAATTGGAATTGTGCTTCCCCCGCCAGGGGACTCTGCGGATACATCTGCCTCAAACGCTGGAATTCGTCGGCCGCGGTCAGGTATTCCCTCATTTGGAAATAGGTTAACCCTAAGTAGAATTTGACGGAGTCAATAATGGCTGTCCCGGAGTAATTGAGCACCATGTCCTTCAGGATTTCCTGTGCCTTGTAGTATCGTTCCCGTTCGTACAAGCCCATCGCCTTGCGAAAGCTCTCCTGAGGTCCGGGAAGATCAGGCTGCCGAACCGATTTGGCACACCCCATAATCAATGCGACCGAAAAACTCAAGAACAAGAATTGCGCGAAGAGATTCGTTCTGCGCATATTTCCTATCGCCACAAAATCATCTTTCACAGAACCTCCATTTCAAATGCGTGGCCAACCCTATCGGCTGCGCACCGTAAAAATCACGAAAAACGCCGTGCCAACCGCGATAACAACGGCCAGCGGAAGAATCCAGCTTTGCACAGCCGACGCGGAATGGCTCACACTGTCCGCGTCTGCCACCCGTTGGGGAGGCGGTGTCGGCGCCTGAAACTCGGACTCGGCAGGGGCGCCATCCAGGGAATCTGGAAGAGCGGTTGATGTCCACGCCGTGAAGAAAAGTAAGCCCAAAACCAAAAATGTCAACACACAATTCATAGCGCTTACAGTCATTTCAGAGACGCCAAGCAAGAGTCAAGACTCCCATTAGAGAAAGCGGCGTGCGTTTGCGGTAGATCACACCTGCCGCCAGTTGCAGGACATCATCCGGAGTTGTCAGGCGACGCGCGGGTTTGCGCAGCCAGTTCGCATCCAAGAGCCCAAGACCCGCCGTCCAGGCCCAGCGATCCGACCTCGAGAATTGGGTGCCTCCCGCTCGAAAAACGACAGCCCTCAGCGGCCTCCACTCGACCCCCGCATGTGGTTCCAAAAAAGCGCGCTCCGATTTCTGTGTTAGGTTCAGAACTTGCAGCGACAGCGCAAGTCCAAGATGGTTCCATGTGAGCGCCGCATTGGTTGTCTGTCTGCCGCGACGGTCCAATGGATGCATAGAAAAAACCCCATCCGGCGGATACTGCTGATATTGGAATCCCACGGCAACGCTCTTGCGTCGCAGAATAACGCCATAGCTGTAGGCGTCGCCTATGAAACGATGGTTTTCATAGACCCGGTCCACACGCCCCCCAACCGCGATTTGGGGATGCAATTGGAGTTTGAGCAGTAGCGAATTGCAGTAGCGCTCCTCAAGCGGGTTGGTTTCAAAAGCCCGGCCCGTCGGCAGTTCTTCTTCCCTAAGCACGGGTTCGGTCAGCAGTGCTGTTAAGACGAGGACCGATTTCTGAACGCCGATACCATAAGCGAGAAGACGAGCGCTGTCAACAATTTTCTCCGGTGTGGTGCGGCTCTGACCTTGCCAAATTACCGGGAGCAGCCCTGCTGATGCGGGATTCAAGAGCAGAGTCGTCCGCAGCCTTTCCGAAGGTTCAAAGAGCTCGATGCCCGCAGGATTAATACTCTCGGACTGAGGAGGGCCGGACAGAGCGGCGGTACTTGCGCACAAGGCAAAATCGCGCGCTGCACGCGGGTCGGGAATTAGGTAGTTGACTGGAAGTTCCGCTCGCGCAGAAGAGGCTACCATAAAACCCAACAGTGCAATGAGCAGGCCCCACAAGACTACTCGCTCCCTCGTTGATTCGCATACCTGCCTTTGCTCCAGCAAATTAGTATCCCCAGTATCGCGGCCATAGCGAGGAGCGGCTGCAACAAGGCGGCGTGGCGAACGGCAAAAGTGACGCTGGAGCAAAGAGGAAGTTCTGCGACCAAGGCGCTTCGTCGTCCGACTCCCGCTTTGCAGATCGTCCGTCCTGTTGGCTCAATTAGCGCTGAAATGCCCGTGTTAGCCGCTCGCGCGATACTTCGCCGCGTGACAATCGCCCGCAATCGAGTCAAATCAAGATGTTGATAGGGCCCGGAAGAATTGCCGTACCATCCGTCGTTTGTCATGTTGACGAAAATCTCCACGCCCTGACGCACAAATCCCGCCGCCACCTCGGGAAAGACAACTTCAAAGCAGATCAAACATCCCGCCCTTACTTCCGGCAAAGGCTGAAAAATCATCAGCATTTTACCCGGTGCAAACTCAGCTTGACCCAAGCGTATCTTTCCCAAAAACGGAAAAAGGCGCTGGCCCGGAATGCGCTCGCCAAAAGGGACCAGATGCATCTTGGCATAGCAGGGCAGCTCACGCGAGCCCGGCGAAACCTGGAAAGCGGCGTTGAAAGGCAATGCATCGCCTTCGCCGTTCGTCTCATAATCCAGAGCGCCGGTTAAGAGCGGCACGCCGACGCTATCCACCCAATGATGAACCTCCTCGCGCGCCCACTGCCGAAAGCGCAGCGGCACGGGCACCGCGGTTTCCGGCCAAACCAAAAACGAAGGCCGTGCGGCCAAGACGATCTCGGATTGCGTTTTATAGAGCGTCAGCGTTTCGTCGGCAGGCATCTCCCACTTCCGCTCGGCGGGAATATTCACCTGCACAACACCCACGCGAACCCGTTTCGAGAAGTGCAATTCGCTCAAGCGAAAGGCGCCATAGATCCACGGAATCGCGAAAACAATCACGCCCACCGCCGCAATTCTCCATCGCAAGGTGCCGCGAAATCGTATCACGAGAAAGAGAAGAGAATTCAGCGCCACGACCCAAAACGACAGACCAAAAACATCCGTCAGGTCGCAAATCTGGCAGGGAAGAGGTAGCCGCGCTTGCGAGAGGGCCCATATCGGCCAGCAGAAACCCATCTCGCCCAGCCCAAAGAACATCTCCAGGCTGACATAGACAAAAGGGAGAAGGATTGCTCCCCACTCCCTCACGCGGCCCATTGCCCACGAACAGAGCGCCGCTGAAATCGCCCAGTTCAGCGCCAGAATTGCGACGACCGCCAGTGCCGATGCCCAAGCCAGCGCGGGTGGCGCACCCCTATTCAGCCCGATCCAGTAGCAAATCCCCCCAAAGAACACCAAGCCTGCGACATAAGCTTGGCCAAAGGCCTTACCGGGCGAAAGGTAAGAACAAGCCCAAAGAAACGGAACAAGACAAACCCACGCCAAAGGCGCCAGCGGCAGCGGCGGAAAACTCAAAACCCCAAGAACTGCCGCGAGCAGGAATCCGAATCGCGCCGCACGCCGCTGCACCCTACGACTCAGCCAGCTTCACTTCACAGTTCTCCGCCACGCTGCGATAGGTGGCTCCGATCACAGCCATGACTTCGACGGCGTCTTCAATCGAAGAAATCGGTTTGCGCTTGTGCCGAATGCACTGAACAAAATGATCTATCTCGAACTCAAACGACTTCTTGTACAAATCCACAGGCCGGAGCGCTTTTCCCGGCGTTACATTCACGAGGTTGCCGTGCATTTCTTTCGTGATTTTGAGCGGATTCAGAGCAGCCGCCCCTTCCGTTCCATGAAAACGAGCATAGGCCAGAGTTTCATCGGACATGAGCGACCAAGAACTGTCCACGGCCAGTCCAATTCCGCCCTGTAATCGGTAAAATGCAAAGATGGTGTCTTCAACTTTTCTCCCGGGCAGAGTGCGCGCGGCGGTGGCTGAAACCGTCTCCACTTTTGGATTTCCCAGCAGCCAGAGACAGATGTCGAGTATTTGAATCCCCAAATCCATCATGACGCCGCCGCCCGAAATCTTCGAATCCATGACCCAAAGGGGGCGTGTCCATTTGTCTTTCTTCTTCAGCCAACCCGCGCGAACATGCGTAATTTTGCCCAGTTCATTGGCCTCGATAAAATTGCGCAGTATCATCGAATCGGGCCGAAAACGATGGTTCATGCCGACCATGAGAAGGCATTTAGCCTCCGTCGCCGCCTTCGCAATCCGCGCCGCCTCAGCATGGGTGCGTGCAATAGGCTTTTCCACGAACACATGCTTGTTGGCGGACAGCGCCGCCAGCGCAAGCGCCATGTGGGAGTTCGTCGGCGTGCAAATCAGAAGCGCTTCCAACCCTTCGACGCGAAGAAAGCGCTCGGCATCCCGAGACGAAAAAGGAATCCGATTCTTCTGCGCCACTAAGGCGGCCTTCCTCCCGTCGAGGTCGCAGATCGCGATCAGTTCAACTTCAGGATGCTTGCGCAAAAGAGGAATGTGAACAAGTTGGGCCATCCCCCCAACACCAAGAATTCCCATGCGGATTTTTTCGGCCATACGAAAAGTGATTGTAGGGGCACGGCGTGCCGTGCCCGTAGATTTCGGTTAGGTTAAGAGCCCGGCTCGGCAAGATGCGCATCAAGGTAGCTTTGAAGAAGGAGAATCGCCGCGGATAAGTCCAGGCGACCGCGCTGTTGTTTCTCCGATAGACCCGCGTCCCGCGCCGAGCGACTCGCCTGTGCCGTTGTCCATCGCTCATCCCATCGTTCAATGGACATCCCCGCCGCCTGCAATTGGCAAATAAACGCATCCACTTCGCGAGCCTTGGGTCCTACTTCGCCCCGCAATGTCAGGGGATAGCCGACAACGACCAGGCGGATGTTCTCATCTTCCACCAATTTCGTGAGTCGGCGGACCGTTGCTGTGCCCTGATTGGGCCAAGTCGCAAGCCCCACCGCTAACCGCGCCGACTCGTCAGAAATTGCAATACCAATTCGTCGAGATCCGTAGTCAATTCCGAGCAAACGCGGCAATCGCTACGGCTCCTCTCCCAGAGGCTTTTTCAGGGCCTCTTTGAGAAGTTTGCCGGGTTTAAAGTGAGTTTTGCGGCGAGCGGGAACATAAATCACCTCGTTCGTCTTCGGGTTGCGGGCCTTCGGTTTCGGCTTGGTCCTTTTCACTTCAAAGACGCCGAAATCACGAACTTCGATTCGGATTTCCTCGTCGGCCTCGGCCATAATCTCCCGCAAAGTGGTGAAGACCTCATTGACGATTTTGGCCACGGTGTCAGGCCGCTCGGTGCCTTTCTGGGCGACTCGTTCAACAACATCCTTCTTGATAAAGGTACGCATGAAACCTCCTGCAGCCTTTGCTCAGGCTTTTTTGGGGGCGGGACCCTATTTCCTATTCTTTGTCCAAAGTATCTTCGCCAATGCGCTCCATGTGAAGCACCCCTTGAATCGCCATCACACGGCGAATGACTCGCGTCAAATGCGGCAGCGATTTCACCTCGAGAATCATGTGACCCACCGTCACCGCATCCTCCTTTTTCATGTCCAGGTGAATAATGTTGACATCCTGCGAGGAAATGGCTTCCGTAACATCTCGCAGCAAGTTCTTGCGGTCTGTGGCCATGAAGCGAAGGCGCACATTGAAATGCGTGTCTCGGTCAACATCCCATTCGACAACGATGTTTCGTTGCGGCTGGCGCATGAGTTCCGAGATGTTCGGACAATCCAGGCGATGAATGGATATGCCCTGACCCATCGTAATGAATCCCGTAATCCGGTCTCCGGGAAGAGGTTGGCAGCACCGGCCAAAATGGACGGCCACATTCTCAAGTCCATGGATGCGCACACTCGTTTGGGCCCCTTTGACTTTGCGAATGGCCCGAGTCAAAAGGGAATCGGTCACTTCCGGTCGTTCGACGGGCGACAGCTTTCGGATAACGGTCGCAACGCTAACATCACCCGCCCCTATGGCGGCGTAAAAGGCGGGGAGTTCGCTATGACCGAAGGAATGGGCAATCTCCTCCAGCTCATTCTCGGACTTCCGCAGGTGGAGCCTTGTCAGTTCGCGGTGTAGAATTTCCTTTCCAAGGCGGACGGACTCCTCGTAATGTTGTTCCTTGAGCCACCGCTTGATTTTTGCGCGGGCCCGGCTGGTGACAATGAACTTGAGCCAATCCAGGTTGGGCCGTTGGTTGGCCGAGGTGATAATCTCGACCACATCCCCGGATTTCAGCACCCGCGAAAGGGGCGCAATTTGACCGTTGACTTTGGCCGCCATCGCATGCAATCCAACACCGGTATGCACTGCAAAGGCAAAATCAACGGGTGTGGCCCGTTGAGGGAGGGTGATGAGTTTGCCGCGCGGCGTGAAGACAAAAATTTCGTCCTGAAACAGATCAATCTTGAGATTCTCCAAGAACTCCACTGAATTGGAGCTTTCGCTCTGAGAATCCAAGAGCTGCCGAATGGCCGCCATCTGCCGGTCGAGATCATCTTGATGAGTCGAACCTTCTTTGTAATACCAATGGGCGGCAATTCCATATTCGGCCGTTCGGTCCATCTCCTCCGTGCGAATTTGAATCTCGACCTTTCGACCGTCCGGTCCAAAAACTTTCGTGTGCAGCGACTGGTACCCATTCGATTTTGGCGTGGCAACATAGTCGGTAAACTTATCCTGAATCGGCGTGAAAAGCGAATGCACCACGCCCAAAGCAAAATAGCAGTCTCTGACTTCTTGAACAATCACGCGAATCGCGATTAAGTCAAGGATTTCGTCAAAGGTGTAGCCGCGAAGCTGAATCTTGTTATAGATACTGTAGAGATGTTTCACGCGCCCGAAGACTCGACCGCGAATCCCCAGCTGCGCCAATTCCACCTTAATCGGCCGGATGATTTCCTTGACAATCGCCTCCCGCTCTTCTCGCCGCAACGCGACTTTTTGGGCGAGGTCATGATAGGCGCGAGGCTCAAGCACTTTGAAGGCTAAGTCCTCAAGCTCCCACCTAAATCGCCCGACTCCCATTCGGTGCGCCAGCGGCGCATACACATCGCGGGTCTCCAACGCCATGCGTTCCTGCGCCTTGCGCGGCAAATAGGAAATCGTTCGCATGTTGTGGATTCGGTCAGCGAACTTAATGACGATGACTCGGAGGTCCTTCGACATCGAAAGCAGCATCTTGTGGAAGTGGGAGGCCTGCTTCTCTTCAGTGGACTCATACTTCAGCTCGGGAATCTTCGTCACACCATCCACAAGCATGGCGACCGTCTCTCCGAATTCCGTCCGCAATTTCTCCAGGGTTATGGGCGTATCTTCAACCGTATCGTGCAGGAATCCCGCGGCGATTGTCGTGTCATCCATCCCAATTTCCGCCAGAACCCGCGCCACCTCGATCAAATGCACAATGTACGGTTCTCCCGAAAGTCGAAAATGTCCCTGATGTGCTTCATAGGCAAGACGCAACGCCCGATCCAGAAGATGGATGTCCGCGTCTTTCCGATGAGACAGCGCCAAACGGACGATATCCCGAAACGCCTCGACATGTGCCGACTCCATCTGCTGATAGAGCGGGTGAGCGAGGAGTTGATCTATCGCGTCTGTGGGAACGGCCGAGACAGCCTGCGTGGATTCACTGGTGAACATCGCCTTAGGTCCCCGCGTACGCGGGGATTCGATAATGATCTAAAATGCTGGTTCGTCTTCTTCGCCGGTCTCTTCCCCCGGCACGGGAGGCATCTCTTCGGTCAGATTCTCGAACTGAGCAAAATCCTTGACAAAACTAAGCAAGAAATTGTCGGTAGGCCCATTGCGGTTCTTCGCGACAATGACCTCCGCGATCCCCTCGAGATCGTATTCTCTATTCTGAAATTTGTATTTCTTGTTTTTGTAGAGATCGGGATAAAGTGCCGGGCGATAGATGAAGAGGACCACATCGGCATCCTGTTCAATCGCTCCCGAGTCGCGCAAATCCGATAACATTGGCCGGTGCTCACCGCCTCGATGCTCAGGCCCTCGCGAAAGTTGCGAAAGCATGACAACCGGTACGCGAAGTTCTTTCGCCAACTTCTTCATCGAAGCACTGACAAAGGCAATCCACTGCTGTTGATTGTCCGTGGGCTTCGGAGGTTGGACAAGCTGCAAATAGTCGAGAATAACAAGGCCAATTTGATGCTGAATCCAAAGCTGCCGGGCTCGCGCCCGAATCTCGGTTACCCCAATCCCCGGCGAGTCGTCAATGAAGATAGGCAGCTCCGACAGACGTGCCGCGGCATCGGAAAGTTTCACGAAGTCCTCCGTGCGTAACCGTGCGCTGGAGCGCAGGTGCTGCCCATTGATATGTGCATCACTCGAAAGAAAGCGCATCGCAATCTGGCGCCGATCCATCTCCAAAGAGAAAATAGCGACCGGCTTTTTGTAAATCGCTGCCGCATCATGAGCGATGTTCAACGCAAGCGCGGTCTTGCCCATCGAAGGGCGCGCCGCGATCACAATGAGCTCGCCGTCCTGGAAACCCGTCGTGATATCGTCCAATCGGTTAAAGCCCGTGCCGACACCGGAAACATATTCTCCGCGCTTCTTGATGGAGTCAATCTGACCGAGCGTTTCATGCATCACCGCGCGGATAGTTTCGGCTCCACCTAAACGGCGCTGGCCAATCAGTTGCAGAAGTTGCGTTTGCAGTTTCTCCAGAAGCTCCTCGGAGCGTGCATCGGATTCATAACCATTGCTCGCTGTTTCAGCAGACAGTGCAATAATGCGGCGCAGAACCGCCTTCTCCAAAACATGCTGCGCATAGTATTCGATGCTTGCAGAACTGGGAACAACCTCCGTCAGGTGCGCAAGATAAAGCTCGCCTCCGATCTCCTCCAACTTCTCCATGCTGCGCAGCGCTTCCGTCACGGTCAGCAGGTCAATCGGCTGATGGGCGCTTTCGATCTGTGCCATCGCGCTGAAAATCGTCGAATGCATTGGCTGATAGAAACAATTCTCATCCAGTAGATCCCGAATGCGAATGAAGCTGTCGGAGTCTATCATCACCGCTCCCAAGACGGCTTTTTCCATCTCCACCGCCTGGGGTGGAATGCGTCCTCCAATTTCGCTGGCAATCGGTCTGCGGAAAGGCTCAACGCTCATAAACACTTACCCGGATGACTGTATCTCATCATAAAGCCGGCGCAGCAATGCAAAATCTTCTTGCCCCCAATGAATGTCATTGGGATTTCGCAAATAATACGCGGTGTGATAGGTGACCAGAACTTGCGCTCCCTCCCATGGAAAGAGCCGCCCGCGCAGTGCTTTCATACTCTCTTTGGTACCCAACAGCACTTGCACGGCGAAACGACCGAGGCACACAAGAATCTTCGGGCGCATAATCGAAAGCTGCGTCAAAAGATAGGGTTTGCAGGTTTCGATTTCTATCGGCTCCGGGTCGCGATTCTCCGGTGGGCGACATTTCAAAACATTGCAAATATAGATATCATTGCGGCTAAGCCCCACTTCAGCCAGAAGCTGGTCGAGCAATTTGCCTGCGCGTCCGACAAAAGGCACGCCCTGCTCGTCTTCTTCTCGCCCGGGTGCTTCTCCAACGAAAACAATCCCCGCCTCCGGATTGCCGACACCAAAAACGAATTTTTTGCGCGTCTCCTCTAACGGACAACGGGTGCATTGATGAATCTGCTTCTCAAATTCATTCAGCGAAAGCGGCAGCGGCGTCAATGCGCCTCGCAGAACGCGAAGTCTCTTTGCCGCCGGCTTCGGGGGCAAAAATACCTCCGTCTCAAAAAGCGACTGTTGCTCAAAATACCGCCGCGCCAAATCTCGGGCTTCCCCGAGAGAGTCAGACTGCTTCATGCGCCCTGTGTCTTCTTTGGCTTACCTCGATAAAACCGTCTGCGCGACTTGTGCTTGGCTTTGGAATCAGATTCCACCTTCGGAGGTGCTATGGCCGGCGCCATCTCGGGTCGCTCTTTTTGGGCTCCTTCATGCCAAAGACGCGCCACACGCCCCAATATTTCGCGCGCAACTTCTCGCTTCGAGAGAAGAGGCAAACTCTCCACTTCACCCTCGCGACTGATTAACATCACCTCATTCGTCTCCGTGCCAAAGCCTGAACCCTCGCGCAAAGGATTGTTTGCTATGACGAGGTCGAGCCTCTTGGTTTGAAGTTTTCTTAAAGCGTTTTCCAGGAGATTCTCGGTCTCCAGAGCAAAGCCAACGACAATTTGCTTGAGATTTGTTCGCGGCAGATTGGCCAGGATGTCTTCGGTTTGCTTCAGATTGACGAGCAAGGATGGCTGCTCTTTCTTGATTTTCTCGGGCGAGACATCGGCAAAGTGATAATCGGAAACGGCCGCGGCCATCAGAACAATGTCAGCCGTTCTCGCTTCCTCTTTCACAATCCGGGCCATCTGAGCCGAATTGGTAACGGGATGCAACTGCATTCCTGTCGGTGGCAGAACCTCCGTGGGTCCATGCACGAGCACCACTTGCGCTCCCCGCTCGCGCGCTTCCTCGGCCAAAGCGAATCCCATGCGACCCGTAGAGCGATTCGTCAAAATTCGCACCGGATCCCACGCTTCTTCCGTGCGTCCGGCGGTTACCAGAATGCGCACTCCCTGCAAATCGCGGGGGGTGGTCAAAAGCTGTGCAACTTCATGGAAGAGCTCTTCAGGCTCCCGCATTCGTCCCATGCCGGTTTCTTCTCCCGGTCGCGCCATCTCTCCCTCGGCGGGTTCCATGATGTGGTAGCCGCGAGCGCGCAGCGTTCGAAGATTCTGTTGTGTGGCCGCATTCGCCCACATGCGATAATTCATCGCCGGTGCCAAAACACGAGTGCGCTCGAAAGTCAGCATTATGGTTGTCAACAAGTCATCGGTCAAGCCTGCTGCCAACTTCGCTATATGATTCGCCGTCGCCGGAGCCACGAGAGCTAATTGTGCCCATGTGGAAAGCTCTGTGTGCCAGGGCGAGAGCTCGGGCCGCTCAGGGAACATCTCCGTGAAAACTGGCCGAGCGGTCAAAGTCTCGAAAGTGAGAGGCGTCACGAACTTCGTGGCCGCGGCAGTCATGACAACTTGCACCTCGGCGCCCGCTTTGACAAAGAGGCGGCAAAGATAGGCGGACTTATAAGCGGCAATGCCTCCCGTGATCCCGAGCAGAACGCGATGGTTCCGCAAATCTGGCGCGTCACTCTTCATAATGCCACTTCGTCTTTTCGCTTGCCATTTCTCGCATCGCCTGAATGGGGGGTTTCTCAAAATGGAGTTGAGGCCGCGGTTCAGGCTCCTCGGTGTGCACTTCAGTCTCCTCGCCCGACGGCTCGGTCACCTGCTGTTCGAGCATCTCCGTCTGTCCGAGTGCCCGGTCTATCTGCCGTTTCTGCAGCTCGCCAATCTGGCGTGACCGTTTTGAGATAATGAGAATCGCTTCATAGATGTTTTCCGCCATGCCATGAAAATCCTCGGCCAGGAAGGCTCGTTTTTCCTTCTTCTCTTCGGTCATTCTCTGTATTTCACTCCTTCTCGAATTGTCGATGCGTCGGAATTCTCCCCTTCTTCTCGATGGTCAGTCTCGCATGCGAAAGAATGCAAAAAAGCCAAAGAGGCCGTAGAGGCCATAGAGCCCTGAATTTCCGGTAGTTAAACCCAGGAGTCCAAGAAGCCCCAAAAAGCCCAGGTAACCAAGATTTCTCTTTTTCATTTCGAGAATCTCCCTTTTACCACCTCACGAACCGCCCGTCATCAGCGGTTTCCTCGAGTCTCTTCGTCTTCCCTTCCAGCCAGCCGATTCTTTCGACTTCGCTCGCATTCATTTCGGGCACATACGGCTTGATGTCCAGAAGCGGCGTTCCATCAATCATGTCCAAATCGCGAATATGAAGCACATTCCCCTCGACACGCTCGAGCCGCACGACGGAAATGCCGATGGGGTTTGGCCGCGATGGCGCGCGTGTGGCAAAAACGCCGTGCTCCTTGTCATCCAAATAGGGTTTGACCTGCAGGGAGTATCCTTTCGTCAAATGAAAGTGAAAGACGAGCACGATATGCGAAAAGCCTTCGAGGTCTTTCAAGCCTTCCGCATACTCCGGAAAAACCTCAACCGTTCCCTCCACTCCCTTTCCGCCTTTTGGCTGTATCGGCGTCCCTTTCGGCTCTTTGAAGGGCGAATGAATGACGCCGATGGATTTGTATTGGATCTCAAGCATTAACTACCACGATAAAGTATCGTTGACAAAATCTGCTAAATCCCTCAGTTGTGCTAACGATCCGTCCAGTTCACAGACTTCTAAGACTGCTTTCTTGTGTACATGAACAACGGAGTCCACACATATATCGTTCAGCATTTTGTTAAGCCGGGAAGAGTCGTACTCGTTGGTGACCACATGATAACGCAAATGACTGTGTTGAGCCTGCCGATAGATTCGTTGATAAGCAGCTTTGTAGATCGGGCATTCATTTGTGATATCGCTCAGTCGATCATGGCGCATGCTCCATTTAGCTGAGATGATTGCTCGTGGCATATCGGCATGTCTGACAAGAAGATCAATACGCGGTGTCCGGCTGCGACCAGGAAAATCAACGCCGGGGAAAATAGTAGCTGCTTCAACTTCTGTTTCGTATGATACTTTCGGAGACCCGAATTTCTCCAAGATGTGCTTGATCAAACCGACGAAAGCGATGCCTAGAGTATTTTGGCGTTGCATTCCTTGATAATTGGGTTGCTTCATCAGAAGATCCATTCTGTGAGAGAGACTGTCCACAGAACACCCCAACTGATTGGCCAAATATGCTTCGAGTGCTTGAGCTCGTCTTTGCCAGGCATTTGGCTTAGTCCAACCACGCTTCTTGGCAGGTAAGGCAGGGCGCAATTTGTCCGCGTCAATGATATGAGGTAGATCATTGAATCCAACCCAATTCACAGGCTCATACCACAGGAGCGTCTGGTAAATGCCTAACCATGCAGTCCCTGCATTCAGTCCAAATGAGTACTTAGCAGTATCGAAGATCTCAATAGCATCAGCGATGGTCTGCTCGCGAGTCGGCATACGGCCATCCTTATAGGTCTTCAGGTTTTAGGAGACCAATAACATACTCCTCTCGCATCCGCCGCTCTATCATTGAACTGGCTCTCTCATGAAAACGAGCGGGCATCATTCGCTTATTTCGGTCTAAGACACGGGGAACTATTCCTACAACATCAAAGCCGATCCCTGCAGCAATGTCAGCGAGATAGCAAGGAGTCTGAATCTCGATTCCACGCATCAAAGACTTGCCGACAACAACAACAGCAGCCGAATCAGCGCGAAGAACTCGGTACATTTCGAAAAGCACGGCTCTCATTTCGGACAAGTACTTGCGCAGAACTGCAGCTCTGCCAGCGTCACACTTGGCAAGTCTACGGATAGTCAATTCCGGCCGTTTGGGCATCGCATTGCATTGAGTATCTCGAGTGCGCTCTGAGCCTATATATTTGGAGCGCAATTCGGATAAATCACTAATGGATTTGCCTAGCCATACCAGAGAGAACTTGTGTGCCCGCATATAGTCTATGGCATTGGCATAAGGCGGGGAGGTAACGATAAGGTCGATACTCCCATCAGCAAATGGCATACACCGAGCATCACCGGTCAATGTAGTTGTTGAAGGGCCATTATTCTTAAGTTGAGAAATGCTCTTGAGATTCTTACGTAACCGAGCTGCAAATTGGTCAAGTGCGTTCTTAGGAACCTTAGTCCTGTCTAAATGTGGACGACTGTGAGCCAAGTCTCGTGCACGGGAGACTCCCCCCGATTTTGTAACAATGATAGATGAGAAGGTCAATTCGATGAAATCACGAACTGACACGTCAAGTACATCTTGAATCGCCAACGTCAAAGCCATCAGCTCGCGTTGCGTATCCGGCAGAAACCAATAGTCAATAAATGTTTTTGTGGGCTTATCAAACCTTTTCACGAGATTCCGCTCTATCACATCTCTCTTGGACAGAAGAGCGTTTGCTCGCAAAAAGACTTTGCTACCTTCGTCTTGGACTTCTCGCACATTCACGGGCGTTGTTTTCACACGACACAAACGTACCGCCAAGGGATCAATATCTAGACCTATTCCGTGACGGCCTTCAAGCAGAGCCTCGAGTACAGCTGTTCCAGATCCCATCATTGGGTCAAGAATGACATCTCTATGAGTGGTCAAACCACGAATGAAACCTCTTGCTAGTTGGGGCGGGAATTTCGCTGCAAATGCGTGGAGGTTATGGGAGACATAACCACTATCCTCCCCATGGAAATCTAGATTTCCTTTTAGCAGGGTGGCAAGTCTCTGACGCTTGCTCAGTCTTTGCTGAACATTCTTCAATACGTCAGGCGATGGTAATGGTGCGCCACCGAAAGCGAAAAACCGGAGTTGCTCCTCTAGAGCATGTGACGATTCAATAGTAATCGAATGTGCGGGAGTCATCTTCTGCTTCCTCTATGGCCCACGTCGCTTCGAGCACACAATCTGCTCATTGAGTTCAGCGACAACTCTTTCCAGCGAATCATTCACCACGCGAATATCGAACTTCGGCGCAAGGGCCAATTCCACCTCGACGCGTTCGAGGCAGCGGGCCATGTCATCAGGATAATCGGTCAGTTATGCGGGCAGACGTTCAATCAGAATCTCTCGTGCCTACTTCTAGATAATCCGCATCACTTGCTTTTCCACTGCTTCGTTTGTTCTTAGCCCTCGCTAGCTTGATTAGTTCTTCTATTTTATTCTCTATCGTGCTGTTGAGCTTTTCGAATTGCTTTACAAGCTCGTGCAGTCCTTTCTCCTCCACGAAGAATCTCTTCTTAAACGCAGACAAATCCATTTCATATTCTTCGGTTCTGATTCCTTCAAACAATCCTCCCGAATAGGAAATCTCTGCTCTATATAGCAGTGGCAACTCCTGTGTCTTGAAATATTCGCGCATGCCGTCAAAGAATGTCCGAATTTCATATCCGGGAGGCATGGAACGGATTCCATTCTTAATGAAGCCTATATCGTTCACATTGACTGAATCGCTATTCCTCAGTGGAGGATCAAAGTTCAGCCTAACATCCCTTGCAACACCCTTACCTATATTCTTTACAACGACAAATATTTGGGCCTTTCCATAGGGCACATCAAAGTAGGCGATCACGTACGGAGCAATCTCTTGGGCGCGGGATTCCTTCATTTCCCTCACCGTGCGCCAGGTCTGAATAGCATAGAAAGCCAACACAATCAGCGTTAGCAACTGAACAATTGCAAGTGCAATATCCATTGGATTCAGGATTTGTGGCAAAGGGTCATTGAACTATGATATTACGTCGGAACAACCTTCAAAATCCGTTCGTCAATCTCGGTCACCACTCTCTTCAGCGAATCATTCACCACGCGAATATCGAACTTGGGCGCAAGGGCCAATTCCAAGTCCACACGCTTGAGGCGGTGAGCCATCTCTTCGGGTGAATCGGTCAGGCGCGAGCGCAGGCGCTCGATTAAGACTTCGCGCGACGGCGGCTCCAAGAAGATGAGCACCGCTTCGGGCATCAGGTCTTTCAGATGCAGCGCGCCCTTCACATCCAAATCAAAGCAGAGCGTCTCGCCCGCTTCGAGGCGGCGCATCGTCACATCCTTCAGCGTCCCGTAGAGATACCCGTGAACCTCCTCCCACTCCAGAAACTCGCTCGCCGCGACTCTCTTCTGGAAGTCTTCGCGCGAGATGAAGTGGTAGTTGACGCCATTCACTTCGCCGGGTCGCATGGCGCGGGTCGTTGCTGAAACCGAATAGCCCCAATCCGGGTGCCGCTTGCGCAAGGCGTTGATGACCGTCGTTTTGCCGCCGCCCGATGGCGAGGAAAAGATCAGAAGTCGCCCGCGCCTACTCAATGTTCTGCACCTGCTCCCGCAGCTTTTCAATCTCTTCGCGGATGCGAACCGTCAGGCGCGAAATATCGAGGCAAGCCGTTTTCGAAGCAATCGTGTTTGCTTCGCGGTTCAACTCCTGCAAAAGAAATCCCAGTCGCTTCCCGGCGCTAACAGGAGGTGCCTCCAGTGTCTCCAAGCTTTGCGCCAAATGGCTGCGCAGCCGTACACACTCCTCGGTGATGTCCATCCGATCCACGAGCAGCGCTAACTCGAGCTCAAGTCTGTACGGGTCGAAATTGTCGGGCAAGGAAAGTCGCCCGAGCCTCTCTTTCATTTTTTCAAGCGTGCGTGCGGGCAACGTCTTCTGATATTGTTCGATTTCGTCTGTTGCTTGGCCGATGAACTCCAATCGGCTCTTCATGTCGGTTGCAAGAGCTTGCCCCTCGGCCCCCCGCATTCGCTGCAGCTCGGCCAGTGCTCTTTCCGTCGCCGCCATCGCCAAACGAAGCAACATCTGACTCACCTCGCCATCCTCAGGCGCAGCCAGAAGCTCCGGGAAAGCGAGCAGGTGGCTAAGCTTCACCTCATCATTCAGCGCAAGACTTTGGCTCAATACCCGCAGAAGTTCCGCATAATGTCCCGCCAGATTCGGGTCAAAACGCAGTGAGGGCGGGGCGGATGCTGAACGAGTTTCGGTGAGAAGAAGAGTTAACCGTCCGCGCTCGACATGGCGACGGCACAGCTCGCGCAGCTCCGATTCATAGTTTTGCAGCGACCGCGGCGCCCGTTGAATGAAGTCAAAATAGCGATTGTTCAGGCTGCGAATCTCCGCGGTAACGCGGATGCCGCCTTCTTCGGCTTCCCCCCGCCCGAATCCGGTCATGGAGTAGATATTGTTTGAGCTTTCAGGCATGATGTGCGTTTATGAAGCGTACGTTTTCTCAGAATTGCTTGCGGTCGGGTCTGGAGACCCGCCTCGGCGAAGAAAAGTGCTCTGGATATCCACCCACGGCGGGCAGTCTATTCTGCAAGACCTGTGGCGATCTGCTGCTATTTCCAACTCAAACCTATTGAGACACGATGTGTGTTGCCTAATTCTTCGTGTGGCTGGAAAGCATAATCGAGAGTAACCGACGAAACAAAAAGCCCCGCACCCGCCGTGATTTTGTCTCCCAAGAGGCCCCCTCGGAAGGCCAACACTTTAGAAATCAAATATTCGATACCCATCCGAGGTTCGATACTCAAAACTCCTGCATCAATGACTTCGGCTTCGCCGCGACTTTCGAATCGGCCCAGCAAGTCTGCCATGACGCGCAGGTCCGCGCGCAGACTCGGAAGTCCCATCCCCCATGAACCTCCGGCAAGAATGGAAGGCGGAATGATTTCAGTTCGGCCTGTCGTCCAAGCAAGAGCACTGCCCGTTAAGTCGCGCACCGAAAAACCAACAGCCGCATGTCGCCCGAGCTCCCGCGCCAAGCCGACATCAAATCCGACGCCATAAGCCGATTTCTCCGCGACACCTTTATACAGAAATTTCACGCTGCCGCCCCACTTCCATCCCCAGCGAAACGGCATACCTGCGGACATCACGAGCGCCAATTCGTTGTCGCTCGACATCTTGCGAATGACCACGCGATTGTATTCGTCCAGCGGCCTTGCGGGGTATTTCAGAGCTGTCAGCGGAATGTCGCCAACCCTCGCATAGAGGATTGTGATTCCTATCGCGGCTTTGTTCTTGAATGGCCTGGCAAAACCAAGGAAATCATAAGAGTAGCTATTATCGAAATAGGAGGCATGCATGAACTCCGCCGCATTTCGCCGTGACCAAGCGAGCCGCGCCGGATTGTGATAACCAGCGGTGGCCTCATTGGGGAATGCGGCACCGGTTCCTCCCATCGCGAGCGATCTTGCACCGGCTCCCAGGTCCAGAAACTCGCCTGCATATCGCCCGACCACGGTGACGCCTGCGTGAGCCGCGCCCGCAACAATGGACAGACTCAAGATCACCGCTGCAATCTGCTTGGTTGTTGACCAGGGGAAGAGATTCATGGTTGGTGTGCCTGCCTAATCTTAATAAATTTAAGGAAAAGCAATCTAAGAGTCAAGGCCTCTTTGAGAATTTGAGGCACCATTCCCCATCGCTAATTCTTTCAGTTCAAAAAGTTTATTGAGAGCGTCGCGTGGGCTAAGTTGCTCCAAGTTCAAATCTCGCAGGGCGTCCAAGAGTCTTTGCGCCTCCGGCTCAAACAGGGTTAACTGTAATGCAGGACGCGAGTTATCTGCCGGAAGAGGCACTACATACCCCGCCCTCGGCGCCTCAAATTCCGGCAGGAGCTGTCTTGCGCGTTCCGTGACTTTGGCAGGGAGGCCCGCCAGCTTCGCGACTTCAATTCCATAGCTCCTGTCGCAGCCTCCCGGCACAATGCGGTGCAAGAAAACAATGCGATCCCCCCATTCTTCAACTTCGACTCGGTAGTTTCGGATTCGCTCGAAGGTCTCAGCCATACGGTTAAGTTCATGATAATGTGTGGCAAAAAGAGTCTTGGCGCCGAGTTCGCGGACTTCGTGAAGGTATTCCGTCACCGCCCATGCGAGCGCCATCCCGTCGTAGGTAGAAGTGCCGCGACCAACCTCATCGAGCAGGAGCAGGCTTCGCGTCGTCGCGTTGCGCAAAATATTGGCAACCTCGGTCATCTCGACCAAAAATGTGCTCTCACCGCCAGCCAAATTATCGCCGGCCCCAACACGAGTAAAGATGCGATCCACAACACCAATCCGAGCGCGCTTTGCAGGGACAAACGAGCCAGCCTGCGCCATCAACACGCAAAGTGCCACTTGGCGCAAGTATGTGGATTTGCCCGCCATATTCGGCCCTGTCAGAATCATAATCTGAAAAGCCTTGCCGTCCATCTCCATGTCATTGGGAACAAATCCTTGGCCCGGTGCAAGAAGCGATTCCACAACCGGATGGCGGCATTGGACGAGCTCTAACTCGGCACCGCTATGAATCTCCGGCCGCACATAATCCTTCTCTCGTGCTACCTGTGCCAGCGCCACATAGACATCAAGCTCAGCCAAACCTCGTGCAATCTCCAAAATGCGTGCCGCATGGGAGGTAATTTCCGCGCGAACGCCATTCCAAATTTCGGCCTCGAGCTGCCCGATTTTCTCTTCAGCCGAAAGAATCTTCTCTTCCCATGTCTTTAGTTCGGGAGTGACATAGCGCTCGCTCGAGACAAGCGTTTGCTTGCGGATGTAGTTCGACGGGACGCGCGATTTATGGACATTCGTTATTTCAATGTAGTAGCCGAAGACTTTGTTGTAGGAAATCTTGAGGGAGGGAATGCCGGTGCGAGTGCGTTCGGCTTCCTGATGTTCCAGGATCCAACGGCGCGCGCCACTTTGAAGCTGGCGCAATTGATCCAAGTCGTGCGAAAAGCCCTCGCGGATCGCTCCGCCTGCCGAAAGTTGCGACGGAGGCTCGTCCACCAATGACCGCCCCAAGAATTCAACAAGATCGGGAAGGGGAGCCAGGGCTTGCGCAATCTCTTTGAGTGGCGATTCAGGATGGGTTGCAAGAAGCTCCTGAAACCGTGGCAGTCGTGCCAAAACCTGTTTCAGCAAGATCGCATCGCGCGGCGTTCCGCGGCTCGCGACTAAGCGCCCGAAGAGCCGTTCGAGGTCTCCAATGCCTGATAGAATCTCGACAAAATTCTTGCGCAACTTATCTTCCGAGAAGAGAAATTCCACCTTGTCGAGACGCGCATTGATTGCCTCGGGATCAGCCAAAGGCTGAACAAGCCAGCGACGAAGAAGCCGACTTCCCGGCAGTGTTCGTGTGCGATTCAAAACACTCAAAAGAGTCGCGCGGCGGTCATCACCGGAAAAGGACTCCACGATTTCAAGGTTGCGGCGCGTCGTGGGATCGAGCACAAGGTCCTTCTGCGATTGAAAGACCTGCAAATCAGGCAAGATGGGCGCTTCTTCACCGACATTCGCCCGCGCATAGTATAGAAGCGCACCCGCCGCCGCAACGGCAAGCTCAAGCCCTTGCATCCCGAAGCCCTTCAGCGTCAACACCTCGAAATGGCGGCGTAAAGCACTTTCGGTGGCCTCTTTTGTGAAACGCCAATCGGGAAGCGTCATGAGAGTCGCGCTATTTGCTGGCAGCAGCGTTGCCATTTCATCGCGCTGCCCGCTGGCGCACACGATTTCCGATGGCTCCAACGCCGCGACGCGAGCCAAGAGTTGCTCACGAGGCAAAAGGCCTGTGAAGAACTCGCCGGTCGTTACATCCGCATACGAAAGGCCCGCTTTCTCCTTGTCAAGATAAACCGCGACCAGATAATTATTCTTGCCGCCGTCGAGCACCTTTTCGGAAAAAGTCGTTCCCGCCGAGACCACTTCCGTTACAGCTCGCTTGACAACGCCGCGAGCAAGTTTCGGGTCTTCAACCTGGTTGCAGACCGCGACCCGGTAGCCTGCGCGTGTCATTTTGGCGAGGTAATGCTCAAGCTGGTGGTGCGGAAATCCGGCCAGCGGCACATGCGCGGATTTCCCGTGGGCGCGCGAAGTCAGCGTGAGCCCAAGCACCTCGCTGCCGAGCTTGGCATCTTCATAGAAAAGCTCGTAGAAATCCCCCATCCGGTAAAAGAGCACAACGCCCGGATATTGCGACTTAATCGCATGATACTGTTCCAGCATGGGGGTGGAGTCTTTCATGGCCGCCTTGTAATCACAGACAAAAACCGTCTCCAGCAAGCGGAGACGGAGTAGAAAGAAACCCGGGCTCGCCTTTCCGCAAGCCTCCTACATTTCCACGAGACGAAACTCGAGTCCGAAGCTTTCCTTCAATTTTTCGCCGGTCGCTCGAGCCGCTTCACGCGTAGGGTAGCCACCGACGCGAACATGATGTAACAGCGTCTTTGTGCTCTGAATGGTGACGATTTCCACCGAAAAACCGGCGCTGCGCATTTTCGCGGCAAGCCGGTCGGCATTCTCGCGCACGCCAAAAGCTCCGACTTGAACCCAGAAACGCCCTCCCTCGCCAACTCCGACATCATGCGGCATCTTTGGAGACTCGGAAATAGGACGAACTGAAGGCTCGGAGGCGGCAGGCTTCGTGACTTCCTTTTGGGCTTCCGGTTGCTTGGCCGCTTCTTGCTTTTCAATGTTCGGCGTGGATATCACTTCAGGTTCAGGCGATGGTTGCGGAAGAACGGCCACTGGCGGAGGTTCAATCGCAACCACCTCTTGGCTCGTAGAAACCTCCTTCAATGTATCCGCCATTTCTGTTTTCATGCTCCACCCTGGCGCAATGAAAGGGGGGAGGCTTTGGCCCCATGCTTGGTAGGCCAGGAGCCGCTCCTGCGCCAGTCGATCCACATCGGTTTCCGGATAGCGCCACGAGAAGACCTGATAGAGCGAGCAAGCTCGCGCTGCATCCACCTCAGCCACCGCAACCAGATAGTCCCGATACCGCGACAGGCTGTCCACGCCTTCGACCCGCTGGCGCGCTTCTGAAATCCGTCCTGCTTCAATAAGCTCGAAGATGGTCTGGGCGCTGACGGACTGTCCCATCAAGAGTAATAAAAGAAAAAGGATGAGCATGGTTCTATACCCCGAAACTATCCAAAGCCCCGCACTTGGGGCAGTGCCACAGCGGCTCGCGAGTAACATGGCGGCATTCCGAGCAAGTGAATTCATAGGCTTCTTTCATAACACGCGCAAGAATATCTCGCGTCAGAGTCACGAGCCGGCTCGTATCGCCTTGCTCGCCATAGACTCGAACCAGGAGCCTCCTTAGCCAGAGACTCTCCGGGTTTTTCTCAAGGCCGTCTTCCAGTACAGCGATGCTTTCGGCTCGGTCCCCACGCTTCTGCAAGAATTTGGACAACGCCACATAGGCGTGCACATTTTGAGGGTGCTTGCGCAGCACATCGCGATAGATTTGCTCAATTTCATTGAATCGCCCGAGTTCAAAGAGATTGCTCGCCAGCCGGTCAAAGACGATATAAGAAGCCGCTGGATTTCGCTCAAGGAGCCGCCTCCAGATATTGACAGCATCTTCGATGCGTCCCTCACGGATGTAGGAATCCCCCCAGTAGAGGAAGGGAGCTGGGCAACGCGTGTCGTATTTGGTGGCCTCGCGCAAACATAAACGGCCATCGCGCTCCTTGCCCTTTTGCGCCAACTTCAAACCCTCTTGCACCTTCAAAAGCGCAAGTCGTCGAGGGGAGACGCCGCCATCCAGGGACTGGAGTTTTTGAGCCGTTTCAAAGGCCGCCGCCCAATCCTGATGCTTCTCCAGCAACGCCTGCTTCTCTCGGAGAGCGGCAAGATCTCTTTTGGAAATTCGCAGAATTTGATCCAGACACTCCAGAGCACGCGGAATATCTCCCAAAGTTGCATAGTCCCGAGCGAGAGCTCGGTAAACTTCGATGCGTTGCGGATTCGACAAATCAGCCCGAAGCGTCAGCATCCGGTGCACTTTCAGTCCGCGCATTTGCTCATTCATTTCAAAGAGAAGCTGCCCCAGTCGAATGTAAGCATCAATATTGCCGGTGTCACGCTGGACAGTTTCGCGGAGCTTTTGGAGCGCTCGAGTCTTGTCACCCGACAGGAGCCCGTGCAACGCCTCCGTATAGGGCGATTGCACCGGAGTCTTGTGCGATTCGCGATGCTGCAAATAAGTAAAAAGAAGCACCGCGGCGCCAATGACAATGAGAATGAAGAGGAGAAATCCAATGTCCATGCTTGCGCTCCTTAATCCAACGGACGAGAATCATCCATCGCCATCGGGGGCGTCATATCCTCTTCGATGGCGAGATTTCTCAGGCGGTCGAGCTCTTCGCGCACCTGCCGATTCTCCTTTCGAAGCTGGGCAATCTGCATTCGCAACCGCACCTGATTGACAATGGCCACCAAGAACGAAATCACATAGCCCACGAATCCGGCCAGAAACAGCATATAGGCCAGGGGCCATTCGGGTGAAGTCCATCCGAAAACCTTGACCGAAACATGGTCATAGCTGTTTTGCAGCAGAAATCCCATCAGGAAAAAAAGGACAACAATGAGAATTATCCAGCGGAAAATCCACATGGAAATATCCTCCCTATTTTTGGAGGAGAAATGAGTTTTTACGCAAGATGGCCAATGAAAGTGAAGCCACTCAGCTCCCCAAGCTTCACGCGAACCAATTGACCCGGCACCTCGCCATTCTGCGAGAAAACCACAGGTCGAAAGTCCGGCGTGCGTCCAAACCATTGCGAGGCGTTTTTGGGAGAGACTCCTTCAATAAGCACCTCGTCCACGCGCCCCAACTGCGCCAAGTTCTGCTCGCGGCTGATTCGCTTTTGCAGTGAGATGAGTGCCTCAAGTCGGCGAATTTTCTCGGTTTCAGGAACATCGTCCGGCATACACGCTGCCTTTGTGTGTGGTCTTGCCGAATACTTGAACATGAAAGCGCTATCGAAACGAACCTGTCGTGCTAACTGGAGTGTCTCTTCAAATTCGCCCTCTGTTTCCGACGGAAAGCCAACGATAATGTCCGTCGAAAGAGCCAGATCGGGAACGATCTCCTGCGCCGATTCGATGATTTCCAAGTAGCGCTCGCGTGTATAACCGCGATTCATTTGTTCGAGAATCCGGTTGCTGCCCGATTGAATAGGCAAATGCAAGTAGGGGCAGACCTTCTGATTATCCCGCATGACTTCAAAAATTTTCAAGTGAATGTCTTGCGGATGTGAAGTCAAAAAACGAACACGCCTAAGTCCTTCGATTGCGGCGACCGCCTCGAGGCAATCAGCGAAGCTCTTTCCGTCCCAGTGATAAGCGTCCACATTTTGTCCCAGAAGCATCACTTCGCGTACGCCCTTCGCCATAAGCTGTTCGACTTCGGCGATAATTGAAGTCAACGGCCGTGATCTCTCGCGACCCCGAACATAGGGAACGACACAGAAAGAACAGAACTTATCGCAACCGCGCGTGATAGTGATAAACGCGGTGACGCCACTTGAGTGATACGGCGCAATATCGTCATAAAGTTCATGCCCATTCAGCGTCGCCGCGACATGCGCCGGTTGACCCGGAGCAGCAGCCAATCGCTCTTCAATCAGATAAGGCAGTTGCCGGTATTCATCCGGCCCGACAGCCAAATCCAAAAAAGGCAACCGGCGCACAAGCTCATCTTTCATCTCCTGAGGAATGCATCCCAACACGCCGATGATTTTCGTTGGCGTTTCGGTTTTGAGGCGCGATAGGGACGCAAGTTGCCCCAAAGCACGCTGTTCGGCGGATTCGCGCACAGCGCAAGTGTTCACCAGAATCACATCCGCAGCTTCGAGCGTATCCGCAAGAAGAAATCCCGCGTCCAAAAGCACAGTCTCCACCGTTCGGCTGTCAGCGATATTCATCTGACAACCGTAGGTTTGGATGAAGACGCTTGTTCCTTTTTCGCTCAAAGCTTAGCGCCTCGCGAGGAGATTGGCTTATTCAACGAAAAAATATTGCGATACAAACTATTATGAAATGGGGGCGGATTCACTCCAATTCGCTCTCACTCTTATTGACAACAATCCGAGGGTACAAGGCGCAAATATGTTTGCGGCCTTTTCTTCAAAGCAACATTAGGAATTCCTCGATGGTCAGACCAGAATGGCGAATCAAGGCACGAAGTGTCCCGACAGAAAGCTCCTTGTGTTGAGGAATCGAGAGGTTCACTCTGATGCCGGGTTTCACCATCACCAGGTGACTTCCCACTCGCCGAGATGTTGCTCAGTCTGCTCATCGGGCTATACCGCCACGACAATAGGCTGTCGTCCCGGCTTTTGTGGCAGTGCAGTTGCGGCCTTCTGATCTTCAGCCCATAGCCAAGCCGTGATTGCTTCCTTGATGTTTTCCAGAGCTTCCTTTTCGTCTTTGCCCTGCGAGACACACCCCGGAAGCGCCGGACATTCCGCAACAATCCACCCGTCTTCGGCCCGCTCAAGTGTCACATGAAAGATCATGCTCTTATGTCTCCTATTCTATGACGGCCGCGTCTCGCCAAGACAGACCGCCACTTGGCGAGTAGTCACCGTTAGAGGCATTCCTTTTTCAGCCCGCACCTCTAAACACTCCCTGATTGCCTCTTGTATATTCTCCTCAGCCTCTTGTTCCGTCTTGCCCTGACTTACGCAGCCAGGAATAGATGGACATTCCGCGATAAACACCCCGTCTTCATCCTGAAATATAGTGATAAGAAACCTCATATTATTCTCCTCGATTCCGCATCATACTTGCGCTCAATTTTCAATGGCCGATAAAGGCATCACTGAAAAACTACGGATTCGTCAACTCTAAAAAAGCGATTAGTTCGGCTTCGTTGATCGTTCGCTGCTCGCCGGAGGCCAAGGATTTGACTGTCACCGTTCCCGCTGCGCGCTCGTCGGGGCCGATGATAAGAACGAACGGGATTCTCTGGCGGTCGGCGTAGGCGAGTTGCTTTTTCAGCCGGTCAGGCTCATACCAGACCTCCACATTGAAATCGGCTTTGCGCAATCGAGCTGCGAGCGCGAGCGCCGCGGGAAGGCCCTCTGCATCAAATTGCGCAATCAGCACATCGGTCAGACTCGGTTCCTCGCGGAAGAGACCGATTTCCGTCATTGCCGTTTGAATGCGGTCGAGGCCAAGCGTCGTGCCCGTGGCCGGAACTTGCTCATTCGTGAATTTCGCAATGAGACCGTCGTAACGCCCTCCACCTGAAAGCGAGCCAATATGCGGACGGTCCGGCAACACGGTTTCAAAGATAGGGCCGGTGTAATAGTCGAGTCCGCGCGCGAGCGTCAGGTCAGGCTTTAGGCGCTGCGATTCAACACCAAGCTGAATGGAACGCTCATAGACTTCGCGCACTTCGCGCACGCCCTCGAGACCGACCTCGACACCTTCAAACGCACTCTCGGTGGCTTTCCAATCAGGACCTTCATTCCAGAGACCACAGAATTTCGTCACCCTGTCGCGCACCGCGTCATCAAACCCGCATTCTGTCAATTCCTCTTTGACACCGTCCCAGCCAATCTTGTCCAATTTGTCAATGCACCGGCAAAGCGGAAAAACTTTTTCTTCATCGCCGCAGATAAGCCTTGCCATTCCACGCAGCAGCTTTCTCGACGAAAGCCGGATGACAAATCCCTCAAATCCCAATGCTCGCAGGATTTCGTCTGTCAGCGCTACGATTTCCGCATCGGCCAAGAGCGAGGCTGTGCCCACAATATCCGCATCACATTGCACGAACTCGCGGAAACGGCCCTGCCGAAGCTGAGGGCGGTCGGCGCGCCAAACGGGCTGAATCTGGTATCGCTTGAACGGGCGCGGTAGCTCTCGGTATTGGGCGACGACGCGAGCGAGAGGCACGGTCAAGTCGTAGCGAAGCCCCAACGCTTCGCCCTTATGTTCTAACTTGTAGATGAGCTTGTCCGTTTCGCCGGACTTACCTGTCAGAACATCGAAGTATTCAATCGCAGGCGTTTCGAGCGGCTGAAATCCGTACCGCTGATAGGTTTTTTCGATGATTTCCTGAATCCGCCGACGGCCAATCAGCTCCGGCGGCAGGAAATCCCGTGTCCCTCGAAATGTGCGCGCTTCGGTCATCTAAAAACATAGAGTGAATGAATTGTGGTATCCCGTATAGATGAAAACCCCATGCTGCAGAATGTCCCGCCCGACAAGACAGGTAATGTGCTGACCCTGCAATGAGACCGAAATTCCCAAGGTTTCGACAATCACATTATTGGGAAACAGAAGTCGCACGAAGTATTCATAGCATTGAACATTTGTGGATGACGGTGTATTTATGAGCGTTGTGCCAACAGGTCGAAGATTGAGCTGCTGAACCATGTCTTCTCGAAAAACCGTAACTGTTGCGCCGGGGTCAATCATCGCAATGGTTTTGATTGGCATTGGTATACTCTGACCAGCTTTCCGCAGGGATTCTTCAACGATGGATGGTACCGCAATTCCGACTTCTAGAATGGGACCCGCTTGCAGCAGGTTGGGCAGTTCCACAGTGAATGACGGCATGCTACACTCCCAACAGATTCGAGGTGAAATTTTGCGGAATCTCTACTTCCACGATTTGCTTTGTCAGGAAAGGCACATTTCCAAAACGCTCGTAGCCTTGGCGAATGGCGTCCATCCGTGTGTCAAAGACGCCGATAACTTTGTCGTCTTTGATAAGTGCAAACTTTCCATTTGACCTACCGATTAGCTCGGTCTTTTGAGCCGCGTATGTCTGAAGTTCCTTTGCAAGCACTTTTTCCATGTGTCATCCTCGCTTTCTATCTTGTTAACTCTCGATGTGAGAAGACATTGCTCTTGCTGGAATTGTCGCCGATGCCCTAACTTATTAATTTCGCAAAAAAAAGCTCGAAAATCAAGCCCGAATTGGCGAGTCGAATCCGCCACTTCTCAGCGCCCGCGGCTGACTTCCCGGCGGAGCGCTTCGGCCAGAGTTTCAATTTCCGTTTCATCGCGCACCATCTCACTCCAACCATACCAAAGCGCATAATCGGGATTTGCATGGAAAGTCCCTTGAAAGGTTCTCATGCGGTGCTCGAGGTACATGAGGAAGAGCCTCTGCTCGATCGCTGTCGGGGCATCATGGAAAGCGAGCAGATCGGGGAATGGATAGGCGTAGCTTTGAGGTTTCTTCAAGATTCCGTCTTTATACAAAGCGGCGACAGTGCGAATCGCTTGAGCCATCAAACGGTCGGCTTCTCGAATCATCCGGTCGCCCTTTTCGAGTTCCGCTTTGGCGAAATTGACGGAATGGCACTGATTGCATGTTTTGACCATTTTGTCGCGCTCTCGCTCCCAATCCTCCTGTGTCAGTCTGACGACATCAATGGCTTTCAATGCATCGAAGCGCGCGGTGGGTTTTCCGTCGGGTGCAAGCACTCCCAATCCCTGAAGAATGGTTGTGCGATCCGCCGCCCACTCGGCATCCTCCGGCATGGGCAGCCGGACAGCCAGAAATCCCCAAGCCGCTCGAACCGCATGATTTCCCTCACTCATGTGGCAGGTTTGACAGGTCGGAGCAGAGGCGTTTGGCGGGAGCGCACCATTCTGCTTGAGCAAATGACGGACGCCGTGCTTGGAAGAGGCGTACATTTCCCACTGAGGATGGTCAAAACCCATATGGCAGGTTTGGCATGCCTGTGGCGAGCGTGCTTCGTCAAGCGAAAATGTGTGGCGCGTGTGACAGGCATCACACGAAGCGACACCAAACTTGCTGCCTTCTCGCTTGAGCTCGGCAATTTCCGCTTCGGTCTTCAGTCCGAGTTTATGACAGCCCCCGCATCCTTTCATGCCTTCCATAAGGGCCATGGGTTGCCAATGGGCCGTCGGCATCGCTTTCATCGAGGTCCATGCGTGGGCATGTTTTCCGGCTGTGAATTGCGTCACTTGTGTCTCATGGCATGCGCCGCAAGTCTCCGGCGTGGGAATCTTGGCTTTGGCGATATCCTGTTCCGACTGATGCTCCGTGCCATGACAGACCGAGCAATCCACGCCATTTTGACTGTGTTTGCTCAGTTCCCAATCGGCCACAATTCCCGGCGTAACCTTCCTCGCCGTGAAGATGCCCGCTCCTTTGTGACATTCCACACAGTTTTGAGCAAATACGCTGGCAGCGAGAAGAAAGCTGAGCGTGGCAATAGTAATCGCTCGAAATACCATGAAGTCTCCCTTTCTGTCAATGGATTTCAAATGAAATCCTATGCTCTCGATAGCCTACTTCTGTTCGGGTACGCCGGAAGAGTCGAAATGCTCCGCATTCAGAAAATACTTGCGGCCGCGCTTTTCGCCGCGCGAAATTAAGATGCCTTTCTTGCATAGCATCCGGAGTCTGTCGCGGGCGGCTGTTTCAGATAAGTCGAATGCGCGAGCGACATCACGATTTGACAGCCCCCTGTGCCCTTGCCGTGCCAAGAGGTCAGCCCAGCGATGGATTTCGCTGGCAGGCAATACCGCGGCTTTCTCTAACTGATGGCCGATTTCGGCGGCCAAGTCAGACGGAATAATCTTGGGGCTGTCTTGCAGGAAACAGAAATCCGCGGGCGCGAGCTCTTCATGGTCGCTGAGGAGCATCGCGCGTTCCACGGCAAACGCAAGTTGCCGCACATTCCCCGGCCAGTCCAATTCCGACAGAAAGCGCGAAGTCTCCGGGGATAAGCGATAGCATTTTGTGGTGCCATGCCGCATCATCGCCCTTTCGAGAAAATGCGAGGCTAATAGCGGAATGTCGTCGCGTCGCTCTGTGAGCGTTGGAATCACGATGGGGAAAAGGCTGAGCCGGTAGTAGAGGTCCTGCCGAAAAGCGCCCTTGTTAACGAGGCTCTCCAAATTACGATTGGAAGCACAGATGATTCGCACATCAACGGTGGTAGGCTTGACTCTGCCGATTTTTTGGATCTCGCCGCTATCTAGGAAGCGCAAGAGAGCCACTTGAGCAGGCGGCGCCAGATCGCCAATCTCATCGAAGAAGAGCGTTCCACCACCGGCAGCTTCGATTTTGCCAATACGCCCTTGGCGATGCGCTCCCGTGAATGAGCCGGGCTCATAGCCGAAAAGCTCCGCCGCATACAGGCTCTCGGGCAGTGCGCCGCAGTTGACTGCGACAAACGCTCCATCGCGCCGGTGCGAAATCTGGTGAATGATTGTGGCAAAAAGTTCCTTGCCTACACCGGTTTCACCCAAGAGCGTTACGGGCACATTCGTGGGAGCAATCCGCAGCGCGAGTTCGAGACTCTGTCTGAATGAGCGCGAGCGCCCGACGGCAATCTCTTCGACTTCATCCCATTTGACGGTTTTGCTTTGTGCCTGCGCCAAATTCCGAAGGTCCGAAAGATGCGGCAATCCCTTCGGCCAGAGTTGAAAGAGCAGTCGCTCGGTCTCGGTCGGCTCGGCCACAGCGAGATCTTCGCCGAGCGCCTCCGCTTTTTCCGAAAGTTGACCGAAGACATTCAAGAGTCGCTCGATTTTCTCAGACTCCAGCGCAAAGCCTGCCTCGATTTTTTCATCGAGCAGCGTCCGCCATAGCCGCAATAGCGGCACTCGGAAATGATGAACAGCATTCTTCGTCATGATTTGTCGAAATTCTTCTATTGCCGCGTGTCCATTGACCAAAATTTCGCCGAGGCGGGGTCCCTGACCTGCCCGGAATCCTACTTCCGCCGAGCCAGTTTCTCGCCGTGGCGGGTGTTCTCACCCATTTTCCCCGCCGCGCGGGGGTGCCCTCACCCCGCGCGAAAAGGACCGCCCGGCATTATTTCACCAGCACCAACTTCCTCGTCTGCGCAAATCCCGCTGTTTCCATCCGGCAGAAGTACAGGCCGGAAGGAAGATTGCTCGCGTTCCAAGTGACTGCATGGAATCCAGCAGGAATCGCCCCATGCACGAGTGTTGCTACCTTTCGCCCGAGGAGGTCGAAAACCTCCACAGAGACAAACCCCCTCTCTTTGACATCATACCGTATCACCGTCACAGGATTGAAAGGGTTAGGGAAGTTTGGATGAAGCGCGAACTCCTTGGGGAGCGAAACTTGTTCACCTGAGACTGCTGAAGGTGGATAGAAATGAAAATGCGATGTGCTTTCTATCGTGTCGTCGGGGCAGACGGAATGTGCCGTCACCCACCATTCTATCAGGGTATCTGGCAGCTCCAAAGCTCCTACATCCACTATCCCGCAAGTATCCAAGCCCACGGGGATGGCAAAAGCGATCTCACCAGCGACGAAACACAACATGTAATTCACGGTATCGGCAGGGTCGGGGTCGCGCGCTGCCTGCCAACAAAAATTGACCTCGCCAAAGGGAAGCTGTGAACTATCCGCCGGTTCCAAAAGAGAGAAGCTCAGCGGAATCTCGCAGAAGTAAGCATAGAAGTTCCAAGTCTGATTCGACAAAGTGCTCGCGCCAAAAGTGTCGAAAGCCTTGACGCGCCACCAGCAAACCTGGTCGTCAGCCAGACCGTCCCAAAGAAGCTCGGCTGCCGTTACACCTTGGCTATCAAGACCTGCCGTAAAGAGCGAATCAAAGGCCAAATAGACCCGATAAAAGGCAACACTATCTCCTGGGTCAGGGTCACTGCTCGGTTCCCAAATCAATTCCGCCGTCAGGCTGTCCAGCGTATCTCCATGCGCAGGGGAAAGCAAGTCAAAGCTGCTGGGTGGCTGCTCAACAAAGACATGAAAGCTCCAGCCTTCTTCTGGCTCGCATGAAGCCGAGAACCCGAATCGGTCCAACGCCTCAACCTTCCAGTAGATGGTAGAATCATCTTCCACCTCATCAAGATTCGACCCCCCTTTCATCCCCCCGCCATGCACTGCGCCCATAGGACTGGACAGAGTGGAGGGGAAAATGGTATATTGAGGGTACGGGAGAAAGGAGCATTCAGATGCCCCGTTCGAAGTACCCTG
>Ga0315289_10000606_pt1 | contig 55392 bp, 36 predicted proteins | sample YL17G11_40_MG_FD_203452 | JGI IMG/M metagenome (GOLD analysis project Ga0315289, IMG submission 203452) | Sediment microbial communities from Yellowstone Lake, YNP, Wyoming, USA - YL17G11_40 | ecosystem: Environmental > Aquatic > Freshwater > Lake > Sediment | place: USA: Wyoming | collected...
GGGGTATGGTGGGACGCGCGTGCTGCGCGACCCTTTGCCCATATTCCCGCTCCCGTGTCGATGCCCGGCTGCTTTTTTGAGGGGATTCGTCAATATGTGTGCATGTGTGTGTGTGTGTTAAGGTAGAGAGGCGGCGAGGAGAGAGAGGGCCCGTTGATTGAAAAATGAGAGGTCGGCGGCCTCGGTTAATAGGCATAGGCGTGTCTCAAATTCAGCACGCTCCACGCTGAGCGACACGCCTCGCACACACGTCTTCCCTGCTGCCACATGACCCTAGCCCTACACACCGTGGGCTGGCGCCCAATACCGTCCGCCGGGCGAAGAGCGCGGGCGCCCGCCGCGGCGGCCATTCCGACACCGACGCCGACGCCGGCCACCACCTCTCCACCTGCACTGCCGCCCCCTCCTCCTCTCCCGCCCGCTCGGCCCACGCCCACCACCTCCTCTGCACCCGCACTGCCGCCCCCTCCCCCCCTCCCGCCCGTCGACCGCCGCCTGTACGACCAGCTGGTCGCCTCCCAGGCCCGCTCAGCCGGGCGCCTGTCCGCCCGAACCCGGGCCCTGGCCGCGGCTCGCGAGGCCGCCGAGGCGAGAGGGGTGGCCCTGGCCGGCGCGGCGGGGGCGCTGGCCGACGCGGTCGCCGACCTGCGGGCGTGCGCGGAGGCCGCCAGGAATGGGGCGGCGGTGTCCGCCTTTGCTGTGTCAGGGGCCGACGGGTCGGCCCGGTTGGCCGCGCTGGCGGCCAGGCTGGAGGCAGCGGGGGCCAGGGTCGAGGCAGCGGCCTCGCGCACGAGGGCCCTCGCGCCCGTCCCCATCTCCCTGACCCTGGAGGTGGTCGGCACGCACGTCTCCCTGCACGGCACCTGGGACGCCTGGGCCGAGGGCGGGACGCGCCTGGCACCCAGCGACCCTGGGCAGGGCGCCGGCCCCTCGCGCTTTGGTGGCACCCTGGCCCTGCCGCCCGGCCGGTATGAGGCGAAGCTGCGGGTGGACGGGCGGTGGCGCCTGGTGCCGGGGTGGGAGACGGTGACGGACGGGGGCGGCGTCGAGAATTCGGTGTTGCTGGTGGAGTGAGGCAGGCGGTGAGGAAGAGTTTTTTTTTTTAAAAGACAGGAACGGAAGGACGGCACACAGACCACGAACAATTCCTTTTTTTTTTTTTTTTTCAACCTCCTCCACTGGTGGTGGTGGTGGACCCGACGGGCAACCCCTCCAACGCCCGCACGTCCCCGCCCAGGTAAAAGGCCGCCACCGCCGCCAGCCGGGCGGGCTTTTCCGGGTGATAATTCACGTGCACGGCGGTGGGGCGGGTCGCCGGGTCTGACGGCACGCGCCCCGCCCCCACCGCGGCCGGCCCAAGCCGCGCCCACAGGACCCGGGAATTGACGAACCGGTCCACCTCCAGCACCCGTAGGCTGGCGCCGGGCGAGGCGTAGGCACCGTGGGAGGGGGTGAGGAGGACCTCGTTGAAGACGGCCTGGTCCCAGGCGGGCTCGGCCGAGACGCGGGCTTCGATGAGGGACACCGCGGCCACGGCGGCGCCGCTCGGCCGGGCCGCCCACAGCCCCGAATTGAGGTGCAAGATGCGCGTGCTGTGCGCGTGGCGGCCCCACCCCAGCCCCGGCTCGTCGTGGACGTCATCCCACCCGTACGCGGACGGGGCGTCCCACCCGTCGGACGAGGCGGCGACGTCCGCGCCCAGCGGGAGGAGGCCCGCGCCGCCGCCACCCGCTCCCCCTTCCTCAAACGGGTTGCGCAGGAAGAGGACGTCCACGTCCGACATGAGCAGGGTGTAGCCCAGGGCCAGGACGCGGCGGGCGAGGCCGTACTTGAGCGCGGAGACGGCGTGGTTGGAGGGCGGGGCGGCGGCGCCGCCGCCGCCCTTTCCCTGCTGCCCCTGCTGCTGGGACAGGGGTATGGGGAGGTCGACGCGGAACGCGGGCACGCCCGCCGCGGTCGCCACGCCGGCCGCGTCCTCGTCCAGGGCGAAGAGCAGGGTGGGCGTGTGGGTGGCCGCGGCCGACCGCGCCCAGGCGCCCACCAGGCCACCGTCCGGCCCGGCCGCGTACGCGCCATTGGCCACGGCGATGAGGATGTGAGGGCTGGTGGCGGCGGTCACATTCGCCAGCGCGGCCGCGAGGTCCGGGTCGGCTGCGGCGGTGGCGGCGGAGGGCGGGGCCGGGGTGTGCCGGTCGGGCGGGCATGAAGGCGAGGAAGTGGAGGCCGCCTGCCCGCTGCTCTCGGCTTGGGCGCGCAGCGCGTCCCTCTGTTTCATGACCTCGACCAGCTGGGCGGACTGAACAGGAGAGGGAGGGGGTTGGGGGAAAGGGTGGAGCAGAAATCATGGAAAGAGAGAGAAAAATTGTGAGAAAAAGAAAATGGAGGTCGATGCAGGAGAGATGAGCGCCGCGGCGCGCGCTCGCACGAGCCCAGCAGGGCATGCACGCCCACTCCCTGCACCCGACTCCCGGTTCCTCCTTCCGCCACGCGCTGGCTGGGTGAGAATCCAGATGGGCATGTCTCCCGCAGCAAGCCTCGTCCTCTTCGGCTCTCTCTCACCCGCTGCTCCAGTGCGGCCCCGAGGTCGGCCACATGCGCGGCACGCCCGGCAATCGAGGCGGCCAAACTGCGGTGAAGGGCGGTGGCGAGGCCCAGGGCGGTGCCGATTGCTAGGGCAATGGCCAGGCGAGACGAGGGGCTCTGTGATGAGAGGAAGCGCCGGCGGCCGGGTGGCGGGGAAGGAGAGACGCGGCGGGGTCTCATTGTTTTTTTTTTCTGGTCTCGCGAGTACGGGTGCGACCCCGCCGACCCTTTTTTTTTGGACACAACGATCGCCCCGCGCGCGATGTACACACACACGCCGACTGAACCCCCCCCCCACACACACACGTCCACGTATCTCTTGGGGCGCGCGCCGCAGTTTGACCCCAGTACTCACACAAATTAACGCCATCTACCCTCTCCAATGCAATCACACCGCCGCCCCTGCGATGGCCGCCTCGAGCGCTTCCAACTCGTCGTCATCGCTTTCCTCGCCCTCCAGCAGGTCCGCCGCCGCCGCCGCGACCGCGTCGGACGCGGGTAGAGCGGCAGCAGGAGCAGGGGCATCCCTCGGCGCCCGCAGCGTCGGCCCCCCACCACCCTCCTCCCCAGCAGCCGTGCTACTGGCGCCCACGCCCGCGTCCGCCCGGGCGGCCGCCTCGGCAGCCGCCGCGGCCGCCGCCACCCGCACGATTTCGGCCTCATCGTCCACCTCGCGCTCGTAGCCCGCGGCGGCGGAGATGTCGTCCTCGGCCTCGAAGCCTTCCAACGCGAAAATCTCGCGCCCAGTGAGCGTCCCTGCTTTCGCGCGCGCGGCGGCAGCGACGCCTGCAGCCGCGGTCGCCGCCGCCTCCTGGTCCGCCCGCCACCGCTGGAACACCTCCGCCGTGATGGGCGTCCGCGCGTCAACCTTGGCCCGCTCCGCCTCGATCTGGTCCTCGATGTTGGGCGCGGCCGCGGCCTCGGCGGCCAGCAGCTCCTTCATCTGGGAGGGGAGCACATACCCGGGCGGCAGCGCGTGCCGGTACTGGCAGCCCCGCCCGTTGGGGCAGGCCCAGAACCAGCCGTACTGCCGCCGCTCGACCGCGTCCAGGAAGAACTTGCAGATGATGCTGGTGCGGGCGTTGACGTTGCCGCCGCCCGGGTCCTCGGCCCCGTGCTTCTGGGCGATGGCCGCCTCCAGCGTCGCCTGGTCCCAATCCTCCATGGTCGCGCCGCCGCCGCCCTCACCATCATCCCCATCATCCCGCTGGTCCGCAAACAGGTTGATCTTCTGGGTCTTGCGCTCCACCGCCAGGTCGTGCGCGTACTTGCACTTGAAGCCCTTGGTGCACACGCCCGCCCGGAAGTACTCGCAGACGACGGATTTGGGGTCGACCCCGGGGGCCAGCTTGGGCTGCTTGATGGTGACCGCGAACAGGGCGGCCGCCTCCCGCTTGGCGTCCTCCTCCGCCTTCTTCTTGGCCTTGCGGGCCGCCACCTCCGCGTTAGGGGCGGCCCCGCCGGCCGGGTTGGCGGCCGCCGACTTGTTGATGGTGTTGACGTAGCTGGTGAGGGAAGGCGAGAGAGAGGTGTGATGAGGTGTGATGAGGTTTGCAGGTCGCCGATCGTCCCCTTCCTCCCCCTACCTCTTCCTTCCCTTACTTTTGGACTTTGGCCGACTTGTTCTTGTTCTTAAGGCCAAACGTCTTGTCGTCCACATTCTAATGGATAGGTGCGTGGTGGTGGGATGGGGTTGGGTGAGAGGGCTGTGGCCGCAGGGCGTGCGTGCCAAGAGAGGCGCCGGCGATTCCTTTTTTCTTTGTCTCACCTTGGCGCGCGCTTTGTTTTTGGCGGCGTCCTGGGCTTTCGCCTGCTTGTTGACGGCTTTGGGGGCCATTGCAGAGGAGTGTGGGGCGACGGGGGGTCGGGTGCGTGGGGAGGTGCGAGACGGCTTTCAGCGCCCCGTGCGGAGAAGGGCGGGCGTGCGTTCCGCCGGACTGACGTGTGAAACAAACGTTGGCGAAACAGGTGAGGTCTCACTCCCGTTTTCGGACCGCCGCCTCGCACGCGCGCTCCTTCTTCACTCTCCACCCCCCACACACCATGGCGGGCTGGCTGCGCTACTGGATGCACCGGGTAAGAAATAAATAACAGCGAGAGCGAACAAAGGGGACCTTGCGCAGGCGCCCGTGCCCCTCTCTTTCTCACGCCACACACACACGCCCACACCCTCCAGGAGCCCATCATCACCTGGTCCTTTATCATTGGCGGCGTTGGTGAGTCGTGGTGAATGGGCGAGGAAAGGGGAGGCAAGGGAGCGCGCGCGTTGCTCCTTGCTCCTCGATCGAACGCGCCCTCACACAACCTCCACCCCCCCTCTCTTCTCAGGTCTCGGCCTCCCGCTCGTCGTCCCGCCCCTCCGCGACGCATTCGCCAAGCCGACGGCCAAGCACAACCCGCCGGCGGTTGCTGACCTGATCGCCAAGGCGCAAGCCACGAATTGAAAACACGAAACACACACGCACACGGAAAAAAAAAAAAATGCCGCGCGTCCTGTCCATCCAGTCGTCTGTCGTCCACGGCGTCGTCGGCCTGGGGGCGGCCACCCTGCCCCTTCAACTCCACGGCTGGGAGGTCTCCCCGCTCGCCACGGTGGCCTTCTCCAACCACAGCGGGTACCCCAACCGGGGTGGGGCGGCCCTGAGCGCGGAGGGGTTGGCGGACCTCCTAGAAGGCCTGGCCGCGAATGGGGTCGGCCTGGGCGACCCGGGCGCGTACGACGCCGTCCTCACCGGGTACGTGGGGCGGGCCGGGACTGTGACGGCGCTGGGCGAGGCGCTGGCCAAGGCACGGCGCCAAAAGCCAGGCACCCCGGCCGCCCCCGCGCCCGCGCCCGCCGCGAGCTGGCGCCTAGTGGTCGACCCCGTCCTGGGCGACGAGGGCGCGCTGTACGTCCCGCCCGACGTCGTCCCGGCCTACCTCCCCCTCCTGGCCGCCGCGGACGTGCTGCTGCCCAACGCCACGGAGGCGGTGGCCCTGCTGAACGCGGCCGGGAGTGGGGGAGGGGAGGCGGTCCCGCCCATCACCACGGAGGCGGGCGCGTTGGCGGCGCTGGAGGCCCTGCACGCGCTGGGCCCCCCCGTCGTAATCATCACCAGCACGTCCGTCCAGGAGTGGCCGGGCGCGATCGTCCTGTACGCGTCAGTCAGCGACGGCCCCACCGCCGCCGCCGCCCCCACCCGCCTGCGCGTTCGCATCCCGGCCCGGCCCCGGTCCTTCACGGGCACGGGCGACCTCCTGGCCGCCCTGGTGACGGCGCGGCTGGGGCCGGGAGGAGGAGGCGGGGGGAGGCACGGCCGCCCGGCCCCGCCCACCCCCGCCGCGCTGGCGGCCGCCCTAGAGGGCGCGGTCGCGGGCGTCCAGGCCGTCCTGGCCCGCACGGCGGCCGCGGCAGACGCAGCCGCGCCGGCCCTGGCAGCGGCGGGCGTCCCGGCCGGCCGCGAAGGGCGGCGCCACCCGGCCGCACTCGCGGCAGCGGAGCTACGGCTGGTGGAGTCGGCGGCCGAGCTGGTCAACCCGCCGCCGGGGCCGGCTGTCGAGTGGATTTGAAACTAAAAAAAAACGTCTCGTGCTACACGAACGCACTCTCTTTCTCTATTCTCTCACTTCTTTTTCTTTCATGCGGGTGCAAGGAGCGGCGGCACGGGCGACACGCGCGCGTGCGCGCAATCCCCCGCCATCACTAGGCGGAGCGCGTCCATGTCGGCCTGGCTGAAGTCCGGCCCCACCCCGCGGGCCGCGCACTCTGCAAAGCGCAGCGCAAACACGCCGCAGTCCGACCCGTTGCCCTGGCGGGGGACGGACCGGCAAATGACAGGCCAGGACGGGGCACGCGACAGGCGGGCCGCTTCGGCGGGGTCGTCCACGGCCAGCTTGTCCGCCGCCTCGTCCGCCACCCACTGGCCCAGCGCGCCCATCAGGCCGGGCTCTGCCCCGCCCATCGAGTCCCAAAACTCCAGGCGTTCATTCTTCAGGTCGATGACCGCGACCGCCCAGTGGACGGTCAGGTGGAGGGGCAGGATGATGGAGTCGCAGATGGAGAGGAGGCAGGTCGGGGGTGGGGTGACGGCTGGGAGGGTGCCTTTTGCGCCGCCAAACACGCGGGCCAGGCGGATGGGCGCCGTCCACCGCCGCACGCCCGCGTAGGCGTACGCCCCCGCATCGCTGTACAGCTTGTTCGTGAAGAAGGAGGGGAGAAAATAGCAGCGGGGCAGGGGGGGGCCGGCGTTCCCGCCACCAGGCGCGGCCGCGGCGGCCTGGCGGCGCGCGGCGAGGTCGCGGTCTTGGAGCAGGGCGATGAACGTGTTGATGACCTCGTCATTCAGCCAGGCCCGCCCCTTGAGGCAGGCCGCCAGGCCCTTGGTCAGGGTGATGCCGGCCCGGGCGTGGGTGGCGACGGCCTCGCTGGCGGGGCCTGGGGCGAGGGCGGTGAGCGCGGCCGCGCGCTGGGCGCGGGTGAGGCGGGCGACTGCGGCTCCCAAGGCGGCGGGGCCGGGGAGCGGGTAAGCGCGGCCGCCCAGGGCCGCCACGACGGCGGGGACGGAGAGGGCCTCCCCACCTTCCTCATCCTCTTCCTCGTCGGGCAAGGGCGCGGCCAGGGCGGCGGCGGCCAGGCCGGCGGCAGGATGGGATGCGAGGGGTGGGAAGTGAGCAGTGGTGGGTTGGTGAGGCTTTCCCTCCTCTTCATCACCCGACGACGACGACAGCACCAACATCACCTCATCACCGTCCGCATCAACAGAGGGACGCATCGTGGCTGCTCCCTCATCATCGGAGGAGGAGGACAGGACGATGACGGCGTCGTCATCGGCGGCAGCGGCTTTCCGGCGCTGCAGAGGTGGCGGCGGTGGCTTGGCTTTCAGCGCGGCACGGCGGCCGCGGGCGGCCGCCTTGGGGGGAGCGACAGGCGCCTGCGCCGGCACAGGCACAGGCACAATCAGCCGTGGCGGCACGGGCCGGGACGCCACGGCGGGCGAGGCCATGGCCGCCGCGGCCGCCCGGGCGGCCCCGCCCGCCACGGCGCGCGCGGCCGCCAGGGCCCCAAGCTCCGCCTCCAGGGCCGCCGCGGCCGCGTGGGCGGCGGCCGTGCCGGGCGGAGGCGCGGTCGCGGCGCGGGACGCCGCCCAGACAGCCGCGTCGGCATCCACCCCGGGCGGCCCTGGCGGGCGCACCGCGGCGGAGGCCAGCGCCTCAAACTGGGAGATGAGGGCGTGCAAGCCCTGGGCGGAGGTCGAGAAGTCGTGGTGTGGGGCGGCGGCTTGGGCCGCCCCGCCCTCCTGCTCCTCTTCCTCGTACGCATCCCGCAGGCCGCGCTGGGTCGACCGAATGATGAGGGTCTCCTCGAACGCGGCGCCCACGCCCGCCGCGGCAGCCGAGGCAGCCGAGGCCCGGGCGGCAGCCGCGGCCGCGGCCAGCCGCGCCTGGCTCCCGTCGGCGAAAGTGGTCGTCCCGGCCCCGGCCTGGCGCAGCAGGGCGCCATAGGCGGCCAGGCCGGCCTGGTCGTAGGAGGTCGTGCCGGCTTGTGAGGCGGGTGGCGCCCCACGGGCCAGGGCGGCCGAGGGCTGGAGGAGAGACGGGAGGGTTGAGGAAGGTGGGGGTGGCGGAGGGGGCGCCAGGGCGACCGCGCCAAAGGACGCGCCAAAGGATGGTGGGTGCCGCGATGGCTGGCGGTGGTTGTTGTCCCCGCGCCGCCCGCAGGGAACGCGGGGCGTGCCGGCCGGGCCGTGGCGGCCGGCGGGCAAGGGGGGTGCGTTGAGGCTCACACCACCACCAGGCGGCCGGTGGGGCCGCTGCTGTTGCAGGCCCGGGCTGGTGCTGCCAAACCCGTTCCCACCCGCCAGGCCGGCTAGGTGCGAGGGCTGGGCGCGGGCCCCGCCCGCGGGGCCCCACGCAAAGGGCGCCGCCGCGGCGGCAAGGCGGTGAGGGTGGGGTGGAGGAGGGTGGGCAGCTGCAGCGCCGCGTTTGCCGGCACCCGCGACGGGGTGTTCGCCCCGCCCCCGCTGCCCAGCCCCGCCTCCACCGGTTGAGCCGGCCTCATCCATGGGGGCTGAAGTGCCGGGCAGGCCTGCTGGGTGGGCGGCCGAGGCGTGCGGGCGGGCACGGGCACGGGCGTGGTCGGCAGGGTGGTGGGCGTCGTCGGCGCGCCCGCGCTTGGCGGGGGTGACCCGGGCGACCAGGGAGGCCAAGCGGTCGGTGAAAAAGCCCATGTGCCAGCCAGGGGGGGGGGGGGGGGGTAGAGAGTGCTGTGTGCGTGCTCTATCCGCACACACACCCGCACGCACGCACGCAGGGCGCGGCAGGAGAGCAGCTGGGGGGGTTGTGAAGAGGCATTCGATTCACTCACTCCTCGCTTTCATTCGCCCTTTTCTATTTTCGTCCGTCTCCCCCGTTTGCACGCACGCACCACACTCGGCCTCGCTGCGATCTCACAGCCAGGCACGGATCGCCCAGGCCTTCTCCCGGACACGCTCCCGCGCGACAGGCGTGGAAAGAAAAGGCTCGAAGACGCGAGTGGAGGACAGAGAGAGCGTTCGCTGAGGTGTTTTTTTTTTTTCTTCGCGCGCGCGCCCCGACCTCGCCCCTCCCCTTGCGGGCGTCGGTCCCCAGCATCATGCGCCGTGTCGCCGCCGCCCTCCTTGCCCGGCGGGCCGAGGCCGGCTGGGTGGCATCGTCAGCTGCAGCAGGGCCACCACCCTCTGTCCTGGGTGCCCGCACCGCCGCCGCCGCAACGACAACACCGACCAGCACCCCGCCCCCACCACGCGACGCGGCCGCCCTCCAGGCCGCCCAGGCCGCCGACGGCCTGGACTTTGGGGACGGCCGCCGCCTGCCCTACACGACAACCCTCACCTTTTATGGCGGCCCCGGCCGCCCGACCGCCCCGGCCGGCGGCGGCCCCATCCCGGCCTTCTGGACGGTGGACGGGGCCGGGGCCCCCATCGCGGGCGCCCCGCCCGTCCCCCTCGACTTCCCCGACGACGGCGCCGCCGCACTGGCCGTCTACGCCTCGATGGCCCGCCTCCAGGTCATGGACACCCTGTTCTTCGAGGCCCAGCGCCAGGGGCGGTTCAGCTTCTACATGACGGCCGCGGGCGAGGAGGCCGCGACGGTGGCCAGCGCGGCTGCCCTTCAACCCAACGACCCCGTCTTCGCCCAGTACCGCGAGCACGGCGTCCTCCTCCACCGGGGCGCGCCCTTCAAGGAGATGGCGGACCAGTGTTACGGCTCCCGCCTGGACCGGGGCAAGGGGCGCCAGATGCCCATCCATTACGGCGACCCGGGCCGGGCCTTCCACACGGTGTCCTCCCCCCTGGCCACGCAGCTGCCGCACGCGGTGGGCGCGGCCTACGCGGGCAGGCTATGGGGGCAGCAGGGGCCCACGCCCGCCTCCTCTGCGCCCCCCGGCACCACCGTCGTCGCCGCGTACTTCGGGGAGGGCGCCGCCTCGGAGGGCGACTTCCACGCCGCCCTCAACTTTGCGGCCGTCCTGCGGGCGCCGGTCGTCTTCATCTGCCGCAACAACGGGTGGGCCATCTCGACGCCGGCCACCCAGCAGTACGCAGGCGACGGCATTGCCGGGCGGGGCCCGGCGTACGGCGTGCCGTCCGCCCGCGTGGATGGCGGGGACGCCCGGGCCGTGCACGCGGCGGTGGCGGCCGCGCGGGCGGTCGCCCTGGCCACCGGCGGCCCCGCGCTCGTGGAGTGCGTCGCCTACCGGGCGGGGCACCACTCGACCTCGGATGATGCGGCCCGCTACCGGTCGCCCTCCGCCGCGGGCGGGTGGCGCGCCCGGGACCCGGCCGCCCGGTTTGCGCGGTGGCTGGAGGGGCGGGGGTGGTGGGATGGCGAGAGGGAGGCGGAACTGAGGCGGGCCGCCCGGGCGGAGGCGGTGGAAGCCCTGGCGGCGGCTGAAAAGGAACCAAAGTGAGTGTGTGTCTTTTAATTCCGCGGGCTGCGGGTGTCGAGAGAGAATGATTATATGAGGCTGGGAAGGGATGGATGGATGGAGAAAAAGGAAAAAACTCACACGTCGACCCCCTCTCCCACCCCACACACACACAGATCCCCTCTCACCTCCATGTTTGACGACGTCTACGCCACCACCCCCTGGCACCTGGTGGAGCAGCGGGAGGCCGCGGTCGCACACGCGCGGGCGCACCCGGGCAGTTTGCCGGCTGGGGTCAGCGTGGAATGAAAAAAGGATTTACATTCTCAAAACACTCCTTTTCTCTCTCTTTTCCTCTTTCACATCTCTCTATTCGAGGCGTGGGGTGTGGCGGCGCGCACGCGGCACGCGGTGAGGTGGAGTGGAGAGAGGCAGCGCGCGTTGAGAGGGTCTCCACGCGCACGGCATGCTCAACCCACTCTCCACGCGTGCGTGCACGCGCGCTCTCTCTTCCGTCCCCACCACCCCTCATCTCATCTCATCCCATCTCTCCCGTACTCAAACGCGCACGGGGGGTGGAAAGAAGGCAGGAGAAAACACACGCGCGCGCGTGCGCACATCGCACACACATGCACAAACGATTATATAAAAAAAACAAGCGAGAGCGAGCGATGTTAAGTGTATGGCTGTCTACCCCAGGACGGCCCCGGCGGCGGGGTCAGCGCGCGCAGGCCCGCGGGCGGCTCCACCACGGCGGACGCCCCACCATTCTTGCCACTGCCCGCCAGGGAGGGCCCCGCGAAGGAGACCTCCCCTCCACCGCCCCGGCCCGCCTCCGCGGCGCCGGCCAGGAGGTCGACGGCCGAGGGGAGGGGGCGGCCTGCGAGGCCACGGCTGGTCGGCCTGCCCAGGTCATCCGAGGACGCCGTGTCCGCGCCCGCCCCGTCGGAGAACGAGTCCGTGGAGGAGCCGGACGACGCAGCGGCGGCGGCGGCGGCGGCGGTGGAGGTGGTCGGAGGAGACGCAGAGGGAGGAGCAGGGGCGACGGGCACGTGGCGGGCGGGCGCGGGCGCGCCGCCCACGCCATGGCCGCCGCCTCCATTGCCGCTCGCACCGCCGACCGTCCACATCGCCGCCACGAACTCGGCCAGGTCCAGCTTGCCGTCGCCATCCCCGTCAGCGGCGGCAATGGCGGCGGCCGCGTCGGACAGGGAGAGCGCTTCCCCGGCGGCGGCGGCCGCGGCGGCCAGGTCGGCCGCGCAGATGAAGCCATCCCCGCCCGCGTCGAGCGCGGCGAACGCGAGCTCGGCCGCCAGGGCGGCGCCCGCGGTGGGGGCGGAGCCCAGGCCGCCACCGCGCAGCAGGCTGCCCGAGCGGGGTAAGCCGGACAGGGTGGGGCGCAGGGGGGGTAGGGACGACGGCGCGGCGGCGTCGCCGGACGACGGCGCGGCCGCTTCGCACTGCGGCGGGCCGCGCGGGGTGGACCCGCCCGAGCGTGGGGCTGAGGAGCCACAGGCCGCACTCCCGCCGCCGCCGCCATTCCCGCGGGGCGTCTCCGCCCCGCCGCCCGACGCCAGCGCGGCGGCGAGGCGGGGGTCGTCCGCGTCGAGCCCCGCCCCGCCCTGGCCGCCCGCCCAGTAATCGACGGCCGGGCCGCCCGAACCGTCCTCCGAGGCGGCGGCGGGGGCGGCGCTGTTGTGGCCGTACCCGCACCCGCCATCCCCGTCCATCATCGTCAGGTAGGCGAGCACCGAGTCCGCGTACGACGTGCCGGGCGCGCCCCAAGCCGCAGAGGCCGCGGAAGCGCCATTGCCGCCCTCGCTCAGGCGGGAGTGGGCGGACCGGTAGGTCAGGGCGCCGTCGCCGTCGGCGGTGGAGGAGGCGCCCCCGACGCCCAGGGCGAGCGCGCCCAGACCCGCGCTCGAGTCGGCCAGGAGCGCGGCCACGTTTTCGGTGCGGGCCTTGCGCAGGGCCGGCACGGGCGCCGCCGCGCCAGGCTTGACCCCGCCACACACCGCGCACCAGGCGTCGGCCGGGCAGATGGGCGCGTCCTCGGAGAGCGTGATAGGGTGGGAGCCGAGGAGGGGCAGGGGCGGGAGGTGGGTGGCCGCAAAGACCGAGGCGGGGGTGGACGGCGCGGCGTGCTCGCTCGTGCTGGGCAGGGAGGGTGGGTGGGCGCCGCGTGGGGGGGAGGAACCCGCCAGGGGCGGGGGCGGTGGTAAGGACGACGACGACACGGCGGCCGCCGCCCGGGCCGCCGCCGAGGCGGGGCCAAAGCGGGACGGCGCACGCCCCAGGCCGGCCGACCACCCGCGCGGCGTGCGGGGCGGGGAGGTCGACGCCGGGCCGGGCGCCGGGGCGTCGCCGCCCAGTTTGGTCGTCGTCCCCGGCTCCGCGGCAGCGGCGGCGGCGGCGGCGGCGGCGGCGACGGCCGCGGCGGCGGCGGCGGTGTAGCCGCCCGACCCCGTCCCGTGGCCTGACCCGGTCGACCCAAAGAGCGACCCCATGCTCATCAGCACAGACGACGGCCGGTCCAAGAAAGCGGTGCCGCCGCCGCCCGCGGAGCTGCGGGGCGAGGCGCCGCCGCCCGCGCCCGCCCCCGCCGCGGCGGCGCAGTCCCGGGCGGCGGCTGCCAGGACGTCGGCCAGCTGGGCGGCGCCCGCCTCGGACACCGACCTGGTCAGCGTCAGCGCGGCCACCTGGTGCAGGCGCGAGGCGGCCGCGAACGAGCGCAGGCGGGCCAGGGTGGCGGCCGCCAGGGGCGCAGCGGGGGCGCCCGCCCCGCCCGGGGCCAGCCAGGGCAGGGCCAGCACATCCGCCGCCGTCAGCCGGGCGTCCGGGTTGGGGTCGAGCATGCGCCGGACCGCGTCCTTCGCGGCGGGCGAGACGGCGCCCCACTCCGGCCCGCCAAACGAGTAGGCCGCCCGCCGCACGCGGCGCAGGACGGCCGCATCGTCCGCCCCGCCGAAGGGCGGCCGCCCGGACAGGAGGATGTAGGCGATGACGCCCAGGGACCACACGTCCGAGGGCGGGCCCGCACCCCGGCCGGTGAGGACCTCCGGCGCGACATAATACGGCGTGCCCACCCGGGGCTTGAGGCGCTGGCCCGGGCGGACGAGGGCGGCGCAGCCCAGGTCCACCACGCGCAGGCCGCCCCGGCGTGCGCAGGAGCAGGTGCCCCCCGGGCCCGGGCGGGGGTAGGTGGAGGAGGCCAGACCGGCAGCGGCCGCCGCGGCCGCGCCCGCCGCATCGTAGCCCGACCCGGCTGCCACCAGCAAAATGTTTTCGGGTTTCAGGTCCCGGTGGACGACGCCCACCGCGTGGGCGGCGGCCAAGTAGGACGCCAGCGCCCGCACCGCCGCCGCTGCCTGGCGCTCCCCGTAGTGCTGCTTGCGGACGACGTCCTCAAAGAGCTCGCCGCCCGCGCACAGGCGCATGGCGATGGCCACCCGCCCCGCGGCCTGGTCTTCCACCACGTCCAGGAGCTCGATGGCGTGGGGGGCGCCCTAGGGAGGAGAGAGGTAGAGAGAGGAAGAGAGCGTGTGAGTTTTGGATGGGATGGATGGGATGGATGGACAAGGGGGCGAGGTTGGAATCAGGGAGAGATTTTTTTGCTGCTCCTCTCCTCCAGGCGAGAGGCAGGCAGCTAGTGCTGAGCCGCCCAGGCCCTGACTTGTTGCACAGGGCGCCGGTGGCGGGCGCCGGCGGGTGGCGGCCTTTGCCTGCCCCACGTTGCCCACCACCGCACGCACGCTAGGGAATCAAAAAAAAAAGAACACCAAAACCCTTTCTTCGTACCTGCATCAGCAGCATGCACGCCAGCTCCCGCACCACCAGGCGGCGCGCGACCTTGTCGCCGGGCGGGACGGTCAGCATCTTGACGGCGACCTAGGAAAGAGGAGAGCGAGAGACAGAGACGACGTGTGAGTGTTCTTTGTTCAGGCGCGCGAGGGCACAAAGGGAGGCCAGGGTGCGGGGTCGGGAGCGCGGATTTTTGCCAGGTCAGACCCTCGCCACGGGGGCGCACGCCCGTAGGTCCGCCCTCCACGCACGCCTGCCCCCACAACCACGGGCTCCAGCCCCTCGACCACCGCCCCGGCGGGTGCGCGGCGCCTCCCTCTCCGCCTTACCATCGCCCCTGACGCGCGGTGCTTGCAGCGGAGGACGGCGCCCGCTGCGCCCGAACCCAGGACAGCGCCCTCGGACTGCTCGTACTCCGCGGCAAAGGAGCGGGCCCGCGAGGCGCGCAGCATGGCGTCGGCGGCCTGTGATGAGGTGGGGAGTGAGGGTGGGCGTCGGCGTGAAGCGCGGCGAGGATGCAGGGGAGGAGGGGCGTCGCGTCGGGCGAAAGGAAGCAGCGCCTGTGTATGGAGGAACGCAACTGCTCCTTCCCCCGTGCCCGGCCACGGGCGTGCACACCCGATACCGCAACCCACCAGGGAAGCAAGGGCGTCGTTTCATGAGTCCTGGTGGGCAGGGTTCGGGCGTGCCAGGCCGCCGCATGGGCGGGCGGGCGGGGAACACATGCGCCGGGGAGAACTTCAACTTGCCGCACGCCGCGCAGAACAGAACCTCCCCCTTTCCTCGCACACGCCGGGGCCGGGCGCCCCGGCCGCCCCCCCTCTCCCCGCACACCGAACACAATGCTCACCTTGAGCGCCTTGATGTGGGCCGGCGGCGGGGGCAGCCAGTCCGCAATCTTGGACATGGGCTCCGAAATGGCTGTCCACAGCCGGGACGAGAGCGAGGGTTGGCGGCCCAGGCCGGACGGCGCCCCTGAGGCCATGGCCGCCTACCAGATCTGGGGCGAAAACCGGGCTGGGGTGTGGAGGAATACCAAGGACACTCTGTGAGGGGGTGAGTGTGGGCCGGGTGAGCAGGAGGTGGCGGGGCGGAGGGGGGCATGCAGGCAGGGCACAAGCGCTTGCGTTCGGCCCGCGGGGCCAGCGATTCCTCACCTGTCCGCTCGTCCGGCAGGCTAGGGTGGGCTTTCAGTCCCCCGGCGGTGTAGAGGGGAGGCCGCTGAGTCGCGGGAGGGAGGTTGGAAGAGGCGCGTCACGCGGGGCCTGTTGGCCGGCCAGCGCCGCGAGAGAGGGAGTGGAGAGTCCGCGAGCTAAGAAAAGTGTGCATACAAAGCCTTTCCTTCACATTTCCTGTTCTCCCCCTGTTCTCCCCCCCCGTGTGCATTTCATCTCTACGCACAAATGATGCTCCACCTCCGCCCCACCACCCGCCCCTCAGCGACCCGCCCCGCTGCCATTCCCCGCCACCCCGCCCGCCTGGCGGTCCAGGTGTCCGCCCTGCCTCCACGCAAGGAAGAGGAAAAGAAGAAACAGGCAGCCTCCCCGCTCATCGCGGTCGCCCTGGCGGCCGTCCTGCTGGTCGCCTCTCCCGCCCCCGCGGAAGCTGGGCGCAGTGGTGGTCGTATTGGGGGCAGCGCGGGCTTCCGGTCCGCGCCCCGGGCCGCGCCCCGGGCGGCGCCACGGGCAAGGTAAGAGAACGGGAATGGGTTCCTGAGAGTGTGTTACTCTTCGCACGCCACGCCCGGCCTCTCCCGCACATTGGGCCTGGGTGACCCGCACGAGTGTCCGCCGGATGATCAGTTATTCGGAGAGGAGACCTGGGCAACTGTCGGACTTGAACCTGAAAACCTTGCGCACCGCGGCGCGTTTTCCACTGGGGCGCGCCACGCGTCTCTCAAGCGCCTACACGGCACCTCCCCTCAATCTCATTTTCCAACCCTCCCTTTCCCTTTCAGCGCCGGCCGCTCCTACAACTCCTACGCCGCGCCACCCCTGGCTGGCGGCTACGGCTACGGCGGCTTCTCGCCCTTCTTCCCGGGGTACGCGTACGGCGGCTTTGGCGGGCCCGCGCTGTTGCTTGGCGGGGGCGGCGGTCTCTTCAATGTTATCTTTTTCGCGATGGTCGCCTCCTTCGTCGCGTCCGCCTTCCGGGGCAGCCGGTCCAACAACACTTCTGAGGACGACGAGGAGGATGACGGGTTTTCTGACTGAATAGAGGACCCAAACGTCCTCTCCTGAACGGAAGAAGGGGCAGGAGAGAGTTTTTGAAAAGGGCGTCTGGGCAACCTTACGCCCTTTTCAAAAACTGTTTAGTCGTGTATGTGTGAAAGAATTCTTTTGTTGTTGTTGTTGTTGTTGTTGTTGTTGTGTTGGTTGGTGAGTGTGCATTGCGGTCTGGAACTCTCTCTGCGCGGTGGAGAGAGAGAAGGAGAGAGAGAGAGAGAGAGAGAGAACAGAGAGGAGAAATCCTCACACACATAAAGGTGCGAGAGAGATGCGAGGGGGGAGAGGGGGGTCAGGGGTTGTGGGGGTCTTTTCTTCACGACGCCCGCACGCCGCCTCGCTCACTGCCCCGCGCCTCCAACCCGCCCTTGAATACATGGAGGCGCTATATGTAGGCCTTTCGCGGGTCGGGTGTGCGTACTTGACGGGCGGTCAGACCCGGGCGCCGCTTTCGGGTGAAAAAACGGTAGGCGCGCGCATTGCCAGGCTAGTCGTGAACTTTTTCTAGTACACACCCACGCGCACCTCCCCCGCGAGGCCGCGCCCGGGAGCTCGCTCCGTGGTCGAGGGACCCGAGATAAAGACCATAGTAGACTTATCAGGGCAGGGGGCGGGGCCAGGCGTCGAGGGGCGGCGCGGGCGCACGCTCATGCGGTGAGACCCTCTTACGTTTTTGGTTTACACAACCTCCCCAGCGACACCAACCTTCCTCCTCCTTCCCCTCACTTCCACCCACACATTCGACAGGCCTTCGAACCCCCCGCCACCACCGCCACCCCACTTCCTCTCTTTCCCTTTTCACTCACACTCAAAATGGCATACAACGCACTGACCCTCCTGGTCGTCGCCCTCCTCCTGACCGCGTCCGCGGCAGCCGCTTCCACCGCCCAGCAGTGGGCGCCGCCGCAGGCCCGGCGCCGCCTTGCCGGCGGCGGCAAGACCATGGTTGGCCCCGTCGTGGGCGAGGCCGTCCTCGGGCCGGCCACTGGCAAGGCGTGGAAGAAGCACGGGTCGTCGCCCCCGGCCATCATCGACCTGGGCGCGGGCGAGGCGGCGGTCGCCGTGCGCTCCAAGCACGTGAATTCCCTCTACTACCTGCCGGACGGTGAGGCCGTCATCGGCATTAAGGGAAAGTACTCGCCCCGGTACGAGGCGGCGCTGGCGGGAACGGCGGGCGAGGCCGTCCTCGTCGGGAAGAAGGGCTAAAAAAAACTAGGACTTCGACGGGGAAACACAAACACAAGAGCGCCGGCCTGTTGCAAAAGGCGGGCCAGCCGCTCAAAAAAAAAATAAAAAAACGTGAACAAGAAAACCTTACACACCCGAACCAGCCCGTCCCCGGCTGTTTGGTGTGAGAGAGAATAAAGAGACCGGGGGGGGGCTTTCACCTCTCCTGCAGAGACGTGGTAGTCTCCCCACCACCCCCTAGGTACAAAAAACCACCGCACCCCATCCTCACCACCACGCTGTCCAGTTTTGTTTGTGTGAATGAGAGAAGTTGAAAAAAAAAGGAAAGAAACTGTGGCTGTTGTGCGCATGAGAGCAAGGGAATGTAATTGCGTATGTCGGCGGCTGTCCGCCTTATCATACACAAGGTGCAATGCCTGGGCACGTCGGAGAAAGGGTGCCCAGGCGAGGAAGAGGAGGAAGATGGAGGTGGGGCGTCTCGATGGCGCCTCAAGCTGCTCTCACTGCTCCATTTTCGCTCTCTGCCCTCGACAGCGTTCGCACAACATGAAGGTCCGTCGTTACGCCCGCCCTATTCCCGCCGCACTCCTCGCCTGCTGGCCTGTTCACTTCTCTCTTCAATCCCACGGGTGGGAGGGTGGCACTGGGCGAGCGGGCACGGCCGACGCGCCTGACTGTGCTGCTGATCAGCGGGCCGCCGCCGTCACTTCTTTCGCTCGCCTCCTCGCCTCCTCTCGTCCTCTCACAGCCCACACCCACCCCTCCCTTCCGCACAGCTCAACATCGCGTACCCGGCCACCGGGTGCCAGAAAAAGCTGGAAATCGATGACGACCAGAAACTGTGAGTGGAGCGAGAAAAGAGAGCGTGGCGCTCATTTTTTTTTTGGCTCTCGAGAAGATCGGCGCTCACCCCCCTTCCTCCTCCACCCTCCCCTTTTGACACAGCCGCGTCTTCTTCGACCGCCGCTTAGCCGCTGAGGTCCCCGCTGACACCCTGGGTGACGTAAGTTTTTGAATGGAGATAGGACGCGGGAGAGAGAAGGCGAAAGAGGCAACAGCCGTCGCCGCGCGCCGCCGCCCAGGAGGGAAAGACTGAGAGCGGCGCGCCCGTCTGGGGCGCCTCCTCGTCGCCGCGACCCGGTCGATGGCTGGTCCAATGCTCCCATATCCCGCCATTTGTGACGGATGCACCACGCGCTGGGCCGGAAGAGCACGCGCGGAGAGGACGGCTCCGGAGAGAGAGAAGAAAGGAATCGCCCGCCGCTCGCCCCAACTTGCTCACCGCGCCCACACCTCCCTCCTCTCTCCTCTCAACCACTCCACCTCTCCATACACACAGGAATGGAAGGGCTACATCGTCAAGATCATGGGCGGCCAGGACAAGCAGGGCTTCCCCATGAAGCAGGGCGTGCTCGTCCCGGGCCGCGTGCGCGTGCTGATGTCGCCGGGCGACTCGTGCTTCCGCGGCCACGGCCGCCGCAAGGGCGAGCGCCGCCGTAAATCGGTGCGCGGGTGCATTGTGTCGTCCGACCTGTCCGTGCTGAACCTGGTCATTGTCAAGAAAGGTGCGGAGGAGAGAGAGGAGAGGAGGAGAAGAAGGAAAACACACGCTATTGCGATCGCTCCCTAGCTCGACCTCGACCTCGTGAGCGCCTCTAGCACGCGCGCTCCGTCCCACTCTCACACGCTCACCCGCACCTTTCCTTACTTTCACCCGCACAGGCGACAACGAGCTGCCCGGCCTGACGGACGAGGAGAAGCCCCGCATGCGCGGCCCCAAGCGGGCGTCCAAGGTGCGCAAGCTGTTTGCGCTGGGCAAGGATGACGACGTCCGCAAGTACGTCAACACCTACCGCCGCCGCTTCACGGTCGGCGAGAAGACGCACTCCAAGGCGCCCAAGATCCAGCGCCTGGTCACCCCGCAGGCCCTGCAGCGCAAGCGCCACCGGGCCGCGCTGAAGACGAGGAAGGTGGAAAAGTCCAAGGCCGAGGCGGCCGACTACCACAAGCTCCTGGTCACCCGCCTCAAGGAGCAGCGGGAGCGGCGGTCGGAGTCGCTGGCCAAGAAGCGGGCGGTGCGGCAGGCGTCCCAGGCCAGCAAGGACGGGGCGGCCAAGTGATGCATTTGTGGTCGTGCGTGCGTTGGTGGTGGTGAGTTTTCTGCTTGGGGAATGGAGAGAGGTGGTGTGTGTGGGGTCGGGGGGGGGGGAGGGGTTTCCTTGGCGTTCGCGCGTGACCCGCTGTGCATGTGTGTGTGTGTGTAAAAGGGTCCCCACTTCTCTGTTTTCTCCTTTTTTTTTGTGCGGTGTGCGTTTGTGTCTCAAGTGGGGCCAGGCGAAGAGAAAATGATGATGATGACAGAGAGCACCCAAGAGACCCGAGTTTGTGCTCTCTCTTAGTTAACGCGCCCTGAGCGGGCCTGGCGGCCATCACGCTCCCGCACACATCATGGGAGCACCAATGATAGAGGCCTCCTCCTCAGCCGGTGGCCTTGCAGCTGGCAACCCACCCACCACAACGGCCTCCGGTGTCGTGCTCGTCCTAATCGACGGCGTCGGCGACGTGCCGGGCCCGCCGGGAGGGGCCCTGGCTGGCGTGACCCCGCTCCAGGCCGCGGCCACGCCGGTGCTGGATGCTGTGGCAGGTGAGTGAGATGGTGGATGGGAGGGGCCAAGGATCTTTCTCGGACGCGCACGGACGCGCCCGCGCATGCGTTTGTCTGCTTTTTTTTCTCTCAGTCCTTTTCTCTTGACCCCTCTCTCTCGTCCTCCTCTCCAGCCACGGGCGCCCTCGGCCTCCTTGACCCCGTCGAACCTGGCCGGGCCTGCGGGTCCGACACGGCCCACCTGTCTTTGCTCGGGTACGACCCCAAAATGTGAGTCAGGGAAATGGAGGAGGGAGAGGATAGGCGGGGGCCTCTTTCCTAGTTCCATCCCCACCCTCATCCCCCCCCCCATCCCATCCTCCATTTTAGTTTCTACCGGGGCCGGGGCGCGTTCGAGGCATTGGGCGCGGGCCTGGACATGGGGCCCGGCGACATCGCATTCAAGTGTAATTTTGCGACCGTGGAAGACCAGGGCCCCGAAGGCCGGGGCCTGGTCGTCACCTCCCGCCGGGCGGACCGCGATTTCGAGGCGGACGGCCCGCCCCTGTGCGCCGCGCTCCACGGCCTGCCAATCCCTGGCTTCCCCACCCTGGTCGCCTCCGTCCGGTACGCGACCGAGCACCGGGCGGGCGTCGTCCTCTCCACGGGAGACGCCGACGACGGCGGCGGCGGCGGCAGGCGCACGCCGCCCTGGCTGTCGGACGCGGTCAGCGGGACGGACCCCCTGAAGGACGGGCGCCCGCTCCTGGCATGCACGCCGCTGGTGGGGGCGGCAGCGGACCCGCGTGCGGACCCCGCCCGCACGGCGGCCGCCGTCAACGCGGTGTGTGCTGCATTTCGAGCTGTCCTGGCGTCCCACCCCATCAACACCGCCCGCCTCGCCCGGGGCGCGCCCGCGGCCACCGCCCTCCTCATGCGCGGGTGCGGCGTGCGGGTGGCGACCACACCCCTGGCCGGCGGCGAGGAAGCGCTCTGGTCCCGCGCCGCCGTCGTCGCGCCCACCCGCATCATCCGGGGCCTGGGTGCTTCCCTGGGCATGGCCGTCCTGGACGCCCCCGGCGGCACGGGCGATTATCGCACCGCCCTGGGCGCGAAAGCAGACGCGGCGGCCGCCGCGCTGCTCGGGTGGGCGAAAGGGGAGGGAGGCGAGGCAGGCAAGCCTCCTCCCCACCGCCCGGCCTTCCTGCTCCTGCATGTCAAGGCGGTGGACGATGCGGGGCATGACCGGGACCCGGCTCTGAAGGCGGCGTGGCTAGGGGCGGTGGACGCCATGGTGGGCCGGCTGGCCGGGCGGCTGGCGAGCGGGGGAGGCGGCTCAGCCCACCCGTCCTTCATCCTCGCGGTCACGGGCGACCACTCCACGCCCGCCGTGTTCGGGGACCATTCCGTGGAGCCCGTCCCCTTTGCGGCCGCGCCGGTGAGCCTGCTGGTGAAGGCCCTGGGCGGGGCGGAGGCGCTAGTGGCCCGGTACGGTGGAGCAGCGCGGCTGGAGCCAGTGTGGCTGCGGGGGGGTGCCCCACCACCTCCTCCTTCCTCAACCTTCCCTCCAGTCTCCGCCTTTGATGAGGCGTCCGCAGCGGCTGGCAATTTGGGGCGCTTTCCAGGGAGGGAGCTGATGCCGTTGCTGGCCAGGATGGCGGGGGCGTGGGGCGGAGATTGTGGTGTAGAATAGGGGAGCCGTAGAGAGAGAGAGCAAAATTGAATAACATCGCCCCCGCCCCTCTCCTGCGCAGAAAGTAAGGGGTCATCCTGGCCAGCCCCGGACCCGCCCCCCCTGGCGGTCGAGCTATGGGACGTGGGCTACGCCCGCCGGAGATATTTTTACACCTCGTACTTAGTGGCCCCCTGCCTCACCTCGCCGTACGACAGGAGCTCTTCAATGTCCTCCGGCGACCCCAGCCACAGGGGCGCCCGGGCGTGGAGGGCGTCCGGCACCACATCCAGCACCGGGCCGACCCCGTCCGTGGCCGCCCCGCCCGCCGCGACGGTCACAAAGGCGAGGGGCGCGGCCTCATACACCCGGCGCAGGTGGGGGCGCGGGTTGGCGGCCCACCCGCCCACGCCGCCCGTGAGGGTGCGGTGCAGGTCCGCCACCAACGCGCACACGTACCGGGCCGCGTACTTCTTGCCGGACACGCCGGTGCCGGACCGGATGGCCGCGACGTACGCCGCCAGCCCCGGCGGCCAGTCGCCCGCGCGCGCGTCGTTCAGGGAGTAGGCCTGGCCCCGGGCCGGGACGCGCACCCCCGCCTCCCCGCTGCTGCACCGCCAGGCCCCACTGCGCGGGCAGCGCGTGAAGGCGTGGGCGCCCCGCCCCAGGCCCAGGGACAGGACGGCCACGCTGGCCGAGGAGTAGAGCGCGTAGCCCGCGGCGACCAGGGACGAGCCAGGCTGGAGCGCGTCGGCTGGGGAGGGGGCCGGGCCGGTCGCCCGGTACAGGCCCCAAATGGAGCCCGTCGGCAGGGAGGACGCCAGGTTGGAGGACCCGTCTAAGGGGTCGAAGACGGCGACGTACTTGTTGGCCGTGACCCCGTGGGCGATGATCGCCTCGTCCTCCTCCTCGGACGCGAGCACGCCCACCAGGCCGGTCGCTGTCAGGCTGGCCTTGAAAATGTCATTCGACACCACGTCCAGCGCTTTGGGCGCGTCCCGCCCAAAGCCGGCAACCCCACCACCCACCGCTGCATCCGCTGCCGCGCCCAGCAACCCGTCCAGCCCGGCGCTGGCCAGCCGGGACGCAATGTCGGCCGTCGCGGTGGCGATGGCATCAATGATGACTAGCAGGTCCGCCGTGTCGGCTGGCGTGGGGGCGGCGGGGCCGTCGCCCGGCTGGACGCCGGCCGCGCATTGGGAGGCCACAAATTGAACGAGAGTGGTGCCAAGGGCGGGACCAGGGGGTGGGGAAAGGGTCGTCGGCGTCGTCGCCATGGCGGGCGGGAGCGCAGTGCGGCCGCTCCTTGAGCAAGTGGGTCGAGCTTGAGGCTGAGGTTGAGGTCGAGCGACGCGGGTTGTCGAACCGGACGGGCGAGCGAGGACGACGGACCGGTGAGCGAGGCGGGTTTGCATTAAGAGGCTTACTTCTTCTCCACCCCGCCCTTGGGCGGCCTGCCCAAAGCAGCGCAGGATATGTCGTGGGGGTACTGGGGTCGGAAGAGAGAAGTGGCAATTGACTAGGAAAAAATGATCACACACACGCTCCGTTGTTTGCCGTGCCCTCGCCCCTCGCACACGGCGCACCCTTCAGCACGCACAACTCACACGCGCACCAGCCGAAAAGCCCGCCCGTAGAAGCTCTTGCCCGTTATCAGTTGTGCGACGCACAAAAGTCCGGGTCGACCAGCGACGGACGCACACACCTCAAAAAAATGCTTTGCACTGACCATCAACCCCCTCAGCTCCCGACCATCGACGTCTCGCCTTTCTTGTCCCTGGAGACCGCGTCCTCGCCGGAGGCGCAAGCGTGCGCCACAGCCATCCGCGCCGCCTTCACCTCCCCCGGCGGGGCTGGTTTCTTTTACGCGACGGGGCACGGCATCCCGCCGGAGACCATGGACGCGGCCTTTGACGCGCTGGGCGCCTTCTTTGGCGCGCCCCAGGCGGTCAAAGACGCGCTGGCGGCCGCCAACAGCCCGCTGTACCGCGGCTACGTTGGGGCGGGCTCGCTGGCGCACTCGTGCGCGCCTGGCCAGGACAGCGCGGGCAAGGAGGCGACGGGCGACGCCAAGGAGAGCATGACGGTCGGGATGGAGGCCCCGGCCTCGCCCGGGAGCCCCTCGCCCATGCACGGCCCCAACCAGTGGCCAGGCGAGCAGGACGTGCCCGGCTTTGAGGGCGCGGTGCGCGCGTACGTGGCAGCCGGCTTGCGGGCCGCCACCGCGGTCGCCCGGGCCACGGCGGCCGCCCTGGGCCAGGCGCCCGACTGGTTTGACCCGTCCCTCACAGACCCGGTCGCCCAGCTGGTGATGCTGCGCTACCCGGGCGTGGCGGCGGGGGGCGGAGCGGGCGGGGGTGGGGCTGGGGCGGGCGGCGAAGCGTCCGACACACCCGCGGGGTGCGGGGCGCACACGGATTGCGGGCTCATCACGCTCGTCGCCCAGCGCGGGCCGCCCGGGCTGCAGGTGGCGGTGAGGCCGGAGGAGGGCGGGGAGGGGGAGGGGGGTGCTGCTGCCACACCTCCGCCCCGCTGGGTGACCGCCCCGCCAGTCCCGGGCACCCTGGTCGTCAATTTTGGGGACCTCGCAAACTTCTGGTCGGGCGGGGCCATCGCGTCCACCATCCACCGCGTGCTCAGCCCTCCACTCGGCTCCCCGCCCCGCGAGTCGGTCATCCTGTTTGCCAACGCGCGCTTTGATGCAGAGGTCGTGGCGGGCGGGGCGGCCGTGGTGGGAGGGGGGGCGGGGCAGCTGATAAGAGGCGCCAAGACCACCACCGCCGGCCGGTACATGCTGGAGAAGCTGGGGCTGATGTGGCTGGCGGAGGGGAAGGAGACGTAGGGCAAGAGTGATGATGATGTTGTTTTCAAGTCTGTCATGCTTTTGGAATGGGGGGGGAGGTCATCAGGGCCCTCGAAATTTGAAATGTTCTTCAAGAGGAGAACAAAAAATTGTGGGAGGTCACGGCAGCGCTGCCGCCGCATTCCGGGCCGCCAACGCCGCGGCCGCACGCGCAGCCACCCCCGGCGGCCCGGCCAGCCCGCCCCAGGAGTCCAGGACAGCCGCGAGCGGGGGCTCAGAGGAGGAGGCTTGCGCGGTTGATTGTTGAGCGGTCGCCCCGCCCGTCGTCCCAGCCACGACGGGCGACAAGACCACGACGACAGGGTGGGCGGGCCGGCCGATCATGGCCGCTGACGGCCCGGAGGTCGGGACCTTGCCGCCCGCGCCGCGTGGGCGGGCGACGCCGGCCAGCGAGAGACCACCAGCAGAAACAGACGGGTGGCGGGGTGGTGGGGTGTCGCCCGCGCCGCCACCGCCCGCGCCCCCCTCCCAGGCGGCGCCGGGCGTCAGGGAGACACAGGGGCCAGGGGTGGGCAGGAGGTCGGCATCGTACTCGGCCCCGCCCCCGCCCCGGACGCGGACGCGCACCCGCAAGAAGGAGAGGGAGTAGGGCGCCGAGGGTGGCGGGGAGGGGGGGGTGGCGTCCACCCCCAGCCCCAGTGCTGTTGCCAGGCACTCGCCCGCCGTCGCGGCGGCGGCGGACGCCGTGGTGGACGCGCCCGCACGCCCGCCGCGCCGGACCTGGGCCGCCGCGGCGGCGTTGGAGGCGTCAGTGGTCATGGAGGAGTCCACTGTGGGGGGGCGACCTCCACTCCGCCCGCCGCCCGCACCAGCCACCGCCGGGCGCAGGATGTCCCACAGGGGCGCGCCCGTAGATGCGGCGGCCGCCAGGGCAGGGGCGGGCGGGGCGCCGCGCGGGCCGCGGACCCCACCCAGCAGCGCCGCCCAAGCCGGATTGACGGCAAGCAAGGGCCACCCCGGGGCGGCCGCGTCGGCGACGGCGGCCGGGGCCGCGCACGCCGCTGCGGCCCGGGCCAGGGCAGGAGCGGACGCGGACGTGCGGGCGGCGGAGGATGCGGCGGCGAGCAGGGCGGCGGTGGCGGCGAGGGCCGCGGCAGCGAAGCCGGGTCGGAGGGGGGCGGTGGGCGGGAGGGCGGCAGCAGACCTGCCGCCGCCGGCCAGGGCGATGCACAGGGCGCCCAGCGGCGGTCCGCCCGCCACGGCGGCCAGGCAGGGGATGCCAACGATGGCGGCGGAGGGAATGCCCGCGCCGGCCGCGGCCGCCCGGACTTCGGGCGGGGGGGAGGAGGCATGGGCAGAGGCCGGGGCGGAGGCGTCCCGGACGCAGACGACCGCGCCCGCCGGGTGGCGGGTGGCCGCGGCCAGCCACTCGCCGGCCAGGTGGGCGGCAAGGCCGACCAGGCCGACAGGCCCGCTGCCCCCGGACGCGGCCGGCTCGGGGTGGACCAGCACCGCCGGCGCCGCGGTGGCCGGGTCGAGGAAGGCGATGGCCGCGGCGGCGGCGGCCTCGGGCGGGGCGGCGGCGGCGCCGCCTGGTAGGGCGGCGACGGCCGCCAACGCTGCGGCCACCGCAGCCGCCAGGGCGGGCTCCTGGGCGGCGGTCACGACGAGGAGGGCCGGCGGTGGCTGATGCTCCTCCTCCTCCTCCCCCGTCGCCCCGGGCGGGCTGGCGATGGCGGCGGCCAGGGCGGCCAGGCCGACCAGGCCAGAGGAGGGGGCCGCGGCCGGCCAGCCGACCTGGGAGCGCGCCTTCTTGGCCGCCACGGCGGGCGCGGCTACCCTAATGCCGCCCGCACCCCCACCACAGCAGGGACGCTTACCCAACACCACAGGGGCTGGTAGAGGAGGCAGGGGCGCAGCGGCCGCCGCCGGCGGGCCCCCTGCCCGCAGCGCCCCACCAGGCGCGACCAGTGAGTTGAGCAACGCCGCGAGCGCGGACGCCATTGCGGGTGGGACCGGCTGCTGGGCCGCTGCCGCCACCGCCGCTGCCGCCGCGGCCGCGAGGGGTGGAAGTGCGGGTCCAGCGCCACTAGCCCCACCGCCAGTGCCACCTTCCAGCCCGGCGGCCGCCAGGGCGGCCGCAAGCCCGGCACCCTGCGCGCCTAACAAAGTGCCAATGCGCCGGGCCGCGCAAGCGCAGCCGCACCCGCACGCGGTCGCCCCACCACTGGTCAGGGCAATGCAAGCATCACCACACCCACATGTCTGGGTGGTGGCCAGGAGGTCGGTCGGGCGGAGGGAGTCGGCCATGGGGTTACGTAATTTAAAAAAAAAAACTTCAATCGTGCACGCGGCAAGGGAAACGTCCCTTCAAAGAGGCAAGAAAAGGGATGGCTGGTCACTGTTACCCCGCTCAGAAGTTTGACTGCAGTGTGCGGCTAGATGATGGTGGGTCGGAGGGTGGGCGGGGCGCAAGCGTCGCTGAGGGCCCGCGCGAGACACACGGCGCGAAAGAGGAAAAAATGAGCAGCGATAAGAAAAATGGTTGGGCAGCATCATTCCTCACTCCCTCATCTCCGCCTTCTCTCTGCTCTCTATCTCTCGCACCCCCACCAATCCCCCGCGCACTTCTTCCTGATCACCACCCAGCAAGGCTGCGCACACTCCCGCCATGACTGGCCCCAATGGTGCGTGTATGAGCGGAGGAGAGGGGGCCGTTAAGCAAAGAAAGACGAGCGAGCGCTTGCCCTCCAACCATTCGTCAAACCAAACCATACCAAACCAAACCAAACCACAGGCGTCCCCCCTGCCCGCCCCCCGCTGACCCTCTCCGTCAATGGCATCACACGCACCCCGCCTGCCTCCCTCGACCCGGCCACCCCGCTGGCGACCTACCTCCGCGACACGCTGGGCGTGACGTCCGTCAAGGTCGGGTGCGGGGAGGGCGGGTGCGGGGCGTGCGCGGTCCTGGTCGCGACGCCGGGCGGCCGCGCCCAGACCCTCAACGCGTGCCTGGCCCCGCTGGCCTCTCTGGACGGGGCGGCCATCACCACGGCGGCCGGCATCGCGGCCGGCGCGCCCGCCGTCGCCACGGCCCTGGCCACCCACCACGCCTCCCAGTGCGGATTCTGCACGCCCGGCATGGCCGTCGCGTGCGCGGCGGCGGCCGCGGCCTGGGCCAATAGGGCGCGCCACCACCAGTGCGGCGGCGCGCCGTCGACGGTCGACACGGTAGCCCGGGCGCTGGACGGCAACCTGTGCCGGTGCACGGGGTATAGACCCATCCTGGACGCGGCCCGGTCGCTGGCGGCGGCGGACGTGGAGGACCTGGTCCTGTGTGGGGGGCGGGTGGGCGCGCCCGGCACGGACCTGGAGGCCGCGGCCGCCGCGACCGCGGCCGCGGCGGGGTGCGTGCTGCCCACCACCACTGGCGCCCGTCCCTGGGCCTCCCCACGCTCGCTGGCCGAGGCCTGGCTGGTCCTGGCGGGCTTCCACGCGCCGTCGCCCCCGCCCGTGACCATCGCCGGCAACACGGGGTCGGGCGTGTACAAAGGCACCTGGCCGCCGCCGCCTGGCGTGCCCGTCGTCTCGTTTGCGTCCATCAAGGAGCTGGGCGGCGGTGTCACCCGGGGCGGCGGCGGCGGCGGTGGTGGCGGTGGCGCGCTGTCCGTGCCGGGCGGGGCGAGCCTGGCCGACCTGGCGGCGGCGTGTGAGGCCGCGGCGGTGGAGGCTGGTGACGCCTCCCCTGCCTGGGCCGGCCCCGGCCGGTGGGCGGCGCTCGCCACCCACCTGGGCCGCGTGGCGGGTGCGCACGTGCGCGCATGTGCCAGCCTGGGCGGCAACCTGGCCCTGGCCGCCCAGCGCGGCCTGGAGTCCGACCCGGCCACCATCCTGGCGGCGGCCGGGGCGGTCGCCCGAGTGGCGACGCCGGATGGGGGGGAGGAGGCAGAGGTCGACCTGTGCGCCCTACTGGGCATGGGCGGCGGCGGCGGTGGCAGCGGCGGCGGGCCCGCGCCTGCGTCACCCCCTCACCCCCTCGCGGCGGCCCTGGGGCGCTCAGCCCTCATCACCTCGGTAACGATCCCGCCGCCGCCCCCGCCCACCACCCCCGAAATCTTCTTCACCACCCGCACAGCCGCCCGGTACTCGCACGCGGTCGCTGACTTCAACGCGGCCATCTGCGTGGGAGTCACCGGCGACGGCCCCTCGCAGCTGTCGCACACGCCCCGCATCGTCTTTGGCGCGGCCCCGGCTGGCGGCCCCTGGCGGGCCGCGCGCGCGCCCGCAGTGGAGGCCGCCCTCGCAGGCGCCACCCCTGGCGACCCCGCCCCCCTGGCCGCCGCCTTGGCCGCCGCCCGGGACGCCATCCCGGGCGCGGACGCCTACCTTGCCGGCCTGGCGGAAGCTGCCGTCGCGGCCGCCTTCGGCCAGCTTTGGGCGGCTGGCGCAGCCGCGGCCGGGTTCAGCCCGCCCACCAAAATGGCGGCCGTCTGGGCGGCGCGCCCGTCGCCGCCGCCCGCCCCGGGCACGGGCACCCGCACGGCCGGCCCGCCCCTGCCCGGGTCCGCCCCCGTCGGCGGGCCCGCCCTGAAAGACCGCATCGAGGCGCAGGTGTCGGGCGGCGCGCTCTACACGGGTGACCTGGCCCCGGCCGGCCTCCTCCATGCGGCCCCTGTCCTCTCCTCCCGCGCCCGTGCGGGGCTGGACGGGGTGGGCGTGGACGCCGCGCTGTCCATCCCAGGCGTCGTCAAAGTCATCACCGTCGCCGACATCCCACCGGGCGGCAGCAACGCGGCCGCCGCCGCGGGTGACCTGCTCTTTGCTGACGGTGCGGTCACGTACGTCGGCCAGCGGGTGGCCCTGGTGCTGGGCGAGAATGCGGCGGCGGCGGCGGCGGGCGCGGCGGCGGTGGTGGTCAACTACAATGACCACCCACCGGCCGGCACGCTGGGCGCGCCCGACGGGTCGCCCATTCTCTCTATCGCCCACGCGGTCGCGGCGGGGTCGTTTTACGAGTTGGAGCCCGTCATCGGGCCGACCACGAAAACCTACGGAGCCGACCTGGACGCCGCGTTTGCGGCCGCCCCGATCGTCGTCCGGGACGTCAAGTGCATGCTCCCCTCCCAGGCGCACGCCTACATGGAGACCCAGGTGGCGATTGTCACCCTGGACGAAGGCGGGGCGGTGAGCGTGACGTCTGCTACGCAGTCCATTGACATGGTGCAAACGGCCGTCGCATCCGCCTTGGGCCTGCCGGCGAATAAGGTGTGCGTAAAGGCCAGACGTTTGGGCGGCGCCTTTGGAGGGAAGAGCGCACGGTCCCAGCCCATCGCGGCAATCGCGGCTGTTGCAGCCGTTGCAGCGGGTGCCCCTGTGCGGCTGGCACTTACCCGTGCCGACGATTTCGCGATGATTGGAGGGCGGTGCGAGCTTGAGGCGACCCTCGCGGCGGGCTTCGATGAGAGCGGAAAGTTACTCGCTTTGGACGTCGACGCAATCTTCCTAGGCGGCGCCGACCCGGAGATCAGCATGTTTATTCCACTCCTCTGCGCTGGGACTATCGACCAGAATTTTGCCATCCCGGCCTCCCGCACCACCGTCCGCCTGGCCCGGTGTAACCTCCCGCCACGCACCATCATGCGCGCGCCCGGCACTTTGCAGGCCGTCGTCATCATTGAAAACGTGCTGGAGCTGATCTCCCGCGTCACGGGCGTGGACTCTATTATCGTCCGGGAGCGGAATCTACTGTCGCACCCGCTGTTGGGTAGCCGTGGGCCGCGCAAGCCGTGCGCGGGCGTTTTGGCGGACGGGACAACGGCCGCGGCTGACGGGCCGGGCAGGCACGCGGATGGGACAACCGCCGCATCGCCGCCTCACCTATCCGCCCTTGCCCTCAAACCCGACGGCACGACGGACGAGGTCGTCAAGACGGCCTTCTCCGTAGACATCCCCTTGGACCAGTACACGGTCCCGCGCTTGTGGGCGGAGTTGAAAGAAAAAGGTGACCTCGAAGCGCGCCAGGCGGGGGTCGCCGCCTTTAATGCCGACCCGGCCAACACGTTCAAGAAGCGCGGCCTCACCGCCACGGCGTGCCGGTTTGTGATGAACGTGGACCCGAAGCCCTGCCTGGTGTCCGTCCACTATGACGGCACTGTCCTGGTCAACGGCCCCGCGACGGAGATGGGGCAAGGAGCTGCCACTAAGACCCTGCTCTCTGCTTGTGCCGCGCTCTCGAAAGCCCTCACCCCCGCCGCCCTGGCCGCGCACTGCCCCGACGGCCACCTGCCGCTGTCCTTATTCCGCCTGGCTGACAACAGCACGGACACGTTACCCAATACCGGTCCTTCGTGGGGGTCGACCACGTCGGAGGCGGCGTGCGAGGCGGCGAGGATGGCGGCGAGCTCCCTGGCGGCAGGGCTGAGAAAAACGTGCGAGAAGCTGGGGGCGAAGGGCGGGGTGCCGCCGACTTGGGAGGAGGTGGTCAAAGCGGCTCACCCTCAGCCAGGATTTTCAGCGTCGTCCCAGCCATTGACGGCGTACGCGTACTACGACGGGACACAGCGGCACGGGGCTGGAAAGCAGGGCGACGCTCCATCGTCAAAAGCGCTGTCTTATAATGGGGTCGGGGCAGCCGCGACCGAGGTCGAGGTCGACTTCCTCACCGGCCAGACCACCGTCGTGCGGGCAGACGTCCAGCTGGACGCGGGATGCAGCCTGTGGACCGAGGGCGACCTGGGCCAGGTCGAAGGCGGCTTCCTCCAGGGCGCGGGCCTCATGCTGAGCGAGGCGGTGCGCGTCGACCCGGCGACCGGCGGCCTGCGCTCCGGGTCGTTCTGGAAGTACAAGATTCCCACCAGTGATGCTGTTCCGCGGCTGTTCAATGTCTCGCTCGCGTCCGGAGTGCCGCACGCCCGCGGTGTGCTGTCCTCCAAGGCGGTGGGCGAGCCGCCGCTGCTCTTGGCGGTCACCATCCTCTCCGCAACCCAGGCATGTGTGAACGCGATGAGGGCCGGGCTGGGCGAGGACGCCGGGCCTGAGGAGACCAATGGTGTGTTGGAGTGTGGTGGGGTCGTCAAGCCCGCGCCTGCGGCCTTGCTGACGGCCCCCGCAACGCCCGCGGCGGTGGCGGCGGCGGTGGGCGGGCTGCCGCTGGCGGCGTGGGCGAGAGGGTGAGAAGAGACGAGGAAGATACATAAATTGGAAGGGGGGGGGGGGGCGATGGGGGTGCAAGATGGTTGGTGAGGTGGTGGGCTAGCTTCACTACTACACGCCCAAATGACACCCCCTCTCGCGCTTACGCCACCCGGCGGCCTGTGCAGGCCCCGCCTGGGTGGCGTGCCCTTGCCTGGCCCTGGCTCTAGCCCCCTGCGCGACGCGCGGCTGGCTGGCGCGAGTCCCCTGCGCCTGCCCAGCGGTTGCACCCGCCGAATTGAGGCGCCGCAGCGGCCGTCGGCTGCTCTCTCTTCGCCCTCCACCACCACCCCACGCGACCCGCTGCTCAATCGCTTCAGTTGGTGGTCCCTTGAGGATGGGCTGGGCGCTGTGACATCGCCCAGCGAGGAGGAGGTAAGAGGAGAAAGGAGGAGGAGAAGGGAGGCAAACACGGCGACCTCGCCCCCCCCCCCCCTTACGCTCACTCGCTCGCTCATCTCATGAGATGAGGGATGGGGGTGGGGGGCGCCACTGCCACGCATGGGCCTCCTCGCAACAGACCGCCTCACCACCACCGCCACCACCCCAAACCCCCAGGCCTCGCCCTCCTCGCCCCCCTCCGCGGCCGCCGTCGCGGGCCGGCTGTGGCGGGTCCTCGACCCACCGCCCTTCCTCCTCGCGGGCGCCTGCCTTTTCCTGGTGGCGGCGGCGGTCGCCGAGCTGGCCGTGCCGGCCTTGACCTCGGCCACCATTGAGGCCGCGACCAGCGGGCCCGGGAAAGTGGCAGCCATTACCGGCTTGTTTGGCCGCAAGGCCTCGGCCGCCGCGGCCGCGTCTGCTGCCGCGTCCGCGTCCGCCGAGGCCGCCCTGCGCACGGCCGTCACCCGCCTGGCGTGCGTCGCCTTCATGTACGGCTCCTGCGCGGCGGCCCGGGGCGGCCTGTTCACCCTGCTCAACACGCAGCTCGTCCACAACCTGCGGACCCAGCTGTTTGGCGCCCTGGTCGCGGCGCCCTCTGACTTTTTCGACAGTGGGGACGCCGCAGGCGCCGCCACCCGCCTGGGCGCAGACTGTGCGGCCGTGGCCCGGTGCCTGAGCACCAACTTGAACGTTGCAGCCAGAAACCTGCTGGCGGTGGTGGGCGGGGCGGCCTACCTGTGCGCGGCGTCGCAGGAGGCCGCGACTGCGTGCGCGGGCGTGGGTGCCGTGCTCGCCGCCGTCGCCGTCCTGTACGGCGCCTACTCCCGGGCGGCGGCACGGGCGTACCAGGACCGCCTAGCCGATGCGGGCGGCGTCGCGGAGCAGGCATTAGGCCGGGCGTCCACCGTGCGTGCCCTGGGCGGAGAAGGCGCGGAGGCGGCCCGCTACGGCCACGCCCTCAACCGCTTGCGCCGGGTCGCCAACCGCCAGGCGGCCGCCTACTTTGCGGTCATCGCCGCCAACGCGTCCGCCTACAACCTGGCCAAGGCGGTCGCCCTGGCGGCGGCGGGCGGGGCCGCCCTGCGGGGCGGCCTGAGCGCACCCGCCCTCACGGCCGTCCTCCTGTACGTCGACGCGACCGCATCCGCCCTGCTCTCCCTATGCGACCAGTTCGGGGCGGTCATGGAGGCCCTCGGCGCGGCGGAGCGGGTGGTGGCCTACCTGGACGCGCCGCCCGCGCCCCAGCTGGCGCGGACGGGGGTGGCCCCGCCGGGCCGCCACATCCTCAGCGTCGTCCTTGAGAACGTCTCCTACACCTACCCCTCCCGCCCGGGCGTCCAGGCTTTGGCCGGGGTCAGCCTGCGCCTGGACGCCGGCCGCCGGGTCGCCCTGGTCGGCGGGTCTGGCTCGGGCAAGTCCACGCTCGTCCAGCTCGTCCTCCGCCTGCGCGACCCGGACGGCGGCCGCGTCATGGTCGGCGGCATGGACGCGACGGCCATCGACGCGGCATGGCTGCGGGGACGGGTGGCCCTGGTGGAGCAGGAGCCCCGCCTGTTTGCGGACACTGTGGCCGCCAACATCGCGTACGGGCTGGAGGTTGTGAGTGAAGGAGAGAGTAGAGGCGGGGCGGCGGCGTCTTCAACGGCCGCGGCCTCGAGCACCATCCCCCCGCCGCGCACGACGCGGGCCGCCATCATTGCCGCCGCCGTCGCCGCCAACGCGCACGCCTTCATTTCCGCCCTGCCCTCAGGCTACGACACGCCCGTCACGGACCGCCTGCTGTCGGGCGGGCAACGCCAGCGCATCGCCCTGGCCCGCGCCCTAGTCCGCGACCCTGACCTGCTCGTCCTGGACGAGGCGACCGCGGCCCTGGACGCGGAATCGGAGGCCGCTGTCCAGGCCGGTCTGGACGCCGCCGCGGCCGCCCGGCCCCGGTGCACGCTCATCATCGCGCACCGCCTGTCCACCGTGCGGACGGCGGACGAGATCGTCGTCATGGAGGCCGGCCGGGTGGCGGAGCGGGGGACGCATGCCGGACTGCTGGCCACGCCCGGCTCGGCCTACGCCGCGCTCGTGGCTAGGCAGGCGGGTGCGGGCGGGCTGGGTGGCGTGGTCGACCTGGCCCCCCATGAGAGCCGCCGGGGCACTGGCGAGGGGGGGGAGGACGGGGGTGCCAGCCCCTCCTCCTCCTCCTCCTCCTCCCCTCTCCCGGAGGAGGGGCCCGACGCGATGATGGACGGCGCGGGCGGGCGGGAAAGCGGGGAAGGGGGCCTGGCCCCGAGCGGGCCGCTGGACACGCAGAGGGAGAGGTAGGGCGGAAGAGGCAGAGGTGATCGACGAGGAAGTAACCCTAACCCCCGCGCAGTGCGCGCACGCTCGAGATGGAAACACTCACTCTACCGCTCTTTTCATCACCGCTCTTCGATGTCTTCCTCCACCTCAAGGCCCGTGTGGCGGGCGGCGGGCCCCCGCCACACCCAGACGGCAGACACAGAGGGGAGAAGAGATGACACAGGAGTCGAGGTAGAAGTCACTGCTGGACCTGACTTCCACGCTTTGCCTTTCTCAGACTCTGCCCCGCTCGCAGTCCCGCCCACACCCGGCCCGTCCGCGTGCCCGTCGCCGCCCTGGTCCCGCATCAGCCAGGCCAACGCATCCCGGGCGTCCGGGGCGGCTGGCGCGTGGGAACCGTCGGGGCGGCCAGAGGAAGGAGGAGGAGGGGATGCTGCGGCAGGCCCTCCACCACCCTCGTCATCCTCACCATCCTCGTCGTCACTGCTGCTGTCCGTCGAGTGCATGGCCCACCGGAGGGCCTCCGAGTCGGACCGGCGCAGGGCGGTGGTGGTGGCGGCCACGCCACCGTCGTCATCGTCACTCCCGCCACCCCCCTCCTTCACCCACCGCACAACTTCGGCGGCGGCGGGGGGTAGGGGCGCGGCCGACGGGCCGACCAGGCGGACGGTCTCCGCGTTTTGAAGGATGAGGCTGAGGGTGTCGGCGGGGCCAGCCGCACGCCCGGCCGGCGAAACGATGGCCAGGGTGACGCGAATGAGCGGGCGGCGCTCGACTTTGGCCCGGCCGACGACGCCCGTCCGGGTAGCGCCGGTGCCGCCGTCGACGACCAGGACCTCATCGCCCGCACCCAGTTCGGCCAGGTAGGCTGTCCGGCCGCCGGGCGCCGCGACGTATGAGTGCAGGGCGCCCGCGTTGACGCGAAAGGGGCGGGTCGCCACGTAGCCGGCCCCGGACTCGACTTCGGCCTGGACGAGCGCGAGGCCGCGCGCGAAGGAACCGACCAGCAGCCCCTCCCCAGGCGCCATCGCGGTCGTCAGGTCGACGCACACCCTGTCGCCCATGCCGGCCGGGGCGGCGGCCGTGACGAGTGCGGGGACCAGGGAGAGGCGGGCGGATGGCCGGGTCGCCACCAGGAGGCGCCCACCTGCCCGGGCGACGGCCGGGTCGTCAGTCACGAGGACGACCCCGTCCGCCCCCGCCCCGAGCGCGCCCAACAAACCCGCCGCCTCGCCTGCGGTGGTCGCCGACACAAACAGGCGCGTGCTGGTGCTGCTGGGTGATGACGGCGCCGCCCGCCCGCCGCCCGTCGCCGCAACCAGGTTTTCAGTCGGGATCAGGGACCAGGCACCTGGCGGTGGGGCGGCCCAGACGATGGAAGGCGAAGAAGAAGGCGACGCCACGCCCAGGCGGGTCGCCAAAGCAGCAGCGGCGGCTGCGTCGGGGAGGGGGTGCTGCCAGCCCAGTGGCCCGCCCGTGGCGCCGTCTATCAGCGCGCACGCGCCATCGTCCGCCCTGCCCTCTCCAATCAGGACCGCGTTGAAAGTGGCCAACCCACCCCACGCCGCCGCGTCGCCGCCCGGGTTGAGCCCGCCAAAGACGAGCGTGTCCAGGCCGGCCTCCAAGCCCGCCGCTGCCGCGGCTGGGTTGGTGGTCTGCAGCCAGACAGCCTTCTCCGCTTTTGAGGGAGGTGCAGGGGTGGAGGAGGAGGAGGTGGAGGGCATGACTGCGCGGGCCGTCACAGCGGCGCCCCTCGCAGGGAAGGAGGGCGGCGACGGCTGGGCCGCCCTGGGAACTAAGAGGTTGAGACGAGGGCCGGGCAGCGGGCGGCCGTTTGCATGCGGCGCATTTTGGCGGGTCAGGGCTTGGCAGCCGCTCGCGATGTGCGCATGGCAGGCTACACAGGATGTCTGGGCACCCAGGGAGCTGCGGAGGGTGCGGGTGTATGGCCGCATCGCCGGCGCGGTCGTGTTTTGATGCGCGAGAAATACTAGTATAGAGAGAGACTCAAAAGCGAGACGTTTGGCAACTCATGATGGCCGCGGACACGGCCATCCCCTCCCTACCCTGCTCCTCCACCTCAAAGGCCGTCCCCACCATGGCGGTCAGGACGTACAAATGAACGCGGCAGCGCCTGCCATCGCAGGATGAACAAGGTAAGAGAGTTGGAAGGAAGGGATGCGTGCGCCGCCCCCCACCCACCCACCCACCCACCCACCCACAAAAAAACACGACAGCTTTTAGAGTAGGAGGCCCGGGGTCGATTGCGTGGCTTTGCCATGCACTCCTCCTCCCCACCCGGGCCCGCCTTAGTAAGCGTGTCGGAGAGCTAGAAAAAAAGGGGTGGCGTCGGTTGGTGCGTTTTTGCTGGGGGCTGTGCTGCCGAGAGTTTCTTCCTGGCACACAACTCCCGGCGCCTTTTGTGCCCCACGCTGTCCCGGCCTCCCGCAACTTTGCTACACAACAACCCCGCTGCAAGGCCTTCTCTGCGCCACATTATACTGCCACGCGGAGAATGGCGTGCGCGGGATCGGGGCTGACAAACATCAAAGACAAGAATCTCAACCTGCTTCTCTCTCACCCACTCCATTCACCAGGCACACACACATGCTCCCTCGATCATGCTCAATCATGCTCAATCATGCTCAATCATGCACGCTGTACGCACGCGGCTAGACGCGCGCAGGAGCGAGAGCAGTGGGGCCAACCCCTTTGTGTTAGCACCGAATAGAGAACTAAAAAATGCAACAAAAGCAACGCCGCCGCCACCCAGCGCGAGCACGCGACGAAACAACAACCTCTCTCTCCATTTGCACAACTCTCTCACTCCCCGTCCACCGCTCTCCAACCCTTTCCATTCACGCCGCCGCCGCCGCCTCCTTAGCAGCCACCCTCCCGCCGCCCGGCACGTACCCGTCCAGGCCCAGGTCGGCCAGCAAGGCCCGCCAGCGCGCGGGCTCCTCGTCAAAGATGTAGGTCATCGGCTGGACCAGCACGCCCGACCCGCCCGCCGCGCGCAGGGCCTTGATCGACTCGTACAGCTTGCGCTTAGGCACGCACACGGTGGCGGCAAACAGGTCGGGCGCCTCCCCGGCCGGCCCGCCGCCAGGGCCGGCCGTCGCCCACCCGCGCGTGAAGACGGGCGACACTGTCGGCCCCTCCAGGCCGCCCAGCTCCGGGCAGGCCAGGATGCGGGCCGCCACGTCCGACGCGGAGGAGCCCCGCATGTTGGCGATGACGCTGAAGTAGGCGTCCGCCTTCAAGTGGGCCTCAAACCGTTCGATCAACTCGTGCACGACGTCCAGCAGGGCTGGCGACGCGATCAGGGCAGCGCGGTTGGCGACCAGCACGCCCTCCGACTCCATGACCGTCCCGCCGTCCACCTGTTTCAGCCCGTTCTCGCGCAGGGTCACCCCCGTCGACACCAGGTCCAAGATGATGTCGGCCGTGCCCATGAGCGGGGCGGCCTCCAGGGCGCCGTCCGCGCCCAGCAGGCGCACGTGCTGGAAGCCCTCCTTGGCAAAAAAGGCGCGCGCCACGTTCTGGTAGCCGGTCACCACCCGCAGCGGCGTGCTGGGCGTCCAGTCCGGCATGGACCGCAGGGCGGCCAACGAGTCGACGCCCGCAAACCGGCCGCCCGCGGGGATGCCCAGCCCCAGGTGGCACCCGCCAAAGCCGAGCGCGTCGTGCAGGATGACCAGGTCCCGCCCGCCGTCGGCCACTTCGGCCAGCATGTCGTAGCCGACGATGCCCAGGTCCACGTCTCCGTACATGAGCTTGCGGACGACGTCAGACGCCCGCTGGAACCAGACTTCCAAGCCCGGCAAAGCCGGGATGGCGGCCACGTACTGGCGCGGGTTGGGCTTGTACACTTTCAGCTGGCAGTCGGCCAGGAGGGCGAGCGTGTCTTCTGCCATGCGCCCCTTGGACGGGATGGCCAGGCGGGGGAAGGGGGTGGAGCGCGGGGCCGGGGCGGGGTGGGTGGGAGTGCCGGAGTCTGCAAGGAGGAGGGTGATGAGAGGGTGAGGCGAGGCTGGCGTGGCTGGCGTGGTGCGCGATTTCGCAGCAGCTCCCCCTCTCGCTCTCGCTCTCGACCGAGGCAGCCCGCGCAGAGGCGCGATGCGTGTGCGCGCACACACACACACACATGTGATCCTCTCCCTGACCGTCCTCTGGGAGGCGCGTGTGCTGCGTGACTGGGCTGCGATCCCCTCTCAATCGCTCTTATTTTTTCTTACCCGTGTTGTTGAGGCCGGCGACGACGCCGGCGGGCACCGTCCGCCGGCGCGGGCGCGACGGGGCCGGGGCGGCCGCGACTTTTGGGGCGCCCATTCTAGCCTCGTGCTGAGGAGCGGCCACAGGCCGTCCAGATGCTGCTGTCGATGGGATGCGGGTGCCCCAGGCCGGGAGGCGGAGCTGCATGATGGAGATGAAGAGGGACGACGGCAGAAAAAAAATGTGCTAAAGGCTTGCGCCGTTGTTTACTGTATTCAGGGACGATTAACGCGCACGCTCTCAATCAGTTGCGCGCGTGAGGTGGCGGATCGTCCAGCCAGGGTCGTGGAAGGTCGGAAAGAGTGCAACCGGACCGTCCAGCCAGGTCGAGTTTCTTTCAGTGGAGTGAGGAAAACTGGGAGCAGGAGCGAGAAACACACTTGACGTGCACACAGGCACGTTCCCCGCCTGTGTCAGGTCCCAGACACACCTCACAACGCTTGCATGCTCCCCGCCTCCCTGGCCGCCCTCCTCCTGGCGCGCGGCGCCGCCGCATCGTCCGCAGGCCGGCGCGTCCTGGCGGCAGCGACGGCGCAAGCCGCTGGCCCAACCGCAGCCCGGTGGGCGCCCACCGCGTCGTCTCCACCCTCCACCACCTTCTCCAGGGGCGTGTCCACGTCTGGGCGGGCGGCGACGAGCGGGACTGACGGCAAAGGTGAGAAAGAGAGAGGGCCTTCTCTGCCCTCGCTTCGGGCGCCGCCCTTCGATCTGGTTCCGCTCTCTTTACACACACACACACCTCTCTCTCTCACCCCACCCCTCTTCAGACCCCCCCCCACCCCCACCCCCCGCCGACGGCTCCCTGTGGCGGTCTTGGATCGATAGCCAGTTGAATGGTAGGGAGGGACGATGTGAGAGAGGAGAGATAGACACACGCCAGCCCAACCCACACTCTCTCACCCTTCTCGTCTCTCATCTCCCACCATCAGAACTCGACCGCGGCACGGCCCCGTCCGGGGACGCGCCTCCAGCGGGCGAGGAGGAGGAGGCGGCGGTGACGACGACGGCGGCGTCGACGCCAGCACCCGAGGAGGTCGCCGCGGCGGCTTTCGCCACGCCCACCACCCCCCTCCCACCCACCCACCCCCGCCCCCCGCCTGCCCGGGTGACCGTCTCCCAGCCGCCGCCGTCGGCCCTGCCGTCGCCCATCGCGGGGTACGCGGAGCTCGGGGTGCCCCTGGAGGATGCCGTGTCAGACGCGCTGGTCGGTGGGCCGGCCGCCGCCGCGGCGGCCGCGCCGTACGTGGTGCCGCCCGTGCCGGCGGTTGACACGGAGGGTGCTGTCACTGGCGGCTTCCCAGGCGCCTCCGCCGCGGCCCTGACCATCGCCGCAGCGGGCCGGATCCACCCGGGGCGCCTGTTCTACCCGGGCATGACCTACTCGCCGTCCGACCTGGTGGCGGAGGAGGGTGGCGGCGGGGCGGCACCCGACGGTGACGCGGCAGCAAAAGCCTCCTCCCCCGCCGCCGCCCAGTCCTCAGGCCCCGCCACAACCCCGGGCTTCACAGGCTCCACCGTCGCCGCCTTTGCGGCCCGGCCGCCCGTCTCCGGCGTCCCGCCCCCGGGCGTCCTCCGCGTGGCGGCCTCCGACTTCCGCAACGCACCGCTCCTGGCCTCCCTGGTCTCCGCCACGGGCAAGCTGCCCCCGCGCCGGCGCACGCGGCTGGCCGCCAAGGACCACCGCGCACTGGCCCGCTCCATCAAGCTCGCCCGGCAGTTGGCGCTCATCGCGCCGCTGGGGCGGGAGACAGTGGACGCGGGGCCTAAGAAGTTTGTGCGGCCGCCCAAGCGGGTGTGGCGGGAGGGTGAAGGTGGTGGCGGAGGTGGAGGGGTGGCCGCGACAGGCTGATCCCTTGGAAAAAAGAAAAAAAACATTTACTCCCAAAATACGCGCTGCGCTGTCCCTAAAACCCAACACTCACTCTCGCACCTCCGCCCCTTTCTTCTTCTCCTCCGGCGGGGCGACCGTCGCTACCACGTACGTCGTCACGGAGCGGGGTGGCAGGGTGTCCTCCAGCACGCAATCCCCTGCCGCCCCACCACCCATCACCATGGGCTCCAGCGCCTCGCCATCCAGGCCCGCGTCCGTGCGGGTGACGGAAATCCAGGCGCCGCCGCTGTTGGCGGGCCCGGCCTTCAAGCTCAGGCCCAGGCTTTTAGCCTTCTTGGAGGCGGCCGCGGCGGCGGCGGTGCAGGACGCCAGGAAGGGCCCCAAGTCAAAGGACGCTGCACGCTCGCGCTCGGTGTCGTTGGTCGCGATGATGGACAGGCTCTGCCCGTCGGGGGCCAGCGCGACGACCGTGTCCGCCGCCCGCTCGGGCGGGACATCTACCACGCTCCACCCGGCCCGCATGGCGCGCGAGTATTGGGCCAGGGCGTGGAACTGTTTTGAGAGGACCAGGTCGCCGGGCCCGCCGGTCGTGCCGGAGAACGACACCTGCACCAGGCCCCACCACGGCTCCAAGTACTCGTCCATGGCGGCCCTGTCGCGGCGGGCCAGCGCGACGAGCGCCCCCCTGGCGGCCTGTTTGGCCGCCCACCACCAGTTGGCGACGGCGAACCCAAACCGGAAGGGCAGGGAGGACAAGGGCGCCCCACGCTTGAGCAGCCCCTTCCACGACCCGCCATCCGCGTCCTCCACGGCCTGCCAGTACACCCACCCCACCGCGCCCATGGTGTTGATGTCAGCCGCGACGTGGGCGGCTAAATGTGAGGCGGAGGCCGGGTGGGAGGGTGGGGCGTGCCCGTAGCCGACCTCTGACATCCAGACGGGCAGGCCGGCCAGGGCGGCCATGGCCGCCAGGGCCGGCCGGGAGGCTGCGCCCGAGTAGCCGTGCGTGTTAACCCGCCCAATGGCGGCCAGGTCGGGTGGGGACAGGCCCGCCAGGGTGGCAACGACGCCGCCCGACTCCGCGGTCGGCGGCCGCCCATCGGTGGGCCGGGTCCTAGGGGCGTGCTTTTTAATGGACACCCTCCGCGACAGGGCGTGCTCCAGCGAGGACGTCGCCCGCCCGACCGCGTTCTCGTCCGCCACCGCGATCTTGACTTCTTTGCGGTCGGTCGACGGCACCAGGCTGCCCGGCGTGACCAGGCTCCCCGTCTCGTCGTGGGCGGACGACAGCAGCCCCGCCGCCCGCAGGCGGGCCGCCAGCGCGCTCACCACCCGCCGCTGCTGGCGGGGCGTGAAGCGGCAGCCCTCCTGGTTGGTGCCGGCCCACCACGAGATTTCGCGGGGCTCGTTGAAGGGGGCGACGGTCGTAAAGTGCAGGCCGTGCGCCTCCCGGAAGTGGGAGACGACGGCCACCAGGTAATCCGCAAACGCGCCGACCTGGGTTTTGGACAGGTTGGAGCGCCAGCCCCACGCCGCGCCCGACGCCCGCCCCGACGCCGTCATCCAATACGGCGGCGAGTTCGAGAAGGCTTCAAAGGTGTGGGCCCCCCGGTCCCGGGCACCCAGCAGGCAGGCCCGCTGGGCGGCGTCCTGGTACCAGTCGTAGCGGCCGCCCGGGCCGGCATAGGCCGGGACGTTGGCTCCCGGCCGCAGGTTGGGCGCGTCGGGGGTGTCCCACCCACTGCCCCCGATGTTGTAGCGGGCGACCTCCAGACCCAGGCAGCCGGGTTTGAGGGAGAAGAGCAGGTCCAGGATGCGGTCCCGGTCGGCGGGCGGGAAGGAGCCTGGGGACGGGTTGGGATGACGATGGGAGGGAGACGATGGGAGGGGGGTTGGTGGGGTGCTGGAAAAAGCGAGGGCGCGGCGCGAAGCAAAGAGCAGTCAAAGAGCGTCTCCAGCCCCGTCGCGCCAGACTCTCCGTCACACCTCTCCTCCCCAGCAAATCATACCTACGACATTGGCCCACCAGGCCAAGGAGGTACCGAAGCCCATCCAGGGGACAGCCCGAGCATGGGCGGGATCGATGGGGAGCGGATTCATTCGGTCGAGATGATAAAAGAGTGTCAGGTGAACAAGCCAAACATAACGTTGCTGCTCTTTTTTTCTCACCCCTTTGCTCGCCATGGCGCCCTCTCCACGGGAGCCCGCCCATAACTAAGGGGACCATTCACACACATGCAGCCCATCCTCGCCCTCCCCTCATGGGCAGCGGCGTCCGGCCCGCCCTCCACGAGCGGGCGGAGTTTGCACTACCCAATGCGAGCTGCTGCTGGCCCGACAGCGACGGCAAGCAAGAGCATGCGGCGGCCGCCCGGCCGGCCACCCGCCTCTTCTCGCCCACGAGCTGAACCGCACGAGGTCGTTATGGAGGTGGATGCTGCTGCTGCTGCGGATGTGCCTGTCAAGCCCCGCCCACCGCGGTCAGTTGTTGAGCAGGTGATGCTGGACGAGTCACCACCAACAAGGACACCCCGTGCCCGCCGCCGGCGCAACGCCCGACCCGACAAGCGGGCGCGGTCGGCGGCGGAGGTCGGTGGCGTCTCGTCTACCGTACCGGCGTCTCGCCATCTCAATGTAGCAGTGCACGCAGCCCTGACGTCCTTGGCGGACGTCCGGGCGGGCGACGAGGGCGGGGAGGCCGTCGCCGTCGACGCCCTGCTGGCCGCGCTGGAGGGTGGGGGTGATGATGATGGTGCAGAGGGAGGCGTCGCCATCGCCACCCCTCCACCCCTCGTCCCGTCCATCCCGCCCGCCATTCGCGCGGCCCCATCCTCCCCACCCGCCTGGGCTGCCTGGGGTCGGCGGGCGTGGCGGTCGGGCGACGCCCTCACAGCCGTCGCCCGTTTCCGCGCCGGCGCGGCGCTGGCTGCCAGGGCCGGGTTGGGGGTTCACCCGGCCACCGCGGCCCTGCTCACGGAGTGGGCGGGCGTGGAGGCCCGGCGCGCAAGGGCTGGGCGAGCGCGGGCGCTGTTCAAAGCAGCCCTGGACGCGTGTGGCGGCGATGCGGGGAGCGGCGACGGCTGCCCGTCGCCGTCCGTCGCTGCGCGCGCCCGCCTCGGCCTGGCCGCCCTGGAAGCGCGAGCCGGGAATGGGGCGGAGGCCGTGCGCGTGTATGCGACCGCGCTCCGGGTTGCGCCCACTGACACGCGCTTACTAGCCGGCGCGGCGGCGTTGCGAGCCGCCCAGGGCCGCCCGGCCTCCGCGTCTCGCCTGCTCGCCCGGGCACGTGCGCTCAACCCGGCCAGCCCCCGGCTCGCCGCGGCGGCGGGCGGGCTGGCGGAGGCAGCGGGCGAGTTGGAGGGCGCGCGAGGCACGTACCTGAGTGGCCTGGTGGCCGGGGCCGACCGCGACCCTGTCGGCCTGGGGCGGTGCGCGGAGGGCGTGGCCCGCCTGGCGGAGCGGGCGGGCGACGCGGCGAGCGCGCGGGCCGCGCTGGCGGGCTGTGCCGCCCGCCTCCCGCGCACGGGCCCGTCCTCCGCCCGCCTCCTGCGGGAGTGGGCGGCCCTGGAAAAGCGGGGTGGCAACCTGGACGCGGCGGCGCGCCTGTACGCCCGCGCCGCCGCCGCAGGCCCCGGGCCCGCCTCCTCGGCCGACCGCACCCTCCTGGCCTGGGCCCTCCTGGAACGCCGGGCCGGCCGCCTGGACGGCGCACGCGCCCTGTTTGCCGCCGCCTCCCGCGCCGCGCCGTACAATCCCTGCATCACCGTCGCCTGGGCCCGGGCGGAGAAGGCGGCGGGCGCGCTGGACGCCGCCCGGGCCGTCCTCGCGGCCGGCGTGCGCCGGTCCCCGGGCACCCGGGGCGGCGCTGTCCTGCGCGAGTGGGCGTGCCTTGAAGCCGAGGCGGGCGACCCGGCGGCCGCGCGGGCCCTGTTTGCGCGGGGCGTGGCGAGCGGGGACGCCCTGCTCATGGCCGCGTGGGCCGACTTTGAGGAGGGCAGGGGCGAGGCCGAGCTGGCGGCGGGGCTGCGGGCAAAGGCGGCGGAGGCGGCGGGGGCGGTGGGGCGGAGAAGGAAGTGAAAAAAAGAAAGAGACACCAAAGAGGTGAGGGTGTTTGCTGCCCCCCCCCTTGTTCATCCACATTTGCTTTCCGCCGCGCCCTTCCCCGCCGCCCTTTCCGCTGTTCACCCGCTTCCACCCACCCACCAGGTATGCTTTGGCGAGCAAGCCAGATTGCACGGCAGGCGGCTTGATGGAGGACGCGGGGGGCAGAGAGAGAGCGTAGGAGGCAGGGCGTGGGTTGGGCGCGCAGCGAGGGGACGGAAGGAGGCGCGGGCACATGTTTTTTGGTCGGTCCGATGAGGCCCCTGTCGGGGCTGCGCTCCAAACACGACGCCCCGTGCTTGCGCCCAGTGACGGAGAGATGGACGTTGGTCCTTGTACGGGTATAAACAGGCGGCTGTGATGGGTTGCACCCCTCACTTCCGTTGTTGCTTTACCAGCCGCATGTGGCTACAGGCGTTGCAGACCGACTGCGCAAAAAAAAAAAAAAAAAAAACTCACCCTCAAGAGTCATCAACCAACAGCAATCCTCACCATCATGGTCCGCACCGCCCTGATTGCTGCCCTGCTGGCTGTCGCATCGACTGGGGTGTTGGGGCAGGGTGAGATCTGAGCATGGAGAAGGAGAGGTGTTCGTTTCCTGCTGTCCGCGCTGGCGTGGGCAGCCGCGGGGCTCTGTCCGAGAGGGGCGGGCAGGGGTAAGAAAGAAAGGCATCCCCCGCCCGCCCTTTGCATCCCATCCCATCCACAAACGCGCGCGCGCTCACCCCACTCTCTCTCTCTCCTCCTCCTCCTCCTTCCCCCCCTCCTCCTCCTGAGCAGTCAAAATGTCGGCCGAATCCAAGAACGAGTGCGCGTCCATCGCCACCCTCATGCGGACGGGGCCGTGCTCGTCCCTGCAGGACGCGACCCAGGCCCACACGGCCGACATCCTGGGCATGGAGTGCCCGGCCCTGCTGGCCTTCCAGGCGACCATGCCCCTGGCCTCCGAGGCGTGCTGCCCCCAGATGCGCCAGTTTGTGACCATGGGGTGCGCGTGCGATGAGGACGTGAGCGAGCTGGTCCAGCTGGGCGGCGGCACGACGGCCAACCTGGCGGCCGCCCTGAAGATGGCGCAGGCGGGGAACTGCGCAGACGCCGCGCACGGCGGGCCCATCATGGACCCCTGCACCAACGATATCGGGTGCCGGGCACTTTGATATGATAGGAGAGATCGTTTGAGAGAGACCGTGTCGTGTGCCTTGACCAAAAAAAAAAAAAAAGAGGATGTTGCCCGGGGCCTCAAGTGCTACTGACTTGGCTTGTGTGCGGGCCGCCCTCCTCCTCCTCTCCTTCTGCAACCCCGCCGGTCGTGGACTGAACCCCTTTTCATATCTGCCTTGAGTGTGAGTGTGTGTGTGTCGGTGTGCGTGTTGAAAAAACAACAAGTGCCGAAAACGAAAACAAACAACAAGCATAGAAAAAGGTGAGAGGTGACACATGCACACGCACACACGCTCGCTCTCTCCCCCTCTCCTCATATTTTGACGCACGCGCACACACGACTCCGCCAGACAACACAGAGACACCAAAAAACACCTCAGAATACACGACGGCACACGCGCATCGCGTATGCCGGTCCTCTCTCTCTCACCTCTTCACCGCGTCACCAGGCACGACTTGGCGCCCACGCACGGGTTGACCCACCCGGCCGGCCCCGCCGCCGCGCACTTGGACGTTTGCGCCAGGCGCACCGCCCCGGACAGGGTGTCTGCGTCCGCGTTGGCGGCGGAGATGAGGGACAGGATGCCCGGGTCGCAGCCGCAGCCCTGGAAGTAATGTCATGGGGGAGAGGGTGAGAGTGGCGTGCAGGGCAACCTCGCGCTCTCCGTGGCCAATGTTTTGCACTTTCACCCCTTCTCTCTCTCTCCAAAACCACTTACGTCCTGCACAAATTTTACGGCGTCCGCGCAGCAGGCGGCAGTGGCCTGGGCAGGAGAAGGGAGCGGGCATGGAGAGCGTGAGTGAGTCTGGGGTGCGGGGCCAACCCACGCCCGCCATTGCCGCGTTTTTAGCCATTGACGCGCACATGCACTCGTTCCCGTCGAGGAAGAGGACCTCCTCTTCCTCGACCCCCTCTCCCATCCCAGCCACATACATCCGCTGTGATATCCATGGCCTCCAGCTGGGCGCAGGTGGCGCCGGTGATGGCCAGCGCGGTCTCTTTGGTGACCTTCTTGGCGACCGGCGCGCAGGCCCCGTTGCGCAGGGTGGCAATGTGGGCCAGGCAGGCCGGATTGCCCGGGACGGGAGGTTTGGGGAAGGGCGGGAGGGCGGTGGCCGTGGTGGCGAGGGTGGCCAGGGCCGCCAGGAGGAGGGCGGGGAGGGAGGGCATAGCGTGCGTTGAGAGAGAGGAGAGAGAGGCGGGGAGAGAAAAGAGAGAGAGAGTACGGAGAGAGTGCCGCTCCAGAACACCACTCACTAGCCAAAAGAAGGTGCGTGTGTTAAAGTTTGTGCCCGCGCGTGACACGCCCGTCTTCGGCACGCCCAGGGGGCGCAACCCCTAGTTTCATGCATCCCTCTCAGCATTGGCGACGAAGAAGCCAAAGTGATGAACGCGCCGTTTGTGTGGGTGCGCGCGGTTTCCGCTTCTAGCTCTCGAGACGCGCCCGCGTGGCCTCTCGCGCATCTGGGCGTGCGCCGGTCCGGCGCATGCAAATGGGGTGAACAGGGACCCTTATCTCCTACCTTGTTGACTACCTTGTCTTTGCAAGCACCGGCCTGGCGGGTTGGCACGAGCGCGTGGCCTGACTGAGCCCTCACAAATGGAGGCCACTAGGAGTCAGAGGAAGGAGAGGAAGCGTCGCACGCTCTACCGCCCCCCCCCCCCCGCCTCGCCTCCTTTTGCTCGCATCGCCGACCCCTCTACCAGCGCCTGCCTTGCCCGCATTCACGCCGGGTCAGACTGCATCTGGGCCCGGGCCTGTCGCGAGAGGGTGGGCGGGGGCGGACAAGGAGGAAACGGGCGGGAAGGGTGCACGGGCGTTACATCCTCGCCTCGGCTTCTCTCACGCCCCCTCTCCGTCTTCCCCCAGAACCTTTTTTTCTTTTCACACAGAGGGCCTTCCCCCCCATAAAACCGCCCCCCCCCCCCCACACACACCCACTCTATCAACAAAACCATGCTCCTCCGCCTGGCCGCCCTCCTCCTCGCCCTGTCCACCACCACCACCACCGTCACCGCCTCCCCGGAGTGCGTGCGCATGGCGATGCGCCTGTCGTCGGGGGCGTGCCGCCCCATGCAGGCCGAGTCGACCCGGGTGGCCGCGTCCGTCGTCAGCGCCGACTGCGGCACCCTCCACTCCGTCCAGCTCACCCTGCCCGTCGCGGATGACGGCTGCTGCGCCGACCTGCGGGCCTTTGTGGAGGCCGGGTGCGGGTGCGACCCGGACGTGGGCCGCCTGGCCGCGGTGGGCGGGTACACGGCCGACACCGTCCGGGGCGGGGCCCGCCTGGCGACCGTCTCCCGGTGCGCGGACCCGGCGGCCGGTTACGCGCCCCTGAACAACCCGTGCGGGGGCAACTGCATTCCCGTGGCGCCGGCGGGCGAGCAGCCGGCGATGACGGCGGGCGGGTAGGCAATGTGTGTGCGTGAGACAATGAAAGATAAAAAAGGCGTGTGTGTGTGTGTGGTTGCTTTTGCTTGCCGCTTGCTGCTTTGGTGTGTGTGTGTTAGTGTGCTTGCCTGCTGCGCCTCTGCGTACCAGGGTGCGCGCCGGCGGGTGTCGTGCGATAAAAAAGGTGTTTGTAAAGAGAGGACTGAGTACTGAGTGCTGATGACGGAAAGTTTTTCAGGTTTTTCTCTTACACCTTTCATCCCCCCCTGCCCCTCTTTTTTTCGGCGCGAGTGCTGCTGACACAGACGCGCGGCACAAGCCAGCCCGTTCCACGACTCGTTCTCTCTTGTGCGCAGCCAGCCAACTTCCCTAAGAAAACCTTTTTCACCGTCAGGTACGAGGGGGTAATCAAATGGAGACGGGAGCCCGGAGCAATGCCCCCCTGCAAAAAAGCGCCTGTGGGCAAAAGGCATTGGGTTCGCCCCCCCCCCCCCGGGGGCGCTCCCCAAAACAACGCCCGTGGCCCCGCACTTGAAGCGCTCACGTCAATGCGCCATGGCTCGTGCTGCCACGCCAGCTGCCTGGTGGTGCGGGTGGCGAACAGGGATGGCCTGCCTCTCCGAGGCAGCACAACGGGTGTGTTTGCCTGTGCCCCCCACCCCCCACACCCGACGCGACGGGGGGCAGCAACCGGGGCGCGCGGTTTTGCTCTCTCTTCCGGTCCTCCCTCGTTTTACCGGTCGCGAGGACCAGGCCGCCAACCCCGCCATTGGACCGGGCGGGTCCCGCTTTGTGTGCCCAGACATGCGGCGCGAGGTCGTGCGGGGCGTGGCCAGGGCCTGAGCCTCTCATCAATGCCAAACGCAATGCGGCCACGCGCGCGCGCGGCTGCTGCCTGGGAGAGCGGAAAAAAAAAAAAAAAAAAAAACTCGCACCCCCTCAAAACCACCCGTTTTACCCCCCCTTCTTTCACAGCCTTTCAATGCTCATCCTCCGCACGTCCACCCTGGCCGCGGCTGCTCTGACCCTACTGGCCATGGCGGGCGACGCCCAGGGTGAGTTGAGGGAGAGGGAGAGGGGGAGGGAGAGGGAGCTGAGCCCCCCCCCACCCATCCATGCACCGTTCTCTCTCTCTTGGATCCCGAAACGTGAGGCGCAGTCGGGGCCGCACTTGAACGCTCACCATGCCCCTCACCATCTCCACCACCTCGCACACATGCACCAGCCGACTGCGCGTCCGAGATCACGGCCATCTCGCACGGCGTGTGCCTGGGCGCCCGCCAGCCCCTGTTTGGCGCGGCCAGCAGCGCGGCGGCGTACGCTGGCGGCGCCGTCGCCTGCCCGGCGCTGCAGGCCGACATGGCCGCACTGGTGGCGCCGGGCGCGCTCACCGACGAGTGCTGCATGTCCCTGCGGTCCTTCGTCTCCGCGGGCTGCGCGTGCGATGGGGACGTGTTGGCCCTGCTGGAGGGCGTGGGCATCCTGCCCCCTGGCGCCGACCCGGCGGCCACCATCGCTGGCGTAGTCGCCCTCGTCCAGGGCTCCCGCTGTTCGGCCCCCGGCCTGGGCGGCCCCATGCTGGACGCGTGCACGGGCGGCACGGGGTGCCCCGTGGTGGGCGGTGGAGCGAATGTGGCTTGAACATAGAGATGCGTGGGAGAAAAACCTCCGGCCCAACGACCCGCCAGGGACGGGAAACGGGAAACGGAGAAACAATTTTGATGGAGAGAAAAAAAGTGTGCAATCCCATTTTTGTAACGAGGACGGGGTCAGCTCCTGTGAGAGCGACCCTTCGAAGGCCAGCCGCTGTATTGTCATTTTTATAACCTGTCTTGCCCCAATGACGCGTGCGAGGCTCATGTGGCGGAGGCGGCCGCGCGGGCGGCGCAGCGGGCCGCCGTGGCGGCCGTGGCCATCCTCGCCATCCTCTTTTGGGGGATGCAAGGTTGGAGCGAGCTAAGCAGCTTGGCCAGCCCCCACACCGCTGTTCTCTTTTCTCTATTAGCACACAAAACACAAGGTGAGCGCGCGCTGAGATTCACCCTCCCACGCACTTGCCAGCCTAGCCCCACCCTTTCGTCGCACCTTGCTCGCACCAGCATTGCAGGTCCCAAGCGCACAGCTCCCGCGCACACAAGCAGGCGCATGACTTACACTCGCATCGCTCCGACACGCACACACACAGGCCCCTCTGTTTTTCCATCCACACACCATGCGTTCCGCCGCCGTCGTCCTGGCCCTGGCCGCCACCCTCATTGCCGGCTCTGCAGGTGAGGAGGCAATGGAGTGGGAAGGGGTGGGAGGGGATGCGAGTCCCACCCCCCCCGCCCCCCGTCGCCTGGCATTGACAGCGAGCGCTCGCTCGCTGGCTTCTGGACGGCCAGCGCCTTCTGAGCGACGGGAGAAAAAAAAAAAAAAAAAAGGGGGGGGGGGCGGCGCGTTCTCAGCCCGCGCCGGGGGGGCACCCGCGCCCGCATCGCCCCATGAATGCTGGCTTTTGGTGCTCTGGACTTCATCCGCAGGGGAGTGCAGGGCTTTAGAGGTCCCGGTCCGGGCGCAAGGCGGCCCCCCATCATTGGCAGCGAAAAAAAGCGCGTGCACGCGACTTCCTCCAGCACCCCTCCCAACCTCAACCCAACCTCAACCTCCCCAACCTCTCCACTCTCCACACAGGCAACCCCCTGACCTGCTCCATCCTAGGCTCCCAGCTCGAGACCGGACCCTGTGGGCCCCTAGCCTCGACCTTCCGCACCATCGCGGCCAAGTACGCGACCGCCGACTGCGACGCGTTCGCCCCCGACGGCGCGCTCAAAGGCGTCGCCCAGCCTGACGACGAGTGCTGCCGCCAGCTGCGCTCCTTTGCCTCAAACGGGTGCGGCTGCGATGCTGTCACGTCCTCCCTGGCGCGCGCCTTCCTGGGCGGGGCGGCCGGCCAGGCCGACGCTGCCATCTCCGGCGGCATCCGCCTCGCCCAGAGCTCCCGGTGCTCGTCGCCAGAGCTGGGCGGGCCAATCGTGAACTCGTGCGACGGGTCGGTCGGGTGCCCGGCCGCGGCGGCGGCGCCGGCGGGGCGGGCGGCGCCCGCGGCGCCCGCCGCGCCCGCCGCGCCCGCTGTCAAGCCCGCGGCGAAGCTTGCGGCGGCGGCGGCTCCCTGATTCAATCTACCTTATTCGCGCTGAATGAAATTAAAAAGTGATGGTGTGTGAATTATTGTTTGGTGGGTGCGGCGCGCGTCCTTTTTGTAACGAATCCGCCCCTACATGCGTGCTGACAGGGCTGGCCATTGTGAGCGTGTGTGTGTGCGGTGGGTATAGGTGTAAAGGCGCGCGTGACAATGCTTTTTTCTTCCTCTTAGTCTTAAGGGGTGGGCGAGGTTGTCGCACATCTTCTCTCTTCCCCGTCTCTCTCCGCACCGCGCACAGCACACACGCACACGCACACGCATGCCCATGGCGGAGGGCGGTGCCTCAACCGGCCGGAAGCTGGCCTTCACCGTGCAGGCGGCGACGGGCGAGGTGAGAGCAGAGCGCGCGGATGGGAGAGCGTGTCGGTTTCGCGCTTGTTGTTTTGTCCGGTCGTTGTCTCGCCGCCCAGGAAGGGGAGGCCACAAGCCGTGTGGCCTTCCGTCCGCTATGCGGGGATGTGGCAATAACCGACGTTCCTTGCTAGCTGGGCCCGTTTTGAGCGATAGAGAAAACACACACGGACCGCTCCTCCCCGTCTCCACTCAAACGCGCAGCTCCCTCCGCTCCCTCTCTCTCCGCTCTCGCTCTCTCTCTCTCCGCTCTCGCTCTCTCTCTCTCCGCTCTCGCTCTCTCTCTCACCGCAGCTCTCCCGCACCCCTCCGCCATTCAACAGGACCCCTGCCACCCGGCCAGAGACCTGGTGGCCCGGGGGGCCGGCACGTCTGGGTGGCAGAGCCTGAAGTGAGTGTGCATGAGAGAGAGAGAGCGTCGCGCAAGGCGGACAAGCTGGGGTGGGTGGCGCTGGGCGCGCTTATTTTCTCACTTCCTCCCCTCCCTTGTGCAGACGTTGCACCTACCCGCAGCAGCTCGTCCTGACCTTCCCCGCGCCTGTCCGCCTGCACGCCCTTCAGCTGCTGGCCCACGAATACAAGATCGCAGCGGCCGTGGACCTGGCTATCGCCGCGCCGGACGGCCTGGGCGCCGCCCTCGCCCGCACGCCCGCGGCCGCGGCCGCCCTCGGCTCCCCCCTCGTCTGGCGCCCGCTGGGGCGCCTGGCGTTCGACCCCAACGTCCGGTCCGGGCATGCGGCCCGGGAGCTCAAGTCGGTCGCCCTGGACGGCGTCCCCGCCGTCGCCCTGCGCATCACGCTCCACGCCCCGCACGCCAACGCCCTGAATTGCGGGGGCCAGGTCGGCCTGGTCGCGCTCAACGCCGTCGGGGAGGCGTTTCCGGGTGCGCCTGTGCCTGCTGCGCCTGCTGACACGGGCCACCTGACGGCGGCTGTGCAGCAGCAGGCGACCCCTGTGGCGGGCCTGGCGACGCCGGCCGTGCCTGTCAGCCTGTCGGCGCCCCTCTCACCCCCCTCACACCCTCATCACCCCACAAACCTCACCACTGCCCTCGCCCGCCTGGAGGCCGCCAAGGCCGCGGCCGCGGACGCGGAGGATTACGACGCGGCGGCGGCACTCAAAGCTGCCGCGGCCGCCCTGCGTGGGGTGTGCGCCCGCCTGGACGCTGTCCTCGCCCGCCAGACGGACGCGGCGGGGGTGGAAGATTACGGCGCCGCCAAGGTCGCCAAGGGCGAGGCGGACGGCGCCCGGTCTGAGGGCGCGGCCCTGGTGGCTGGCGTGGAGGCCGGACAGTGGGGCGAGGCGGCCGCGGCGGCGCTGGCATCCGTGGCGGAGGCGGAGGCGGAGGAGGAGGCGGCGGAGGCCGGGCCCGGTGCCGGTGCTGCTCCACACAGGAGCACGGGCGGCGTGGCGCCTCCTCACGATGATGCCTGGTCGCTGCCACCGCCCCGGCTGACGATGGCGGCGGCGGCACCGGCGGCGAACTCCACGCCCGCGCCCGCCCGACCCCTGACCCAGCTTGCCCTGGATGACCGGCCCCTGCCGGCGCGGGCGTCGACAGCGAGCTTTGATGGCGGCCACCAGCCCTTCTTTTTGGCGGCGGCGGGGGGTGGGACACCCTCAGCAGCAGCCTCACCTCTGCCGCCGCCGCCCGCCTCCTCTACGCCGCCCTTGCCCGGCGGCCCCGCGGCGACCCCGATCCTTCCCCCGCCCGCCACCGCCGCCTCCTCCGACGCGCTCGCCGGCCTGGCTGACCTCGTCGCCGCGTGCCCGCCCCCGCCCGGCTGGCCTGCCGACCTCCCCCCGCCCGACCCCCCGAAAGATGAGGCGGCCGCGAAGGAGGCGGCCCCGCTCGCTGCCGCCCACGGCTGGTTCACGGCCGCCGGCCTGAGCTCCCGGGCCTGGGCTGTCCGGGAAGCGGCGTGGGGGGTGGTGGGCACAGCCCTGGGCGCGGGTGGCGGCGGCGGGGCGGCGGTTGTGCCAGAGGGCGACCGGCGTGAGTACGGCCGCGCCCTGGCCCGCGCCGCCGCGGCCGCGGCCGCCCGGGACCGCGTCCCCGCGGTCGTGGCGGCGGCGTTGGAGGCGGCAGTCGCCGCCGTGGCGGCCGCCGCTCCCTCCCACCGGGACGCGGCCGCCCTCACCACCGATATCCTGCCCGCCGCCGTGGACCGGCTGGCCGACACCAACGCCCGGGCAGGCACGGCGGCGGCGGGCGCGCTGCGACGCCTGGCCGAGTGCTCGCCCCGCGGGGTGGGTGGCGTGCTGGCGGCGCTGATGCGGGTGAACGGGCCGGTGCCTGCCACCGCGCCACGTACCCTGGCCGCCCGGCTGGGCGTGCTGACGGATCTGGTGCCCCTGGCCGCGGCGGCGGCGAGCGGGGTTTGGGGCGCGCCGTCAACCTCCTCGCCCGGCGCTCCTCCGCCGCCGCCGCACGCATCGCCCGACCTGGAGGCGGTCGCCCGGTTTGCCATTGCGGCCGCTTCGTCAGCGGCGGCACCCGTCCGGGCGGCCGCCCTGGACCTGGCCCGGGCGTGCGGGCGCGTGCTCGGGCCGGGCGTGGGGGCGGGGCTGGCGCCGGCGGCTGTGGGCGTCAACGCAAAGCTGCGAAAGGCCCTGGTGGCCGCCCTGGCGCCGCCGCCGATGGTGGCTACTGTTGGCGCCAAAGCCGACCAACTTGTGGCAGGCGCTACTGCTGATTTTTCTCTCACCGCCGACGCGGCGGGGGGTGGTGGGGCGGGCGCGCCGCCGCCGGCGATGGCGGCCGACCCGCTCGCCGCCCAGGACCCGGCCTTATTGGAGGCCGAGGTCGCGCGGCGGGAGGCCGCCCACGGCCCGACCCACCCCCGCGTCGCGGACGCCCTGGCCGGGCTGGCCGTTGTCCTGGCCGCCCGGGGCGACCGGTCACCCGCCCTCGCCCTCCTGGAACGCGCGGTCGGCGTGTACGAGCAGGCGTGCGGCCCCGACTCGCCCGACACAGCTGCCGCGTTGACCGACCTGGCGGTCCTGCACCTGGAGGGCGGGGATGAGGGGCGGGGGCGACCCCTGCTAGTGCGCGCGCTGGCAATCCAGAGCGCGGCCCTAGGGGCGGGGCACCCGGACGTGATGGCGATCAGGGATGTGCTGGAGGCGGCCGGGTGACAGGGTGCGTTTTGTTGTTTGTCTTGTCTTTTCGTCGACGTGCTTTTCATTTTTATTTCCAAGAGCGCGCGTGAGTCGCGCATGGGGACGGGCGGGGGCGTGAATTACACACACAAGCAGCACGGGTAGGAAGCCCGGGGCGCGCTTGAGGCACCTGCGGGGCTCTCCCTATTCAATGAAACCGCGCGCACGACCAAAAACCCACCATCCAACCACACGCCTCTCTCTCTCTCTCTTTCTCTCTTAGCACACACTTCTCTCACGATCATAAAAGATAAGGAACAATCAAACTGGGCAGTGCAAACGATGTTGTGGCGGGACTGAAACAAAAAAGGCATTCAAGGGGGGGAGGG
>Ga0315289_10000607_pt1 | contig 55342 bp, 50 predicted proteins | sample YL17G11_40_MG_FD_203452 | JGI IMG/M metagenome (GOLD analysis project Ga0315289, IMG submission 203452) | Sediment microbial communities from Yellowstone Lake, YNP, Wyoming, USA - YL17G11_40 | ecosystem: Environmental > Aquatic > Freshwater > Lake > Sediment | place: USA: Wyoming | collected...
TGTTGCAAGAGCGACACCGCTCGGGTGCGGCGCGCTTCCAGTTGTCGGGCAGTGCCTTCGGGTCTCACAAACCCAACCATGCCATAGCTCAAATAAAATATCCATTATTTATGCGAGACTCAATAATAGGGGTTAGACCACACAATCAATCCAACACCTTTAAAGCTTCAAGGGTTCTGACAATCCCAGCGGTCGTAAGAACCACAGTAAGCCAAGTAGCCAGCAATACCAACGCGACTCGCAGTGCGACAGATGCGCGCCGGCATACCGGCAGGCGGTAAATCGTTACAAAATATCCAATAGGCGGTGCGAGCAGCAGAACTGCGCTACTCGTAAACTTCGGCCACTTCGGCATGCCCCACAGCCAATCTGGCCGGCTCTGGCCAACAAGGCAGAGCAAACACCAAAGTGCACACTGACCGGCGAAGACCAAACCCAGCAACTTGAAATCGCGAGCGTGCATTTGTGGTCTAACAAATATTAGGCCAAACGTGGGTTTGGTTTAGCACGGACCGGTTTGCCCTGGTTCGGATGTGCATGGCCGGATTCAAGCCTGACTTTGAAAATCGGGCAAGCCATTTGTCCCGCCCCGTTCAAGGTCGAATGGTTTTCGCGACGGCCAGAACCGCCTCGACCACGCGCCCGACTGTTATGCCCGTCATGCAGCGCAAATCAATCGGGCAGACGCGCCGGAAACACGGCGCACACGGCGCGTCGGACTTGAGCAGTTGGTGCCGGGAATCGCCCGGCAAACCCGGTCCGGTCAACTCGGGCGAGGTGCTGCCGAAAGGCACGACCACCGGCGTGCCGAGCGCGGCGGCGACGTGCATCGGGCCGCTGTCGTTGGTTAGCAGGACGCGACAAAGCGACAACCCCGCCATGAGTTCGCGCAGCGTCGTCCGTCCGCAGAGATTTGTGGCTGACGGCACGCAAGCCGCGACCCGCTCCGCGAGCGATGCATCGCCCGCTCCGCCAAAAACCAGCCAGTGACAGCCCGTGCGCCGGCTGACTTCGTTGGCCGTGGCAATGAATCGCTCAACCGGCCAGCGTTTGGCCGGGCCGTATTCGGCGCCAGGCCCGAGGCCGCACCACGGTTGCGCGGCATCGCGCGTTGTTCCGGCCCGCGAAAGGAAACATTTGCAGAACGACGCCCGCTCCTGCTCAGTCACGAAAAGTCGCGGTGCAAGCGGTTTAGAATCAGCGCCCAGAGCGGCGGCCAAGTGGAGATATTCGTAGATTTGGTGCGCGCGCGGCGCGAGTCTCGAATTTTGAATTTTGAATTTTAAGTCGCCCGCGATCAGTCTGCGAATTTCATCGGCTGAACGCTTTCGCATTTTGACAGCTTCGGCGTGCGGCGCGACGGCCTGCGTCAGAAAAAAATTCCGCCACGGGCGCGCGTACCCGACACGCTGCGGGATGCGCGCCAGCCAAGCTTCCAAGGCCGAGCGTGGCGAGTTCGGCAGCACGAGCGCGAGGCCGAATCTCCCGGCGTGCAGCCTGCGGCTCACCGAAAACAAACCCTGGCCCGCATCGAACGCGATGACTTCGTTGATCGCCGGATGGTGCAACCACAAGTCCGCCAGTTTTTCCGGCGTGAGCAGTGCGATGTAAGCGTCCGGGAAAGCTTTGCGGAGTCGCTGCAAGGCCGGCGTGGTCATCACGGCGTCGCCGAGCCAGTTCACGCCGCGCACCACAATCCTGCGGGGATGGAGGATGGAAAATGGAGGATGGCACCTCGCTGTGTCGCTATCTTCCATCTGCTATCCTCCATCCTCCAGCGCTGCGGCTTTGGCCGACACGCGCTGCGCCGGCTTTGGCTCGCGTCCTTTGGTTTTCCATCGGTTATGAACCCAAAACCAGTTGGCCGGGTCGCGGCGAACAGCGGCTTCGAAGGCGCGGTTGACATCGCGCATGATGGCTTCGAGAGTGCGGGGCTGACCGTTTTCGCGCGTGGGAATCTCGTCGCCGGCTTCGATGCGCCATTGGGCCAAGCCGACGCGATAACAAAGCGCCGTGAACAAGGGGCAATGGTATCGGAGTGCGAAGAGGGCGGGGGCGGGCGAAGTGGAACAATCATGGCCAAGAAACGGGACGCGGATGCCGTTTTCGCCGGCGTGTTGGTCGGAGAGCAAACCGAGGACAAGGTTGTTCCGCTGCAGAGCGGCTTTCAGTTGCCGGCCTTCAGTGCGGCGCTCGAAGAAAAGGCAGCCGGATTGCTCGCGCATCCGTTGCATGAGGCGCGTGATCGCAGGCTGGCGCAACGCGCGGTATGTCGTGGCGCACTGGTAAACCGGCGCGAACTGTCCGAAGCGCGCGTACAGCTCGAAGTTGCCGAAGTGTCCGATGGCGACGACCAAGCTGCGAGGCGGTCGGCCTGGCGGCGGGAGGAATTTTTCCGGGTGAACGAATTCAACATGCGGACGCAATTCCGCGAAAGACATCGTCGCCGTCTTTGCCGCGCAGGCGAAGCTTTCGCCGATGCGCCGGAAGTTTTCTTTGGCCAGTGCACGAATCTCGGCTGGCGACTTTTCTTGGTCGAGGCACATCGTCAGGTTGCGCAGCGCCACGCGGCGGTGCCGCGCGTCCAGCCAATAAGCCAGCCCGCCGCCTGCCCGACCCAGACGTGCCACGCAACGCAATGGCAGAGCTTGCAGCAACTGCACCAGCGCCGCCGCCAGCCAGTAGAGTGGCCTGTCCATGGTCAGCGAAAGCAGATTTTGCGGACGCAGTCCTGGAAGTCGCTGGCGCCGGCAATGATGCGAATTTCGACCCGCATGAAATAGATGGGCAGGTCGCGCCGGTCAATTTTGGGGAAGCGGACGGCGTCCTTCTGCGTCGTGATGATGGTCTCCGCCTGGCGCTTTTTGCTGCGGTTGATGACGTTGAGCACTTCCTGCTGTGAAAAACGGTGGTGATCGGCAAAACGCTTCGAGTAAACCAATTCCACCCCGAGATTCACGAGGCTCTGCTCAAAACTTTCCGGTTGCGCGATGCCGCTGAGCGACGCGACTTTGTGGCCTTTGAGGGAGTCCAGTCCCGAGCGCTGTCCGGTGAAAACGTCCTCCAAGTAAAGCGGGTGATGGACGCACTCGATGACGCCGGCCTTGGGGTTGAATTGCGCGATGCGCCGACGCAACTCGGCCGTGTCGCCATTGCTCTTGGTGATGAAGATGGTGTTGGCGCGGCCCAAACGGGAGGGCGGCTCACGCAACGTGCCGCGCGGCAGCAAACGCTCGTTGCCGAAGGGCTGCTGGCAGTCCACCAACACAATGTCCTGCCGGCGGCCGCGCAGTTTCCAGTATTGAAACCCGTCATCCAGCAGCAGCGTGTCACAGCCGAATTTCTCGATGGCGTAGCGGCCGCTCTTGACGCGGTCTTTGTCCACCAGCACGACCACGTCCCGGAGATTGGAGGCGAGCATGTAAGGTTCGTCACCGGCCATTTCAGAATCCAGCAGCAGCGATTTGCCGTCCGAGACGACGCGCGGCGGCGTGGTGTCATCCCGAAGCAGGATTTTGTTCAGTAACCGTTCGTGGATGGGCGCCGGTTTGGACCGGTAACCGCGCGAGAGGATGGCGACCTTGCGGCCTTGGTCGCGCAAGGCGCGCGCGAACTTTTCGACCACGGGGGTCTTGCCCGTGCCGCCGACGGTGAGGTTGCCGATGGCGATGACCTGCACGCCCAGCGTGGAATCCCGCAGGAGGCGGGCGTCGTAGAGAAACCGGCGCGCGGCGATGCCGAGTTGAAACAGTTTGGAGCCGGCGTGAAGACAGCCGCGCGCGAGCGCCGCCCGTTTGTCGCGGCGCTGCCCGGCAATGACTTCCAGAACGAAAGTCTCGACCGCTTCCGTCCAAGCACGCAATCGCTCCCGCATCGCGGCTTAATCTGCCAAGCGGCTGCGGGCGGGGCAAGCGCCGGGCGGGGCTACCCCGGCGGGGAGTTGCCATGAACTTCCGCTCTCCCGGCAGCATTTATCACGTTCTACGTGATGAAATCCCGCCAGGCTGTTTGGTGTCCACGCTTCAGCGTGTCTGCCCCCCCGCACCCTAACCCGGAAATTTCACACGCCGATTGGATCGCTGACAGATTGTAGGCGCCGACGTAAGGAGGCGTACCGTTGCGGGTCAATTGCGCCTCCGCCTCCTTACGTCGGCGGCTACGAAGTTTGTGATATTTGCAGGCTAAAGGGTGGACACCAAACGCATTTCCAGAGTAGCGAGGTTGCAGGAAAGGAATTCGTGCGGCTGGTCACCCGCCACTCGGTTCGTCCAAACTGACCAAGCCGTGGGCAATGGCGAACTTCGTCAAACCGGCGGCATTGCGGATTTCGAGTTTGCGCATGACGCGCTCGCGGTGCGTTTCGACGGTGCGGACACTCAAACTCAGTTTGCAGGCCACCTCCTTGTTGGAATGACCTTCGGCAATCAAAGCCAGCACTTCCCGTTCGCGACCCGTCAATTTGGACACCGGCGATGTCGCTGTTCCCCCAGCACTGGCGACGTATTGGTCCAGCGCCATGCGGGCCACATCCGGACTGAAGTAAATCTCCCCGGCGTAAACGGCGTCAATGGCACGGACGATTTCCTCCGGCGCGGCGTCCTTCAACAGGTACCCGCGGATGCCGGCCTGAATCAGGCGCAGGAGCGTGTCCTTGTGCTGGTGCATGGACAGGACCAACACTTTGGTGTGGGGCGACTCTTTCTTAAGCCGTTCGGTCACGGCCACGCCGTCCATATCGGGCAAGCCGATGTCGAGCAGAAGGATGTCGGGTGCCAACTCATTTGCCTTGCTCAGGGCCTGCTTGCCGTCGGCGGCCTCGCCCACTACTTCGAGGTGCCGATACCTGGCCAGGCACGACTCGATGCCCTTGCGGACAACGGGGTGATCGTCCGCCAGCAACAGCCTGATTTTTTTCACCTGTCGTTCCATGAACCTGCTTTACGAGCTGCAAGCTTCGCTACACTTACACGATTTGCCCGCCTATGGCAATGATTTAGCCCGGAAATTTCACACGCGCCTCGAATGGCCCACGGCGCGTAGCCGCAACCTTCAGGTTGCGATTGCCCGCCGACCGTGGGCCGCCAGGCGCAAACTTCACCACGTAAAACGTGGTAAAGTTTGCGGCTACAGCGTGTGAAATTTCCGAGTTAGGCGGCCGGCACTCGGAGTAAAGCCCGGGAAGCCCGTAACCGCAACCAAAAGTTAGCTGTGATGTTTGCCGCAGGGAGAAACTATATTCGTGACCCGAGGCGCGGCGGACTCTCAGCCGTGTGCCTGCTTGGCAGCGCGGCCTCCGCGATGGACGCAAGGGGCGTCCAGGAACGCCAGGGGCGGGCGTGCTCCCCAATATCGGAATTCGGGATAAGTGCAAGCGGCGCCCGGCCGCCCGCGTTCCAGATCGCACCTCAGCAAGGCACGGCAGCTCAGAAAACGGCAGCATTTCGGAAATTACTTTAGGCAATCGTTCCAGCTCTTTGGGCTTGAAAGGCACGCAACAATCGTCTGTTTTAACTCGCTGCGGAGTGGATGATGCAGTCGGCTCAATCCAGAGAATGTGTTTGGGGGAGTCGGGTTTGGTGTCCCGGCTTTAGCCGGTTTAAGACGAACACGCTGAAGCGTGGACACCAAACAGCGCGGCCTTGGCTGTGACCCTGCAAAACAATTTGCCAAACACTCTCCGAGCGTCGGCGAACGCCCCGTAGAACGTCACGGCTTCGGCTCAACGTCCTGAAGGACGTGGCCTTTATCAAGTCGGCGCAGCCGCGCAGCGCCCGCTTTCTCCTCAGCCTTCTCGGCTTACATCACAAGCGGCAGGTTCGCTTTTTCCCCTGCGTGTTTGTGGCCACGACCTTCGAGTACAGCGGTAGCGGTGCAAGTTGCATCCGATGTCGAATCCGGCCGCGCCACACTGCTAATTCACGCGGATGCGATAAAATCGAGTCGCATCGCTGGCAGCGAAATCAATCATTTGAACCAAGTTCCCATTTCCGTCGGTCACAACGAGCGGTGTCCACTCGGCGTCTCCCAAGTCGCGCTTGTATTCCAAGGTGTAAATCGCTCCGACTTGGCTGAGAAACGAAACAGTGAAAGCACCGTTGCTCAAAACAGGTTCGGCCATCGAAGGGCTTACCAAGACTTTGAGAAGCGTGTTGCTGCTTGTGATGGAGCCAACCACGTTTGAAACCGTCACCGAATAGTTCCCGGCGTTTGTGAATTGAACGCTGGCAATCGAGTAATTGGTGCTGGTCGCACCCGGAATGGCTGATCCATTGAGGCACCATTGGTAGAACAGAGGTGTTAACCCTGATGCTGTAATTGCAAATCCTGCCGGGGTTCCCGGCACCACAGTCATGTTCGTTGGCTGCGATGAAATTACCGGAGCCCCTTCTAATTCGTAAGCGCCAACGTCACCCCTTGCACCTTGCGGGCGGGTCACGCCGCGTTGGTCCGTGGCAGGGAAATTGGATGGATTGGCGCTGTTGATGGCGGGGCTGCTGGCCAGCAAAGCGAAGGTCGGCGTCGGCCCGCCGTTGTCATTCAGAACACCAAGCTGCGGATCGGTGTTGGTCCGGCTGCCGGCGGCCCGCAAACTCAAGCTGTTGTCTGAGCTGATGTTGTAGCCACTGTCTGAGACCGAGCCGTAGCCGTTTCCGCCATTCCGGCCGTAAGCGATGATTGAATTCGCAAGGTAAAAGGAACCGGCATCAGTCGCAATATTCCCTCCATGACTGGGGCCCGGGGCGCCGTCCGATCCAGGACCAAACAGTCCGCCGGGGCCTGCAAGTCCGTTCGTACCACCGGTTGCACTGCCGCCCGCAAACGTGCAATTTGTCACCGCCGCACTGCCCTTGTTGTACAAACCGCCGCCGCTGCCGCTCCCGCCGTTGCCGCCGTTGCCGCCCTGCCAATCGCCGGGGCCGCCGTTCCCGCCATTTCCCGCCGTGACCGTATTGGTGGAGAAAGTGCAGTTGATGAGCACCAACGCGCCGAGGTTGCAGACGCCGGCGCCCAAGCTGTCGCCGCCGTTGGGCCCGGTGCCGCCAAGGCCGCCGTTTGAAGAATGACCCGCTGCGCGACTGTTCCCACCACATGCTGTGCTGCTGGAAAACGTGCATCCGACGATCGTTGCGCTGCCGAGGCTGTAAACTCCGGCCCCCGAGCCTTGACCGCCTGCGCCGCCGCTGCCGATATGACCGGGAAACAAGCCAGTTCCGTTCGTGCCTCCGGCTCCGCCGTTGCCTGCGCTTGCACTGCAACCCGAAACGGTTGAATTCGACAGGGAAAGCTGTCCCAGATTGTATATTGCACCGCCCAAGGCATTCCCGCCAAGCCCGCCGTTGCCGCCGTTGCCGCCTTGGTAATCGCCATTACCGCCGTTGCCGCCATTTCCACCAACGCCACCGGCAACACTGCATGACTGCAAGGTGCAGTTTGCCAACGTAAGCCGGCCAGCATTGTAAATCGTCCCACCCACGGCATTGGCACCGTTGCTGCCGTTGCTTCCGTCGCCACCGACCCCGCTGCTGTCCGCTCCATTCAGCCCGTTTGAACCGGCGTTGCCGACGACGCTGCCGTTTGCCAGCGTCAGATTCAAAATTGTAAAATCAACGTTGGAGGCAATGTTGAAAATGCGCACGGTGTTGTTCCCACTCAGGATTGCGTTGGTCCGGGTGCCATCCAGAACGGTGTTGTTCGTGATCGTGATCGTGTTCGTCAGGGTGATCGTTCCGCCGCAACTCAGGGTAACCAAGCCGCCTCCCTGCAGGGCAGACAACAAGTCACCGAGCGAGCAGTTTGTCACCACCCCGCTTCCCTCGGCCGCGCACAGAGAACAAATAAACCAGCCGAAAAAGCAGACCCGCGCGAGGAAAGCGCGCGCGCGGAAACGGCGGACTTCTCGTTGTCTTAACCCAAGTTGCATCGTGCTCCTCTCGTTACAGAAGATTGCTAACGAGAGCTGCCAAGTCGGCTTACTGTGCGACCAAAAGCGTCACGGGCAGAAGCTCGAGCCAAGCAGCTTCTTGAATCGGATGCGTCAAAGTGGTTGCGCAATATCACCGTGACTCCTTTGGCTCAACGTCCATGAACACCGGTTCGACCTTGGTGGAATGAGCGGTGCGCGCCTTCGATTCGCGCAAGAGCTGGGCTTCGCGTCGTGCGCTGTCCTGCTCGGCTTCGCGAGTCAACGGCATGGAATCCGTCCGCTTCGTCGTCTCGGCGGCGGCGGCTTCGGGCGTCGGCAGAACCGTGGGCCTGATGAGGACGATCAACTCGCGCCGGTCCTCGCTGCGGCTGCCGCTCCGGAACAGGTAGCCCAGCAACGGGATGTCCTTGAGGAAGGGCACGCCTTGATTGGACTTTTTGCGGTCTTCGCTGATGAACCCGCCGAGCATGACGGTTTCGCGGTCGCGCACCGCGATCTTGGCGTTGCAAGCGCGACTGATGGTCGAGGGCACGTCGCCCACGTTGGCGATGGAGACCATTTCGCCGACGCTGTCAATGCTTTGCTGGATGTCCATGACGACTAGGCCCTCGGCGTTGATGAGCGGCATCACGTCCAGCGAAATGCCGATGAATAATTGCTGGATCTGGTTGTAGGAGCCGCCCATGTAGCCGCCGTAACTGGACCCAGTCGGGTATGGCCGCGTTCCGCCGATCTGGATGCTGGCTCGATTGGCGTGCGTGGTGACGACGTGCGGCCGCGAGAGGATGTGGGCGCGGCTGTCGTTGGCGGCTGCGACCACGGCCACATCGAAATCGCCGTTGTATTTGCCCCACCAATTCAAGCCGGACGTGAAGAGGTTGGTGGCGGCGGCGGTCAGGGGCGCGCTGTTCTGAATGGCGCCAAACTGCGAAAAGTTGCCGGTGGCGACGGGCCGCTTGAGCCAACTGACGCCAGAGGAACTGCTGTCAACGAGGTCCACCTCCACAATCAACGCCTCGATCAACACTTGAGGCGGGATTGTGTCCAGCTTGGCAATTATCTCCTTGATTGTCTTCATGTCGTCACGCGAGGCGAAAACGAGCAAGGAATTGCTCCGCTCGTCGGCGATGATCTTCATCGTGCCGAAAATCTGAATTTCACCAGGGCCGCTGGCTTTCTGGATGATGGAACGCAGGCGGTCGCTGAAGCTGGGCGCAGTGCCCGGCGTCGTCCCGGGCGTGGTCGTCCCGAACGGAGTCGTCCCGGATGCCCCTAGCATGCCCGGAGTGGTCGTGCCGTAACCTCCGCCCAGGCGCGAGCCAAAGCCGGTGCGGCCGGTCGTGCGCGCCCCCGTCCCGGCCCCGGCGGCGCCGGCTCCGAGGCTGGTGGTCGCGCCGCCGGAACTCAGGCTGCTCAACACGCTGGACATCTCAGAAGCCAGCGCGTATTTGATCGGGATGACTTCGGAAATGAAGTCCGAAGGCACAGCAATGTCAATCTGTTCAATCAACTCCAACATGCGTTTCACGTTCTCTGCATAGTCCCGGATCACCAGCATCTGGGCGCCCTCGATGGACAGGATGCCGCCCGGAATCCTGCCAAAGGATTGTATCACCGGGACGATCTCCGACGGCTTGACATACTTCAGTTGCACCAGGTGGGTGAGGTATTGGGCCGCCTCCGGCAGTTGGCTGGCGCTGAGTTTGCTGAATTTGGCCGCCTCTTGGGGCGTTTGGCCAACCGGCACCACCTTCACAAATTTTTCGCCCACGTTGATCGTGGTGATGCCGTTCATCGCCAGCACGGTGTCAAAGGCCTGGAGGGACTCCGTGCGCGTGAGCGGCGTTTGGGTCTTGAACGTGATGAGCGGCGCGGGCAGACCCGCCGGCCGCAGAATCGTGCGGTTAACCAGCTCGGCATAGAAGCCGAGGAACGTGTTCAAATCAATCGCAGGGAAATTAAACGTGTTCGTGGCCACCTCCTCGACCGGTTTCATCGCCAGGCTGGGCACATTCCTGGGCGGAGTCACTCCCGCTGTAGCGTCGGGGGATGGCGTCAACACCGGCGTCGCAGCCGGCGGTACTCCTGCCGGCTGAGCGGCGGCTGATCCCGGCGCGGAAGGCGCCGTCGTTGGCGCTGAAAGAAAAGACGATGGGGCGGCTGTCGTCTTCGGCACAGGCGACGCCAACATTGCCGGCGGAACGCCCGGGGAAACCGCAGCAGCGGGCGCCGGCACGGCAGGTTTGCTTTCGGTCGTTGCTTGGCGGTCAGGAGGACTTGCAGCCGGCGGCACTGCGACTGCGGGCGCAGGCGTTTCCGGTGCGGCCGGTTCCACCGTCGCTTGGGCGGCGGGCGTAATGTTCGTCGCGCCTTTGTCCGTCGCGGCGTCGGTGGTGGCCGCGGGCGTGGGCGGGTAGGGAAGGAACGTGGGTTTCGGTCCTGCCTGTAAACCGAGGCAGGTGGCGAGTAAAAAAGCTAGAGTCGTTTTCACGGTTTCTTTGCGATGGGTACTGCGGGTTTTGTGGGAGAAGCGGGCGCGGCGGCGGCAGACTTTGCTGAACCAGGAGGCTTGGTCGGCGCGACAGGCGCCGGCTTGGCCGCCGGCGAGGTCGGCTTGGCCGGGGCGGGCGTGGCGGCGGGCGGCTTTGCTGAATTGGCAGTCCCGCTGGCGCGGGCCGGGGCGACGGGCACTGCGGGCACCGGCTTGGCCGCCGGGGCGGTTGGTTTGGCGGGCGGGGGCGTGGCCGACGGGGTCATCGGTTTCCTTTGGTAACTGGCCACCAGCGTGATGTTGCCGCCCAATTGCAGGCGGGGGGCGTCCGGACGCAGCGAAAGTGCGCGCACGCGGATCATGGATTCGCCCAGGCCGAGGTCGTGTAAGAAGTTCACTAACGGTTCTTCCCGGGCCTGCACGGTGATGGTCTGCCTCTGTTCGACGAAGAACTCCTTTGTTTCCGTTGTCGCGGGCGGCATGCTCATGATGTTGACGCGGCTTTCGCCCGCCTTGGTTTGAATGATTCGGAGCAGCTCGATTGACTGGTCGTCCCGCGTCGCCGCCGGGTTCTCTTTTTCAAAGCTCTGGATGCGGCTTTTATACTCGGGCTGCTGCTTCACCGCGGTGTTGAAGATTTCCAGCGTGCTTTGCGCTTTCTTCAGGCGAACCTGGGTCCGGCGCCAATCACCGAAGTGCGGCCACACCAGCCAGACGTTAAGAACCATGAACACGATGACGGCGACGAACACGACCAGCCGCCGCTCGTTCGGCCTCAAATTCAGGCGGTCGAGATAGTGGGTCATGGTGCCTCCGACCGGTTAAGCTCGCAGGAAAAATTCCAGCTCAGCGTCGCGTTGTTGGGGTCCTTGCGCGGGTTCGGTGGCTCGACCTTGCTGAACAAAGGCTGGTCGTTAACCTTGGCTTTGCGCATCGCATCGTTGAAATCAAAGACCTGGGTGACTTGGTCGGCAGGCGCGGTGCCGTTCAGCGTAAGCTTTTTGCCATCCTTGAAGTCCAGGCCCTGCAATGTCATGTCTTGGGGCAGCAACTCGGCAGTGATTTTCCAGCAGTCCAGCGCGGCGAATTTAAGCTCCTGCCGGTCGCGCAGCACTTCATAGCGCGCCTTGAGCTGCATGGTGTTGGTGTAGTCCGGGCCTAGAGATGCAACGTCTTTTTCCACCGAACGGGTGCGAAATTCGAGAACCTTCACCGCAGCCAGGTAAATCAGCACGCCGACGACATAGAGGCCAAGCACAGTCCCCAACCCGCGCATCCAAAGCCGGTCCACAAATTGCTGCTGGTATCGGGCGGCGAATTCCGCCGGCAGCAGGTTCGGCTTCACCGGGGCCTGAGCGGCGCGTTTCGCGGTGGCGGCGGCCAACTCGGGCGGCGGTAACGGCGCGACGACTTCGAGCGGTTCGCCCAGCCCGTCGCGCAGGGCCGACTGCCACTCGGCAGCGATTGCAGTGGAGGCGACCAGGTGCAACCGCGGACTGCCCGTGAGCCAGCCTTCCAGTTCGCCCGCCCAAGCCATTTGCGTGAGCTGCTCCCTGACAGCGGCGGCCCGATTCTGGCCCAGAGGCAGACTGATCAAGCCGAGGTGTTGCAGCGTGCCGCCATACCACCAAGCCACCAGCGCCGTGTTGAGGCCGCCCGCAGCCTCGGGATAAATCCACGCGCCGTCGCCAGTGATCGTGGTGTTTTGCAGTTGGTCCAGCGCCGCCAGTTCGAGCCGGTCCGCCAGATAACCCCGGCCCTCCAGCTTGCCGAGGAATTCCTCGACCAACTCACGCGCCACAATCATCACAATCACCGTTTGCAGCCCCTCCGCCGTTTGCGGCAACGTGTGGATGCTCCAGACAATGTGAGTCACCGGCAGGGGCGAGAGCTTCTCCAACTGCAACTCCACCATGGCCAGCGTTTCCTCGAACGTGCTCTGGGGGAAATGCGCGACCCGCAGGAACACCTGCTCCGGCGGCAGCCAAGCCACGTTGAGTTTCGGCTGCCAGAGCGACCGCCAGTTTTTGCGGATCAGGTTCGCGGGCAACAACTGGTCGCCCTGCGCCGACTGCTCCTCTTTGAGAACAAAACCATCCCGCCGCGCGTCAAATTGCCAGACCCGCCGACCCTCTGCGCCAACTTGCAGGACGTTGCAGAAATGCCAGCGGGCCATAAGTCAATTGCCGATTTCCGCTAGCCCCGGGCAAGCATGACGAGCTTCACAAATTGGAAATTGGAAATTGGAAATTGGAAACTTCATCAACTCTTCGCTAGGATTTCGGTCTTGTCCTCGATCAGCGCATCGAGGTGTTCCTCGATCTGGGTCACGCGCAGGACTTCCTCGATGGTGGTGACGCCGGCCCTGACCTTGTTCCAACCGTCAATGCGCAACGTGCGCATGCCTTGTTCGATAGCCCGCGCGGCGATGGTTGAGGAGGCCGCGTGGCTCAGGATCAGCGGGCGCAGCGCCTCGTTGAGCAAGAGCAGTTCGTAGATGGCAATGCGGCCTTGGTATCCCAACTGGCGGCAGTCCTCACAACCCGTGCCGTGCCAGAACTTCGCTGTGTCAATTTCCTCTTCGGGAAAACCGATCCGTTTCAGATAGTTGTGCTCGACCTTCTGTTCGGCTTTGCAAACGGGACAAATCGTTCGCACGAGGCGCTGCGCCATCACTGCCTCGATGGACGACGCGATCAGGAACGGTTCGATGCCCATGTCAATCAAACGCGTGAAGGCGCTGGGCGCGTCGTTCGTGTGTAAAGTCGAAAAAACCAAGTGGCCGGTGAGCGCGGCGCGAATGGCGATCTCCGCCGTCTCCAAGTCGCGGATTTCGCCCACCATGATCACGTTCGGGTCCTGGCGCAGGATGTGGCGCAGGCCCATCGCGAACGTCAGCCCGATCTCCGGCCGGACGGCGATTTGATTGATCCCCTTCAACTCGTATTCGACCGGTTCTTCGACGGTGATGATGCGCTTGTGCACCGAGTTGATGGTGCTGAGCATCGCGTAAAGCGAAGTGGACTTGCCGGAGCCGGTCGGACCGGTGATGAGCAGGATGCCGTGCGGCTTGACGATCAACTCGCGGATCGCCGCCTCGTCCTTCGGCGCGAAACCGAGCTTGTCGAGGCTGAGAAAAATCTTTCCGCGGGAAAGCAGGCGCAACGACACGCTCTCGCCATAGACCGTCGGCACGGTCGAGACGCGGATGTCAATTTCCTCGCCCTTGATGCGCACGTTGATGCGACCGTCCTGTGGCAGGCGCTTCTCGGAGATGTTCATGCCGCTCATGACCTTGATGCGCGAAATCAGCGCCGCTTGGTAACGCTTCAACTGCGGCGGCATGGGCGTCTGGTGCAGGATGCCGTCAATGCGGTAGCGAATGCGCAGCTCGTCCTCCGCCGGCTCGAAATGGATGTCCGTCGAGCGGTCCTTGTGCGCTTCCCAGATGACCTGGTTGACGAACTTGATGACGCTGGCCTCCTGGTCGCCCTCGGTGATTTCCTTGTCCTCGCCGACGAGCAACTCGATCGGTTCGTCCTCCTTCCGCATCTCGTCCAGCGTCTCGGCGCCGACGCCGTAGTATCGTTTGAGCGCCTTATCAATTTCGACCTTGGTCGCCAGCGCGAACTGCACCGGCCCGTGCGCGTCGAACCGCACCGCGTTCAGCATCGCCGCGTCGAAGGGATTGCTCACCGCCACTTGCAGCGTGCCGTTGTCGAACTGGGTGGGCATGACCGAGTACTGGAAGGCGACCTTGGTGGAAATCTTGTTCCGCACCTCCGGCGGGATGTCGAGCTTGGGCAACTCAAGATACGGCCAGTTGAGCGTCCGCCCGAGTTGCTGAAGAAAAAGCTCCTCCGAAAAGCCGCGCTCGCGGCAGATGAACGCCAGCAGGGTCTCCTGCGACCCGCTCTCCACCGCCACTTTCCAGGCTTTCGCCCATTCGTCGAATTGGCCAGGGGCCACCTGCGCCACTTCGGCGAAGAGGTTCTTGATCGAAGTAAAACCCATCAAACGTGCTGCAAATTCTCAGTCTTAATACAGCGCAGACTAGGAAAAGTTGCGGGCGGGGTCAAAGAATTTGCAGCCGCGCGGACGAAGATTCTCTCCAGGCTCCGCCGCGTATCCGGGCGCTTCATTCACGCCACAAACCTCGGCTCATACACCGGCCCGCAGCCGTGTTTGCGCAGCAGTTCGATGAATTTCGCAATGCCGCGCTTTTCATCCGAGCCAAGGTGATAGTGGACGTGCCAGCCAAGATAGTCCTTCCGAAATTCGTAGTCGTACTCCGGCCGCTCACGAATGATGGTTTCCAAGGTCTCTAGGCCGAAGGCCTGCGCGGAGCGGAGGCGGCGGCGCAAGGCGGTGTTCTCGATGCCCCGGCGCAACACCCACACCGCATAGACAAACGGCAGCCCGGTCAACTCATACCACGCCGCGCCCAAGTCCCAAAGCTCCTGCTCGTGCGGCCCGCGCAGCAGATCGAGCGCTTGGTTGCCGATCAGCAGCGCGAAGTCCGGCAGTTTGCCGGGATCGTAGGTTTCGAGCGGCTTGAATTCCGGCTTCAAGCCGCGCTCGGCCAGCAGCACGCGCAGCAGTTGGACGCTCGCCAGCGAAGCCGGGTCGCAACGCACTTCGCGCGCCTCGGCCAGCGGTTTCCGGTGCGCCAGCAAAATGCTCTGCACCTCGCCCAGCGACGCGATGGCAACGCCGTCCAGCACGTCATAGCGGTCCTTCAGCAACGCCTCCGTGACGCTGAGCATCGCCGCGTCGAGTTCGCCCCGCCCCAGCATTTGCGCCAGCCGGGCGGGCGTGTCGAAAATCACCTCGTCCTCGATTCCACGCGTGAGCGGGACGGCATTGAGGTAACACACCGAGCCGACGCGGAACGGCGCGAGTGATTTCTCCAAACCAAATTCGCGCTGACGATCCGCCGCGCGCTGCTCGTGCTCAAAGCGGCGGGCCAGTTCCTCCGCCGATTCCGGCGCGGCCAGGCGGAGTTTGGGTGTGTCGTCGGGCGCGTTCATGTGGGATGGATGGAGCGGCGGTGCAACGCGCTGTCCACTTCGTCCACAACCGATTTCACCATGGCCAGCATGACGCCGAGGGAATACGGGCTGGGCCGGATTTTCTTTGGGGCTTTCCTTCCCTGGTGGAGGATTTCGTTTGTCAGCAGCGACACGAGTTCGGGCTGGGAGCAGTTTTTCGCGAAGTTGACCACCCCGCGGGCCGAACCCGAGTTCACACACTGCTCAAGCTCACGGTGATGGCGGTCAAACGCGCCTGCCAGAGCGGGGAAGTCCACCTTCGGGGCGCGATGTCCGGGCGGTACGAGGGCAAACCACGCCTGAATCAGGAAAGGCACGGCAAACGAAAACTCGTCGTCCGTAAGCAAATCCACAGTGAGTTCGCCGGCGTCGTCAATCAAAGTCGAGCCGCTGTCGTATAGCGCCTCCTCCGCCTCCGCCGCCGTCTCGAAGGCGTCCATGACCGCCTCCAGCCGCCTTGACGCTTCTTCAAGGGCGAGAGGAGTGGCGGGCAACGGCGGGGCGGGTGGGAGATTCGGATTGGGTTCGACATCGTCGGCGAAGTCCTCGTCACCCGCCAAATCCTCCTCCGCCACCTGGTCCGGCGGCGGGGGGCGCAACGGCGGCGGGTCGAAGAGGATTTCGTCCGCGCCCAACTCGCGCAGCAGCCAGTTGATGTCGTCGGCGCGCCCGGTTTGCAGGTTGCGCTCGTCATGCTGGCGCACGCGCTGTTTGAGCAGGCGGATCAGGCGCGGGCGCAATGCGGGATCACGCGCGGCCTCGCGTGGCGTGCAGTTGTCCAACGCGGGAATCCGGTCGTCGAGAAACGCGCGGTCGGCGGCGCGCATGAGTTCAAATTCGGCCTCGGCGCGGGACAAGCCGGGTGGCGGCGCAGGGATGCGGGAGGAGGCAAATAGGATTTTTTGCGGCTCGTCCACCAGGCGCGGCGGCGCGAGGGATTCGTTGACTTTCGGTTCTTTGGCGGCCATGCCCGCGCCCAGATCGTCGAGACGCTCGCCTGTGAACCGGACGCGCCCGCCAAGCTCCTTTTCAAACTGCCGCCGCAACTGCGCGAAGTGTTCGCCGCCGAACGTTTCCAGCCGCCAATGGGCCTGACCGAGCAACACGCGCCCCAGCACCGCGCGTCCGCCGGGCGGCACGGCTTGTTTCATGGGTGGCTGTTCGCTGAACCAGACGCGCCCCTCGGCAAAACCTTCCCGGCGTTCCGTGCCGGAAAGCTGATCCGGTTCGACATCGCTCAATTCGTCCAAACGCGCGCGACATTCGGCGAACGGCGCTCGCAGTTCATACACGGCCTTGCCGTAGCGGGCGTCCAGGCTGGCGAACAGCCGCATGCGCCGCAGCCGCGAGGTGGCTTGCAGCGCGTCGTCGAACCGCACGAGGTTTTCCGCCAGCCAGCGGCGCCTCGCTTCGGCCTCTGGCGGCCCGCCCAGGTGGCGAACAATTTCCGTCACGATTTCTTCCGCCGCGAACTGCCCCATTTCGGGAACCACCACCGCCGTGCCGCTCAAACGCCAGTAATGCGGCAGCGGATAAATCCACGTCAGCGCGGCGGCAAACCGCACGGCCACGGCAGCCAGGCTGCGATCCTGAAACACCATGGGCGGCGCGCCGGGCGCGAGCAAATCCACCGCCTCCACGCGCTCGCCGTCCGGCACGCGGTGAATTTCCGGCAGGGCCGTGCGCATTTGCATCTTCGCGCGCAGCAGGACGCGCTCGTCGTTCTTGAGGCCGGCGAAACCGGTCTTCTCCCAACGTTGCGCGCATGTCATGTTGTCCGGGCCGGGAGCGAAGAACAGTTGCCAGGCATAGAAGGCGTGCAAGGCGTGTGGATTGGGATCATGCTGCGCCCCTTGCAGCGCCTTTTCCATCGCCGCCCGGTCCGGGGCGTCCTCAATCAGCCGCCCCATGCATCTGCAATCCACCTCGCCTTCGAGTTCGAGGAGCTGGGAATAATTCGCCGGCGCGAACGGATTATGGGCGCAGTCGGCCGGGCAGGCGTAACGGCTCTGGCGGTTCTCGCCGCATTCGGCGGTGGAAATCGCGCGGCCCACCGCCGGGCACGCGCGTCTCTTGGAGGCCTTGCTCATCGTTGAAAAGAGGATGCCACCGCGGGAGACGCAAAGCAGCTTTTTTCGCGTTTCCCGCCAGCGGATGAACAGTGCCGGCGAATCGGGAAAAGAACAAACGCTTGGGGGAAACCATTCATCCGTTGGCGAAACTGGCACATCCCGCACTTCACCAGAGCTTCACGCCGTCGCCAGATCATTTTCCAACACTTTGGATTTGCCCGGCGGTGGTTCAGCTTCCGCCGCCGGTGGCGCGCCGTCCCAAACTTTGATCGGTTCGTAAAACGTGTTTCGTTGCACCGGCGTGCGGCCGTCCCGCCCTGCGGGAGGATGGCTTTGACCATTTCGGCTTCGGTCTGCAGTTGCGGCGAGGTCGCGCCGGCCATGTGGAAGATGTGTTCCTCGATGATCGTCCCGTGCAGATCGTCCGCGCCGAGCTTCAACGCCACTTGCGCCAGCTTCAGCCCCAGGCCCACCCAGTAGGCCGTGATGTGATCGAAGTTGTCGAGGTAGATGCGGCTCACGGCGATGGTGCGCAAGGCGTCGAAGCCCGTGGGCGGCGTCTGCACCGGGATGTCGTTGTTCTCCGGCTGATACGGCAGCGGCACGGAGGCGGTGGCGTGCTTTTGGGAAAACAACTTGAGCTTCCGGCAAATCATCTCCATGCGAACCGTCTTGGTGGCTCGATGAAAGAAAACCCGCGTTCCGTCAACCTCACTCACTCTGCTTTCCCTTCAATCCCGGCAACGCCTTCCGCACGCCCGCAGTCAGCACCTGCATCTGACGGATGGCGATTTGATTGAGCCGCTTGAGCCGTTCGCCCTGCGCCAAGCCCATGTGAATGAACTCCGCGTTCATGCCCTCCATGTTGGCAAGGACGAGCAATTGCTCGACGCTGGCGTAATCACGGACGTTGCCATCGAGCTTGGGATTCGCATCGCGTCATTGCCGGGCGATCTGGCCAAAGAGGGCGACGTTGAGCAAATCCGCTTCCGTGGCGTAGGTGATGGCCGCCTGCGCGGACGTGACCTCGGGCGGGATGAGATGCGCCTTCACCGCGTCGGTGTGGATGCGGTAATTGAGCTTCGAAAGCGTGCGGTTGAGATTCCACGCCAGCGAGAGCCGGCGGTTTTCGTCCTCCTTGAGCCGCTGAAATTCCTTGATGAGGTAAAGCCGAAACTCCACGGAAATCCAGGAGGCGAATTCAAACGCAATGTCCTTGTGCGCGAAAGTGCCGCCATAGCGCCCGGCCTTGGAAATCAATCCCACCGCGCGGGTCGCATCAATCCAGCGCTTGGCTGTCAGCACGAAGCTGTTCAAGCCCGCCTGTTTTCTAATCCCATCGAATTCGATGGGATTAAAACCGGGGTTGTTGAGCCGCTCCCAAACGCCGAGAAACTCGATGGTGTTCCGATTCCGCAGCCAGTTCTGAATGATGTAATCCGTCCGCTCGCTGTCCTTGTAGCGGGCGATGTCCGTCAAGCTGATGTAATCCTCCTGCTGCCCGGACAGAATGGTAATGGCCGTGCCTTGAACTTCGATGGTGGCTTGTTTGGGCTTGCTCATGGCTGACGCGGTGAAAACTACCGAAGCAACCGGCGGCTGCAAAGCGGGGAATTGCGAACCGGAGCGCGACCTTCAGGTCGCTTCAACGGGCGAAAGTGTGAGGCGGGAGGAATTTCGGACGGAGGCGGAAGCGGCGTCCACCCTCCGCAGTTGCTACGGAGAACGGGTGAACGCAGCGCGACGAGGAAAATCAATCCGCCAGGCGCGGTTCGCGCGCGAAGTGCCCACGGGCGGCGCAATTGACGGCTGCGTTGTTCCCACATAGCCTTGGACATGGCAGACAAGTTGGAAAAAGGTCGAGCCTTGGAAAGGGCTGTGAGATTTATCCAAGAAACCATTCTCAAATCAGACCCGAAATTGTCGGGCGTGGAATTCAGCATCGAAACCAACAAGATTCTCACGGGTGTCCGTCACGAAATTGATGTTTTGGTGCGAACGCTTCCAGGCTCGCTCTACGAGTCCACATGCGTTTTTGAGTGCAAGAATTGGAAAGATCCCGTCGGCAAAAACGAGGTCATAATCTTGGCAGAGAAAGTTGACGTGCTCAGAGCCAATCGCGGTTTCGTGGTAGCGAAGAACATTACCAGGGATGCGCAGGAGCAACTCAAACGTGATGACAGACTGAGTTTCATCGAATGCACAGACGATTTCTGGAGCCCGTTGAACAATCTTGAGCTCGTCCACGCGGTGCATGAGCCGCAAAATGTCGAAGTGCGCATCAAGCAACGCGGAGTTCCGCCCTCAGAGCATCCTGCCGTTCTGGAATGGAAGGGCAAAACCTGCCGTGAAAACAATATACCGATGGACTTCCAATCATTCCTCAAGCGAGAGATCGACCGAATAATCCTCCAAGATCAAAGGCAGAGTCCCCCCAAATATCATCTTGAGGGAACATATTCAGGCGAACGTGCGGAGATGATTGAGTTCGACGCCGGCGAGTTTGTGCTTGAGGATTTGGAGGTCGAACACATTGTCTTGATTGTCCGATTCACTGTTACAGTCCGCAGGCGAAAGATTCTCTCAAAGTTTGAACTCAAGGGGCAGGGACGCGCTTTTTCATTCGAGCCAATTGAAGATTTCATCCCAGGAAAGCACCTGCAAGTTGACATCGTGCAACGGATTTGATTCTCACGCCGTCGCCAGATTGTCTTCCAGCACTTTGGATTTGCCCGACGGTGGTTCAGTTTCATTGGCCGAGGGCTGATGGCCGTCCGCAAGGACTTTGATCAGTTCGTAAAAAGTATTTCGTTGCACTGGCGTGCGGCCGGCTTCGCGGATGGCCTTCACGAGTTCGCCCCCACCGCCACGCGCGGCTTGAAGGAGAGGCTTTCGCAGATCGCTTTCGTCACGGCGAAGAGATTGCGGGTGGTGGGATTGCCCCGGCGGCTCAACATCCGGTGGAGCGCCTTTTCGCCCAGGCCGGTTTGTTGCGCCAGTTCTTTGAATGAAATTCCCGCGTGAACGAGATCGCGGAGCATGGAAAGTCCTTCCTCCGTCTCGCCTTCGAGCAGGGCGTTCAATGCCTCGACATAAAGCGCCCGCGCAAACTTCTTGTCCCGCTGGATGCGGGCGACGACGGTCTTTTTGTATTCGCGTGTCAGAGCCATATCATTTTTCTTTCTTCGCCTGTTGGTATCGCTGCCAGCGCGCAATCGCAGCAGCGATGTCCGCGTCCTGCCGCCGCTTGCTCCCGCCACCCAGCAGGATGACGAGCGTTTTTCCATCGCGCCCAAAATACACGCGATAGCCCGGCCCAAAATCCAGCCGTAATTCGGACACGCCCTCGCGCAGCACTTTGACCGCGCCGAAATTCCCCGATTCCAGCCGGCGGATGTAACGGTCAACCCGCGCCGCCGTCACCGGATCAAGATCATTAAACCATTCAGCGAACGGCGAGCGCCCGGCTTCCGTGTATTCGCGGATTTCAAGCGGCGCACTCATATAGTGCTTTATATGTTACCATTGTCAAGCGGGCATTTGAGGGTTAGGCCGTCGCGAGATTATCCTCCAACACTTTGGATTTACCCGCCGGAGGTTCGGCTTCCGTCGTCGGTGGCGCGGCGTCCCAAACCTTGATCGGTTCGTAGAAAGTATTTCGTTGCACCGGCGTGCGGCCGGCTTCGCGGATGGCTTTGACCATTTCGGCTTCGGTCGCAACACCGACTTCGTCGCGTGCGGGCACCGACGGAGTCGCGTGCTCGCGCTGGCGGAGTTGCGGCGGATTCGCCCCTGCCATCCGGAAGATGTGTTCCTCGAGGATCGTCCCGTGCAGATCGTCCGCGCCGTAACTCAACGCCACTTGCGCCAGCTTCAACCCCATGCCCACCCAGTAGGCCGTGATGTGATCGAAGTTGTCCAGGAAGAGTCGGCTCACGGCGATGGTGCGCAACGCGTCGAAGCCCGTGGGCGGCGTCTGCACCGGGATGTCGTTGTTCTCCGGCTGATACGGCAGCGGCACGAAGCCGACGAAGCCGCGCGTCTCGTCCTGCAACGCGCGCAATTGCCGCAGGTGATCCACGCGGTCGGCGAGCGATTCGACGTGGCCGAACAGCATCGTGCAGGTGCTGCGTCCGCCGAGACGATGCCACGTGCGGTGAACGTCCAGGTATTCCTCGGCGGATTCCTTGCCCTTGGCGATGGCGCTGCGGACTTCCTTGCGGAAAATCTCCGCGCCGCCGCCGGTCAGCGAAACGAGTCCGGCGTCCTTCAGCTCGCGCAACGTTTGCTCGACGGATTTCTTCGCGAGCCAGGCGAGGTGCAGGATTTCAATCGCGGTGAAGCATTTTAGCTGAAGTCTCGGCGTAGCAGCCGACGTGAGTCGGCTCTGACTTTCCTCCGACCGCTGCCCTCCGACCTCTGAATTCTCAATATGAGCCGACTCACGTCGGCTGCTACCAGTTTTGAGCGCGCTCAACGCCTTGAGCATGTCCGTGTAGTAGCTGAACGGCAGCGACGGATGCAGTCCGCCGACGATGTGCAGTTCCGTGATGCCGAGCTTGAGCGCCTCGCGCGCCTTCTCGACCATCTGCGGAATCGTCAACTCGAAGCCGTCGGCGTCGCGTTTTTTGCGGGCGAACGAGCAGAACTGGCAGGAGAGGATGCAGTAGTTCGAGTAGTTGATGTAGCGATTGATGATGAAGCTGGCGCGGTTGCCGACCTTCTTCTGTCGCGCAAGATCGGCAATCGCGCCGAGGGCGTTCAGGTCCTTGGATTCAAACAGTCGCAGCGCGTCGGCTTCGGAAATGCGCTCGCCCACGGCGACCTTGTCGTAGAGGTCGCGCAGTTCGCTGCGTTGGACGAAAAAGTTCATCGTCCGCAAAGTTAAGCAGCTTTCCTGCGGCAAGGCAAACGCACGGGTGTTTGAGCCTGTCTGACTTTCCTGAAGTTAGAGGCGGACTGGACGAGTTGCCCCACCGAGTCAGGCTTGACTCAGGCGGAGGCGATTGCGAGCCACGAGCCACGTTACCAGTGAGCACGCCAGGAATTGTGGCAGATGGCTGAGTGTTTCGCCAAAGACAAAGCCTTGAGAATAACGCACATCAAGCAACGACGGTCCGATCCAATATCGAGTCAAGAACGAGAATGCGATCTGGAACAATATTCCCGTCGCGAGGAAACCCGTTGCAAAGACAACGGGACGACGGACGATTCGGCCAAAAACGACGCGTGTTCGCCCGTTTGGGCGGCTTGAAAGCCGCCATGCGATCAGTGCTGCGAACGCGATCAGTAGTGGCGCAGGCAACAGCATTCCCACGTTTGAGATGACATCGCTTGAAGCATTCAAGACCCCAAACACTTGGAGCAGGTCATTCGCTGCTTTTGCGGAAAACTGGGTCAGCGAGTAAGTCATCAAAAATGCCGTGGACAGCAGCATCCAGCACTGAAGGCCAATTACCATCCAAAGCAATCTGTCGAACCACACCGCCTGCGCATTCACCTTGGCGAACTCCGTTTCCAGCGCGCCGCCTTTTCCGATTCGCTTCGCCGCGACCATGAAAGCTTCCTCGGAGGACAGCCCGCGCGTTTGCAACGTGGCGATGGAGTCGCGCAGATGCGATTCCAGTTCATTGAGGTTCTCGCTGCGAAAGGCGGGCGATTGGCCAAGGTTTTCGCGCCAGCGTTGAATCGTAAGGTTCAGGTCAAACGAGGTTGGGTTTTCCATAATTTTGCCAGAGTTGTGTGGACGGTCATCCACTGTTGTTTTTCTTCTTGCAGCGCGTTGCGGCCTTCTTTGCGCAGCCGGTAATACTTCCGCTTCCGGCCGGTCTCGGCCTCGCGCCATTCGGCTGCGATCAAATCCTCCTTCTCCATCCAGTGCAGCACCGGATAGAGCATGCCTTCGGTCCACTCGATCTTGCCGCCGGACAATTCCCGCACTCGCTGGATGAGCGCATAGCCGTAGTTCTCGCCCTCGGTCAGGACTGACAACACGAGCGGCACGGTCGAGGCAGCGACGAGTTCTTTTGTAAGCATGGCAGCATTATGCCTAGCGATGCAATGCTTGTCAAGCGGGAAAAATTGCTTTCGCTGCGACTCGATTGGCGCTCGTGGGTGTCGGAAATCCGCTCGCCGGCGGCGACCTTGTCGTAGAGATCGCGCAGCGGGCTACGTTGGACAACGAAATTCACGCGCCAGGAGAGGTAGCAGAAGTCAGGCGGCTTGGCAAAAGGAGAGCGGGACCCCGGGACTGCACCCGTGCATTTCGACGCTTGACGGACTGACGTGAGATCGGTAGTTTACGCCGCGATGAATTTGAATGTGCTGCAAGTTGCTGTCGTAGCCGTCGTCGTTACCGGCGACGCCGTCGGTGCTTGTTGCGCGTGAAGGCGATTTCGACAAGAACCCACGGCTGGCAACGGTCGTGGGTTTTTTGTTTAATCCACGGCAGCCGGCGACAACCAAGACACGAACCATGAGCAAGACAACCGAAGCCACGAAAACCAAACAACGGAGCGCCCAACCGCGCGCCGAAGTCGGCCCGTCCATGCGCGGCTGCGAAATCCTGGTCGCCGCACTGGAGCGGGAAGGCGTTGATACTATCTTCGCCTACCCCGGCGGGGCGAGCATGGAGGTGCATCACGCGCTGACCAGGTCGAAGCAAATCCGCACGTTTCTGCCGCGGCACGAGCAAGGCGGGGCGTTCGCCGCGGGTGGTTACGCGCGCGCCACGGGCCGGGCCGGTGTCTGCATGGCCACCAGCGGCCCCGGCGCCACCAACCTCGTCAGCGGCATCGCCGACGCTTACATGGATTCGGTGCCGCTGGTCGCCATCAGCGGCCAAGTGACGACGCAGATGATCGGCAAGAACGCGTTCCAGGAAACCGACATGTTCGGCTTGACGCTGCCGATTGTGAAGCACAGCTACCTCGTCACCAACGTCAATGACGTCGCGCGGATCGTGAAAGAGGCCTTTTACCTCGCCCAAACCGGCCGGCCCGGGCCGGTGGTCATTGATCTTCCCAAAAACGTGCAGCAGGAGCGCACGCAGCCGGTCTTCCCGGACAAGGTGCATTTGCGCGGCTACGATCCTTGCCCCCGGGCCAGTGGACTGGAGTTAAACGAGGTCATCGGCCTGATCGAAACCTCGGAGCGGCCCGTGCTTTACATTGGCGGCGGCATCATCACCGGCAACGCCGCGCGTGAGTTGCGGGAATTCGTCGCGCACACGCAAATCCCGGTGGCCTCGACGCTCATGGGCTGCGGCGCGTTTCCGGAAACGCATCCGCTGTCGCTCAAGTGGCTCGGCATGCACGGCACGCCGTATGGCAACTGGGCGGTGAACGGCGAGTTCAAGAAGGACGGTGACAAAGTCACCCAAGTCGCGCCGGGGGCCGACCTCTTGCTGGCGCTGGGCGTGCGGTTCGACGACCGCGTGACGGGCAACGTGAAGAAATTCTGCGAGCACGGCACCATCGTGCATATTGACATTGACCCATCCGAGATCAACAAGAACAAGCCGGTCAACCTGGCGATCGTCAGCGACGTGAAGTATGCGCTGCGCCGGCTCAACGGGATGCTGCGCAAACGGCCGCTCGCGAAACGATTCCCCAAGTGGCACAAGCAGATTGCCGCGTGGAAGGAAAAGGCGCCGCTCAAATACAGCGTCTCGCAGGAGGTGCTGCGGTCACACCATGTCCGTGATTTCGTGGGCGGCGACGTGGCCCAGGTGGTCTTGCAGCAATACGTCATCGAGCAGCTTTACGAGTTGACGAAGGGCGACGCGATCATCACGACCGGCGTGGGCCAGCACCAGATGTGGACGGGGCAATACTACAAATTTACCCAGCCGCGCCAGTTCATCACCAGCGGCGGCTTGGGGGCGATGGGCTTCGGCTATCCCGCCGCGCTCGGGGTGAAAGTCGCCCGGCCCAACAAGCAGGTCATTGATGTTGACGGCGACGGCTCATTCCTGATGAACATCCAGGAACTGGCCACGGCGCACATCGAGAAGATCGCGGCCAAGGCCGTCATCCTGAACAACCAACATCTAGGCATGGTCGTGCAGTGGGAAGACCGCTTTTACGGCGGCAAACGCGGCCACACCTATCTCGGCGACCCCGCCAACCCGGACAAGGTTTATCCTGACTTCGTCACGATGGCCCACAGCTTCGGCGTGAAGGCCGAACGGGTGGTGTTCAAGCGCGACCTGCGCGCCGCACTGGAGCGCATGCTCGCAGCCGATGAAGCGTACGTGCTGGACGTCATCGTGCCCTACACGGAGCACGTGATGCCGTTCATCCCGGCAAACAAGACGGTGGCCGAGATGATGTTTGAAAAGTGATCGCCACTTAAAACGGCGCAAACCGAACGACGTGGGCTTGTCTCCCGGTTTCTTTTTGTTAAGCTGAGCCCGAAATGGCGAAACACCTTGTCTGGCTTGGACTGGCGGCATTGGCGTGGCGCGCGACCGCCGCCGGAAACGGGTCAGTCCTAACCTTTGACACAAAATTTCAACGCCGCCCAGTTGACGAACCGCCGCCAACGGTAATCGCGCTGGGCGCGGATTTGTTCCCGCCGGCGAAGTCCTGAAGCCAGCAGGCTGCTGCGCTTTTGCCTTTTTGTTTCCGACCTTTCCCGTTACGCTGCGCCCGTGGAACCGACGCCGTTGATGGCTGCCCTCGCGGTTTTGGTCTTTGCCGGCGCGAGCTTCTTCTTCGCCTTGGCAGAGACGGCCTTGTTTTCCCTCGGCAAATGGCAGGTCAGCCAGCTCGTTGAGCGCCACGCCAAAGCGGGCGCCATCGTTCAGGGACTGCTCACCCAACCGGAGGACCTGCTGGCGACGATGGGACTCGGCAACACCTTCGCCGTCGCGGGCATGGTGGGGGTGGCGCTTTGGGTGGCTTTAAACGGCCCATGGCCGCTGATTTTGACGGTTGCTGTCCTGCTGGTCGTCGTCTTGCTCGGTTGCGAAGTGCTGCCCAAAACGTTGGCCGTCCGCCAGCCGGAACGGTGGTCGCTGCGCGTGGCCCGGCCCATGAGGGCAATCCAGACGCTGACCCGGCCATTGCATGTCATCGCGCAACGGCTCAACGCCGCCATCCTCAAAACCGTCGTCCCAGCTTCATTCAAACCGCGGCCCGCCTTGAGCGATGAAGATTATCAAGAACTGCTCGACCTCGCCTTTCAGCAAGGCGCCCTGGCCAAATCGGAGCGCGACATCATTTTGCAGATCATCAGCCTGGACCGGCGCGCGGTGAAAGAGGTGATGAGGCCGCGCGCCCAAATGGCCGCCGTTTCGGACGATGCTTCCATCGCGGAAATGATCGAGGCGGCCCGCAAATTCAAACATCGCCGGCTGCCCATCTACGACGAGACGCCCGACACCATCGTCGGCATTTTGAACACGCGGGCGCTGTTGCTCGAGCCGCAGGCCGACCTGGCGGACGCGATTGAATTTCCCTCGTTCGTTCCCGAAAGCATGAACCTGCTGCAATTGCTGAAAAGCCTGCAGCGCCAGCAGCGCGGGCTGGCCATCGTGCTCGATGAATTCGGCGGCACGGCGGGGATCGTGACCATGGAAGACATCCTCGGCGAACTTGTCGGCAGGATTCGCGGCGAAAACGAAGTCGAGGGATTCGTCATGGAAAAACTCGGGCCGGGCCGGTGGCGCGTGAACGGGACGATGCGGTTGGAGGACTTTCGCCGCGAGTATCCGGCGCTGGGCGACGTGCCGGAAGTGGAAACGATGGGCGGCTTGCTGGTCAGCTTGCTCAATGTCGTGCCGGCGCAGGGCGGATCCACGACGTTCCGCGGGCTGAAACTCACGGCGCACGTCGCCGACGAACGCCGCGTGCGCGAGCTGCTGGTGGAACATTTATGATTTATGATCTAGGATTTATGATTTCGCCGTTTTCATGAGGAGAGCGATTTTATGAACCCCATCGAACTAAAAGAGCGAACCATGCAATTCGCCGTGCGCGTGCTGAAATTTGCCGATGCGCTGCCCAACAAACCGTCCGGACGCACCATCGCCGGACAGGTCGCCCGAAGCGGTTGTTCCGTTGCGTCCAACTACCGCGCTGCTTTGCGTGGAAAATCGCGAGCGGATTTCATCAACAAAATCACCACGGTGCTCGAAGAAGCCGATGAAACGGGGTTTTGGATTGAGTTGACCGAACGCGCCAGCTTGCTTCCGACGAAGCGCCTGGAAAAACTTTGGATTGAAGCCGAGGAATTGACGAAAATCTTCAACGCGACCCGCACAACCGCACGAAATCATAAATCATAAATCATAAATCACATGGCCGCCGGCATTTTTACCTTGCTGATTTTCATCGCCTGCCTGGCGTTGTCGTTTCTGCTGTCGGGCATGGAGGCGGGCGTGTTCGCGCTCAGCCGCCTGCGCATCCGGCAACAGATGCGCGCAGGCAAGGTCTCTGCCCGCCTGCTGCACGGTTACCTGGAAAATCCGGAGAGCTTCCTCTGGACGATCCTCGTCGGCAACACGGTGGTCAATTTCATGATCCTCGGGCTGATCGTGGCGGCGCTGGCTGAAGCGTTGAGTGGCCAACGCATCCTGTTTATCGCCGCTTTTCTCACGGTGGTTTTTTTCTTTTACGCCTTTTGCGACCTGCTGCCCAAGATGCTCTTTCGCCTTTACCCGAACCGCTTGTGCTTGGCCCTGGCGCGGCCCTTCCGTTTCGCGCACCTTGGGCTGCGGCCGCTGGTCGGGTTGGTGGAGTGGTGTTCGCGAGTGACACTGCGCTGGTTCGGCGGAAAGGCGTTCACCGGCCATTTGTTCGGCAACCGGGAGGAGTTGCGGCTCGTCATGCAGGAATCCGCGCAGGCGTTCACGTCCGAGGAACGGGCCATGATCAATCGCGTTCTCGATCTGCAAGCCCTGACGGTCAGACAGGTCGCGACGCCGTTGAGCCGCACGGTGAGTGTCGAGGCGCAAACGCCGCTGGGCGAGGTGCTGCAGCTTTGCCGCGAGCGCCAGTTGACGCGCCTGCCGGTCTGGGAAACCCGCGAGGGCCGCCGGTGCATTGTGGGATTGGCCAACCTCGACGCGTTGCTTTTCCGGCCCGATCTCGAGCCGAATAAGAAAGTTGGGGACTACTTGAAGCCTGCGATTTACGTGAACGAAGACATGCGCTTGGAACTGGCGTTGCAGCGGCTGCAACGCGGCGGCCAGCGCCTGGCCATTGTGCTGGCGCACGACGGGCGGGAAATCGGGATCGTCGGTTTGCAGGACATTCTTAAAACGATCTTCGGGGAGGTGAGCCTCTGATGGACTGGCACTACGCTGCAATCATCGGATTAAAGATCCTCGCCGTGCTGGCGCTGGTGTTGATGAACGGCTTTTTCGTGGCCACCGAGTTCGCGCTGGTAAAGGTCCGGCAGACACAATTGGAGCCGCTCATTGCCAAAGGCAACCGCCGCGCGGCCACGGCCCGGCACCTGACCCGGCATCTCGACGCCTACCTCAGTGCCGCCCAACTGGGTATCACGCTGGCGAGCCTGGGGTTGGGCTGGATCGGCGAGCCGATCTTCGAAGCCCTGTTGCGGCCGGTTTTCAGCCTCCTGAACGTCGAGACCGACGCCGCGCGCAAGGGCATCGCCTTCTTCGTCGGGTTCACCTCGATCACCTTCCTCCACATCGTGGCCGGCGAACAGGCGCCGAAATCCTTCGGGGTGCGGCGGCCGTTGGCCACGGCGCTGTTCATCGCCTACCCCATGCGCGTTTTTCATTTCGTCGCCTTCCCCGTCATCTGGCTGCTGAATGAAAGCGCGCTCGGCCTGCTGCGCCTGCTGGGGATTCCGCCGGTCGGGGAAACCGAAACCGCCTCGTCGGAGGAGGAATTGCGGCTTCAGGTGGCGGCGGCGCAAAAGCATTTTGGCGCGTCGCGGTTCAGCCGGGACATCGTGCAGAACGCGTTGGAGTTGCGACACCGCCTGGCGCGCGACGTGATGCGCCCCCGGCAGGAGATCGTCGCGCTCGACACCGAAGCCAGCATCGCCGAGTGTTTGGACGTCGCCGAGAAGACCCGATACTCGCGCTTTCCGCTTTGCGAAGGCGGCAATCTCGACAAGACGCTCGGCGTCGTCCACATCAAAGACCTGTACGCCTTGCGGCTCAAGGCGCAGCAGGGCGCGGACCTGTTGCCGGCGGCGCGCAAGTTGATTTACGTGCCGGAAACGGCGCGGCTCGAAAAACTCCTCGACCTGCTCCTGCAACGGCGACTGCACATGGCGATTGTCGTGGACGAATACGGCGGCACGACCGGCCTGGTGACGCTCGAAAACATTTTGGAGGAACTGGTGGGCCAGATTCAGGATGAGTTCGATCAGGAGAAGCCGCGGTTGACCAAGCTCGACGAAGCCACCTGGGACATCGCTGGCACACTGCCGTTACACGACTTGGCGGACCTGATCGGCCAACCGCTGCAAACCGAAGGCATCGCCACTGTCAGCGGTCTGGTGACGCATCATTTGGGCGGTTTCCCCAAGGCTGGCGACACGCTCCGGCTGGGCGGCTACGAACTGCGCGTGGAGGAAATGGACGGCATGCGCGTCGCGCGCCTGAAGCTGACGAAGCGGCCAGAGGTGAATCAAGGCGACGCGGAGCCGTCCATTTAACCCGCAAATATCACAAACTTCGTAGCCGCCGACGTAAGGAGGCGGCGGCGCAATTGACCCGCAACGGTACGCCTCCTTACGTCGGCGCCTACAGTCTGGCAGCGATCCAATCGGCGTGTGAAGTATTCAGGTTAAAACTTGCCACGTTCCACGTGGTCCACCGCTCGCAAGCCGCGCCATGCGGCGCGCTACCACCGCGCGCCACGAAACGCGAACACGGTGACGACGAGATTGCCAATCACAATCAACCCTGCGGCCCACCAGAGTTGATGCGCCGCGGCCGCCGTGGCGAAAAGCCCGTTCAACGCCAGCCAGACGATGAGCGGATGATATTGCGGCGGATGTTTGACCGGTTTCTTATTGATGAGCGCCGGTGTGGCAAACGCAAGAATGAGCAGCGTCGTCAGCAACCACGCCATGAAGTTCACCCAGGGCGCACCGTACCACACGGGTGTGCTCGCCGACGTTTGCCAGACCCAAAAGCGGTTGACCTTGCATGCGAACGGCTCCAGCCCCAGATCGAACAACCCGGCCAGCAGGCACGCCAGTCCGATGACCCGAAATCCGTAGGTGCGCGTCTTGCGCCAGGGACGCAAAATCAACCGCGCCACGCCCCGGGCATTGAGCACCAACACCACCCAGACCAGCGGCATCGGCCACGGCAACAGGTTGAAGAGGCGCGGCCCGGCGGCGTCCGTGTAAGTGATCGCCCCGAACGGGATGCCGGTTGCCGCGCCGAGCATTTGCACGCCGCCGCCGATCAGCGCAATCACAGCGGCGGCCAGAAGCACATTCTGCAGCGGTGCGCGGCACGCGGCAGCAGCCACCGTCGTCGCCGTGGCAAGCAACACAACCGCAGCCCCGATTTGACCTGAATCTTTGTCCGGCAGCGCGCCGAGATGGACCGCCGCCCACGCGGCGGCAGAACAAAGGAAAAGCGCCAGCAGGATCGCCCGCAACGCCTTCTCCAGCAAAGCGCCACGGGGAAAACCCGCCCGCAGAGGCTGCCCCGCAAACGGTCTGATTTCACCGTTCATGACTGCGCGGGCAGCATTGCCATTCCGAGACGAAATGAGAAGTCAAATCGCCGTCGGCGGTGCAACTTGCCACTGCGGCGGCGCCCCGCGTTTGGGGTCCCGGCTTTAGCTGGTTCGCGGCGAACACGCTAAAGCATGCACACCGAACAGTTCGGGGTCCCGGCTTTAGCCGGTTCACGGCGAACACGCTAAAGCGTGCACACCGAACGGTTCGGTGTCCCGGCTTTAGCCGGTTTGCTGCGCGCCGTCCCGCGTTGCGGGACAGAACTCCAAACGACCGTGCGTTAAATCTTGTTTCCTTCCAGTAAATCTGTTTTGCTCTTGGCGGCCACGCGAGCGGCCAATGCTATGAACTTGCAGGAAGCGACCCGGTTAATCCGGCAATGCGCCGAGCGCATGGACGCCTTGTACGGCAACACCGTTTTTGACGAATGGGCCGTGATCTCCGTCCACGAAAAGATGGGCCGAATTCTGTCCTACCTCGGGCCACGGCGGGTGGATTTTCAGAAAAAGTTTGCCGAGGACGTGGAAGACCTTAGGGCTGAGTTCCTAAGCGGCTCGCATGGCTGCGGCGATTTCGGTTTTTCGCGGCACGGCGTCGGCACCAAGGCGGAGTCGTTCATGGTTTTGGGCAAAGGGATTTACCTGATTTGCAACAACACGGGGCAGTCCATGGACCAGATCACGAAAAACCCGCTCTGGCTCCAAGCCCAGGTGCCGTTCGCGGAATTAGGCGACAAGTTCCGCGGCGATCCGCTCACGGCTCAAGACTAGCCGGTCACGCTATCAATCCTTTGTAGAGGAACACCCCGTAAGCGGCGACCAACACCCACCCCATAAAGCGCGGCAGGTAGCCGAACACGGCGACAAAGAAAAAGTGCACCAGCGTCGCGCCCAGCAGCATCACCATGCCGGTCTTGAAAATCGCCGGCACGACCAGCGGCTGGTAAAGCGCGTAGAGTCCGACGCACAGCGGAATGCAAATGTGACTGTCGCCCACTTGTGAGGTATAGACCACCTCCGGCCGGCGCGTCCATCCGTAGTAGAAGGCCAGCACGGCGTTGGGCAGCACCATCAGCCAGCCGCTCAGCCAGCCCAGATGTTTCGCGCTGATGAAGCCGGTCTTGATTTTCAGAATCCACGCCACCAGCCAGTCCACGCTGATGTAAGTCGCGTACGCCCCGATCCCCAGCAACGCCAGGTCCACAAGCAACATCCGGCTAAACGACCGGTTCTGGCGCACGTTCGCTTTCAACACGTCAAACACGTGAAAGACCTGCCAGAACAAAAACAGGCCAACGAGAACCAACCCATCGCCAAAGTCGAGCTGCCCGAAGGCCGAAGAAAGTTTGCCCCTGCCCGCTGCCAGCCGGCCATCGCGGGTGAGCGCCCAGACTGCGCCGGTGAAAAACAGCACTGCCGTCAAAGTCAGCAACAGTGACAGACGATTGATTTGATGCTCCTTGGTGCTCCGCCGCTTCTTTCCCCTCGACTGCTGGTTCGGCATGACGCGCATCCCCCAGAAGATTGCAGGCAACCCGATGACCAGCGTCATGTTGGTGACGTTGTTGACGAGGCTGTTGGTCATCACCTCCGCGCCGGGCCCGCCCTTGCGGGCGAGGATGAACGTGAAGATGAGGTTGCCCATGCCTGAGCAATACGGCATGACCAGCGTGCCCAGCACCGTCCCCTCGACGCCGCTTTCGGTCATGGCCTCCAGCCGCCAGATCATCAAGAACGAAGCGGCCAGGAACAGGGCGAGAAACCACCACGGCGCCCACGGGCCAGTGCCCGCAATCCAATGTGTCAGCGCATGCAACGAGCGCAGTAAAGCAAGGCGGAATCGCAACGCCAAGATTGTTTTAGGATTGGTGGACAACCTGGGCAAATAGTCTTGCGGAGGGGAAGCAATGTAGAATTTGGCGACCCTAACGGGATTCGAACCCGTGTTACCGCCGTGAAAGGGCGATGTCCTGGGCCACTAGACGATAGGGTCGTTCACAGGGTGCGCCAATATACGCACGGCCCAAGCGGTGTCACGCGAAAAGGCGGCCCCGCCAACGGCGTGTCGTGCATCTCATTATTCAAGCAGTCGCAGGCGAGTTTTCATTAGCACCCGGCTTGAGCCGGGTGTTCGAGGCGGCGGGGAATACAGACCCGTTTTAACGGGTTAAGTACCGTCTGGGGGCCGTATTCGAGAAGCCGTTGAAACGGCTTCATGCCGCCCGCTCGGGCCGGCACCCGCTCAAGCCGGGTGCTAATGAGAGGTGTTCAAGAAATGAAATGCGTCCCATCGGCATGGCATTGCAAACTCCTGAGTTGCTTTTGCAGGGCAATGTCCCGTAGCCTTATCAGTCCTGACATGAAGGTTTACATTGACGGGAAATATTACGGCAAGCAGAACGCGAAAATCTCCGTGTTCGATCACGGGCTGCTTTATGGCGACGGCGTGTTCGAGGGCATCCGGGCCTACAACGGCCGGGTGTTCAAATTGAAGGAGCACGTTGACCGGCTTTTTTATTCGGCCAAGGCGATTCTGCTGAACATCCCGATGTCGCGCGCCCGGATGATCCGGGCGGTCGTCGAGGCGTGCCGGCGGAACAAAATCTGGGACGGCTACGTCCGGTTGGTCGTGACGCGGGGCATGGGAACGCTCGGCTTGGATCCCAACCGATGCAAAAAGCCGTCGGTGATCATTATCGCCGACAAAATCCAGCTTTACCCGGCGGCGCTGTACCGGAACGGCATGGAAATCATCACCGTGCCGACGACGCGCAACCTCCACAGCGCGCTCAACCCGGCCATCAAATCGCTCAACTACCTCAACAACATCCTGGCCAAGATCGAAGCCAACATCGGCGGCTGCGAAGAGGCCGTGATGTTGAACGCTGGGGGATTTGTGTCCGAATGCACCGGGGACAATATTTTCATCGTGAAAAAGGGTTCGCTGCTGACGCCGCCGCTTTCGGCGGGCGCGTTGTACGGCATCACGCGACAGGTGGTGATGGAATTGGCCGCCGAATGCGGGATTCCCGTGGCGGAGCCGAACCTGACGCGCTATGACCTGTTCAACGCGGACGAGGGTTTCCTCACGGGAACGGGCGCGGAGATCATCCCGGTGGTCAAGATTGACGGACGCACGATCGGCACGGGCAGGCCCGGCCCGGCCACCCTGAAACTGGTCAAGCGCTATCGCGCCTTGACGAAAGTGTCGGGCGAGCCGATATACGAGTGACGGCCTATGTTGTGTAACATTTGCAAGGAACGGGAAGCCACGGTCCACCTCACGCAAATCGCCGGCGACAAGGTGCAGAAGGTGGATTTGTGCGAGGAGTGTGCCAAGCACAAGGGCGTCAACGACCCTGCGGGTTTCTCGCTGGCTGACCTGCTGTTGGGCATCGGGGCATCGCAGGAATTTGAGCAGGCGGTCGGCGGGAGCGAAGTGAAGTGCCCGAAGTGCGGCTTTTCGCAGGCGGACTTCAAAAAGGCCGGCCGCCTCGGCTGCCCCGAATGTTACACCACTTTCGCCGAGGGGCTGGAAGGCCTGCTGAAGTCGATGCACAAAGGCACGCGGCACGTCGGCAAGGCGCCTTACGCCATGCAACAGACGCGCGATGTGTCCGACCGGCTGAAGGCGCTGCAAAAGAAACTGGCCAAGGCCATCGAGGAGGAAAACTTCGAGCAGGCCGCCACCTTGCGCGATGAAATCAAACAAATGAACGCCCGGCTGTCCCAGTTGATGCCATCGGCATCGAGCTAGCATGAACCTGAATGATTTTCTTGTTCCGCCTGCCGAGTCGGCACGCCGCCTCGGCCCGCACGACGGTATTGTGATGTCCAGCCGTGTCCGCCTGGCGCGCAACGTCAAGGATGCGGCCTTCCCCGGTTGGGCCAAGAAACCTGAGCGCATCCGCGTGCTCGAAATGATACGGCCCGCCGTGGAAAGCCTGCCCGAGATGGCCGGCGCCTTTTCCGAGGCAATGGAAAACCTGTCCGCGCTGGACAAGCAGATTCTGGTGGAGCGCCACCTCATCAGCCGCGAACACGCCGCCAAAAGCGCCGGCAGCGGCATCGTCCTGAAGCGCGACGAATCCCTTTGCGTGATGATCAACGAGGAGGACCATCTGCGCATGCAGGCGTTGCGTCCCGGCTTTCAGCTCAAGCAGGTCTGGGCGGCCATTGACCAGGCGGATTCGGCGCTTGAGAAAAAGTTGACTTACGCCTTCAGTTCCGAACTCGGCTATCTCACGGCTTGTCCAACCAACCTCGGCACCGGCATCCGCGTCAGCGCCATGCTGCATCTGCCCGGCCTGGTGCTGGCCGAACAGATCAATCCCGTCATCCAGTCCGTCAGCAAGCTCGGCCTGGCGGTTCGCGGACTTTATGGCGAGGGCACGGAAGCGCTCGGCAACGTGTTCCAGGTGTCCAACCAGATGACGCTGGGCGAATCCGAGATGACCATCGTCGAACGCCTGGACAAAGTCGTGTCGCAGATTATCGAGCACGAGGAAAACGCGCGCGCCGTTTTGCTGGAAAAGAAGCCCAAGATGATTTACAATCACATCGGGCGCGCCTATGGCATTCTGGCGAACGCCCACAGCATTTCGTCGAAAGAAACGATGAATTTGCTGTCGCTGCTACAGTTGGGCGTGGACTTGGGGCTGTTCCCGGGGGCGGACCGGTCGTTGACCGACGAGCTGTTCATCCTGATTCAGCCGGCCCACCTGCAGAAGCAGTTCGCAGAAAAGCTCTCGGGCGAGGAACGGGACCTGCTCCGGGCGGATATGTTGCGGGAACGACTGCGCAACGTCAGCCGTCCCATTGCGAAGCCGTCCGGGACGGGAAGCGCGGCATTGGACAAAGCCGAAGAAAGATAGCATTATTGGGTGTGACTTATGGCCGATGAAGGCATGAACAATTTTACTCCTCGTGCGCAGCAGGTGCTCGCACTGGCGCGCAAGGAGGCCGACCGCTTTAACCATGATTGCGTTGGCACAGAGCATTTGCTGCTCGGCCTGATCAAGCTGGGCCAGGGCGTCGCGGTCAACGTCCTCCAGAAACTGGGCTTGGACCTGGAAACCGTGCGGATGGAAGTCGAGAAACACGTGCCGAGCGGCCCGAACCAGAAGATGATCGGCAACATCCCTTACACGCCGCGGGTGAAAAAAGTCCTCGCCTTGGCCGGCAAAGAAGCCAAGGCCCTCAACCACACTTACATCGGCACCGAGCACATCCTCCTCGGCTTGCTCCGCGAAGGCGACGGCGTGGCGGCCCACGTCCTCAAGAACCTCGATGTGGATATCGAGCAAACCCGGCAGGAAATCCTGAAAGAGCTGGATCCGAACTTCGTGGCGCAGGAAGAGCCAGCCGGCGGTGAAGCGGGCGAGAAGACAGCAGGAAAGAAGGGTGAAATCAGAACGCCCGCGCTGAAAGCGTTCGGGCGCGACATGACGGAGATCGCCCGCAAAGGCGACATGGACCCGGTCATTGGCCGCCGGAACGAGATTGAGCGCGTCATTCAAATCCTTTGCCGCCGCACAAAGAACAACCCCGTCCTGCTTGGCGAAGCCGGCGTGGGCAAAACCGCCATCGTCGAAGGGCTGGCGCAGGAGATTGCCCGGGGCAACGTCCCCGAAATCCTGCTCAACAAGCGCCTCATCATCCTCGACCTCGCCCTCATGGTCGCCGGCACGAAATATCGCGGCCAGTTCGAGGAGCGCATCAAAGCCGTGATGGATGAAATTCGCCGCTCGAAGAACATCATCCTGTTCATTGACGAGTTGCACACCATCGTCGGCGCCGGCTCAGCCGAAGGCACGATGGACGCCTCGAACATCATCAAGCCGGCCCTCAGCCGCGGCGAGATGCAATGCATTGGTGCCACCACGCTCAACGAATACCGCAAATACATCGAGAAAGACGCCGCACTGGAGCGCCGATTTCAGTGGATCAAAGTCGAGCCGCCTTCCCTCGAGGAAGCCACTCAGATTCTCAAAGGCCTCCGTCCCAAATACGAGGATCATCACAAGGCCGAGTTCACCGATCGTGCCATCGAAGCCGCCGTCAAACTTTCCGACCGTTACATCACCGACCGCTATCTGCCGGACAAGGCCATTGACCTGATGGACGAGGCCGGCTCACGCGCCCGCATCGGCACCATGACGCGCCCGCCCGACGTGAAGGAAATCGAAGCCGAGATCGAAGACATCAAGACCAAGAAGGAACGCGCCATCAAGAACCAGGACTTCGAGGGTGCCGCCGCCATGCGCGACAAGGAAAAACACGCCAAAGAAAAACTGGAAGCCCTCCTGAGCGCCTGGCGCACGAATCGCGAAGAAAAGCGCGTCGTGGTGGACGAGGAAGACATTTTGCACGTCGTCTCCAAGTGGACCGGTATTCCGCTCAAACGGATGGAACAAGGCGAAGTCCAGCGCCTGCTCGCCGTCGAAGAGGAAATGTCCAAAGTCGTCATCGGCCAGCGGGAAGCCGTCTCCGCCATCTGCAAAGCGCTGCGCCGTTCACGCGCTGATTTGAAAGACCCCAAGCGGCCCATCGGCACGTTCGCATTGCTCGGCCCGACGGGCGTTGGCAAGACGCTGCTGGCCAAGACCCTTGCCGAGCAACTGTTCGGCGACGCCCGCGCGCTCATCCAACTCGACATGAGCGAATACATGGAGAAGTTCAACGTCTCCCGCCTGGTCGGTTCGCCGCCCGGCTACGTCGGCTACGAGGAAGGCGGCCAGCTCACCGAGGCTGTGCGCCGTCGGCCCTACTCCGTCGTGCTGTTCGACGAAATCGAGAAGGCGCACCCGGACGTGTGGAACATCCTCCTGCAAATTCTGGAAGAGGGCAAACTGACGGACAACGTGGGCCGCGTCGTCAATTTCCGCAACACCATCGTGCTGATGACCTCCAACGTCGGCTCCGACATCATCCGCAAGCAGTCCACGCTCGGCTTCTCGCCGATCTCCGACGAAACCAGCTACGAGAAGATGCGCGACAAAATCATGGACGAAGCCAAGAAAACTTTTCGCCCGGAATTTCTCAACCGCCTCGACGACGTGATCGTCTTCCGCGCGCTCACCAAGCCCGATCTGATCCAGATTCTCGATTTGGAAGTCAGCAAAGTGACCGGGCGACTGAAAGACAAGAACATCCATCTCGTGTTCGACGAGAAGGCGAAAGACTTCCTGGTCGAGCGCGGTTACGATCCGCAATACGGCGCCCGCCCGATGCGCCGCGCGGTGGAACGGCTGCTCGAGGACCCGCTGGCCGAGGAAATCCTCCGGGGCAACGTTCACGAGAACGAGCCGATTCAAGTCGAACTCGAAAAGGACAAGCTGGTCTTCATCCAGAAATCCGCCGCGCAGGAAGGCGTGTTGTCGAGTTAAGCGGCGCCGAAGAGTGTTTGGTGTTCCGTCCAGCATTGCGGGACGGTTCTAGCCCAACACGCTAAAGCGTGGACACCGAACAAACGGCTCGCCCGCAGAGTGTTTGGTGTCCCGGCTTCAGCCGGTTCTGTGGCGGCACTCGCCGTTGTCAAACACGCTAAAACGTGGACACCAAGCAGACGGCCGCTGGCTCGTCCGAAGCAAGCCGCCAAAAATGAAGTTGACGCGGCGATTCCCGCGACCCAGGCTTTGCCCGTGAGAATGAAATTCAGCAACTTCGTCTTTCCCCGGCAGTATCGGTGATATCACAAAATGGCTTTGTCCGAATAACACTGTTCACCGGAGAAGCAGATGAAACCAATGTTTACAGTGCATGTGGGTGAGTACCTCGTCGGGGAGCACATCGAGCATGCATACCCCCGCTGGAACGTTTGGGTTCCTTCCAAGGACACTGGTATCGACCTTCTCGTGTCTGAGGCGAAGAACCGGAAGACGGTGTCCCTTCAGGTCAAGTTCTCGAAGGACTTCAACCCTACCCACGGGTCTCCCCTGCTCCAGAGTCGTCTTTTGGCAGCCGGGTGGTGGACGCACGACCCGAAGAAGATCCAGGAATCGAACGCCGACTTTTGGGTGTTTGTGCTTCCGTCCTTCGTGGAGAAACAAACGAGCTTCATCATTCTACCCCCGGCGGAACTTCTGCGGCGGTTCAGGGCCATCCACGGCAGAAGCAACAAGCGCATTCACTCCTATCTGCGGGTCACAAAGACACAGCGGTGTTGGGAGACCCGCGGTTTGGCCAACGCAGACCAAGAGCTTGTCGCTCTTGATCGGTACTCGAACGCGGACCGAGACTTCACCGTGTTCTTGAATGCTTGGGGACAGATCGAGAAGGAGCTGAACTGATGGGCGAACAACGCGTTGGAGTGGACGCGCTTGGCGCGCCACTCAACGCTGACGTTAGCCCTCCGCACCGCGCTGAGGGCATCACACCCTGCCAACGCCAAAAATCGCCTCTTTCTACGCAAATACCTGATTTTTAGAGCAATGGAATGCGCAAGAAGGCTTGGGACGCTCAAAACATGAGCGAGGGTGTTCGCGCCCTCACTGCGGGTGGGCGCACCCGCGCCAGGGTTTTGCATACCCTCAGTCCGGGTGCGCACGCCCTCAACGGTGTTTTGCCCGCCCTGATTAAGGTTGTGCGCACTTCGACTCAACGTGTTCGCACCCGCAGTCAAGGCAAGCCTGCCTCCACTCAAATTGGCGTTCCACGTCCGAGATGAAATCATCGGACTTGCGGACGCTCATGACGCGGAAGATTTCGTGCGCACCCGCACGCGTTCGCGGATGGCATCGAAATCGGCTTTCGTCAGCGGCGTCGCGGGTTTGTCCGCCGCCTCCAGCAGCCACGCTTCCAGTTCGGGGGTGATGTCGAAGAGCTTGCGCTGTTGTTCGCGGATGCAGCGGATGACGTCATTGACCAATTCGCTGGCATCAGCACAGACGCCGGAGCGCACCTGATCCTGTAGAAAATCTTCAACGTCTCTGGCCAGAGCAACTGTCATGGCAAAACATTATCGCCCGTTGATGGTATTTGCAAGTTGTCGTTTCCCAGCGAGCCGCTTTCGGCGGGTGGGATGCGGACGTTGGTGGGATAATCGCGCGCCACGTTTTCGCCCTTCGTGCCGATGACGACGGTGACGACGAGCGGCAGTTGGTTGATGGCGTTGACGGAGAGAACCAGAACCGGCCTGCGCCCCGCCTGCTCCCGGCCTTGCACCGGGTTGAGGTTCACCAGGTAAATGTCCCCGCGCTCGATGGCCGTCAGATTTTGCCCAAGCCGTCAGATTCGGCAGCGGCGAACTCGGAATTGATGGCGCGCAACTCGCGCTGGATTTGCGGGTCGCCAGCCATTGCCGCCAGTTCATTGAAGACGTCGTCGTCCGCGTTGTCCCGCGTTTTCGTCAACGATTGCTCGGAAAGTTTCAACCACGCCTCGCGCTCGGTGTCACCTGATTCGATGGTCACGCGAACGCGAGCCTTTTCGGACAAGGGCAACCGCTTCGGCGGAACAATCCTGCCGTTTTCGTAAATGGCCTCAATGGTGGTCGTCACGTTGGGAAACTAAGTTTTTTGCGCCGTGTTTGCAAGGTCTCATTCCGCTTCTGTCTCATTCCGCCTCTTGTCGCTGGCACCAATCGCGTTCGGAGTTCCGTTCTCCGCGATTTGCCGCGGAGTCAGATTCCCAGCGCCGACTGGCTGGCCAACGTGGTGTGTTGGCAGATGCTCCTGCTGGCCTACAACCTGGGGCATTGGTTCAAACGGTTTTGCCCTCACATCATCCATTCTTCACCCGCTAACCCGCATATTTCACAAACTTCGTAGCCGCCGACGTAAGGAGGCGGAGGCGCAATTGACCCGCAACGGTACGCCTCCTTACGTCGGCGCCTACAGTCTGTCAGCGATCCAATCGGCGTGTGAAATATGCGGGCTAACCTGGATATTTCACACGCTGTAGCCGCAAACTTCAGTTTGCGCCTGGGGGCCCACAGCCGGCGGGCAATCGCAACCTGAAGGTTGCGGCTACAGGCCGTTGGCAATCCCAGCCGCGTGTGAAATTTCCGGGCTAAAGCAGGGTGTTAATGAGATTTTTCGTACGCGGCTCAGGAAGGGAGATACGCCGCTTTCCCAGACACCGACCACAAGGCAGTTGAAACCAGTGGTGGCTTTCGGTTAGCGTCAGCAATGTCCGCTCCGAGAACGGTTCACGGTTATGGCCAGTGACACAAAATCAGCCCCCGGCTCAAAGAGTTCCTTTCACTCCTACATCCCGCCGGAGGCAACCATGCGCGAGTTCACGCCGCGGGCGGTCATCGTCGGCACGCTGCTGGGCGTGGTGTTCGGCGCGTCCTCGCTCTACCTCGTCCTCAAGGTCGGCATCACCGTCAGCGCCTCCATCCCGGTGGCGGTGATTTCACTGGCGCTGTTCCGGCTCTGGTCGAAGATCGGCAGGCGCGACGCCACCATCCTCGAAAACAACATCGTCCAGACTGCCGGCTCGGCGGGTGAATCCATCGCCTTCGGCCTCGGCGTCACCATGCCGGCCATCCTGATCCTCGGGTTCGACTTGGAAATCAGGCGTGTGATGCTGGTGGCCTTGCTGGGCGGTTTGCTTGGCATCTTGATGATGATCCCGCTACGCCGCGCGCTTATTGTCGCGCAGCACGGCACGCTGAAGTATCCCGAAGGCACGGCTTGCGCGGAAGTTCTCAAAGCCGGGGCCAACGCCGAATCGCGGGCGATGGCTTCTGAAGCCGCGCAAAAGGAGGCCAGCGCCATCGCGTCGGCGCGCGGCGTGCGCGGCCCGAGCGCGAAGGCCATTTTCACCGGCTTCGGCATCGGGCTGGCTTACAAGACGCTCATGTCCGCGCTCAAATGCTGGAAAGACGTGCCGGAAAAAATCTTTGGCGCGCCGCTGAAAGGCGGCTCGATCTCCGCGGATATTTCGCCGGAACTGCTCGGCGTCGGCTACATCATCGGCCCGCGAATCTCCTGCATCATGATGGCCGGCGGCGTCATGTCGTATCTGCTGCTGATCCCGCTCGTCAAATTCTTCGGCGAAGGTCTGCCCGCCGCGCTGTCGCCGGGGGCCATGCCGATCAAAGACATGTCGCCGGACCAAATCCGCGACGCCTACATCCTTTACATCGGTGCGGGCGCAGTGGCGGCGGGCGGCATCATCAGCCTCGTGCGCTCGCTGCCTACGATCCTTCACGGAATTCGCGCCGGGTTGTCGGATTTGCGTAGCCGCCGAGGTAACGAGGCGGAAGGCGGAGCCGACGGAAAAGCCCGCCTCCTTACGTCGGCAGCTACGCTCCGCACCGAACGCGATCTCTCGATGAAATTCGTTGCCATCGGCTGTGTCGCGCTCATCGGCGCGATTCTCGCCGCGCGCCCGCTGCACATGAACTTGTTGGGCGCAATCCTCATCGTCATTTTCGGATTTCTGTTCGTCACGGTATCGTCGCGGCTCACGGGCGAAATCGGCTCGTCCTCGAATCCGATTTCCGGCATGACCGTGGCCACGCTGCTGCTGACGTGCCTCGCCTTCCTCATCGTCGGCTGGAAAGGCGGCGCTTACTACGTCACGGCGCTGTCGGTGGGCGGCGTGGTGTGCATCGCGGCGTCCAATGGCGGCACGACTTCGCAGGATTTGAAGACCGGCTTCCTCGTCGGCGCGACGCCGAAATTCCAGCAGATCGCCATCCTCATCGGCGCGACGGCTTCGGCGCTGGCGCTCGGGCCGATTCTCTTGGGGTTGAACAGCGCCGCGACGGTTTACGTTCCGGCGGCGCAAGTCGCGCCCGGTTTGCGCGCGCCGGCAGATGCCCGGTTCGGCAAACCTGAGAAACTCGCCGGCCCGCAGGCAAAAGACGACTCAAAGTCTTATCGCGTTTGGCAGAAAACCGACACCGCCAGCGGCCCGCCAGGCAAATATCTGGTGGACGACTCCGGCGCCGTGGTGTGGCTGGCCGACCCCGGCATCAACGGAGCCTACAAGCAGCGGCCCGATGGCACTGAGGTGCGGAAGTTTTTCGCGCCGAAGGCGACGCTGATGAGTTACATCATCAAAGGCATCCTCGGCGGCCAGTTGCCGTGGGCGCTGGTGCTGTTTGGTGTGATGAGCGCGGTGGTACTGGAATTGTGCGGCGTGTCGTCGCTGGCGTTCGCGGTGGGCGTGTATCTGCCCATTTCGTCGTCCACGCCACTGTTCGTGGGCGGCTCGGTGCGGTGGCTGGTGGACCGCGCGATGCGACACGAGTTGCGCGAGCACAATCTGGACGAAGCGCAACTCGCTGCTGAGAGCGACAAAAGCCCCGGCGTGTTGCTGGCCAGCGGTTACATCGCGGGCGGCGCGATTGCCGGCATCATCATCGCCTTGATCGCCGGCGCGTTTGGCAGGGTGGACGCACACATCACGAAATGGGCCGAAGCGTTCAACCCGTTCTACGCCGGGCCGCACGCGGACTGGCTGGCGCTGCTGCCGTTTGCGGCATTGGTGACATTCCTCTACCTCGTTGGACGCGAACTTCTGCTGCACAGGCGAGTTTCAACGTTTGACGGGTAACCGAAGCGACTTTAAGATGTGCCCATGACACAAGTAACAGTGTCCCTGCCTGAAACCGCCTCGCTGGCGCTGAAGGTGCCGCCGGAGAAGCTCGGCCACGAGTTGCTGCTGGCCGCGGCGGTAAAGCTTTATGAATTGGGCCGGCTCTCGTCCGGCGCGGCGGCGGAACTGGCTGGTATCCCCAGGCCCGTGTTCTTGATGAAACTCGCCGATTACGGCGCAGACACGTTTGACCTGACGGAAGAGGAATTGCGGAGGGAAATCTCGCTTGCCTGAGGTCATCGCCAACACATCGCCTCTGCAGTATCTACATCAAGTTGGCCTGCTGCATTTGCTCCCGGAGTTGTTTGGTCGCATCACCGTGACCGGGGCGGTGCTCGCCGAACTCCGCGGTGGCCGGAGACAAGGCGTGAGTCTCCCCGACCCTCAACACGAATCCTGGGTGGATGTTCGCGAACCAGGCAGCCGGGCCGGTGTTTTGCTCGCTTGGGATTTAGGCGCAACGATTCAGTTGGAGTTGGGGAGCACACGCGCCCCCGCGTGTGGCGGCGGACGCCTCGTCCGCCGCTCCGCCTTTGGCAGCAGGCAAACCGGTCGGTCCGGGGCATTTCGTCGTCCGGTGTCCGGCGCGAGGCGCACCGGCCTGCACCCGGGGCGGGTGCGCTCCCCCGTCTGGAATGCATCGGTGGGGCTAAACATTCTCCTGCGCGCCAAGAAGGCGGGACACCTCTCAGCCGTGACACCAGTCTTGGATCAACTGACGGCTCTTGGCTTTCGTCTCCACCCCGCCACCCGAGCCAACATCCTCAAACTGGCTGGCGAGTGAGCACCAATCCACAGGTGAGCACCAAGTTGCACACACCCCCGGCGGGGAGAGCTTGCACTCGACTGAATTCCGATTGGGGACAGGCAGGATGCCTGCTCCACCTTTTCGGGCACATTTGATTTATGACACCGACATTGAGACGACTCCTGATTTCTGCTTTGGCCTTTGCTGCGTGTAGCGCGAACCATTTGCTCGGCGCGGCCGAGCCGTCAGTCGCCGCCGAGGGGAAGGCTTTTCTCGACATGTACAACCGCATTTACCAGCGCCTCTACACCGTGGCGCAGGAGGCGCAGTGGGCGGCCAGCACGGACGTTACCCCCGAACACACCGGCCAGCGCATCGGCGCCGAGCAGGCCAAGGCGGCGTTCGTCGGCAGCACCTGGGTCATCGAGAAGACGCGCGCGTTCCTCCAGCAGACGAACGCGCTCGACGACCTCACGGTGCGGCAGTTGCGGATGATCTGGCTCCACGCCGCCGACGCGCCGGGCACAATCCCGGATGTGGTTGCCACCCGCGTGGCGGCCGAAGCACGACAAAGCGCGACGCTGGACAGTTTTCCGTTCAAATGGCAACGCCCCGGCGCCAGCAACGCCGAGCCGCTCACCGCCAACCAGATTGATGATTTGCTCCAGACATCCACGAACCTCGCCGAGCGGCTGGCGGTCTGGAAAGCCTCGAAGGAATCGGGCGTCGCGCTCAAGCCGGGCCTGATCCGGCTCCGCGACCTGCGCAATCGTGTGGCGCGCGAGATGGGCTTCAGCTCGTTCTTTGATTTGCAGGTGGCCGGCTTCGGCATGAGCGTGCCAGAGATGAAGGCTTTGACGGAAGAACTGGTGCGCGACACGCGGCCGCTTTACGACCAATTGCATTGCTGGGCGCGTTACAGGCTGGCGGAGCGTTACCGCCAACCGGTGCCCAAGCTCATTCCGGCCCACTGGCTGGGCAACCGCTGGGGACAGGAATGGCCGGGGCTGGTGGAGAGCGTGGACCTCGACCCGCTGTTCAAAGGCCGGCAGCCGGAATGGATCGTCCGGCAGGCGATCAATTACGGCGAATCCCTCGGCCTGCCGCATTTCCCCGAAAGTTTCTGGGTGAAGTCGGACCTTTACGAACTGCCCGCCGACGCGACGCGCAAGAAGAACACCCACGCCTCGGCGTGGGACATCAACTTGGAGGGCGACGTGCGTTCGCTTGAAAACGTGAAGCCGGACTTTGGCTGGTTCGGGACGGCGCATCACGAAATGGGGCACGTTTTTTACTTTCTGTCCTACGACCGTCCAGAGATTCCCATCGTGCTGCGGGACGGCGCCAGCCCGGCGTTTCACGAGGCGATGGCCGAGACGCTTGCCACGCCCACGATTCAGTTGCCCTACTTGCGACAGGTCGGTGTCGTGCCGGCGGAGACGAAGTTCGACGAGACCCAGTGGCTGCTCAACAGCGCGCTGGACCAGATGGTGTTCATTCCTTGGTCGGCGGGCGTGATGGCGGCCTGGGAGCGCGACTTTTACGAGAGCAACCTTTCAACAAACGAACTGAACAAGCGCTGGTGGGAATACGTGGCGAAGTATCAAGGCGTCGCGCCGCCCGAACCGCGCGGTGAAGAATTTTGCGACCCGGCCACCAAGACGCACATCAACGACAACCCGGCCCTGTATTATCAATACGCCATCGCCTTCGCCATCAAGTATCAGCTCCACATGCACATCGCGAAGAAGCTGCTTCATCAAGACCCGCGGAACTGCAATTTCCACGGCAACAAGGAAGTGGGCGCGTTCCTTTACAAGATCATGAAGGTCGGCGCCACGCGCGACGCGCGGGAGTTGATCAAAGAGGCCACAGGCGAGGAACTCAGCGCCCGCGCGATGCTCGAATATTACGAGCCGCTGATGAAATATCTCCAAGAGCAAAACAAGGGACGGGAGGTCGGCTGGTGAGCGTAGCTCGGGCGTCTCGCCTGCGTGAAGGAATGGCTTGGAAACGAAGGCCAAACACAGGCGCGCCGCCTGAGCCACGCTGACAGCCAATTGACTAGGCTGCCGCGTAAAGTTAGCTTCATTCGATGACTCAAGCGTTGGACATTCAGCCACCGGGTGTGGATCGCTTCCAACTCCGCAAGCCCATGCCGCGCGAGCGATTCGACCCGCTGGCGCGTGAAATCCTCACGCTCAAGAAGCAGTTGAACGCCGTCATTCTCGCCCACAATTATCAGGTCGGCGAAATCCAGGACGTGGCGGATTACGTGGGCGATTCGCTCGGCCTTTCGCAGCAGGCCGCCAAAACTAGCGCGGACGTGATCGTCTTCAGTGGCGTGCATTTCATGGCTGAGACGGCCAAGATTTTGAACCCGGACAAAATCGTCGTGCTGCCGGACAAGGACGCCGGCTGTTCGCTGGAAGAAAGCTGTCCCGCCGACAAGCTCGCCGAGTTCCAGAAGACCAATCCGAATTTCTGGACCATCGCCTACATCAATTGCAGCGCGGCGGTGAAGGCGCTCAGCGACGTCATCTGCACCAGCGGCAACGCCGTCAAAATCGTCGAGGCCGCGCCAAAGGACAAAGACCTGCTCTTCGTGCCGGACGAAAACCTCGGCCAGTGGGTGATGGAACAGACGGGCCGCCCCATGACGCTCTGGCGCGGCGACTGTTATGCGCACGTCGAGTTCCGCCGTGACGCGGTGCTCAAACTGCGCCAGCAATTTCCCGACGCCAAGGTCGTCGTCCACCCGGAGAGCCTGCGCGAAGTGCGCGACTTGGCCGACGCGATTTGCTCAACCGAGAAAATGATCACCTATTGCAAGACCAGCCCGGCCAAACGATTCGTGATCGTGACCGAGTCGGGCATCATCCATCGGATGCAAAAAGAATGTCCGGGCAAGGAATTCCTCTGCGCGCCCGTGTTCGACGTGATGCGGATGCCGTCGGACAACTGCCGTTGCAGCGAGTGCAAATACATGAAGTTGAACACGCTCGAGAAACTGCGCGACTGCATGAAACGCCTCGCCCCGCGCATCGAACTGCCGGAAGAAATCCTCCGCCGCGCGCGGCTGCCGATCGAGCGGATGCTGGAAATCTCCGCGAGATTAGCAGGGACATAAAGCCAGGCTTGGTTTTCGCTCCGCAAACAGTTAATGTGTGGTCATGAACGACGCAGACCTGTTAAAGCGGATCACGTTCAACCCGGAGATTTTCGGTGGCAAGCCGATCATCCGTGGCCGGCGGCTCGCCGTCGAGCACGTCTTGCAAATGCTGGAGGCGGGCGACTCCGTGGACGACATCCTGCGCGGCTACGCGTGGCTGGAGCGTGAGGATGTGCTGGCCTGCATTGCCTACGCCAGACGGTTGGTCGGCCATGAACGTGTGGAGTTGATGCCGCCTCCGGTTCCCGCGTGAAACTGCTCCTGGACACCTGCGTCTGGGGCGGAGCGAAAACACAACTCATCGCGACCGGACACGACGTCGTTTGGGCAGGCGACTGGTCTCAAGACCCGGGTGACGAGGCGTTGCTCAACCGGGCGGCTGGCGAACGCCGCGTGCTGGTGACGCTGGACAAAGATTTTGGAGAACTTGCTGTGCTCCGCAACACTCCACATGCCGGCATCATTCGGTTGGTTGGATTCCGCTCCGTTCACCAGGCCGAAGTATGCGAGCGCATTCTGGCGGCTTACGGGAAGGAACTGGAGTCGGGCGCTTTGATGACCGTTGAGCCGGGCAGAGTGCGCGTTCGTCCGGCAAGCAGCGCGTAGTGGCGGTGCGCCGACGTTCGACGTAATGCGGATGCTCTCAGACAACTGCCGTTGCAGCGAGTGCAAATTCATGAAGTTGAACACGCTCGAGAAACTGCGCGACTGCATGAAACGCCTCGCCCCGCGCATCGAACTGCCGGAAGAAATCCTCCGCCGCGCCCACCTGCCAATCGAGCGGATGTTGGAGATTTCGGCGAAGCCACTCGAAAACGCGGGATGAATTAACGCAAAGGCGCAAAGACGCAAAGCACTTTGAAGTCTGCCTAAAACAGTGTGCGCACAACATCTGCCTTTTGGCGTCTTTGCGTTGACTCGGTGTCGAGTTCTCTCCGGCTCGGTTGAGCAAAATAGTTTGGCTGGCATCATTGACCATTGGGTCTGCCGTGCTACCATTTCGGCGTGAAGGCAGTTGAATTCACCACCGAGTTGAGCAGCGCGTCGGTTCTCACGATACCGAAGGATGTCGCCGCGCAACTGCCCAAGGTGGGGAAGGCGCGCGTTATCATCCTGACCGACGATTCCGACGACGCGGAATGGTCGCGCCTGACCGCCGAACAATTTCTTAATGGCTACGCGCCCGGCGACGCGATTTACGACAAGGAATAACGGTGGCCAATTTCCGAACCGGCGCGGTCGTCCTGATAAACTTTCCGTTCACAGACGATTCATCCGCCAAAAAACGTCCGGCATTGGTTCTCCTTGACAGCGGCGACAATGACTTGCTGCTCGCCCGCCTCACGACGCAATTTTCCGATTCGCTTTTCGACTGCGAACTCAAGGATTGGGCGAAAGCCGGATTGAAAGCGCCGTCATTTGCACGGTTGCATAAGCTGGCCACCTTGGAAAAGAAACTGGTTGAAAAGGAGTTTGGGATTTTAACCGCGTTGGATTTGCGCCGCGTGTTGGAAACCTTGCAGAAAGTGAATCAGAAGATCTCCCAGTTGTGATTGCACGCGCGGCTGCCGATGGAGCGGATGCTGGGAGCCTCGGCGTAACCTTTGCAGAACGCGGGGCAATTCAACGCAAGGACGCAAAGGCGCTAAGGCGCGAAGAGTTGGTTGGTTTCTGAAAAAATCCCTTGCGTCTCTGTCTCTCCGCGTCTTGGCGTTAAATCAATACGGCGTCTTATCCGGCTTGGCCTTCGACTCCGCCAACACCTTCAGCGTCCCGCAGAAATCCGCAGGCTGGCATCAATGATTGGGCGTTGTCCGTTTGGATCCCCTACGACTCCGGTTTTAATCAGGTCGTGGATTTCCAGCGCCTGCGCTTTGAGTTGTTCTGCCGAAACATTCTCAAACAGGACTTTGCCGTCCTTCGTCGCAACGCTATAGACCGGCCCGCGCGCAGAGGTTTTGATGGTGATGACGCAGTCGCGCTTCTCCAAGTAGCCGATAACCGTGTATGGCTCGCCCCTTTTCGCTTTGCCGCCGTGCGTGACTGCGGCCACCGGCACGGCATTCGTTCGCGGCGTCGAATCCCGTCGCGCTTGTTCCTGCGACAGACTCAATCCGGCCAAACCGAGAAGAGCCAAACCTGCAAAGACATAGACTTTCATATTCGCCGCTGGTCAATTGGACTTTACGAGTGAACTTGCCCGCGCGCAAGCATTGACGGGGGACGCGGCGCATTGCTCCGCCAGAACCGGGCGCAGCCCAGGCGCTTGATGGCAGGGCAGAGACGGACTGACATATTCCTCTTGAGGGCAGGGCTACCGGCTTGGACGCACGGCGGTGTGCCGCGGCGCGGGTGACTGCGAACCTGATTTAGTTTCTTGAAAATTATCGCAGAAGTTGTAGTATAGGATTCTCTTAGATATGTCTATGGCCGGGGTAAAGCTCAGTCAATTGGTGTGTTGCGTGACGGAGTTTTTCGCGTTTGCGGGGGCGCTACTCCTGGTTGCTGGCGCGCGGCTTGAGGTGCGGGCGGCCACGTTGACGGTCGTCAATACCAATGCAAGCGGCAGCGGCTCGCTGCGTCGGGCGATATTGGATGCGAACGCGACGAACGGGCTGGACACGATTGTCTTTCAAATTCCGGGCACCGCGGTGCATACAATCACGCTGCTTTCCGTCTTACCCCCCATCACGGACCCCGTGGTGATTGACGGCACAACCCAGGCGGGATACACGAACCATCCCGTCATCGAGTTGAACGGTGCCAGTGCCGGAAAAAACGCGGGGCTGCGGCTGCTGGCGGGCAACAGCACCGTGCGGGGCCTGGCGATTAACCGGTGCGACGGCGACGGCATTTACATCGGCGGCGGAGGCACGAACGTTATCCAAGGCAACTTCATCGGTACAGACACGACGGGCACGCTTGCGCTCAGCAACAGCGGGCAGGGGATTTGGGTGATCAGCTCGACGGGCAACTGGATTGGAGGAACCAATGCCGGCGACGGGAATCTTATCTCCAGCGGTAATGGCACCGGCGTTTACCTGCAGAGCGCGGGCGGCAACGTCGTGCTCGGCAATCTGATCGGTACGACCGTGGCGGGAAACGCGAGCCTTGGCAATGGCAACAACGGCATCACCATCTGGAACGCCGCTGGAAATATCATTGGAGGACTCGTGCCGTCGGCGCGCAACATCATTTCTGGAAATCACGCCAGCGGGATATACTTGCAAGGTGCTACGGGCAACTCGGTTCTTGGCAACTACATCGGCGCGGACGGCAGCGGCGGCCTGGCCGTGAGCAACGTGGCCGATGGCATCACGCTGGACGGTTCGGCAGGCAATACCATCGGCGGCACGAACGCGGGGGCGGCCAATCTCATTTCTGGCAACGGCAAGGCCGGAATTTTCCTTCAAAACAATGCCGTGAGCAACGTGATTCAGGGAAATTGCATCGGCACGGACGCCACGGGGAGAGCGGCGCTGGGCAACACGTTCGCGGGAGTGACCATCTCGGGGGCCAGCAGCAATTTGATTGGGGGCGGCGTCCCTGCGGCGCGCAACGTGATTTCTGGCAACAGGCAGGACGGTGTCTTCATCAAAACGAACAGCTCGGGAAACTGCGTGGCGGGCAATTTTATCGGTGTGGACGCCGCTGGCACCAATGCGTTGGGCAACGGTTACGACGGGATCACGATTGACAGCGCGGCTTTCAACCTTGTCGGCACGGGCAACGTCATTTCCGGCAACAACTACTACGGCGTTTGGATTACGAACGCGGCAGCGACCGGCAACGTGGTCCAGGGCAATTTTGTGGGAACCGATGTCAGCGGGCTTGCCGGCATTGGCAACAAGCTTTCCGGGCTGCGGATCGAGTCGCCGGGCAACACGGTGGGCGGGCCGGCGGTGGCGGCTCGCAACGTGATTTCCGGGAACGGCGAAGACGGTGTCTTCATCGTGGGCAGTTTGGCGGCGGCCAACGTCGTCCAAGGCAGTTTCATCGGCACGGACGTGACGGGAACCAAAGCCTTGAAAAACATCCGGGCCGGCGTGGGCATTTCGGGCGCGCCCGGCAACACGGTCGGCGGCGCAGTCACGGGAGCCGGCAACGTGATTTCCGCAAACGGCGACGCCGGAATTTACTTGATCGGATCAGGCGCCACAGGCAACCAGATTCAGGGCAACAAGCTCGGCACGGATGTCACCGGCACGCTGGCGTTGGGCAACGCGTATGAGGGAATCTATTGTGAACGCGCGCCCACCAACACCATCGGTGGCACTGCGCCGGGCACCGGCAACCTGATCTCAGCCAACCAAACGCGTGGCGTCTGGCTGACTAACGCCCCGTGGAACGTGCTTCAGGGCAACCTGATCGGGACAAAGAGCGATGGCGTGTCGGCGCTGGGCAACGTGTTTCACAACGTTGAATGTGAAGCCGGCGCGAACAACAACACCGTCGGCGGAACTGCCGGCGCCGGCAATCGCATCGCCTTTGCCCAATCCGTTTACGCCGGCGTTCGCATCCGCAACGGGAGCACCAACAACGCGATTCTGGGCAATGCCATTTTCTCCAACGGCGCGCTGGGCATTGACTTGGGCACGGTCGGCGTCACAGCTAACGACCTGTGTGACACGGACGCCGGCGCCAACCTGCTGCAGAATTTTCCTGTCCTGGCGCAGGCCGTCAGTGGGAACGGCACCGGCGTTCGCGGCACGCTCAACAGCAGGCCCGGCGGCAGTTACCGGCTGCAGTTCTTCGCCAATCCCGCGTGTGATCCGTCCGGCAACGGGGAGGGGCAGACCTATTTGGGCGAGGGGACCGTTACCACGGGGCCGGCCTGCACCAACAGTTTCGTAATCACCCTCGCCACCGTCGTCCCGGCGGGGTACGTCATCACCGCGACGGCGACGGACGCGGCCAACAACACCTCCGAGTTCTCGGCCTGCGTTCCGGTGGATTCGGTGCCGGGCTTGGCGATGGCAAGCTCGGGTTCCGGCCAGGTCAAATTAACTTGGACCAACGCGCCGTCCGGCTTCGTGCTGGTGCAGACGGAAAGTCTTTCTCCCCCGATCCAGTGGAGCGTTGTGACGAATGCTCCGGTTCTCACGAACGGTCAGTTCGTTGTCGCGGTCGCCCCGACTGAGGGGAACCGCTTTTATGCCTTGAGTTTTGAGTAGCGATGCCGCGCACCCGACAAAAGCGTTGCCCGAGAGGCCCAACGGATCAACCGCGGACCGGCGGGGCCAGCCACGTAGCGGCCCTGTTGGCGGGAGTGTTTTGCGCTGCGTCTTTGCCGGTTGCCTCCGCTCAACCGGTGATGCAAACCATCCTGACGAATGGCGCCACGGCGAACCGGCTGAACATGGTCGTGCTGGCGGAGGGGTACACGAGCAATGAATTCAGCAAGTTTTTCTTGGACGCGACCAACGCGGTGGACGCGCTCTTGTCCTGCCAGCCATTTCAGGAATACCGTAGCTACTGCAACGCGTTTGCGATCTTCGTGCCGTCCAACGAATCGGGATCTGATCATCCCAGTTGGCCGTCATATCGCGATACGTATTTCAACAGTTCATATGACTTGGACGACAGGATAATTACTATTCCGACCGACAACCTGGGCCAAGGGAAGGTAGATGCATTAGTTCAGACCTTTGTGCCCGCGTGCGGTCTGGCGATTTTATTGGTCAATGATGGCATCGCTGGAGGCTCTGACGGGAACGGCAAGACGGCCATCGTCGCCACCGGCTATTATGAGCCCTATCTCGAGACGAATAACTTGGCTCATGAAACAGGGCATGTCTTGGCCGGGCTGGGCGACGAATACACAGATCCAAACCCAGGTTACCCTGACGTCGAGGAACCGAATACGATTCACAACACGAACAGCGTCGTCACCACAGATTCGATCAAGTGGCGCGCCTGGATTTCCACCAACACGCCGATTCCCACCAAACCACCGGATTCTTATCCCAGCGTCATTGGCCTGTTTGAAGGCGCCCATTACCACACCAACGGCTGGTATCGGCCGAAACTGAATTGCATGATGCGGAGCACCAGCGACCCTTCACTCGTCCCTTTCTGCGAGGTTTGCAGCGAAGCCCTTGTCCTGGCCATCTACCAGAAAGTTCGCCCAATTGAGAGTTTTGCTCCGACTAATGCCAGCCTTTCCATTTCTAGCGCCCAGCCGGTGACCTTCAGCCTGGCCCTGCTTCAGCCCGCCACGCACAACATAAGCGTGCAGTGGTTCACGAACGGCGCGGTTCTGAACGGTGTGACCAGCCCGGCCTTCACGCTCTCGCCGCAGTCGCTGGGCAATGGCAGCAATTGGGTCAGCGCCCTCGTCAAGGACAACACGCCGTTGGTGCGTACCGATCCCACAAACTTGCTCAGCCAAACGGTGACTTGGACTGTGAACGTGAACCTGCCGCAGTTGCGCCTGGATTCCCCGGTGTGGCTTGCCGGCGGCCAATTCGCCTTTCGCGTCACCGGCAATGCCCCGCAAGACTTTGTCATTCAGGCCTCCACGAATCTCACGAGTTGGACTTCGCTGACTACAAATTCCCTTGTGGGCGGCGAGTTCCACTACACCAACTCCGCGACCGCCGGTTTTCCGCGAAGACACTTCCGCGCGGTGACGCCGCCTTGATTGCGGGCGGTTCAACCGGGCGGAGAAACAAAAAGCGCGAGCCAGCCGCTCGCGCTTCATTTGAACGCAACTTAAAAAGAACGCTTACCCGCGAGTCGAGCGACGCCGCAGGGCGAACAACAATCCCAAGCCCACGAACCCGGAGAGCAGTATGGAAGCCGGCTCTGGAATGGTCGCCTCCAACTGCGCAGCAAAATCTATCGGGACGGAATTAGTCTTGAGCACCCAGCCGCTGCCTAAGTTCTCCCAGTAATCCGGGAAATCCTGCCCGACGACCGGCGGCGAGTAAATGTCCAGGCCCACGTCGTCGGTTAGGCCGAGGGTTCGAAATTCAACCGACCAGGTAAAATTCGAAACTACTAACAGCGGGTTGACCAGTGCGATTACCGCCCCGGACGTGAAGTCGCTCCCGTTATACCAGATCGTTGAGCGCGGCGTCGTAGAACTGCCGAGTGGAAACCAACTGCTCTCCCAGAAAATGTTGCTCGGCGTCGCGTAGCCGTTAAACAGCGGACCGTCATTGTAATAGAACCGGACCTTCACTTCCGGACTGCCGGAGTAAGTCCCACCCCCCGCAGTGTTCGTTCCATAAAACTCAAACGAGAAGTTGGTCAGGAAACGGTCGGTGCCCGCGAGGATGATCTCGTCGCCGTACTTCACGCCATTGGCAGCGGGGAAGCGCGTCAGCAAGTCGTTGGTGGCGTTGTTGTAGATGTAGTCCGCCAAGAGCGTTTGGCTTAGTCCCGTCAATAAGACCACAAAAACCAGACCCGTGAGTTTACTTGATTTTTTCTTCATAAGTTCTGTTCGCTTAGGGCGGCCAAACGCATACCCCAGCGATCACTTGCGACAATATTAAAAGCGAATCCAATGTCAACTACATTTTTTTTAGGTGTTTGTCAAGGGGTAGTGTTTGTCAATTGTCAGTTGGAGGGGATTAAGGCGGGTTAGGTTTTAGGTTGAAGGGTTTGGGTTTAGTCCACCAGCGATGCCAGAGAGCCGGT
>Ga0315289_10000608_pt1 | contig 55325 bp, 68 predicted proteins | sample YL17G11_40_MG_FD_203452 | JGI IMG/M metagenome (GOLD analysis project Ga0315289, IMG submission 203452) | Sediment microbial communities from Yellowstone Lake, YNP, Wyoming, USA - YL17G11_40 | ecosystem: Environmental > Aquatic > Freshwater > Lake > Sediment | place: USA: Wyoming | collected...
ATATGGTAACCAAATCCCTTGACAGACACTACTGCCTGGAGTTAAAAACCCTCTGCGCTCTATTTCGGTTATAAAAACGACTCCGAATCTCCCTCTCTGTAAGTCGATCTTGTTCTATTTCACCGACTCTGTTTTCAGGAATTGTAGTAGGAAACGTTAGTGCATAAGTGCATATGTTGCAAACATCATACCAAATGTAATTGAAAGAGTACCAAGCAGTTTGACGAGCACATGTATCGATGGTCCTGCCGTATCTTTGAGCGGATCACCAACGGTATCGCCAACAACCGCAGCCTTATGTTGATCAGTGCCTTTCAAGCCACTTGCTTCGATAAATTTTTTCGCATTATCCCACGCTGCACCACCATTGTTCATCCACATTGCCAGAATGAAACCAGATATAGTAGCAACCATGAGGAAAGCTCCTGCTGCAGTAGGACCAAGAATGAACCCCACCAGTATAGGTGTAATAACAGGTAGTAAAGCCGGTAAAATCATTTCTTTTTGCGCCGCTAACGTAGAGATATCAATGCATCTGTCGTAATCAGGTTTCCCTCTGCCTTCCATGATTCCTTTTTCTTTGAATTGACGTCGTACTTCCTCGACCATTTTGAAAGCGGCACGCCCAACAGCGCGGATAGCAAGTGCAGCAAACAAGAACGGGATCATAGCACCAAGGAATGCAGCAATAAGAATCTGCGGTTGAACGATATCAACAACCTGCACGTGCACAATATCGAGATACGCACGGAAAAGCAGCAATGCTGCCATACCTGCAGCTGCCATAGCATACCCTTTTGTAAGTGCTTTTGTTGTGTTCCCAGCCGCATCAAATGCCTCCATTTTCCTCCGAGCCTCCTGGGAACCACCGGACATTTCGACAATACCAGCAGCATTATCACAAATCGGTCCAAATCCATCCAAGCCAAGGATCATCCCAGCAATCGAAAGCATTCCCATGGTCGCAATCGCTGTGCCATAAACACCACCAAGCATCCACCCGACACCAGGAGTTGCTGCGCCATATAATCCGCCGAAATAAAACGCAGATGCAATCGCACCACAGATGATAACGACAGGAAGTGCTGTATTTTCAAGACCAACTGCAAGTCCTGTGATGATGTTGGTTGATGGGCCGGTTTTGCTTGCTTCTGCGATATCCTTAACCGGTCTGTATTTCCGAGAGGTATAATATTCAGTGACCAGAACGATCAAGAGACTTGCGGTGATACCTGATAATCCTGCAAAAAACAAATCAAGACTATTGAGTGTGGACATAGTAAGGAGATAAAACCCTATGACACAAAAGATAACCGTCGCGATCACACCATTTCGTAAGGGAACCATTGGGTCGACTCCTTCTTTTCCTCGTACAAATGGTATGCCTATGATGGTGGCAAAGATGCCAACGCTACGAGCAAGGAGCGGAAATATAACAAAAAAGAAATTCTGTGTCGCCACGTAAAGTGCTAATCCGACGATCATCGCCGCAATATTCTCACCGGTACATGATTCAAATAGATCAGCACCACGACCCGCCATGTCACCAACATTGTCGCCAACGTTATCTGCAATCACGGCTGGGTTCCTTGGGTCATCCTCTGGTATTCCTGCCTCGATTTTTCCAACAAGATCCGCTCCGACATCAGCAGCTTTTGTAAAAATCCCTCCGCCCAGTTGAGCGAAAAGAGCTGATAAAGATGCACCAAATCCAAAACCGATGATCAATGTTGGATCACCATACAACCAATATAAAATCGTCACCCCAATAAGAGAAAGCGCGACATTTGCTTCCCCCATGACAAGCCCACCGTAAAACGATATTTTCAACGCCTTTGACACAGATTTTTCAGCGGCAGCCGCCGTCCGCACATTAGCACGTGTCGCAACATCCATGCTTAAGTATCCCGCGATCAAAGAACATAATGCACCAAGAAGGAATGCCGCTGAAGTAAACGGTAGTTTGCCAAAATCAAACCCAAAATAAAAAATAACTCCTAAAATGATACAGATAACCGCTATCGTTTTATATTGCCGCTTCAAATAGGCTTTCGACCCTGTTCGTATAGCGGCAGAGATGCTCTGCATCGCATCCGATCCCATTGGTTGCTTCGTGATATACCATGCCATATATGCAGCGCACAGTAGCGCTACAGCCCCCGCTATTATTGGTATTACTAACCATAACATATTTACCTACCTCCGCTACTAGAACGTACATCATTTAGTTTTTTTAAAAAACGATAATCCTGGCTTAGGTGCTTGAGATCTGCATCCATTGAGGTTCACCATCTCCTTTACTAGTATTAGTCAAGAAGAAGCTATCAGCCAATATGGCGGTTTTCGTATGTCACGAAGGTGAGCCTCATCACCCGTGGACTCTGAAATACGAGAGAGGTATAAATGTTTTTCTTGAAAGAGAAGTTCTTGGCCTCATCTCAAATCCTTTATTATGCTTGCCGATTATCTTTTTTCCGTTATATCTTTAATACGAATGATTTTTCTTAGACGATTTGTATACTGTAATATTTCATTTAGGCAGTCATCAATTTGTTTTTTCTCTTCAACTGAATTGATTTTTCCAGAAGTTTTTTCCATATACGAAGACCAGGTCTCGCTAATCGTTTCCTCGATGCCATAAATGTTCATTTGTATAACTTTTGAAGCTTTTGTTGGCTCATTTTCAAGAGTGAAGTTTTTCTGTATTTTTTTTAAAACCTTAAACAACTGTACTATTTGCTCATTTATCGTTGAAATCTGCTCTGTTGTTAAATCTATTTCAACGTGCTTATAAATACCTTCTTTTTTATTCAAAGAAGATTCCATTTCATGAAGAAGTTCTTCGACATACCACATATTGCATCTAAGCACATTATAATGTTGCCACTCCATAATAGCACCTTTTAGAAGAAGTCATCAGCTGAAGCGGTTTTGGAACAAGCCAAGGTGGACTTCATCACCTGTGAGACAGAGAAGTATGATAATCGTATAAATGTTTTTATGCATTTTCATGAAAACCCTGTATTTCACTTTCTGTTTCCCTGTTCTTTAATGTCTGTTTTCTCTTTTTCAAGATGTCCGTAAAGCACTGGTACAGCATCTCCTGTTCGTATTCCTTTCCAGACGAGTATAAGATAGGAATCTGAGGAGGGGTCTTTTTTAAACTCGTAGGTGAAAAAACCGCTTTCAAAAGACTTTGGGGTGATTGATGCTGAAAGAACAGTATGTGTTGAACTGAGCCTGGTGATATCAGCGATTATATCTGGGCGGCTGATGAGGTAATCTGCAAGGATCTTCTGCTCGGTTGTTGTAGGCTCCTTGTCCCATTTTATTTTCATAGTACCTCGCGTCGTATTTCTTTTACCGTTATCTTTGTGCCAAGTGTATCTTCGATTTCTTGTAAAGTGGAATCTATCAGTGCTTTTCTCACCGGATATTGCTCATCCGTCCATTTTCCGGCCTCCAACCCGAATAGATCAATCTGCTCGATAACCAATACAAATTCGTCGTTGGAGATTTTTGTTAAGGTATAGCGCACCAACTCTTCATCCTTGACGTATGCGTCCCCGGTTTTTGTCCATGGTGGAGAATCAAGTTCGATATAAGTCGGAAGGGATTGAGGATGTATTACCATTTTAGCCTCGAATTTTATCTGGGCTATCACATGAAACGGCATGGGTATCCCTTTCGTACATTGTTCCAATTACATTTTCTGATGAGCCAGCAGTTTTTTCATCCGTGTAAATTCGTCGTCTAATTGCAAAAGAGTAAAATCAACACCTATTTCCTTCATGCGGGAGACATACTCATCACCCAATGTCTGTTTTATTTCTTTGATAAAAAAATGACCTGCTGAATCACCTAATGAATCATGCAATGTAAGAATAAGGGCATGGATCGCTTTTCCCATCTCGGTCGGCTTCACCACATTGATATCGGACATAACACTGACTATCTCACTTGATTCAGAGTAGAGTTTCTCTGGAATATGAATGTTTTTTAGAAAATTAAATTGTGGTTCTAGCTGTTTTATCAGTGCATCCATCATCATCAATGCATGCCCGTGATCAGTTTTTCTCCCGGAAATCGAAATCAAAACGTTAACCACATTTTTTATAATATTTACGTTATCTGCCTCAGGCACAGCTATCGACTCCTTTACCGCAGGTTTTCCACATGATAAAGAAGAACGGGATTGAAATAATCTCTATAATCATAATGATAGTAATCAACAGGGGTAGGGAATAGTCATACAGCACACCTACCAGGACACTTCCTATGAACAGGGCAAGTCCGTACGAGGTAGTAAAAATGCCGTACCCTGTTCCTCTTTTTTTCAAGGGTGTGATATCTGCAATTGCTGCTCGCATAATTGTTTCATGGCTCCCCATAACCACACCCCAAACTATGACGCTTATAAGTATGAAAACGTAATTCATCGAGAATGCAAAAAAAGGAATGAAGAGTGAGAAGAGAGGAATGATTATCAGGGCTAGGAGACCTGCTTTATTGTTCTTCCTCCTGGTTTTAAGCCGGTCATACATTTTCCCAATGATCAATGCAATGACCGCGTCGACAGCCATTGCAATCATATAAAATAAAGGAATTTGTGCGTCAGAAAGAATATTATGCGCCTTCAGATGATATCCTATCAAAGCAAAGTTCACAAAACCGATAGTGGTAACAAAACTAAACACCATATACAACCAAAAGGTTCTTGATAATGTATCAGGCTCTTTCTCAATGGTTGGTGAGGTCATTTCAAATTCTTCAGGGTTTTTTACTAAGAAATAGGCGATGACAACGAATACCATTACCAATACAAAGGGGATCCATAAGAAACTGTATCCTGTCTGATAATCCGAGATTGTTTTCCCTGATGTTCCCAAAAGAAAGAAGAATATTGCGAAAATAAGTGGTCCTATGATTGCACCGATCTGATCTAAGAATTCATGAATCCCGAACCCGAATCCGGTACCGATTTGTTTTGTCGCTTGGGAAAGAATGGTGTCTCTTGCTGGATTGCGGAGAGCTTTTCCTATTCGTTCCGACACAATGAATAGTGCGGCAAGTTGCCATACTCCAGCTAAGGAAAGCAATGGAACCGTGAAAAGCAACCCATACCCAGCGATTGTAAAAAACCAGTATGCTTTTGTTTTGTCTGAAAAATACCCGGAAATCAAGCGAATACCATACCCTAGAAACTCTCCAAGTCCTACGATTAACCCAACGATAGCGGCATTTGCGCCAAGGATCTCCAGATACGGTCCATTGACGCTCCGTGCACCTTCATATACTATATCGCCGAATAAACTGACTATACCTAGTAAAATGATTAATTTGAGGGCTTTTGTTCGTCTTGTGTCATGACGACCAAAATTTAATTTTCGCATTGATTTATCCTTTCGATTTTAAATTTTTCTGTTCTTTGATATGATTTTTTTCATTTCATCGATGATTTTCAGACTGAGAAAAGCATAGTAAGAATATTCAAGAGATGGTACTGTGGTTATCTGTCGGCCGAAGCCACCGATATTTGTCATACAGGAATGAACAAAACGTTCACATTCATGAATATCGACTGGAAGAACATGTAATTCTTTCAGACCACGTAATGCCTGATAGGTGGGTTCCAGGAAAGACGTCGAATGCGGAACAATTCCAAAACCACCATCATGGTTTTGACCGGTTTGAATTAAGTGAATATATTCTTGCTGCTCGAAAGAGCTATGTAGATTTATCATCAGAACGACGAGTTGTTTGCATTCCTCCATTGATTTTACAGGTTTCAGTTGTGTTGATGAAAGAACAGCTTGTTCGTTTCTTGTGAGAGTAACATGCATGTGAAGGAGTTCTTTAGTCAACACCATATAATAGAGATCGGAGAGAGTATTGAGTATGATTTCATGGTTGTGAATAATTGTATCGCGTAAGGAATTCTCAGAATCTGTGAGATGAGTGATTCTGTAGATGGTGGCTAATTGGTAAAGATGCTTTGGTTGATGGAATTCTTTTTGGTTGAGCTGGGTAATATATGATTCTGTTTGTGTGCTAATAGAATATTCCTGGAGTTCTTCGAGGAGTCGGAGGGCAAAATAGGTGTCCTCAAGAGTGGGAGGTGTTGTTGGTGAAAAACTAAACCCACCTTCCGGTTGTACTCTTGAATAGATAAATTTTTTGAGTTCCTTTTTTTCTTTTTCAGTTATCATATCCTTTCCTGGAACTTTCTCCAATCCACATGATTAGAACGGTTTCATCAAGGGTTCCTAAATTTAGCTCCAGCGTATCTACAATTACCGCCCAATTCTTCTTCGATTCGTAGTAATTGGTTGTACTTTGCTAACCGTTCACTTCGACAGGGAGCTCCTGTTTTGATATGTCCGGTTTTTAGTCCAACTACTAAATCAGCAATGAAACTATCCTCGGTTTCACCGCTTCGATGACTGACAAACACACCCCAACCTGCACCTTGCGCCATTTTACACGCTGTGATACTCTCGGTTATTGTTCCTATTTGATTTACCTTCAACAATAATCCATTCACTGCCTTCTTCTGAATGCCTATGGCGATTCGTTTCGGGTTTGTTACGAGTAAATCATCGCCTATGATCTCAACGTCTCGCCCCATTGCTTCGGTTATTTTGGTAAAGCTTTTCCAATCATCTTGAGCAAAAGGATCCTCAAGAAAAGCGATATCATAGTCATGGATAAATTCCTTGTACAAGGCAATCATTTCATCCCCGGTCTTTCGCATCGTACCCTGGTTCTCCGGGTTCTTAAAATCCAGATCGTAGCTATCGCCTTTCAAAAATTCTGATGCAGCAGCATCGATACCTATCTTTATTTTTCCCGTATATCCTGCTTTTTCGATCGCTTCTTTTAAAAGATCCAACCCCTCCCGAGCATCTTTAATGTTTGGAGCAAAACCACCCTCATCACCGACATTTGTCGCATCCTGACCATATTTCACCTTTATCACTTTTTTAAGATGATGATACGTCTCAGAAGCCATCCTCATCGCATCCCTAAAACTCGATGCGCCTACCGGCAAGATCATGAATTCTTGCATCGCGAGTTTATTTCCCGCGTGTTTCCCGCCGTTTATCACATTAAATGAAGGCACGGGCAACACAAACTCTTTCACATTCGCAAGTTTTGCGATATGTCGATATAACGGCAGGTTATTCGTGTTGGCACCTGCTTTACATGCCGCCATACTCACCGAGAGAATCGCATTCGCCCCCAATGCTGATTTATTTTCTGTACCATCAAGTTCAATCATTGTTTTATCAACGTGTTCTTGTTCTGTTTCATCCATACCTTGTAGCGCAGGAGCAATTCGTTTATTCACATGAGAAACCGCGTTCAAGACACCTTTTCCCATAAATCGAGAAGGATCTTTATCTCGGAGTTCAAGGGCTTCGTATATCCCTGTGCTTGCACCACTTGGTACCATCGCACGGAACAAACCTTTCTCTGTTACTAGATCACATTCAACGGTTGGGTTACCTCTTGAATCAAAAACCTCTCTTGCTTTTATCTCTTTAATTGCCATTTTTTACCACCTCATTTTCCTCTTTTTCCTTCCCATTATTTCCATTATAGGAATCTTCCTGTGGAATTTCCTCATCAGTCATGGGAACATGCAGCAGGTGTTTTGGGAGAAATCTTAGATTTGCAATCAGTGTCGGTATGACTGCACTGGCGATGACAACTGCGACGAGGTATGAATATTGTTCTTGGGATAGTATGCCATGTGTTAATCCGTAGATTGCTGAGATCGTTCCAAAGGTTAAACCGGTTGACATTAAAAGCGTGTAATACCATCGCTCTCGTTTATCAGTTCTGAATTTTCCTATCACGGGATATAATCCAAAGATTTTGGTGATGACTTTTCCTCCGAAAAGCACAAGGAAAATGAGGGGTGCTGCGAGAACCATTGGAAGGGATACTAATGATCCTGCGCGAAGGAAATAAAACGGGGTGAGAAACCCGATGGTTAATGTTCGTAGCCTTCTGATGAAGAAGTCATCTTTGCTGATGGTGCCCGCAAGCACCATACCCAGGATATACGCTGGAAGGACTGCTTCGCTGCCTGACCAGATAGCAAGAGCACCGAGAGCAAAGAGGACAAAGAGTATCCATTTTGTTCGTATCGCAGCTGTTTTATACGCGTATCGTTTAATCAGTTTGGTTGTGATTGTAGGCATGGCGATAAAAGTGACGATGGCGACGGCAATGAAAATCACGGTTTTATAGCTGAACGGTGCGAAAAGAAGACCCAGAGCGATGACCGTGCCTAGATCGTTGATGAAACATGCTCCAAGTATTCCTTTTCCGTATTCTGTCTTGTTAAAACCGTATTCAAGCATCACCGCGTAGACAACCGCCATCGATGTTGTTGACAGAGCTACACCTGCGAGTAAGCTTGCTGCGACATTCCATTGTAAGATTAATCGTGCTATGGCAGTACAACCAAGAAACGGGGCTAAAAAACCAATAAAACCAATGATCATGATTTCCTTGGTTTTTGTTTTGAGAGACGCAGGGTCGAGTTCGGCGCCAGCTAAAAAAGTTAAAAGGATTGCTCCCGAGCTTGCGATGAATATTAACCAGTCTTCATTCGAATGCATGGCATCTGGGCCGATATATTGTGTGGCGATGAATCCTGCTAAAGCACCTACACAGATTTCCACAAGAGCCATCGATATTTTCAGTTTGTATGCAAGAATGGTCGAAATGAGCGCAAGTGCAAGCCACACCGCTACAATAGTAAACTGATCTATGGGTAGCATAAAAACCTCCATGGACTGTTAAAAAATATATATTTTTCCACAATATTTTGTGTAGAGTAAAAGAGATGGATAACATTCGAATTATACCAATGTTGTAAAATGTTACCGATGAAGTATCTTACGTCATTCAACAGCAGGATTTTCATATCAATATCACTGAGGTCTGTATGATAGAAATCATCAGCTGTTGACAGCGGTTTTGGTTTTAGCCACGGTGGACTTCATCACCGATGTATCGGTAATTCTCATTCATTTATTTATATATTCCGAAAAAAGAATTCCCATATTTGATACTAGTCATGAATGCTTTTTATTACTGCTTATTGAATAAGGTTTAAAATAAGAACCCCCTTTTTAGTTAGTGATACTATAATCACGCAGAGGAGAAGTAATACGAAAAACAAAAGCACATCTGACTATAAAGAAGTCTCCATTGAAGAAACGATTGGATTACTAAAAACTACAATGGATGGACTCACAGAATCTGAGGCAAAACATCGTATTGAGCGCTTTGGATACAATGAAATAAAAGAAGAAAAACGTCATCCTGTAATTGATTTTTTTTCACGGTACTGGGGACCTATGCCCTGGCTATTAGAAATAGCGATCATTCTATCATATTTCCTCGGTCATTATCTGGAAGCAGTAATCATTTTCATTTTACTCACAGTAAATGTCATCATTGGTTTTGTTCATGCGCGTCATTCTCAAAAAGTCCTTTCGTTATTAAAAAAGAGGTTAGCTGTCAAAGCCAAGATTCAGCGGGATGGCGTATGGGTGATAAAAAACGCACGGGAAATCGTTCCTGGTGATATCTTTGTATTGGAACTTGGGGATCTGGTGCCTGTTGATGCCAAGATACTAAAAGGGGAGATTTCTGTTGATCAATCAGCGTTAACCGGTGAATCGTTACCTATCGACGTTCATCGTTCAGATATCATTTATTCAAGTACACTAGTGACGCGAGGGGAAGCCTTCTGCGTAGCAGTAAACACAGGGGAAAATACCTCGTTTGGTCGAACCGCTGAGTTATTACAAGCAGCAAAACCAAAATCTCATCAAGAAAAAATCATCATGACCATTACAAAATATATGATGTATTTCGGCATAGCGGCCTTGATCGCAGTAGCAATTTTCGCATTGTTCACCGGTATCACGTATATTTCGATACTCACATTTGTTGTGATTTTTCTCATGGGAGCAATCCCTGTCTCGCTTCCAGCAGTCATTACGATTGTTCAGTCAGTGGGCGCGATGGAACTCGCTAAGGAAGATGTGCTTGTCACCCGGCTTGACTCTATTGAGGATGCGGCGTCGATTGATGTGCTTTGTCTCGATAAAACCGGTACCATCACCCAAAACAAGCTATCGGTCACCGATATCCTCCCATTTACAGGGTATACAAAAGAGGATGTAGCGCTGTTCGCGCGATTAGCATCGCTCAAAGCAAGTAAAGAGAGAATCGATACTGCGATAATCGATTATACAGAGTCATTAGGGGTTGATGTTACCTTTTATAAAAAGATCCATTTCACTCCGTTCGACCCTTCGATTAAGAGAACGGAGGCACTTATCGAGAAAGACAACAGACGCTTCACAGTAATGAAAGGATCACCACAAATAATACTAGATTTGTGCAAAGAAATAGACGGAAAAAATAGAAAAAATGTTGATACATCGATTGAAGACCTCTCGAAGAAAGGATACAGGACGCTTGCGGTTGCCCGGTCAACCGGCGATGACGTTGACCATCTTCAGTTTTTAGGATTAGTCGCATTAGCTGATCCCTTACGACCAGATTCCAAGAGTATGATCGAATCGGTAAAACAACTTGGAATCAAACCTCTAATGCTAACTGGTGATAACATCAACATCGCCAAAGAAATTGCTCTTCAAGCATCGATTGGAAGTAGAATTATTCGCATGGGTGATCTCAAAGATTTAAGCGAGGAAGAGAAAATAAAAATTTGTGAAGAATACGACGGGTTTGCTGAAATATATCCAGAGGACAAATACAAGATTGTCACGTTGTTGCAATCATGCGGCCATGTCGTTGGGATGACAGGGGATGGAGTCAACGATGCACCAGCGCTCAAACAGGCGGAGATGGGGATAGCGGTTAGCAATTCGACTGATGTCGCAAAAGGAGCAGCAAGCGTAGTGCTGGAAGAGCCAGGTCTTGGGGTGATCGCTGATGCGATACGGATAAGCAGGAAGACCTATCAGCGAATGCTGACCTGGGTTATCAATAAAGTCACCAAGACAATTGAGTTTATCGTTCTACTGGCTTTAGGGTTCTTCTGGCTGCATAATCTTATCCTCACGCTTTTAGGCATGGCGCTTCTCTTGGTCGCCAATGATTTTGCAACAATCTCACTGGCGACCGATAATGTGAAGGATACACGTACTCCGGATACGTGGAACATTAAGAATATTACTTTAGCATCCTTCGTCGTTGCAGTACCGCTCGTGATTCAAAGCGCAATCACCATATATCTAGGAGTAACCTACTTCAATCTCACTTGGGTGCAACTCACGACGTTTGTCACCTTGACGCTTGTTTTTCATAGTTTGTTGAAAGTTGCTATTGTGCGAGAACGGAGACATTTCTGGTCTTCACGACCTGGAAACGGATTAATAATTTCAATCGTAATAACCATTGCGGCATTTTTATTATTGGGCGTCTATGGCGTCATTATTCCATCGATTTCTCTAGACCCGTTGCTCTTTACTCTAGGGTTCTCTGCACTCTTCATCTTTGTTGTTTTAGATCCGATAAAATATTGGGCATTCAAGAAATTCTGCTTATAATAGGCAGTCAATTTATTTGTATTTATTCAGAGGAGCTCATTTTCGAGAGAGCAAGAACAAATAAACCAATAGATAACAGAATGATAGGAATCCGAATAAAATGTTCGCCCAGTCCATAACCTGCAACAGACAATACCAAACTCGAAATACCCATTGCTAACGCAATCATATAAAGAATCGGTTTCCCTAAATATTTCGATTCCATCTTTTTCACCTCAATAAATTTAATGAATTTTTTACATATAAACGTAACTCAAATAGTTTAAAAGCATTTTTTGAAACCTGAAAACTGTAATAAAATAAGAAGGGGTGTTTTAGTCTGTAGAGAATATTGTAAACCATTGTTCTGATTAATAAGATGAAAAATTTATGAACAATATTTAAAAAAACGAATATCATACAACAATTAATGAAGTCCAGCAATGAAGCTAACTTACAGGATGTTAGAATAAAACCTCCTTCCGAATGCACTGATGAGGAGATACAATCTTTTTTTAATTTAGTAAAGAAAGGAGGAGAGGTGAATATTAATACGCTTGAAGCAGGTATACGAAGAGCACGCCTTCTGGCCTTCTGTTATGTTAATCAGAAACTTGCTGGCGTTGCAGCTTTAAAAAACGCAGATCGAGGATACCAAAACAACGTGTTTGAACGCGCTGGAGAGCCTAAATTGGCTGAGAAATTTCAAAGTGAGATTGGTTATATTTATACAGGGGAAAAATACAGGGGGAGACATATCTGTCCTATTCTTGTGCAGCATCTAATGAACAATAGTGCTGATAAAATTTTTTCCACAGTCAGAATGAAGAACAAGCATATGATTAAAATAATAAGAAAATTGGGTTTTCATCAGATTGGGCATAAGTTCGTTGGCAAGCAGCAAGATAAAGGTCGATACTACGTTCAATTATTCATTAAGTAAACATCTCTTTCTTTCAGGTTGGTTTAAAATTAGTCTTATACGAAGACCGGAAACAAATGAGTTATGTTTATTTTTGAGTGAAAATAGTAAAAGATTGTTCTGATAAAAAATCATAACTGTTCTGTATCGAGTACCCTGCTTGTTTCATTTCTTCAAGGAGAATGTTTGGAGGAACGAAGTGTCGATGTAGCCTTTGAAAACTGAAGAATCCTCCTCGACCATCGTATTCAATGATAGCAATTTTCCCATCTGGTTTTAACGTCTCTTTTAAACTCTGAAAATATTCGACTCGATTTGGGAGATGATGAGAAACATTTCGTAGGAATACATAATCAAACGTGTGTTTTGGTAAATCAGGATGTTCTGATGCAGTGTGCATTGTAATAACATTCGCTAATCCTTGTTCTGCAGATTGTTTCTTGATGAATGCTAAGAATTCTTGGTTAGTATCCACGGCATAGACTTTGCCTTTATCCCCTACTGTTTTAGCAAATCTATAGGTAAAGTATCCTCCTCCAGATCCGATATCAGCTATTATTTGTCCGGGTTTTAATGAAAGGGTTTCCATGATTTGATCTGCTTTGAATTTTGGTTTAGCCGCCCTTTTATTGAACATCTCCGGTCTTTTTTTGCTCATATTTTTTCACTTAACTCCTTAGATATGACTGTCTCTCGTTATTATTCATTGTCATACCACCACCAGAATTGCTTAATGCTTATGCTCTTCACAAACATCATTAGCATCGGCTCTCTTGATTTTTTTATTTTTCCACAGCCAAAACATCTCTCCAGCGGTTTCGGCCTGACCGACATACACGTCTATCCCAAACTCGCTACACATCTCTAATGCTCGTGGACCAAGCCCTCGACATAATAAAATATCTGCTCCGTTTTTTTTCATAATCTCAGGAGGCAGCCCCACGCCACCCATGTGTTCACTGGTGTTGTGTATTATCGTGGTCACATTTCCGTTCTCATCAACAAACGTGTACGTATTACATTTGCCGAAATGCTCTGACACTTTACTCTCCAGTCCATTCATATCTTCTGTTGGGATTACGATCTTCATCTTTTCATCACCTCTCATTTTTGTTATCATGCGTTGTATTATTTCTTTCATTCTCTTTTTCTCGTTTTTATTTTCATTCAATTCTGTTTTTTCTCTTTTCTGATTGAATGCTCATAGTTCTTCTTAGCGTTCCGAAACGCCTCCATGGGAAGATGGGCACAATGCATGGATTCGACAGGAAGTCCCCCTAACGCACGTGTAATAGCTTCTTCTTTAATACTCAATGCTTCTTCAATGGTTTTCCCCTTTATCATATCGATAAAAACATCTGTTGTTGATACCGCACCGGGACAGCCAAAAACCTTAAACTTTGCGTTTTCTATTTTACCGTTCCTAAACTGTATTCTTATCTCAATAACATCTGAACAGTCAGGATTCCCTGCTTTGCCCAGTCCATTGAACGTTTTAAGATCTCCAGCGTTTTTTGGGTTGTTAAATCTCTTCATTACTTCTTCCGTAAACATTTTCTCACCTTTTACTCCTCATTAAAAATCGCTACTGCTATCACCGTGGTCCACAACCCGTTTTTATCACCCTCTGCTGTTTGAGCGATACTCTGCGTGCGGACAATCTGGCCACTTATCTTGTATTGTTGTTTTCGTTGGTCCCAAGCCTTATTGGAGTCAAACTCAAGCCCAAGTGTCGTTGCAAGCATTGTTGCAGCAAGGTCTTCAGTATAATCTTCGAGTTTCTTGCTGATAACGCCGAAGCAATGATGCTCAGAAATGTAACCGTGGGAGTTTGGTTCTTTAGGCAGTGCAACCCCTATTGCTGCTCCAACCAATCGATTTGGCTCATTTGTGCAATTTCTTGCCATGACACAGTAGGTGATTTGCCCGGCTTTAAGTTCTTGAATTCCTTTCTCTCGCGGAATAATTTTACAATAAGGCGGAACGATACTGGATACATTGACAATGTTGCATTTCTCGATTCCTGCATTACGAAGCGCAAGTTCAAATGATTGCAACTCCTGTTTATGTCGACCTACTCCTTTCGTGAAAAACATTCTTTTTGGAACCATATCAAATCATCCCTTTACATATACGCTAACTCAACATTTTCAGTATGTTTTTAGCTAAATTTTCTAACATAAAATTTCTTACCAGTATATTCTGTTTGTATCACTTTTTTTTGAACAAGAAGCTTCTCAATAACACTCCAATTTGCGTTGGCTTTCGATAATAATTCTCTCACGCCATCCTCTCTAATGGGATGTACGGACATGATATCAAGCAAATCCTCTTCGATGTTCCCCGTAAAAGCAAAAGCGTTTCCTTCATAACCAATAAGATATTCAGCTTCGATTCCTTGTTCTTTGAAGATTTGAAACGCTCTATTAACCTCGTTTTCACCAGCAGATTTTACCCATTTTTCTGCCGGTGGTCTAATTGGAATGGAAATATAGCTCTTTTTTGGGGATAACCCTGCTATGAACTCAGCAACCTTTTCTAATCCTTCAGTCTCGTCATTAACATCCTGAATAAGCATAGTTTCAGTTACCAGATCACCTGAAAACGAATGCGAAAACTCTGACATTCCATCCAATATGTCTCTCAGTTGTAGAGATCCATAGGGTCTATTGATACGATGCCAGATTTCTTGGTCGACGGTATCGATCTTCAGAGAAACACAGTCGGATTTTCTTAAATCATCTCGAACATCTTTTTTCCATATCAACGATGAGTTTGTGATAACAGCAATTTTTTTTCCCAGGGTTTTAAGAAGTTCGATTTCTTCTCCAAGGTTGCTATCCAATGTTGGTTCGCCATCTGCAACAAAAGTGAGATAATCAATAGCTTCTTTTTTTCCCTTTGCTCCTTGTATTTTCTGTTTTACAGCGGTTACGATTTCTTGTGGTGTATAAAATGGTTTACGAGTAATCTGTAGAGTATGCGTTCTTCCGAGTTGACAGTAAATACAAGAATATGTACAGATTTTTGGTGGAATGTTGTTTATTCCAATGCTTTGCCCTAAGCGTCGTGAGGGGACAGGACCAAATGCTATCCTCTTTACGTCCTCTGTCATAGTTTTTCTCCCTCCAATGTTTTTTTACCAAGTGTGGTGCTGTAGAATTGTACATATTTTTTTACTTCGTTTTCTTTTGTCATAATACGTTGGTTTCATCAGTTATTTCTCTAAATGTTCAATCATATCAATAAGAATTAAACGGTGACAAGGAGATATTCCACAGTAGCAATAGAGGAATACATCCTTTTTTTCAGCTACTTCTTTGATTTCTTTTAATTTGTCAATCACGTCAGGTTTGGATTCAACTTCTTTTCTATATCGTTTCTCAAAATCTGTTTGCTGCCATGCTCTTTTTCTTGCATCTGGTTCGGCCATCCCTTTTTTCATAAAGTTACTTTTAATCTCATTGAATTCTCTTAATAACGTTTCCGATGGAGAAAATACGCTTGGGTATCCAACCGCTATTTTGATTGCGTCTTTAGGGAGAGTTTTAAGCTTTGCGACATACGATTCTTTTAACATAGTTACCTTCTAAATTTATCATCATTCCTTTTTATTTTTCCGCTCATTTTTTTCTCTTTTCCAATAATGGATTTTGATATCCTTCTTTCATTGCAATGCTTCTGATAGCGTTCATCAATTTTGGTATCTCAACACCTTGTGGGCATTGAGTATAGCACCGGTGATGTGTAGAACAGATCTCGATAAATTTATTGGAGAAAACTTGATCTTTCATTCCCAGCAATACATTTTTTATTACTTTCCTTGGTGAATACAGGGAGTCCAGTTCTCGCTCAGGGCATCCTGCCGTACAGGTCCCACAGTTAAAACATTCAAATAGACCCTTGCCTCCTTCGTCTTCAACAATTTTATATTTAAAATTCAAATCAAGATATTTTTTCGCTTTCTTTCCGATAGCATCTTCGGTCTGTTCCTCTAGTAACCGCGCATTACGAACCGCGTTCATCACTGCTTTCACATCGACACCTTGGGGACATTTCTCCAGACACCTATAATGCGCACTGCAAATCCAGATGAATTCACTGGTCAATACCTCCTCTTTTAGTCCCAATACTGCCTTTCGGATGATGATACGGGGATTCCAGTCCAATTTGACATTCATTTCTGGGCATTGAGCGGTACACGACCCGCAGGCATAACATTTCAAGATTCCTTCTCCACCGGGTTCACTCGCAATTTGATTTTTGAAATTCTGATCAACCTTCTGGGAGTCAATCACACACATTCTTCAACCACTAAACAAGTTCAGCTTTAAGCATTCCTTTCCGTTCAAGGTAAATTATAATAGCTTTATGCAGAGTATTCACAGAGAGTTTCGCGCAATGAGAATGATTCTCAGGTAAACCATCCAACGCGATAATTAGATCCTCCTGAGAAATATCCATGGCTTCACTCGGTGTTTTTATTTTTATCATCCTGGTAAGCATATTTCCACAAGCAAGTGTCGCACCACAACTATCTGTCCAAAAACGCGCATCCTGTATCTTCCCATTTACTATCTTTAGGGTGATTTTCATGGTGTCACCACAAGGACCTTTGATCACTCCAACTGCATCTGGATGTTTCAGAACCCCAAAATTGATAGGATTACGATACTCTCGAATAGCAACTTTTGAATATGTTTTTTCTTCATCATGTTCTATTTTCTTTTGAATTTTTTTTACCATATTCTCAAGACTACCTTCAGTCGTAATGCTAGAGCACCTCCTGTATCCTATTCCACATTTCATGAATCTTATGGGATAACTCTCCATCTGAAAATTCTATAACGCTTTGTTCCTGAATCATTGCCTTGGTCATCACATTGTCATAAGGGAGTTTCCCCACAATCAGGATATTATTCGTTTTACAATATTTTTCAATTATTTTTGTGTTCTCAGGGTTGATAGAATATTTATTAATGCAAACGGTCGATGGTATGTTAAAATGGTGGGCAACCCCTTGTATTCTTTCCAGATCATGGATTGCGGAAAGCGTTGGTTCTGTAACAATCAATACAAGATCAACACCTGTTATTGAAGCGATAACCGGGCATCCGATCCCAGGAGGCCCATCAATAAGAATGAGGTCTTTTTCATTCTCCTCAGCAAGTTGTTTAGCATTATTCCTAACAAGAGTTACAAGTTTCCCTGAAGCCTCTTCTGCAGTATTTAACACGGCATGGGCCATTGGCCCAAGTCTTGTTTCAGAGAGATATGCAAAGCCTGAATCCCTATCAACCATCGTAATCGCCTCAACAGGGCAAACATAGGCACAAACTCCACATCCTTCACAAGCCCCCTGGATTAAATTAATGTCTTTATCAATGGCGTCAAACCTGCAAGAATCATAGCATTTTTTACAGTCAGTACATGTATCCTTGTCAATTCGTGCAATCTTTGAACCATGGAACACGATAGTTTTTTTAATCTCAGGTTTCAGTATAAGATGAAGATCAGCAGCATCAACATCGCAATCAGCAAGAACTGCATTCTTTGCAAAAGAGGCAAACGCGGCAGTAATCGATGTTTTTCCTGTTCCACCTTTTCCACTAATAACCGTAAGTTGTTTCAAGGGGTCACCTCGTTTTGGAGTCTCTGAAAAAGATTTTGAAATCTTATACGCCATTCAGGTAATTCATTTACAAACGGAATGCCCTTTGAATAAAGGTAAGCAATCTTTTCACTATGAGGAATCTTCATAAGAACAGGGATTTTTTCATGCTGGCAATAGCATTCAACTCTGTTATCACCAGAGCCATCGCGATTGATGATTACTCCAAAAGGAATAGATAAATGCCTTACAACATCAACAGCAATCTTAAGATCATGAAGTCCAAAGGGGGTCGGCTCAGTCACAAGAAGACAATAATCTGAGCCGCGTATTGTTTCAATCACCGGACAGGAGGTACCTGGTGGCGCATCTAAAATAACGTGTGTCGTCGCATCTATCTTTTTCTTCAGAGATCGAAGAAGAGGAACCGCCATAGCTTCACCAATGTTTAAAACACCTTGATAAAAATCAACGGCACCACAGGTTCCATGGTCAATGGTTCCAATGGCTCGTTTCTTCCAACTGATTGCATCTCTTGGGCATACCAGAGCACATCCTTCACAGGAATGGCATAACTCTGGAAAAACAAGGACTTTCTTTGGCACTACTGCAAGAGCGTGATACATACAAAAATCAGCACATTTCCCACAGTAATCACATTTTTTCACATCAATAGCAGGAGTATCAACGGCAACATTCTCACGGGTATCCATCATTGCTTTGAGGAAAATATTCACGTTTGGTTCCTCAACATCACAATCGATAAGCTGAGCTGTATCTAGACTTAATGCAAGATTGATGGCAATTGTTGTTTTTCCAGTCCCGCCTTTACCACTAGCAACAGCGATGATCATCTTTTTCAAAGCTCCAACATAGGTAATTCTTTGAGAGAATTCGGAAGTCGCGTTCTGGCAAGATCAGAGTATATCTTTTTGTATTCAGTCCACTGCTTCTTGTACTCAAGGGTTATTTCTGCTACCACTTTTGCTGGTATACCCACTGCGATTGCCTTATCTGGTATTTTTTCTTTATTTTTCACCACAGCTCCTTCTGCAACAACCGCCCATTCTCCAATCTCTGCGTAATCGCTGACAATCGCGCCCATACCAATGATTGCCCAATCATGAATCGTGGCGTTATGGATAATTGCAGCATGTCCTATGGTCACAGAATTTCCGATGATTGTTTTTTCATTGGGCCGTGCATGAATAACCACGTTTTCTTCTACAGCGGTATCATTGCCAATTCGTATCGACCCGTAATCTCCTCGTATACGAGCTCCGGGTCCAATGTAGCAGTTTTCTCCAATAGTAACATCCCCAATCACGTCTGCTGACGGAAAAATAAATGTACCTTTGCCTATGCGTGGTTTCTTTTTTTCAAACTCGTAGATTGACATAGAATCATCCTTACCCTTCTAAAGAGAGGCCTCATTATCTTGACCCTGAACTGTGATGATTTTTGTGGTTCGTTATCTACTTGCAATGTTCACCATGATGCTCATGATGATGTTCATGTTCATCACGAAATGCATGTCGCCCACAGGCGTCACCAATGTCTGCTTTTTTGAGCTGCCCTTGTCGGAAGGCAGAAATCGCGTCTTTCACGGTTCCTGAGGCACCAATATACACGTCAATGCCGGTCTCCGCAAACATACCAATAGCACGTTGACCTAGTCCCCTGCACACCAATACGTTCACACCTTCTCGCACCATAATTTCAGGTGGATATCCAACCCCGCCCATATGTTCACTTGTATTAGGTACTACCTTGACTTCATTGGTATCAAGATCCACAATTGTATAGGTAGGTACTCTGCCGAAGTGTTCACCAATAGCTTCATCTAATCCGTTATTCCCATTTGTCGGTATACATATTTTCATAGATTTTCCCTTCTTTTTATTCCCCATGCCAAAATGACTCTCCACGCTAGGAGTGTTTGTTTCTTTTAGTTCACCTTTTTTAAATTTTTCCACAATGTCTTTTACACTGCCATTTACCCCGGTGATTACGTTTATTCCTGCGGCTTGCAAGGTTTGAAATGCATTTGGTCCGATGTTTCCAGTAATAACAGAATTAACTCCTGATCGAACAACGGTCTGCGCTGCTTGAATGCCTGCGCCACTTGATGCCGCCGTACTTTCATTCGAAATAATTTCTACCGTCATCGTTTCCGTGTCAACGATCAAAAAATATTGACATCTGCCAAACCGGGGGTCAACATCTGCGTTCAAATCCTTTCCTGTTGATGATATACATATTTTCATTTCATTCACAACCTCATTTTTTATTTTTCTCTATTTTCTTTTATTATGATAACATTTCCATTTTTCGAAAAAATTTTATTATCAGAAGACGAATCACTATTACTTATAAATCCAAAAGAAAGAATGAAATTTTTTATTTTTTCAATCTCGTTTAACTCTTTTTTTTCTTGATGCTCCTTCATAAATTTTTATCTCCATAATTATATTTTATAATATTACTGTGGTCGTGTCATCAATGCGCCGCACTGTGGACATTTCCTCGTATAACAAGGAACGCCTCGTTGATGAGGTTCACGATGGCCACAGTTGGGACAGAGACATTCTCCATTTGGACCCATGCCATATCCACCACCAAGACCTCGACCTCCACATCGTCCGAAGCCTCCACCACCACGCTGCCTTGGCATATCTTTTTTCATCTCCTTTGTTTTACAATGTGTTCAATTTTCTCTACAATGTTTATAATTGCTTTGCCAGCATCTGTTGAGGCATTTTTAATGAGGAATGGTTCACCACTATCACTCGTTAAAACTATGTTTGGATCGAGGGGGATCTTTCCGAGAAATGGTACCTGAAGATCCATCGAGGCTTTGAGTCCACCACCAGTTTTAAAGATATCAACATTTTTTTTACAATGAGGGCAAGTAAACCCACTCATGTTCTCAATAATGCCAATAACCGGCATATTCATCTTTTTGACAAAATTGATTGATTTGCGTACACTTACTAACGCTAAATCCTGTGGTGTCGTCACAATAACCGCTCCATCACTCTGTGGAATAAGCTGTGCAATACTCAGCGGTTCATCACCGGTACCCGGTGGGAGATCAACGATTAAGTAATCAAGATCACCCCAATCGACATCACCGATAAACTGTTTTATCGCACCCATCTTCATTGGTCCACGCCAAATCACTGGAGAATCAGTATCGGAAAGAAGAAAACCCATGGACATTACTTTCAGATTTGGTGTAACTGAGATTGGATTGAAACCGGTAGCAGATGTTGTTGGTTTTTTCTCTTCAACACCAAGGATCTTTGGGATACTTGGCCCATGAATATCACAATCCATTAATCCAACAGCATATTTTTTTTCTGAAAGTGCAAAAGCGAGATTCACAGAAACCGTGCTTTTCCCAACACCGCCTTTACCACTCAATACAATAATCTTATGTTTTATTCTGCCGAGATTGTGTGTAACCTTCAAATCATCATTTTCTTTTTTTTCCATGGAACCGTTCACCTCTATGTTTTTAACCTAATTTGTCATACTATCTTTTGTCATAAAAAGAAAGAGAAGGAAGCTTGATTGGTTTTATTGTGAAGTTTCCTTTTTTTCTTTTGATAACTCTTGGAGCCTTCCCCGTATCATCTTTATTTCTTCTTCAAGACCTTTGACCATGTCTTCGAGGTAAGCTTTTTCTTCCTCTCTGCTGGGTTCTGGATATATTTCAGGGTAGTATGGTGATGGATAAGGATATGCTCCTTCTGCCCAGAAAAATCTCCCGCGTCCCCGGAATCCTCGTCCGAAACCTCGACCCCGTCCTCTGCCGAAACCAATATTTGCATAACCAGGTACATTAGATCCTGCGCAGTATCCTGCTGCTCGTCCAGTTCTCGGTCCAAGTCCCCAAGGTCCTGTTCTGTCGCCACCAGGCATTTTCTATTTCACCTCCGTTTTATTCGTTCCATTCATTTGTTTTCCTTCAAGATCAAGTTATAATACTATCTGACATAAGGAATAACTTATAAACATTATTATAATAATTATTACAAAATTAGTTTTTATTCCTATTTTTTATAGGAAATATTTATATAGACTACAAATATGATTAATAATATATTCGTATTAATGAGGTTAATATATGCCACATTTAAAATTTACCCTAGATGAAAAGGATAGAAAAATAATTTCTCTATTACATGATAATCATGATATATCTCAAGAAGAAATCGCCAAAAAAGTAAACTTGTCACAACCTTCAATTGCAATGAGAATCAAAAAATTGAAGGAGCGAGGAATAATTGACCATGTATTTGGAGTAAATCTCAACAAAGTAGGAATGTATCTTGCAAAAGTCATGGTCAGGACAACCAATACCACGAAAATTTTGAATATGTTTCGTGGCTGCCCTTTCTTCTTAAACGGTTTTGTAGTATCTGGAAATGAAAACTTAATGTTGTTATTTGCTGGTGAGGATTTGGCATCTCTTGAATCAATCATCGATTGTCGAATACGTCCAGATAAGGATGTGCAAAGCGCAGATTTTAATATTATCATATCAAGTATTAAGGATTACGTGATGCCCATTAGAATTGTCGAACGATCTATGAATAAACCTCCCTGTGGCGTGGAATATAAAACATGTCCGGCTTATTCTGAAAATCGTTGTTTTGGTTGTCCAGCTACGAATCGGTATAAAGGATCTTTTTGGTAGAATCGTCAAATGATATCTCTGACATATGTTTATATGAAGAAATAACGACAATTTTAAATTAACTCTTGAATACGATGCTGTAATCGATCAAGCCCAAAGCGTTACAACTGGGTTAACTAGTTAAAGAAAAGGACTATTTCTGATGCGCCATGCTCAATCTCATTGGGGTTATTATTGCATTTGCGGTTATTCTTATTCTCATACGGAAAAAAATAAATTTCGGAGTCAGCTTGCTCCTTGGATCTCTTATTGTTGGCGTGTTTTCCCTGCAAGTCATCGCACCGATTGATATTCCTAAGGCGATGATCGAGGCCTCAGTGTATTCCTTTGAAGAGCAACAAGTGATGACCGAGACCATTGAACTTGCCCTTCTAATGACCTTGATTTTTGTTTTAGCAAAATGTATGCAGGAGACCGGCGCTATTACAAAACTTATTGAAAGTCTGAGGACCTTTTTTTCCAAAGGAGGCACCTTAGGTGTTATCCCCGCGGTCTATGGACTGATGCCTGTTCAGGGTGGAGCATTGTTTTCTGCTCCGCAGATCGATAAAGAGGGGGAAAAATATAAACTAAAAAAAGATCAGAAAAATTTTTTAAACATCTGGTTTCGACATGTATGGCTCCCGATTTATCCGATTTCTTCAGCGATGATTCTTATCTGCAGTATACAGTTCTCAGGAGTTCCTCTACAGATGCTAATACTGGCGAATCTCCCCTCGTTCGTCGGGATGATTATCATTGGTTATCTGTATCTTCACAAGTACACAAAAAACGCGCATCCAACAACAACGACAGCATCTAAAAAAAACACTCAGGGGTTAGTGTATCTCCTTCCCCCCATTGTGCCTCTAATGTTTTATCCTCTGAAGTTTCTGGGCGTATCAGAAACACGATGTTTCTTGCTTGGTGTGGCTGTCAGCCTTCTCGTATTGTACTGTCTGTTGAAAATTGAATGGAGGGCGTATCTTCATGTACTCAAAAAATCAGTAACCTGGAAACTTGCCCTCGCTATTTTTGGTATTATGATTCTGCGTGAGATGATTACGATATCACAAACGCATGTTCTTCTGGCGGAGATGATGCAGAATCTTGCGTTCCCTGCATTGGTTATCGTCATTGTTATTCCGTTGTTACTTGGAACGTTAACCGGGTATAATCTTGGGGCGGTCGCGCTGTCGTATCCCTTAGTTGAGCCGTTTTTCGCATTCACCGGGGTCAATATCATTGGTCTAACAAGCATCATTTTCATGTGTTCGATCATTGGATATTTGATTTCCCCGATTCACTTATGTAATGTGTTGAGTAGTGAATATTTAAAAACAGATACAACACGGATATATCGGATGTTTTTGCCTGCTGCGTTCGCTCTTTTACTCCTTCAGATACTCTTTGTTGTCGTTGTGTTTCCGTTGTAATCTTGTTTTTTAAAAGTGTACATTATGTTTGTTATGTTCGAGTTTTTTTGTTGAATGGCACATGTACATCTGATTAATATTTATGATAAACAAAAGAACGGTATTAAATTTAGGTTGACCGAAATATTTATATTATTTGGATTACTATATCATAGTATAGTGAGATTTTATGCCGAAAGAACACATCGAAGAATATCTCGAAGCAATCTACGACATTGCAGGACAAGAAGGCACTGCAAAAACAACCGAAATCGCAGAACGCCTCCAGAACGCACCAGCAAGCGTCACCGAAGTATTTCAAAGAATGAAACAGAAAGGCTTAGTGCGATATGAATCCCACAAAGGAGTCACCCTCACAGCAAAAGGATACAAAGCAGCTACAAAAATGAAGCGAAAACACCGACTCCTTGAAGTCTTCTTAGATAAAATGCTCCATTTACCGTCCGACAAGGTTCATGAACAAGCATGCAAAATGGAACACACCCTTACTGATGAAACAGAAATAGCTCTCTGTAAAACCCTCAAAGGACCAACCGAATGCCCTCATGGATCACCAATACCTCCTTGCAATCTTGAAGTAAAAAACTGCCAGGAATGCTTTTCTGAACAAAACCTCACACTTGAAAAACGAGACAAAGACATCATTGCCATCACCTCGTTAAAACATGGCGAAAAAGCAAAAATTGTTTTTGTCCGCGGTGGCGGAGGCGTAATGCAGCGATTATGTGATCTTGGTCTTACAAATGGCACCACAATATCTCTACTAAGAGAAGCACCGATGCACGGCCCTATAGAAATTTGTGTCCGCGGATGCAAACTTGTTATTGGACGAGGTATCGCTGAAAAAATCTTCGTACAGAAAACGTGATTAACAATGAAAGTTGACCTTGTTGTCGCACTCGCAGGAAATGCTAACGTTGGGAAAAGTTCTATTTTCAACCAACTCACTGGTCTAGGTCAGATCGTTGGGAATTGGCCTGGAAAAACAGTAGAAATAGCAGAAGGGGTACTTCTCCACCACGGGAAACATATTAAAATCATTGATTTGCCAGGGATTTACTCTTTGTCAACATATTCTCAAGAAGAAATCGTTTCTAGAGAATATATTGCTTTTAAACATCCGGATGTTGTTGTAAACGTCGTTGATGCGACCGCACTTGAAAGAAATCTGTTTTTTACGCTGCAACTCCTTGAAATGGGAACTCCATTGGTCATCGCCTTAAACCTTGTGGATGTTGCAAAGAAGAAAGGCATGACCGTAGACGAAGAACGACTTCAACATCTATTGGGCACCCCGGTCGTTCCTACCATCGCAACAAAAGGTATCGGCGTCCATGAAATCACAGATGCATCTATTAAGCAAGCAGATAAACAATCACGACAAAACAAAAATGTAATCCGCTACGGTCCTGAGATCGAAAAGAGGATAGAAAAACTTGAAAGAGTCCTCGCAGGCATAAACATAGGATATCCTCCGAGATGGACCGCGATAAAACTGTTAGAAGGAGATTCTGAGATCGTTAACAAGGTCAGTGAGAAGCATCCCGATGTGATTGTTGCTGCAAACATTCTTGCTACAGAAATCTCTGAGATTCATAAGGAGCCGTGCTCAAACGTCATCGCATCAGAACGATATGCGGTTGCAGCACGTATCGTAAAAGAAGTCCAGACTTCAAAAGAACCTACGAAAGCATCGATGAGCGAACGGTTGGATTCATTGAGCATGCATAGTGTCTGGGGATATCTTCTCATGTTCACCATCATGCTATCCATTCTCATGTTCATGTCGCTCTTTGGAGGATGGCTTTCTGAAACATTACGAAACCTCTTTGAGAGCGTTAATCCACATATCGCCGGGTTCTGGCCAGATCTTGCGTGGAATGGCGGAGTTGTAGGCTTGTATGTAACGCTTTCTGTCGCCCTTGGTTTCATATTACCATTTTACCTTATCCTCGGCATCCTTGAAGACTCTGGGTACCTCCCTAAGATCGCGTATCTCATGGACCGTCCGTGTCATACCATCGGTCTCCATGGCAAAGCATGCATACCTCTGCTGCTAGGATTCGGCTGCAACGTCCCCGCCTGTGTGGGATGCCGCATCATGGAAACAAAACGAGACAGATTGATCACCGTTTTTCTCTCGACACTGGTACCATGTTCAGCACGAACGGTTGTTATTCTTGGGCTTGTTGGTGCGTATGTTGGGGTGCAATGGGCGATTGCTCTCTACGTCGTTGATTTCATGCTGATTTTCATCATCGGAAAAATCCTGAACCGGCTTCTCCCCGGCGTATCCGTCGGCATCATCATGGAAATGCCCCCCTATCGGCTCCCCTCGGGAAAAGTAGTACTCAAACAAGCATGGAATCGGTTCAAACCATTTCTCATAACCGCTCTCCCGCTCATTATCCTTGGTAGCATCATCATTGAATCGATGCGGATAACTGATGTTCTCTATCTTGTATCTAATGCATTAAGTCCGGTTACTGTTGTCTGGCTTGGGCTTCCTGCATTCACCGGTTTTCTCTTCATTTTTGGTGTTATACGGAAAGAAGCAGCGCTCGTGTTGCTGACGACTGCTGCAGGAACGGCGGAAATCCGTGCGGTAATGTCTCCCGTGCAAATGATCGTCTTTGCGCTCGTGATCATGATCTATGTCCCTTGTGTTGCAACGATTGCAGCGTTGATTCGTGAAACTGGCTGGAAAAAAGCGGGTTTGATCACCCTTACAGAGATTGGGTTGGCGGTCCTCCTCGGTGGCGTCGCTTTCAGATTACTGAGTCTGTTCATGTAACGAAAACAGCTGAAGAGGCTGCGGGATCTTATACTGTTCATCAATATTGTATGCTCGAATATTATTTGATTTATTCAGGAACAATAAACCTCACAGCATACATTATGAAAATACCCAAGATAAATATTCCAAAATATATCATAGATTTTTTTAGACTGGTTTCTTTTCTAATTTCGGGTATGAGATCTGATGCAGCGATGTAGAGGAATCCCCCAGCGGCAAACGGGAGAATAAAGAGTTTTACGTTTTCAACCATGTTTGAGATAAAAAACCCGATCAATCCTCCGAGCACAGCCGTGAGTGCAGTTAAAAAATTAAGGACGAGTGCTTTTTTCTTCGTAAAGCCTCCATAAATTAACACACCAAAATCCCCGATTTCCTGGGGAATCTCATGAAGCGCAATCGCCATTGTCGTTGTCATACCAAGAGGAATGGAGATGACAAAACTCGTTGCCATAATAAGCCCGTCAATGAAATTATGGATAGAATCACCGATGAGATTCATATACGTAAAGGTATGAACCTTGCATTCTCCTTTATGACAATGTCGCCAATGCAGGACTTTTTCGATGAGGAAAAAAAGTGCAAATCCTACGAGGACAAAAAGGAAGACATCAAGACCATCGCTAAGTTCGACAGATTCTGGTAATAAATGAAGGAAAGCGCCACCCATGAGCGCTCCAGCGGATAATGAGACGAGTAACAATACGATTTTATCAAGTAATTTGTCCTTTAATGCTAACGTGAATATGCCAATAAATGAGATTAAACTAATTATAAAAGTACTTATCATTATCCAGATGAGACTATTCATAATACCACGGCCAATTTACTATTCTTAAAGTAATTACTCTATTGTGTAATGTATTTAAAAAACTTATTGATTATCATTATCAATAAGAATGTGGGGCTCAATATGGTAAAAAGATTAAGGAAAACAAAACAAAAGGAACTCATCCAGGCAGAGATAAATGCCTTCACATCGCTTTTTACTGCAGAAGAGTTATTCAAAAAAGTACGAAAAAAAGATGCCGATATTGGAATAGCAACGATCTACCGTTTTCTAAAAGATTTAAGAAAAGAAAGGGAACTACATTCCTATATTTGTGATCGGAGGATGATTTATTCAAAACAGAACAACAGCCATTGTCATTTTACTTGCCAGAAATGCGAACGGGTGACTCATTTCGATATAGAAAAAGTTGATTTTTTAAAAAGAAAAATCAAAGGAGATATCTGTCATTTTCAAATTGACGTGTATGGGATTTGTGAAGAATGTCTCCAAAAAACAATACCTTAAAAAAATAACCTAGTATTTTCTCCTGTAGAGCTAATAGTAACTATAGGATTTATAATGGATTAATGAATGTCGACAAGATGATTGTAGCATGAATAAAATTGTAATAATTGACTCGGATAAATGCATTGGTTGTGGAGCATGTGTGGAAATCTGTCCGAAAAAAATACTGTATATTCAAGATAATGTTTGTAAGGTAACTGATGAGAAAAAATGTGACAAATTAAAGGGTTGTGAAAACGTATGCCCAACGGCAGCTATTAAAATCCATTAGAACAACATGATGAAAATATCATAAAATATCCCTCATAAGATCCGATATCAGCAATATATAGTCATTCTTAAGATTTCAAGTTTTAAGAGAAGAATGGTATGATCGAGAAAATCATTCCAAAATCATTAAACGACAGAGAACTATCAGAAAAAGAAATCAAGGATCTTTTCAAAGTTCCTGTTTTTTCTAAAGAATCCTCGCTTCTTCTTTGGGCAGCACGAAAAAAATCAACGCAAATAAGCAATGGTGTAGCTGAGGTTCATGCACAAATCGGTTTGAATATCGCCCCCTGCCCACAAAATTGTCAATTTTGTTCCTTTGCCGCACGGAACAAAGTGTTTACCGATTCCTTTGAGCTTCCCATAGATGACGCGGTTTTTCAGGCTCGACAATTTGAGACAGACAAGGCAAACGCTATTTACTTGATGACAACAGCAAATTATCCATTTGAAAAATTTATAGAGACGTCAAAGGAAATACGACATGCACTGAAAAGGAATACTATTCTTGTCGCTAATATTGGGGATTTTACATTAGCGCAAGCCCAGGAATTAAAAACATAGGTTTTTCTAGCATCTATCATGCTGTTCGATTGGGAGAAAGCCAAGATACGTGCATTCCTGTAGAGAAGCGACTTGAGACAATGACGAATGCGCAAGAAGCTGGACTGCTAGTTGGTACCTGTGTTGAACCAGTTGGTACTGAACATTCCATCGATGAACTTGTCGAAAAAACGATTATTACACGCGATATAAAACCAGTCTATAGTGGTGCGGCACGACGCATCCCTATTCCCAACACAAAGTTAGCACAATATGGGATCATCTCTGAAGCAAAAATGGCGCTTATCCTTGCTGTTGTACGACTTGCTCTTGGCGGTGATATAAGAGGAAATTGTACGCATGAACCAAATGTCATTGGTGCGTTTGCTGGTGCGAATTTGTTATGGGCGGAGGTTGGTTCTAATCCTAGAGATACGATTAAAGAGACAGAAAAAAAACGAGGCATGAATGTAAATGATTGCATTTCTATCCTAAACGAAGCAGAATGGAAAGTTCTAAAAGACCCATTACAACTATATGCGACCCAATAAATATTCCTGATAAGAACATTTAAAATTCCAAAGGAGCACCAAACTCTCTTACAATCTTCAAAATGATAACTACATCTTCGTTCTTGAGGTCAAGTTCAGAGAGCCTATTGAGATCCGCTTCTAATTCTTCAAAATCTTTTGCTACAACGACAAACGCAATTCTCTTATTTCCACTGGTGTGATATATACGAAGCACATTGTTTGTGTTTTGAAGTTTCTTTGTAACATCCTCTAATTTTTCATAATCTACATCTGCAAGAACCAATGCAGAACACTCAAAACCCAACTGTTTTTTATCGAGAATCACTGTATAGCCCTGTATGAGCCCCATCTTTTCCATCCTTTGTATTCGATCACGAATCGTAGATTCTGGTTTTCCGATACTCTCTGCGATCTCCTTATAACTCATTCGTGCATTTTTTCTCAGAAGATTCAATATGTTTCGAGTCGTATTGTCTGTTTTCATCTGTTATTCAACCATTTTTCCAACATCCTTAGTCTTCTATCATGTCATCCTTCAAAAAGAACCTCAATATCCTTATCCTTTTTCTTAAAGGTCCCCAGGAAACGCACCAGTAAGCATCGCATATTCCTCGAAATCTTCAACCCAGTCAAACTCCTGGTCTATTTCCTCCAAAGGTGGTTTTTTACCACCCTCAGCTAAATATTTTTTCTGATGTTCGATCAATTTTTCAAGCGGAGCAAACCGTTTTGCCCTAAATACGGGGTAGAGGGCTGACTGGTCGACACCATCCAACATCCGTATATGTTCTTTTAAGAATTTAATAGCGGTTTCCTTTGAGTCAGCTGCAATACTCATGATAATATCTTCATCTCCAAGAGAATATGAGATATAGATGGGGAAAAGATTGTACGGATAGTGATAATTAATTAAATAATCATAGATTTGTTTGTAATATCGAGGATGCATATACACTCGGATAAGATAACGTTGGATATTCTCCGGTTTCTTTTTTGGGATGGGGAAAAACACTGGTTTCATCAGCGAGATTGTTTTTGTATGATGCACCTCAGTACATTTCACGATCTCTTCAGTTAGAAAATGAGCGATGTCATCAGGGTTTTTCACATCGAAAATAATACCGACATCCATCATTCCTTCTGTTTGTGTGGCATATAACGGTGCCATAGATTTTGATGATCCTTCTTTGATTTCATGTTCTACATAGTTCCATATCTTATTGATATCTATTTTTGGATATAATCTTACGATTATCAACATAATATTTTCCTCCTAATTTCTCGGTGAATTAATGTCCTTGAACATGCTTGCCGTCATATATGTATTTATGTATAAAACTATTCCTTTCTATTAAAAGTAATCCTATTCATGATATCTCCTTCTTATTCTTTACCCATACTTGCTTTCCTTCATGCAAAAAACATATTCTTTTCTCATCTCGTATTGCATCTGCTACTTAATCAATACAAAAGTGACACTGATCAGAATAGCTTGTTACATACGGTTCAGCATCTCCATACAAATGTATGGCTTTCGGTGTGTCATGTATGAATCATAGCAATCAAGGGTTCGATTGCCACTGGAATAGTTTTTCACTATCTTGTTGTCTTTGCAACGTGAGCTTTCAGGGCTGTAGCAGAGGCAGCGGCGATGATAACGGCATTGTCTGGTTCAGTGTCTTCGCTTCTTCTTCCCGTTACAATAACAACGGTACCATACGCATGTGCCCTACCTGTCATAGGATTCGCATCTACTTGATATCCAATAATCGCATTCCCGCCTAACTGTTCTGCTTCGGCCTCAAGGTTATTCCTAGCACTATCTGCCGCATTCGAAGCAAACATGGTGGATTTAGCATCAACTACACCCAGTGTTTTAATGATGTTCATGCCTTCTATAGTTTTTGTCGTACTCATAATCATATGTTCACGCTCCTAATTGTCTTCTGCTTTTTTTCGCTCCAGGTATCCCATAAGAAACAGAGCCGCCATCAGGTCGATGACTACTAGAGCAATACTTCGCCATCTTAGCATTTCGACAACATTGACTACCGGGGTCGTAAAGAAAACAGGTGAAATAATAATGGCATTTCATGGCTCAACTTACCCCTCCATTCATGTTTCTGTCGTTGTCATCTGTTGTTAGTTTTTCTTCGACATGGATTGTTAGGTTATCTTTTATATAAATCTGTTTGTAGAGTGAAGAAGGATGACTGACACAAACAAAACCTAGTTGTTTTAAAAAATCTTCAGTATTCCTTTTAAGATCTTTTTTCACATATGGTTTTATTTGGGTTCTGCACATATCTGATTCATGTCTCCATGGAGGTGTGAACGTAAATCACGATTCATTTTTTCTTGCCGTCTACCTTTGATTTTTCATAGTAAAAATAAAGAAAAGAAAGCGCTAACTCTATTTCCAAAATGAAGAAAGTTCCTCAACTGTTTTTACCAAAGACACTTTCTTTGTTGTAGGATCAACAGATACTATGTTCAAATCTAAGGAGATGACACTTCTAGTTATATCAGGATACTTTATCTTCAAATTAGGGTCTATCTGTAATTGAGCGATACGTACTAATTTTGTTTTCTTATCTTGTTGTGTTAGTATTATTTCGCCTACATGCACTCCATTACTATCGAAAACAAGTTTCTTTCGTAGATCTTCCATCTTAAATGCTGGCATTCTCTATGCCTCCTTTGTTCGTTTACAATTTTTTGAACCTATGTATCGACCATTCTGCTTTGGAATATAACAGTTACTTCATTTTTGAGCGGAAAATAATAGAAAAGACGCTTTTTTCACGATAAAAACATCTGTCACTTTTATCATATATCCCTCATTTACGTCTGAAATCGATACTGGTCAGTTTTCTGAAGTTAAAGTTCCTCCTTAAGATAGATTTTCATATACATTGAAAGATTAAAAATCATCGTTTTAAGGAGATCTTCAGATCACTGGCCATTAGATAAGCAACAAATTACACAAAGTAAAAAGCTATTGCTATAATCAGGTACACGCTAATGAGCTGTGCGCCTTCAAGCCAGTTACAACGTCCATCAGCAGAGAGATAATTCACAATCAAGACAGCAAGAAAAACCGCAAGGATCTCAAATGGAGGAAACACAAGGGAAAAACCATAATGAAAAACCTGACTAAACAGTATAAGGATTGGAACAACAAATAATGCGATTTGTATCGCACTACTCAAACCGATTTCAATAGAGACATCAAGCTTATCTTCTAAAGCAAAATGAATCGCTGTTGCTTTTTCTGCAATATTCGTAATAATAGCGATGACTACAATTCCAATGAACGTTTGCGTAATTCCAATTGTTAACGCTGCTTCTTCGATTCCTGTAACAAGAAATTCGGACTCTATAGAAACGACAACAATCGACAACAAAAGAATTGCTGCAGCGAGTCTAACGCTCATCGTCACTTTCTCATGCGTTGATTTCATCTCATCGCTTGCATCAAAAAGATCTTTATGCGTCTGTAAGGAAAAGACTAACCCTAAAATATATATGATTGCTAAAACAACAGCGACAGCAACACTCAGCACCTCAAGATAAGGAGCGTCTGGTTTCAGAAATGCATACACACTTGGAACAGACAACCCTGCAACAACAATAATTAGCATCGTTGATGAGACCGCGATTGTCTCATTATTAAACCGCTGGTTTTTATACCGTAAACCTCCAAAGAAGATACTCAGTCCAATCAGGAGTAACATATTTCCGATAATGCTTCCGATAAGCGATGCCTGTACAACTGCTAGTAATCCGTTGCTCAATGCAAAAATAGCGATGATTAATTCGATTGCGTTTCCAAATGTCGCAGAAAACAGACCGCTAATCGTTGGATTTGTCTGCAGGGATATCTCTTTTGTAGCATACCCCATAAATCGGGCAAGAGGGATAATTGATAGAATAGACGTAATGAATGTTGCAGTCTTGTTATCAGTAAATAATGCAAAGTAAATACTGATAGGAATAAAAAGTAGCATCAAATAGAAGATTTTCCCGATGCGTATCGCATGTATTATTTTTTGAACGAGTGTGAATAAATGGATGTTTTTTTCCATTTTCTTTTTTGTGACAATAAAAGCTATCATACAAGTCCTAACCGGGAATCAACCAATATATGCGAAGGAAATCTTTATTTGGCCTTCCAAGAAGGTGCGAGTTCTTCAACTGTCTTTACTAAAGACACTTTCTTTGTCGTAAAGTCAACAGTTATCAAATTCGGATCTAACTGGACAATATTCCTGGTTATGCCTGGATACTTTGTCATTACTCTGGAATCTATCTGTAGCTGTATTATACGAACTATTTTTGTCTTCCATACTTGTCGTGTTGCTTGGTGTGTCACTAATATATTACCTAACGGCACTCCATTCTTATCGAAAACAGGCTTATCTCGTATATCTTCCGTATCAATTATTGACATCATCCATCCTCCTATGTTCTTTTTACAATTTTTAAATTTGTGTATCGTGACAGACTTGCTTTGAATATAAGAATTACTTCATCTTTGAGCGGAAAAAAATAGAAAAGACGCTGTTTTCACGATAAAAACATCTTTCTCCCTTATTCTGTGTCCCTCTTTCGACCTTTGAAATCTGCCATAAAGGGATTCTGTAAAAAATAGCATGTTAGTTTTGAAGGGGGGATAGATCAGGTTTTAGGGGTAAATACGTTATCAAAGTTTCCTTCCGGTTAATGTTTCTGTGTCAGCTATACCGTATATTGACTTTATTTTATTTGTTACAATATCTGCTATATCTTCGAAATCGTTCGCCTCGATTTTTACGATGAGATCATATTCTCCGAATAAAGGGTGGAGTTCAACGACATCAGGCACTTTTGAGAGCTTGTTGTATACCTCATATTCATGTCCAGCCATGATATGCATGAGCACAAAACCTATTACCATATCTATCCTCTTTTTCTCTCGTTTCTTAGATTTCAATCATAATTGAACACTATACAAAGTGGAGATACCTCCTACATTATCTTGTTTTTATGGGAATATACCTCGCATCTCCACTGCTTTTGCTATCTTCTTCATCGCAAGTATAAACGCGGCATCTCTCATCGTTACGTTTTCTTTTTTCGAAGTGTCCCAAACCTCAGCAAAACTCTTCACCATGATCTTCTTTAAGTTTTCATTGACTTCGTCAACACCCCAGAAAAACGAATAGATGCTCTGTACCCATTCAAAATACGAAACAACAACACCACCACTGTTTGCAAGGATATCAGGAACGATGTAGACTCTTTTTTCAGCCAAGATATCGTTACCCTGCCTTGTGATTGGTCCATTTGCCCCCTCGACAATAATTTGTGCTTTGACTTTATCAGCATTATCCTTATGGATCTGATTTTCAAGAGCAGCTGGTACGAGCACATCAACATCCAACTTTAGTACCTCTTCATTTGTTACTGTTTCATCTCCCCTCTTACGTGTATACTCTTTGAGTAAGGGGGCTCGCGGTTGAGAGCGTACATATCCAAGAATATCGGGTAAATCCAAACCATTTGGGTTGTATAATCCTCCGGAGACGTCACTGACAGCAAGAATTTTACATCCTTGTTGCGCGAGAAGTTCTGCACCGATGGAACCAACATTTCCAAACCCCTGAACAGCAACGGTCATTTTCTTTGGATCTTTCTTCAGTCGTTTCAGGAGCTCCATCGTGTTGAGCATAACGCCTCTTCCTGTTGCTTCTCTTCTCCCAAGGGACCCCCCGAGCTCTAATGGTTTTCCTGTAACAATATCAAGCACTGTTTGCCCTTCATGCATACTCACGGCATCCATAATCCATCCCATCGTCTCCGCGTTTGTATTTACATCAGGCGCTGGAATATCACGTTTGGGACCGATAAGCGGGAGAATCATTGACGCATATCGTTTTGTCATTCGCATTAATTCTTTTTGTGAGAGTTTCGATGGATCACAGGTAATTCCACCTTTGGCACCACCGTAGGGAAGATTCGCGACCGCACATTTAAAAGACATTAAAATTGCCAGAGCTTTCACTTCATCCAGGGTGGTCGAAGGATGATATCGAATACCTCCCTTACATGGCCCTCGTGCACTGGAATGTTGCACCCGATATCCGGTGAAAACTTCGATTTCTCCATTGTCTTTTTCAATAGGTACGCTTACCGTTAATTCTCTTTCACACTGTCGAATCATTTTGTGAATCCCAGAGTCTAGCGATATCTTCTCTGCAGTTTTATCTATCTGTTCTAATACACTTTTATAGAATTCTTGTGTTGAGCCCTCTGATGATGAGGCTTCTGTTAAAGTTATTCTATTCATAGTATCTCCTTCTTACTCTTTATCCAAACTTGTTTTCCTTCATGTAAAAAAACACATTCTTTCCCATCTGATATTGTATCTTCTACTTTTCCAATACAAAAGTGATATTGATCAGAAAAACGCCCTATATAAACTTCAGCGCCTTCATCAAATTTTTTCAGTTTTTCAATTAATTCTTTTACGTTCATCTTTTCCACCTTTCCGTCTTCAGACAACAAGATACATTACATTTTTCAACAGGGCACATGATCATCACAACTATCATCTGGTTTATCTGTTTAACATAGTTTCTGTTGTTGGCTTTTCTTCAACATGGATCGTTAGGTTATCTTTTCTATAAATCTGTTTGAAGAATGAAGAAGGATCACTGACACAAACAAAACCCAGTTGTTCTAATAACTCTTCCGTAATCTTTTTTGGTTCCTGCATTTTTCCCACATATGGTTTTATTTGAGTTCTATCCATATTTCGTACCTTCATCCATACGGATTTGTATAACCGCAAGTCATGATTTATTTATCTTTGATGATTCCAGTGAATCTTAATAAATAAAAAAAAATAGAAAGGTAAGTTTGAATCTATTTCCAAGATGGAGCAAGTTCTGTTACTGTTTTTGTCAAAGACACTTTCTTTGTTATAGGGTCGACAGTTACCATATTCAGATCCAAGGAGACGACACCTCTATTTATGTCGGGGTACTTTACCTTTAGGTTAGGGTTTATCTGTAATTGAGCGGTACTTACTAATTTTGTCTTCTTATCTTGTTGCGTTATTATAATATTGCCTACCTGTACTCCGGTATTGTCGAAAACAGGTTTATTTCGTAGATCTTCCATCTTAAATGCTGGCATTTTCTATGCCTCCTTTGTTCGTTTACAATTTTTTGAACCTATGTATCGGCCATTCTGCTTTGGAATATAACAGTTACTTCATTTTTGAGCGGAAAAAAATAGAAAAGACGCTGTTTTCACGATAAAAACATCTTTCTCGTTTATCATGTAACTTCCATATCTGAAACCTAACCTATGAGGATTCTATAAATAAATAGCACGATTTTACCTTTTTTCCTGCGGGCTTTATAGTTATACTCCGTAATCCCTCCAACGACCATCTGAACTCGTTTTTTCTCCTATTGGATGATTAAATATTATGAAATAAATCCTTTCGTAAGTATGAGTTTTAACTTGAAGTTGGTATCTCTTCCCCTGCATTTACACCTATCATTTTATATAAAAACAATACTTTCCTTAAATTAAAACAAATTAGAGTGAAGAAATGAAAAAAACAGATGATGTAATCTATGAACATAATCAGGTTGAGAATATTCTTCATCGTGTGAATGTATGGTTTTTACCTTTTCGATGGGGCATTAACCCGTATCGTGGATGTGAACACAATTGCGTCTACTGTAACGCAAGATACACCCATGAGTATCTTGGATTACCGACTGGTGAGTTTGCCTATAAAATAATAGTTAAAGATAACGCATCAGAGATACTCGACAAAGAACTTTCAAAAGAAAAATGGAACAAGAAATGGACGGTTAATCTATCAACTGTCACCGACCCGTATCAACCAGCAGAGCGTCAATTTAAAATAACAAGAGACGTACTAAAGGTGTTTCTCAAGCATCATAACGCACTCTTGGTTACAACCAAATCAGATTTGATTATGAGAGACTTGAATATTCTTTCAGAGATAGCCCAAACAGGTTTTCTTAATGTCGTCCTTACTATTCCCATGTTAGATGAAGAGGTAAGAAAAAAGATGGAACCCAAGGCACCAAGTATCCAAAAACGGGTTGAAGTTTTAAATAAGATACATCGTGCAGGTATTACAGTTGGAGTTACTGCTATTCCACTTTTTCCCCATATTTCAGATGATGAAAATGATTTGGAGAAACTCATTAAAACCTTGGCAGAGAATGGTGCTGATTATGTGATTATCGATACACTTAATTTCCGTGAAGAGGCAAGAGATAGAATCATGCCTTTTATCAGAGAGCAGTATCCAACATTGGTTTCAAACTATGAAGAACTGTATAAAACAAATTACTGTGACAAGGAATATGCAAAACAGGTCAGAAAATATGCGAACAGAATTATTAAGAAATACAAGGTAGACAAATACGATAAAATGTTTTCATATCATAAAAGTTAATCATTTTTATGTCAACAGGAGAAAAGGTTAACTTTTACATGTATTTTTAGGGTTCAAATCACTTCCTCGTCATGCATTTATCGCTATGAATTAACTGGTAAATTCGTATTCCTTTCCCAATGAAAATTCAATAAATTAAATTTGGAGATTTATGCTCGTGGGTGCTAAATCCCGACAGGAGCATGCTTTTATTTTATTCCTGAGAAACATCTTAAAACATTATAAAAAATACCCAATATCAATGGTACAAAAAATTATAGGTTTTAAAAGAATACGGATACCGGACATAGGATGAGGATGTGAAAAAGAATGATCACAAAAACAATCGCATGCCCACAATGTAAGAACACTGTTACCATTCAAGGAAAACCAGGGGAGACAATAGAGGTTACATGCTCTCAATGTACGACAAAAGGCGTTTTCCATTTTCCAGGTGAAAAAACTCAAGCAGTACCAACTAATGATTCATATGCTCTCAACATACAAAACCTTGAATTTACCTATTCCAAAGCAGAAAAGAAAGCAATCAACAACGTCTCCTTCCATATACAAAAAGGAGAAATCTTCGGGTTCCTCGGACCAAACGGTGCTGGAAAAAGCACTACCCAAAAAGTCATCATTGGGCTACTGAAAGGATACAACGGAAACGTAGACCTTCTTGGGAAAAACTTAACCAACTGGAGATCAGACCTCTACGAGCACATCGGCGTGTGCTTTGAGCTTCCCAATCATTATCAGAAACTTACTGCGTTTGAAAATCTGGAACTCTTTTCATCGTTTTATAAAAACAAAACGGTTGATCCGCATGAACTTCTTCAGATGGTTGACCTTGATAAAGACGCAAATCAGCGCGTTGGTTCTTTTTCCAAAGGTATGAAAACCAAGCTTAATTTCGCCCGAGCACTGCTTAACAATCCACAGATGCTCTTCCTTGACGAACCAACCACGGGTCTTGACCCGGTGAGTGCTCGTCAGATAAAAAACATCATCCTCGAAAAAAAGAAAGAAGGCACCACTATATTTCTCACAACTCATAACATGACCGATGCTGATGAACTCTGCGACCGAGTAGGATTCATGGTCGAAGGCAGCCTTGCGCTCATTGAAAGCCCTAAAGGCCTCAAACTGAGGCATGGGAAAAAACTCGTGAAAGTAGAATACCTGAACAACGGAGACCTTGTCCGAGAAGAATTCACTCTCGCCGACCTTGGTTCAAACAGCACGTTTCTCAGTTTGCTCAATAGCGGACGGGTGCAAACCATTCATACCGAGGAGGCAACCCTCGACGATGTCTTCATCAAAGTAACCGGACGGCAGCTGAAATGACACAACTAAAAACAATGTTAAAATGGGATGTGATCCTGCAATCCAGATACAAGATCATCCATCTTTCCATCCTCAGCGTCATCATCTATTATATTTCACTTATCGCGATTCCATCGATGAACACCACGGAATTTAAAACACTGTATTTATTCTTCGACCCGACACTTATCGGCATCATGTTCATCGGTGCCCTTGTTCTCTTTGAAAAAACAGAAAACACCCTGCAGGCTCTTACGGTCACGCCCATGGAGACTCGAACGTATTTTTTTTCAAAAATCATCTCCCTTACCGCCTTATCTGTTGTTTCCGCGTTCCTCTTTATCTTTCTTGCACATGGATTTCATTTTCAATATTTCTACATGATCGCCGGAATCGTGCTAACATCTGTGTTTCTTGTCCTGCTAGGATTTCTTCTGGTTGCTCGATGTAAAAGTATCAACGAATATCTTGTTATGATGATGATGGCATTCCTCCTCCTGTTTGTTCCTCCGCTCCTGGATATCTCTGGAATCTATCATAACGTGGTCTTTTACCTCTGGCCCTCACAAGCATCTTTTTTACTCTTTAACGGTGTCTTCGGCACTGTTTCTCTCAACGAAACCATCTACGCAGTTATCTATCTCATCATCTGGATCGTTGGTTGTTACTATCTCGCAAAAAAGGCATTCTACAAACATATCGTGGTGGGAGGAGGCTAACAATGGTCCATGTGAGCAAATTATTAGTAAATGATTTACGGAACATATTACGAGACCGATTGCTCTTGTACACAGCATTTTTGATACCACTCATCATTATTATCTTCACTCGGCTCGTTATCCCTTGGTTATCAGAAAATATCGTCCCATTACAGCAGTACTACCCTCTGCTGTTCATGCTTTTCGTTACTACGATACCTATGATGTTTGGCTTTGTCACCGGGTTTCTCATCATGGACGAACGTGATGAAAACCTGTTGACGGTCCTGCGAGTAATGCCGATTTCTAGAAGTGCATATCTCATCTATCGAATGGCATTCATGAGCGTGCTTTCATTCATTTATATTCTCCTGTTCCCAGCACTTACTGGTCTGATCGATATCAGCCTCTTTGATTATCTCCCGATAGCAGTGTTACTTGCTCTTTTTACCCCAGTCATGGGGCTGATAGCCAATATCGTTGCCAACAATAAGGTTCAAGCATTCGCGGTTTTCAAAATGCTCGGGGGAGTCTTTTTTCTTCCGTTATTTGCGTTTTTTATCAACAATGATTTCAAGTATATCTTTGGCGTAATCCCGAATTTCTGGACGTTTATGGCTCTTGATAAATTATTAAACACGGGCACCCAAGATGTTGTTTTTCTTGGAATTGGATTCATTTCACATTTAACATTACTTACCCTACTGTTCTACCTTTTCAATAAAAAATATTAGATAAATTCCTACTGTAAGGAAAATAGCGTTTCATTCTTTATTTTTTTAATTTTAATTGTGTACAAATCAGAAATTATAAAAGTGGTTATTGAGTTCCCATATCTAGATGAGATTAAAAGCATTACTCGCAAATATGGGGTTTGTACTCCAGATGGCGGGGATTTTTATCATCCTCCCTATCATTCTGTCTTTTGTTTTTAATGAAACATCAGCTACAATCGCGCTCCTCTTAACCGCGATTGCGTTTTTCGCTCTTGGATTTCTTCTAAACGCCTTGTGCGAGAGAAAAGAACTTACCTATAAACAGTCTTGTACGCTTATCGTCCTTGTTTTCGTTCTTCTCAGTATTATCGGTGCCATCCCCTATATGTATATCAATATCTCTCATGGTGATGCGCTACATAACCTCACGGATAGCGTGTTCGAATCTGCATCTGGATATACCACTACTGGTTTTTCTGTTATTTCAAATTTGTCCACCATGCCGAAATCAATAGTGTTTTATCGAGCACTCACTCAGTTCATCGGTGGCATTGGTATCGTTCTCGTTTTACTTGCATTTTTTTATCCTGAGACGAAATTAACAGAATTCTCGCGAAGTATGGGATTTTCGACAAACCAAAAAATAAAGCGAACATTTCTTTTTATCCTTCTCATTTATTTTGTGTATACAATTGTGATGTTCATTCTTGGTATCGTAGCTGGGTATCGAGATCTCATCTCTCTTGTTTCATTTATTTTCGCAGCATTAAGCACTGGCGGATTTTCACCAATCGATAATATGGCTACGGTTGCTTCTCAATTTCCTTTAAATTTTATTCTGATTTTTGGGATGATACTAGGAGCAGCGAATTTCTTTGTTCTCGCGGGATTATTTAAAGGAAGGATAAAAGAGTTTTTCAAATCAGAATTCTCTGCTTTTCTTGGTCTTTCAATAGTCTCCATTATCGTTGTCACCCTTGCATTCAAGCTTTCTTTCTTCGATGCTGTGTTCCAGGTGTTTAGTGCGATGTCGACAACCGGGTTTAGCTATCTTTCTGTACCAGATTTTTCTGATGGCTTGAAACTCTTTTTGGTTTTCCTTATGTTCGTCGGTGGTGCAAGTTTTTCGACCGCTGGTGGAATAAAAATTTACAGGTTTCTCCTGATATTCAAAACAATAAAAAAAGCGATTAGCGATTCTATTACGAAACAAGATGCTCCTGTCAAGCTCTTTGGAAGGACGTATACAAACCCAGAGTTGATTGAAGCGACGGCCATCGTAGTTTTAATGATTATTTTCATGTTTATTGGCACACTTATTGTAAGTCTCTATGGATTCCATCCTATAGATGCTCTTTTTGAAACAACATCAGCTATAGCCACGACCGGATTGAGTGCAGGAGTTATCGGGCCTTCACTTGCTCTCGAACTGAAATGGTTATTTGTTTTTCTCATGATAGTGGGACGTGTTGAAATCTTGGCATTCTTCATTATATTCTCAAGGAAAAAAGAGCCGGAGATTGTCTGATAGTTTAATACCTGTAGTAAAAAATAGAATCCAGAGATTATTATTATCTTCTAATAGATTGTCATCAACGGACATTACCATATCAACTTTTTAAAAAAATTATATACCAAATAATTAATCAGTCAATATGCTTAAAACAAAATATTTTATGTAATTTCTTTGTTTTTTTGCAAAAAGTTAATAATAATTATATTAAAGTCCAATCTTCTAACAATATTAGAACGTAAAAAAAATGCACTCTTGGGTTAGATGAAAATGAAGGTGCCTCTTTTCTGCATCCACCCGCCGTTCTCTTCATAGAGGTGCCTCATTCAGCTCCCAATAATGATCAACAGGTACAGAGGAAAAATCTTGGTTAAACAAAAACAGCAGTACAAATTGATTCTTTTTGATATAGATGGTATTCTCCTTGATGGAAGAACCATTTGTATCTTTGCAGAAAAAAAAGGGTTCACCAATCAATTATCAGCAATTCTTCTTAATACGAAGGAACCATATGAAAAAAGCATTGAAATTGCTATGTTGTTACGAGGTAAGATATACCAGGAGTTGTTAGATTTCTTTAGAGAAATCCCGCTCCAAGAACATGTCGAGGCAGTCATATCATCATTGAAAGAAAAACAGATAAAAACTGCACTCGTGACCGATGGGTACCAACGTTTTGCGTATGATCTAAAAAAACGGTTGGGTCTCGATTATGCGTTTGCCAATAGACTGGCTATAGAAAATCAATTTATAACTGGTGATTTACTTTTTCAAAATCAAGCTTTATTGCGAAACGATAATGGAAAAATCTATTCCATCTGTAAACGAGCTGTTTTAGATTTTCTGTGTGCGACGTTGGATATTTCCCCTAATGAAGTTATTGCTGTAGGAAATGGTCCTGTTGATATTGATATACTTGAATTTGCCGGTTTGGGAATCGCTTATCGAGCACCACCGGATGTCCGCTGTCATGCTGATATCGTTATAGATGATTTACGTTTAATCCTCAATTATGTAGAGGAACCATTACAAATCCATTTGGAAAAATTTTAGGAATTCTTATTTTTCATATAATGCCGTAAAATTATTGGTACGAAGATCGTTGTAAGAAGGCTCATCAGGATCAATGATACATAAATATCTTGTCCGAGGAATCCCATGTTTAATCCAATAAGGGCGACAATCATCGCAACCTCCCCCCGAGGTGCCATACCCATCCCGACCGCTAATGAATTTTTATGAGTCATGCGACCAATTCTGGCACCGATGTAGCAGCCAATGATTTTCGAAAGAAATGCAAGTATGGTTAGTGCGATTAAGAAACCAATGATTGCAATGGTTAATTTGTGAAGATCAGCAAGAATCCCCAGTGAAACAAAAAATATCGAAGCGAATATGATTTGCAGATAATCTGCTCCTTCTTTGAAATTTTTCCCACATTTTATGGAACATCCTGATAATGCAATACCTGCAAGAAATGAACCAACAATAGCAGAAAGACCAATGCCTTCCGCGATCATCGCATATAAAAACGCAATTGTTATAGCAAAAATAAACACGGTTTCAGGAAATCTTCCGATGATTTTTGTGCTATCAAGTTTTTCAAGAAGTTTTGTGATGTATCTTCGGCCAATAAATGCTCCAAGAATCATAAATAATGCAGCTAAGATAATGGTAATAATAAGTGGTTCTATAGAGAAGGTGTTTCGTGCAACCTGCATGGATATCGAAAGTACAAGAAGGCCAAGGATATCATCAATGACTGCGGCACCAATGATTGCTTTTGCAGCCTCTGTTTGAAGCTTTCCTAGTTCCCGGAGCACATTTGCGGTGATAGCTATGCTTGTTGCAGTAAGAGCAGTTCCGACAAAGACTGAACTTATGAAATTAAATCCATAGAAAATTGCAAGGAAATATCCACCGACCCAAGGGACAATAACGCCGAATAGTGCTATGATGCCATATTTGATATTAAACACGTCTTTGATGTTGAATTCAAGACCGATAACAAATAACAGGACAACGGCACCGATTTGAGCGAAGCTTCGCACGGAATCGGTATAGGTTATTAATCCTAGCAAACTTGGACCAATCGCGATACCTATCAAAATTTCCCAGATGATGGCGGATTGATTGATTTTTGCTGCAATGATATATCCTGCTAAGGCGACAAATAATAACAGGCATATCTGAAATTCTATCGTTGTTAGAAACTCTTCGAACATAAGATCATCAATAATTTAGACGTGAAACGGTGACCAATTTATAACATATTCTTTATACACATGGGACACATCATAATACACATAATTCTCTAAAAATTGCTCCTTGAATTTCTCCAATATACCTCTAAGCATCTCATCGTTCTCAACATAAATTTCAAAAGACAGATCATATTTTCCTAACAACTCATGGGCGAAAACACAGGTGTTTGTCTTATCAAAAAAATCTACGATTCGAGGAATCAATGCAGGATCTTTCAGAGCAATATCCACTTTAATCAGTTCTCGGTTTAATTTCACGAGATTTAAATCTGTTACATATGCGACTATGATCCCTGTACGCTCCATTCTTTTTATATGATATTCAATTAACCTCGAATCAAGCTTTAAATTATTCGCAATCTCACTAAGTTTTATCCTCGCATTAGTAGAAATGGCTTTCATTATCCCCAAATCGATTTTATCAAGAGAAAAATCTTTTGTTTCCACATGGTTGAATGTCTTTTTTATAGTTCTTCCTTCAAACAGAAACTTCTGGTTTAATTTGTATGTTTTCATCATCATAAGAACATTCTTTTCTTGCACATACTTTCCATAATTATTAAAAAAGCATTGGAGAAACGCTTTCAATTCACCAGGATTCTTTTGAATTGTTAAAAACACTAAGTCATACTGGCCGTCTAGTACTCTGAGATTGGCACATGTGGGATCGCTTGTTATATAATCGATTATTTCCGTTTCTGTGGATGCAGTAAGTTTGTTAAATTTAAGAAAAACCCGGTAATATGAATACCCGAAGAGAGATGCATTAAATATGGTGTAGAGACGATTGATCCAACCATCTTTCTCTAATCGTTTAATTCGATAATTAACGGTTTCTTTCGGTATTTTTAATTTTTTTGCTATTTTTGAAGCTGACATTCTGGCATTGATATCAAGTTCAAACAAAATTTTTTTATCATATGCGTCTAATTCTTCTTTCATGTTTGCTTGAAATCCAATAGAATATAAAATATTTTTGTATTTGTGTAAAATCAGTATGAATTATTTTAATAACTCTTTTGTCTTTATTTTGATACTGTTGGAGAGAAGGTGTAGAGCTGCTTTAAAAAAAGCATTGGACACATTTGAGTAAACAAATCATAATGAGATGGGATAATTGATGCTATGAATAAGCTTGTTGAAATATGGGAAAACATTCCGATTGCACGGTTTGGATTGACAGTAATCTGTTATTGTAGTGGCTTATTACTTTATTTTGTTATCCAGTTAATATTAAAATAAAAGGAAAAGAAAAATGGAGAAAAAAATATGGAATTTTATATAATGCTCGGATTTACTCTTATGTTTTTGACCGCTGCTATTCTATATGTATTAATAAAAAATAGAGGTCGAAATCAAGAAAGAACGAATCAAGAAAGTGCGAATCAAGAAAGAGATATAGAATTTGTAATATACAAAAAAGAAATAGATAGATTAGAAGAACAATTAAAAAGAAAAGAAATTTCTGAAGATAATTATGAAAAATTAAGAAAAAACTTGGAAGAACAACACCAGAAAAATATAGCACAGATTTATAGATTGAAAGTTAAATAAAAGTTTAGAAAATTGAAAATGGTATAAATGAGGAAAAATCCCCATGGAATATATCCTCGATCGAAAATTGAGATGCCCGTTCTGAAAATTTCTCAAGAGGGAACAACTTGAAACTAGCATTTGAGAAGGAAATCATACGAGAAAATAAGAGAATATTACTGGTAATAACGAGCATATTACTGATCATCATAGGACTTGTAATTATAACGATAATGCATTAAATTGTTTTAAATAGGTGTTAAAATCTCTCTTCCGCCATTCGAAGATGATTAGTTTCCAGACCAAAAATGAGGAGCATACTAGTAAATTAGTGTTCATATCCCTCTCCTACATCTATGAATAATCTTTTTGTATAATTAGGTAAATATCCATATATGGGTAGGCATTCTATTGCAGTTGAACGTTTCTATAGTAATTTTTTCAGCATCTTTGGTTCTGGGTTTAAAATGTGATGGTTCTTAATGATAAAGAGCGTTTCTAAGAGAATATTCTTTTCGATTACACCAGGATGCAGAGCGATTAATGAGTCACAGAATTTTTTTGCTTGTACTATGGTTTGAGCGGTGAAGGTTAAGACCCAGTCGTATTCGCCATGAGTATAGTAACTACTTTCTACCGTTACCCCCATTTTAGATACAACATCTTCTATTTTTCTCGATATGATAATATCAAATGTTTTTTCATCGAGTTGTTCCACTGTTCGTTTTACCAATAGTGTGTAATGATTAAGGTCATTTTTCTTTTCATCAATAATGGCAGTGTATCCCCAGATTAACCGATTTTGTTCCAGCCTTTTAATCATTCTCCAGGCTTTTTGTCGTGAGAATCCACATTGTTTTGCAATAGTTTCTATACTTCCATTTGCGTTTTTTTGAAGCTCAGTAAGTATTTTCTTTTCGTCTTTATTGATTTGTTCTTTACTGACTTTTGGCATGTTCCACTCCCATAATATTTATGTTTTTAGTTCAAAGTCAGGACAATTATCTAAGCAACCGCCTAATGGTATTTCGTTGCCTAACCGGCATCGTTCACTTTCCACGTATTCTTTACCATTTAGTGTAACAGTTGGAATATGATACTTTTCAAGATATTTGCATTTTATCATGTTCCTTTCCCTAAATCCACGATATTATAACAAACATGTCTTTTTAAGACATATCCTTTGAATAGTGTTGCCCGTAAATTAGGTTTTTCGGGAGAGAGTCCATATCGTTTTCTTGCTTACCAAAAAACGGGATGGACGTCTCACCCCGTGCATGATTGTAAAACCAATTTAAAAATGTCACGGTGACAGCACCCATCCAGTTACAATGGTAGCAAGGATGGGATGCCAAGGATGAAAAACCGAAAGAGAAGTAAATATAGCGGACGTAAATATAAAAGATATAGGAAGGGATTTTGGGGAAGATACAAAGGACAGAGGAAATGGAAATATACCCGTTGCATTCTTGAGTTAAAACGACTCTTAGATAAAAAATCAGATCCATATACGGTTCGTCTTCCAAACACCGTTGGACGACCTCCAGCACACCCGAAGGATATTCTGATTTTTCTGATGTTCAAACAGTTGTTCTGTTTATCGTACCTGGATACAGAGAGTTTTCTTTTATGGATATGCGACGAGAGGCAATGGCTGTTGGAAACAGTTCCTGATGCAAATACCGCACAGGAACATATACGTGATATTCCTCTCAGCTATCTTGAAGATATGCTACAGGAAACCATCTGTTGTCTGAATGAAAATGATGTGACGGTGATCATTGATGCAACCGGGTTATCCCTGAACCAGTACGGCCGATAGATGACCGTGAGAACTGGAAAGAGAAAACTGAAGAAGAAATTTATCAAGATCCACCTAGCGGTGGACAAAGAGAGCGGAAAGATCCTGGTGGGTCTATGCTCCAAGGGCTGGAAACATGAACATAAGTTCGGGTTACAAATCGTGAAATCACTCAGACGATCTTGTTCAAAACATGGAAAGACCATAGAAGCAGAACTGCTTGACTCAGGATATCTCTCCAGGATGATGACGGATGAAATCGAAAAATCAAACGCTAAACCATACATCAAAATGAAGAAGAACTCTACCACAAAATCCAAAGGAAAATCGTCATGGAAACGGAACATCAGATACCAAAAAGACCACCCTGACGAATTTATGAAAAAATTCTGTTACCGAGTAATAATTGAAGGGATCATCTCTGCTTTCAAGAAAATGTTCGGCTCAATGATATCCTCAAAGAAGAGACAAAACCAAAATGTGGAGGTATTATGTAGACTCATTTTATGGAATTGTACACATTAACAGAGGAAGAATGAATTTGCGGGCAACACTCCTTTGAATATAATATTTAATTAAAGAAGGGGAGCTTTACGAAATTCAATATGTAAAAATAGGAAATACAACATACTCCAGCGTTGGAATCTCCAAAATGTGATACATCAATACGTTTATTTGCATGAAGAAGATAACAGTATTATAAGAGAAAATTAGGGCCGTTTTTTCCTGCGGGCTTTACAGTCATACTCCGTAATCCCTCCAGCGGCTTTTCGAACCTTTTTCGTCTTTAGATACGAACTAAATAATTCATTGTAAAGATATAATCGACACCCGGGGATTTATACCTGTGAGTCCCAAATCCCGACAGGGGGGGACAGAATTTATGTACTTACCCTAACCAGTCCATGTTGCTAGGAATCTAAAGAAAAAAAGAAGGATTTTAGTAAGTCCGTTGAAAATACCGTTGAGATCCTCGTCACTTTTTTGGACGTTTTTTCTCAGTTCCTAACCACTAGATCATACCCGGGTGTCTTCTTGTAACGTTTCTTGTTGTCTTTATTTTCAGATAGCAAACCCCTTCATATTTCTTTTGCTTTAAAAGAGAGTTCCTTAAGGAGTAATCACCTTATCAGATTTCATTAAAATCGATACGATTTCCTGCATTTCGGCGATTCGACCGACGACAATCTTCTTTTCGATTTCATAAAATCCGATACATTTTTGGCAAGCAACAAGATCAACCCCTGCCTTGGAAAGCCCAGATAAGGAGTCTAACACCGATGATTTCTCGGTAAGCAGGTGCACCGCTGAGTTGTAAAAAATAATGGTATCTGGTTTTTTGTCGGATCCCCGGAGCTTTAATAGAAACGAACCTGTCATTGTTTTTCCTAATTCATCACTTCCTCTTCCAAGTGCTTCGCTATGCAAAATAATAGTTGTTTTCATTATGCTTACACCTCAAGGTCGACCAGTAAAACAAGTCATGTACTAAAAACTTATGCGTTCCACAAACTATTAGTTCTCACTCCTGATACCGTGCACTTAGACGTATGAAAAAAACAAGTAATCTTGGGCTCGGAATCCTTGTGATCTTATGTATTTTTTCTTTTTTTTTCTCAAGTGGAACCTGTGAGGAAATTACCAAACCAACCGTATATGTCGGTGGGAGTGGACCAGGGAATTATACGTTGATTCAGGCTGCTCTTGACAATGTTACCGCTGGTGGTACGGTCTATGTTTTTCCAGGCACATATCATGAGCGCATTGTGATAAACAAACCAATTCATCTCATCGGAAACGAAAAAACCAGTACGATTATTGATGGTGATAACGAAGAGTATGTCGTAACCTTAGGTGCGGGTTATAGTACTCTTTCTGGTTTTACCATCATACATAGTGGGAGGACTTTCCCGAAAGCAGGCGTGTACGTCAAATCAGATAAGAACATCGTTTCGGGGAACATTCTCACCGGGAACTATTATGGCATGCGCCTTGAATCAACTCAACGAAACACGATTTCCGGAAATGAGATTATCCATAACCTGCGCTGCGGTGTGTATTTTAGCAGAGCATCAAACAATATTCTTACCGGGAACATCGTGAGTAATCATTCGTTCAACGGATTTGGGCTGTACGAATTTTCAAATAATAACACGCTCTTGGAAAACATCTTGTCACAGAATAATTTTTCCGGGATTAATATCCGTGATTCCATAGGTAATCGCGTGGTCGATAATCGCATCCTTGGGGACCGTATCGGTCTGCATATTCCCCCACCTGAGTACAACACGGTTGTTCATGGGAATGTTTTTTCTGAAAACCGCGTCGATCTTGAGGAGGAGCGAGACCCGCTTATAATGATCGGATCAGGGTACGGTGTTTTTATCATCGTTGTATTCTTGGTTCTAAAAAAATGGAAAACCTAGCACAGACTGCTATGAATTATTTTTGTTTTTTCCAGACAAGGACCGCAATAATAAGGACGATCAAAGCTGGTATCCACAGCAGGAGCATGTAGTAAAAAGCGTACGGAACATAGGAGTCGATAAGAAGGACATACCCTGGGTAAACGATAAGCAGGAGGCATCCGATTGCCCCAAGAGTAAAAGGGAATTTTTTACCCTTCAGTATCTGGTAGCAACCCATAAAAAGAAGCGCACTTGCAATAAGGAGTACGAGTGCGATCGCTAGTGAGTTCAGTACGTATTTCGTGGTGTAACTCCAGATGAACCCTTGATATGCCGTATTCAGGATATTCAGAGCAATAAATAAGGAGACACTACCGATCGCAAGATACAATGAATACATTAAGGTGTTTTTCTTTTGGATAAGAAACGGAATTTCTGTTTTACATTTCGGGCTTTTCGCCATCGTCTTCATCCACCATAATCTTGTTACGCCGTAAATACGATATCGTATGTGAGGATTTAAAGGGTGTATTGCGGTTTCTTCGAACCAGATTTTTCAAATCCGAGATAATATCAACATCACTCCATGCAGGGAGCAGACTCAGGGAACGTCCAGCGTTTTTTACCTTCGCCATGGTTTCCTGAAAAACTGTTGAACTACTCCACGAAATCCCATCAAACATAGAAGGTAAAAACGTATTATATCGAAACCCAATGAGATAGTACCCACCATCAGAGGATGGCCCAAGCACAATATCATGCGTCTGCAACTCCACGATTGCATTCCTAAGAAAATCACCGGGGAGATCTGGACTATCGCTCCCGATGAGAACCACTCGTCGAAACCCTTCTGCAAACGCATGAGAAAAACTGTTTTTCATCCGCTCCCCTAAATCATTCCCTTCCTGGGGAACATAGCTATATGCTGATCCTAACCACTCTCGAAATTTCTTCTGCGTGTTCAAGGGAGAAAAGCAGAGGTAGAATTGTGTATCAAGTTTCTTCACTATGGATAATACATCCAATACGAAATTACGATAGAGCTCCACAACAATATCTTCATCAAGATCAGCGGCGAGTCGTAGTTTTACTTGTCCTTTCTCAGGATATTTCACAAAACATAGAACGCAGGTATCTTGGTTCTTCATCAATATCATCGTTCCTTACCTTGTGCATTGTCGAGTGATTCGGTAAAAAGCTGGAGCACATCAATAACCTCAACATCGGTTCGGATTTTTTTCAACTCTTCATAGCAGGTAAGACAGTTACAGGCGAGTGTTGGTGCAGCGTTTTTTACTTCTGCGAGGTACGCGATACGACGTGCAGTGTTACTTTGGTCGCACCCATGATTCCACTGATAACAACACGATGGTCCCTGTGCAGATGGAGCTTCACCGAGTTCACCGAACGTAGAGATCGCATGACGTGCTGCAGAGCTTTGAGGCGAATCCTTTGAGAACCGACATGAATCATGCAACAATATTTTCCCTCGGATTTTTTTGTTGGGAAACTTACCACTGTTTCGTTGGAGATATTCAACAACACTAAGCACCTCAAATTTCTCATGATAGGTTGTTTTTATCTGAGCGACTGCCTCGTAACATTCAGCACATGCGGTGATTACTATTTTTGGGTCAATTGCTTTGATTTTCTCATGTAATAACTCAAGACAATGGTCAGCGGAATCAAACTCACCTTGTAACATGTGTGGCGCACCACAACAAGAAGTGACACCACCAAGAACCGTATAGGAACAACCGATGTGCTCGAGCAATCGGAGTGTCTGTCGTACCATCTTTTTTGAGTAGATATAACAGCCAGGATAGAAGAGCACTTCAGCCTTTTTCAGAGGTGTCGTCTCAAAGAAACAAGCAAGATCTCGTACCGATATTTTTTTTAAGGAAATGAAGAGTTTTTGTGCGATCCACCCGGATAAACCAAGGGTCGGTCCTTTAATGAAGAGATATCGTTTATAGTTCCATGGTTTTTGTTCTCTTAATTTGAATTTGATATAGCGGACCATGTAATCCCTTCGTATGTTCACCGGGCAGACCGGGACACATTTCCCGCACTGTACGCAATTGAATGCAAACTCTTGAATCTCTGGGGGAACATCGAATCCTTGTTTTGTTGCGTCATTCAACTCATTAATCTTAAAAGAACCTTTTGTGACCGGGCAGACGTCCATACAACGATGACATTGGATGCATTGATCGATGTACTGGGAAACAAGGTTTGTCATTAGTTCTGCTGTACTCAATGATTTCCTGTTTTTATCTGCTCGTCCCGTCATGTTGGTTTCACAACTTTCTCTTCATATCATAATTAACCAATTGAGTATTTGTATCGTATCCTAATTTTTTCTTTTTTCTTCTAATTGTCGTCGTGCATACCATACGATAAGTCCAAGAACGAGCGCGGTAATGATTATAACACCTACTAACACCCAGGGGATGCGTCCCTCGGTGAGTCCCTGAGTGAGGACGTCAGCGCCTACAACAACGATAATGGTGCCAGGAATCATACAGAGCCAGGACCAGAACACATAGGTTTTGAATGAGACTCTTGTCAGACCAAACCCGTAATTCAGTAACGTGAACGGGAACAATGGGATCAATCTGGTTAACCCTACCACGATCATGCCGTGATCCTCGGTGAGTTGGTCAAGCCGTTTCATCGTCTTATTTGTTGACAGCCATCGAGCCACCGCATCACGAGCAAAATATCGGGCGATAAGGAAGGTAAGGCTCGCACCTACCGTTGAGGCGATACTGATCAGAATGACTCCGATGACTGATCCAAAGAGTCCACCAGCGATCACCCCAAAGATAGTCCCTGGAATTGTTGCGATAACTGCTCCGAGGTAAATGATAAAGAACGCGACCAATCCCCACAAGCCCAATGATCGAATCCAGTGTTGTAACTCCTCTATTTTCTCTCCAAACCCATACACATTTACGACGATAAAGAGCGTTGCGATCATTACAATGAGGACGACCGGTTTCCACCAATCCCGTGGTTTATTCCCGTTTAAGACGTTCTCGTTCATAGATTCTTCCTTTTTTTGCATTTATACAAGTGCTCCTTCGCATGAGGATCCGTGACCAGCTGTACAACCAAAACAATGCTCACCGGTGACAATCTCCCGTGTTGATAACGCCACCGGGTCAAATTGTTTCACCTGTTGTGATACTTTCGATGAAACAGGAAGACTAGCAGCAAGGTTAAAATCACAATCGTATAACGTGCCATCCCAACCGATGTTAACTTGATGATGACACATTAATGAGGGTAAGGTTTGCGGGTTAAACGATTGTTTCAGTAAGGCTATATATTTTGGTTTTTGATCTTTCAGGACGTCGAGGAATCGTCCGAGTGGCATGTTGGTGAGGGTAAAGAGACGAGTGAACTGGATTCCGTATTTTTCCCCTAGCTCCTCGCGGTAGGATTGCTCAAGAGATGATTGTTCCGGGGGTAACACTGGCTCAAGCGGGTTAAACACCAACGTGAGGGGTAGTTCTGATGTTGTCCCATATCCGAGTGTATTTAACACTTGCAATGCTTTGATGCTTTTTGTAAAAACATCTTCACCGCGTTGGAGTCGTACCTTTTCTTCGAGATAGCACGGTAATGATGCAACGAGTTCCACACCGAGGTCTTTAAACACCTTTGGTAGCTTCTGGTATTTTGGTTGTATCAAAAGCGTAAGATTTGTACGAACTTGAATGCGATGACCTTGGTTGACAAACTGTGCTAAGAATTTCTGCAGAGCGGGATGAAGTTCTGGTGCTCCACCAGTGATATCAATCAGAACAGGGGGTAGTTTGGAGGTGGCTGACAAGACCGCTTGCATGGTTGACTCCTTCATCATTTCTGATCGGCTCGGAGACGCGTTTATGTGGCAATGGATACAGGTTTGGTTACAGTGGAACCCGAGATTTATTTGGATTGTCTTTAGCTGTGTACACCGTAACCGATCGTGCGTCACTTCGAAAATTCGCTGCTCGAACTCGTTTCTCCATTCAACCATATGAATTCACTCTGTAAATTTCTCCATGCCGAAATCCCTTCCCCTTTTTATTTATTGTGTACCCGTAGAACCGTTTTATAATCAAATTTTGTTATGATGTGCTATTCTGCTGCAAGGGATAATATTTCGCAAGTTTTTCCGGTGAAACCCCACACCAAAACAAAAAAATGATAAAAGTATCTCTTAGCACGACATAGAACAATCCTTCTTGGTCCCATCGACGAGCAGAGGTGATTACCCTGTGCGGAAGGATGGCAATACGCCCTCCTGTTTTTTTAATTCGTCGCATTAACTCTACATCTTCCATCAACGGGATCTCCGCGTATCCGCCGATGGCATCAAAACAGGATTTGCGTAGGAAAATCACTTGATCACCATAGGGTGCACGGGTTATTTGTGAGCGAAACGTAGCGTATCTAGCAATTATGCTGAAAACGCGTTTCTTCGATTGTATTTGTAATGTGAATGCACCTCCAACAAGCTGTTTGTTTTCAAGGGTTTCTTTGATGACAGAAAGCGCATTTGTTGGAAGAAACGTATCTGCATGAAGGAAAACAAGGATGTCTCCATGTGCGAGTGCTGCTCCTGCGTTCATTTGTCGGCCTCGACCCTGTGCACATCCATGTGTAATCACATTCTTATCAGTGATTACAGAAAGAGTGTCTAACGTTGGGCTTCCGTCAACAACAATGATTTCAACAGGCTCATCTGATTCTATTTTTTTCAATGACTCAAGCAGAACGTTTATTGTTTCTGTTTCATGAAGCACCGGGATGATAATTGAAAATGTGCCTGACACGATGGTTCACTTACACGGTCTCTAAAATTTTTAAAAGATATCTGTAAAACTTTTCCACTGTACTTATGTGAAGCTGTTCCTCCGGTGAA
>Ga0315289_10000609_pt1 | contig 55321 bp, 43 predicted proteins | sample YL17G11_40_MG_FD_203452 | JGI IMG/M metagenome (GOLD analysis project Ga0315289, IMG submission 203452) | Sediment microbial communities from Yellowstone Lake, YNP, Wyoming, USA - YL17G11_40 | ecosystem: Environmental > Aquatic > Freshwater > Lake > Sediment | place: USA: Wyoming | collected...
CTTCGGGTTGCGCCTCGGGCCGGCGTCTGCGGCGTCAGGGCGCCTAACCGTGCCTGACCCTGGCACGGCGTCGTCGCCCTTCCTTGCATCCATCCGGCCTGAGGCGCAACGCGGCTCACGCGGCATTCTGTTAGAGGCTCTTAATGTTCTCAAGGGAATCTCCAATGTTCTATTGACGTTCACAAGGTCAGGAGAAGGATTCGCTGGTCAGACCTTTCGTTCTCGTTCTCGTTCTCGTAATCGTAATCGTCTTGTGCGATATGGCGGCCACGGTGGGTGGCATACCACATCCAGGCTGGCAGACCACTGCGTAGCTTAGTCGCGGGGAGTCACGAAACGCAACGTCCGATTACGATTACGAGAACGAGAACGACGACGAGAACGAGAACGACGACGAGAACGATTCACTTCGCCTACGGCACAGGACGAACGATATCTTCTGCTCTCTGCGAGTTGCCCAGGAAAACGCATCACTCCATCCGCGAGCTGTCGAGCTGAAGCGTCACCGGACCGTCGTTGACGAGCGAAACCTGCATGGCGGCTTGAAAACGCCCCGGCTGCACGGCGAGCCCGCGCGCCAGGAGCTTCTCCACCACCGCCTCATACAGCGCCTTCGCCTTGGCCGGTTCGGCCGCGTTGGTGAACGACGGGCGCCGACCCTTGCGACAGTCGCCGTAGAGCGTGAACTGCGAAATCACCAGCACCGCCCCGCCCACGTCCGTCACCGACAGGTTCATCTTACCCTGTCGGTCGTCGAATATCCTCAGCCCGCTGATCTTGGACGCCATGTACTCCGCGTCCTCGTCGGCGTCCTCGACGCCTACGCCGAGCAGGACAACCAGCCCGCGGCCGATCCGCGCAATCTCCTGCGAGTCGACCCGGACGCTGGCTTCGGCCACTCTCTGGACGACGGCTCTCACCCGTCAGCTCTCCGGCAGATCTCGCGGGTCCGGCGGCGCAAAGCGGGTCTCTGCTGTAAATGAGGCCGCGAATGGTGTAAAATCACGATTATATGGCGCCGGGTCAAACCCAGTCAAGGAATCTCGGTGCGCCTCAGACGGCATGCCCGGTTCTGGCCCTTTGGGCACGTTCCGGTTGCATTGGATAACGCTCTATTTGGCGCTCTCATGAAGCAAGAACCATCGGTCCTGGTCATAGATGACCGCGAGAACATGCTCAAGATGATGAGCAGCCTGCTGCGGGACAGCTTCGAGGTCCTGACCTGCAGCAGCGGTGAGGAGGGGCTGAAATCCTTCCGAAAAAACCCGACCGATCTCGTGGTTACCGATATCCGGATGCCCGACGTGACGGGTATGGAGATACTGCGTTCGGTCAAGAGGATCAGCCCGGACACCGAGGTTGTCCTCATGACGGCATACGCGCAGGTCTCCCAGGCCGTCGAGGCGATGAAGGCCGGCGCCTACGACTACGTGACCAAGCCATTTGAGCCCGACGACATGGTCCTGACCCTCCAGAAGGCGCTCGAGCGCAAGCGCCTGCGCGAGCGCACGGCGGTGCTCGAACAGGAGGTGGAGAAGCGGTTCGGTTTCTCCGAGATCATCGGTGAGAGCGAGGCGATGCAGCGCGCCTTTGAGCTGGCCAGGAAGGCCGTAGCCTCCGACACGACCGTCCTGCTCACCGGCGAGAGCGGCACGGGCAAGGAGCTGTTCGCCAGGGCGATCCACTACTCCGGCCCGCGGCACAAGAACCGCTTCGTCGCCATAAACTGCGCCGCCATGCCGAAGGAGCTGATTGAGAGCGAGTTGTTCGGCCACGTCAAGGGCGCTTTCAGCGGCGCCAGCCGCGATAAGCCGGGCCTGTTCGAGGAGGCCGACGGCGGTACGCTGCTGCTGGACGAGATAACCGAGCTGCCCCATGACATGCAGGCCAAGATAAACCGCGCCCTCGAGCAGCGGGAGGTGCGGCGCGTGGGCGACACCAGGGACAGGCCGGTGGACGTTCGGGTGATCGCGTCAAGCAACCATGACCTGAACAGTGCCACGGAGCGAAGCATGCTGCGGGAGGATCTGTATTTCCGCCTGAACGTCTTTCCCATACACCTGCCCCCGCTGCGCGAGCGGGAGGGTGACGTCCCCCTGCTGCTGAGCCATTTCATGCGGGAGTTCGCCGGTGAGGACGCCGGCACCTATCACATAGAGCCGGAGGCGAAGGACCTGCTGCTGAGATATTCGTGGCCGGGCAATGTGCGGGAGCTGCGCAACGCAATCGAGCGAGCTCTGGCGCTGTGTGAGGACAAGAGGATAACCAGCGACCTGTTCGCCCTTCACGCGGGCGGCGAGCTGAGCGCGACAGCCGTTGCCGCAGAGCTTCCATACCGCGAGGCGATGGATCGAATGACGGCGCAGTCTCAGAGGGAATACCTGCTGGCCGTGTTGAAGAAGTACGACGGCAACGTGACCAAGGCCGCCGAGCATGCCGGCATAGAGCGCGAGAGTTTCCATCGCCTCATGCGCAAGTGCAGCGTCAGCAGCGACGACCTCAAGCCCTCCGGCGGTACGACATAGTGAGTAGTGAGTAGTGAGCAGTGACGAGTGACCAGTGGTCAGCTTTTGTCTGCCTGCCTGAGGCCGGTGCATGTCGTGGTTGTTAAAGGCCCTGGCCGTTTCCGTTTCTTCCTGCGTTCCTGGTTTCCTTATAGTTGTTCCGCCGTTTCTCGCTGACTGCCGACTGCTTGTCCTGAGCTTGTCGAAGGGCTGACCGCTTATGTTCACCGTAGTGCTTAACGCCAGGAAGGACGAGGACATCCGGGCCGCCGGTCTGCTGCTCAGGGAAGGGCAGCTCGTTGCCTTTCCGACCGAGACCGTCTACGGCCTGGGTGCGCGTGCGGATGATGATGTGGCGGTGGGGGAGCTGCTGCGGGTTAAGAACCGGCCGCCGGACAAGAAGCTGACCATCCTCATCGCGAGCCCTGAGGACTGCGCCCTTCATGCGGCGCCTCTGGGCCGGTGCGCCGCCGCGCTTGCGGAGGCGTTCTGGCCGGGCCCGCTGACGCTGGTGGTCCCGGATGCGAGCGGTGGGGAGGTGGGGCTGCGCTGTCCCGATTGTGAAGTGACGCGGCGCCTGCTGGGCGAGGCGGGCGTGCCCGTCGTCGCCCCGAGCGCCAACGTCACCGGAGCGCCGCCGGCCACGAGCGCGGGGGAAGTGCTGAGCGTCTTCGACGGCCGGATTGCTGCCGTGCTGGACGGGGGCCCTGCGCGTCTCGGCCTGCCCTCGACGGTGGTGCGGGTGCGCGGAGAGCAGGTGGATGTCCTCCGCGCCGGCGCAATCAGCGAGGAGCGCATTGGCGCCGCGCTGGGTTCCTAGCTTCCCCCGTTGCACCTGGCCCGCGGCTCAGCTAGTCACCCCCTACTACCCCCCTGCGCATTTCCCGTCTGCACTGCGGTTGCGGTGCCCTGCGGGGCGTGTTATCATGGTCCGAGGGGCACTGCGAAGTGGCGAAGGTGCCGGAGTGCGGGGTGCGGACTGCCCCACAGGCCGAGCGGCGGCGGTGTCTGGCATACATGGTTCCGATGTTAGGAGGGTTTGCGAATGTGGGTTACCCTTACGGATGTGGACCTGCAAGAGGTTGTCATTAATCTGGACAGGGTCTTCTGCTTTCATCCAGCAGGGGAAAGCGGCGGGACGATGCTCCTATTTTCTTTCGAAGATCCCAGGGAACGTGGAAGTCTGATGCATATCGAGGTAAAGGAACACTACGAGAAGATTGCTGCGGCAATAGGCGATATCGTCAAGCTTACGCAGGATGTGGAAGGACCGAAGAGTCCCGCGGGGCAGCCTGAGCGCGGCACGCCCTGTGGCACAGCAGGCATGGCGTGGTCGGGCTGATAGTCGCCCTCGGCGAACTTCCTGGTGGACGTGGGAAAGCCTCTGGACGGAATCCTCAAGGAGCTGTGATAGTTGGCTGCGAAATGAAGACGGACATGGCTCGACCCGGCTCGGAAGGCAGGTGGACGTCCTCCGCGCCGGCGCAATCAGCGAGGAGCGCATTGGCGCCGCGCTGCGGTGCTAACACCTCCCGCGGCCACGCTCGACGTGGCCGCCCGATGCGCGCAGCGGCGAGTGGCGTTCGGCGTGTCGGGTACGGACTGAGATGTCTCGTGGGGGGTGGGAAAGGCTCCCGGTGGGGAGCAACCTGAAACTGGCCCTACATTGGGCCAAGATTGGCCATAGGTTGGGCCTATGTTGGCCTATCTTTGGCACTGGTTTTGCATTGTAATAGGAGGTTGTTGGCGCGTTGTCCCCAGACCCGGAGAAGGGATTTTTCGGGGCCAATTGCTGGTTCTGGCGGCCGGCGTGGCTGCCATATTGGCACATTGCATGCCGTTCTTGCGTCCGTTTTGGGCGAGTTTGTGGGACCGCGCATGGGGTCTGTGACAAAAATCTGAGGATGTACTTGACAGCGTGTGTGAATGGGTATATAATTACCTAAAATTGGCGGATTGTTCTTTGACAACTAGGAGACGGAAGGCGAGACCCTGACGTTAAGTCTGCCGCGCGGATTCTTGTGAGAGTTCGGTGCTGGGAGCCGCATCGGGATTGCAGCCGTGTTGGCTTACGAACGCGGGTGCAACGAAGCATGCATTTTTGGAGAGCATGATACTGGCTCAGAACGAACGCTGGCAGCGTGCCTTATACATGCAAGTCGAGCGAGAAACCCTGCTTCGGTGGGGGAGTAAAGCGGCGAAAGGGTGAGTAACGCACGGGTAACCTGCCTCCCGGAGTGGGATAACGGCGGTCCGCAAGGATCTTTAGCGAAAGTGCCGCTAATACCACATGAAGATACGTGAGCGCCACCTTACTCGTAAGCGTGGCAGCTAGCGTGTTGAAATGGTACGTGAGGCTTGCCTCACGATTCTGCCGGGAGAGGGGCCCATGTCCTATTAGCTAGTTGGCGGGGTAATGGCCCACCAAGGCGACGATGGGTAGCCGGCGTGAGAGCGTGACCGGCCACACTGGGACTGAGACACTGCCCAGAGCCCCACGGGGCGCAGCAGTAGGGAATATTCCGCAATGGGCGCAAGCCTGACGGAGCGACGCTGCGTGGAGGAAGAAGGCCTTCGGGTTGTAAACTCCTGTCAGGGGCTATGAAAACCGCAGGCGAGATCCTGCGGCTGACAAAGACCCCGAAGGAAGCCATGGCTAACTCCGTGCCAGCAGCCGCGGTAATACGGAGATGGCAAGCGTTGTTCGGAATTACTGGGCGTAAAGCGCGCGTAGGCGGCCGGGCAAGTTGGGGGTGAAATTCTGTGGCTCAACCACAGGACTGCCCCCAATACTGTTCGGCTAGAGGGCCGTAGAGGAGAGTGGAACTCCTGGTGGAGCGGTGAAATGCGTAGATATCAGGAGGAACGCCGGCGGCGAAAGCGACTCTCTGGGCGGTTCCTGACGCTGAGTGTGCGAAAGCCAGGGGAGCAAACGGGATTAGATACCCCGGTAGTCCTGGCCGTAAACGATGGGCACTTGGCAGTAGGAGGTTCTTTTACTGCCGTAGCTAACGCGTTAAGTGCCCCGCCTGGGTAGTACGGCCGCAAGGCTAAAACTCAACGTAATTGACGGGGGCTCGCACAAGCGGTGGAGCATGTGCCTTAATTCGAGGCTACACGAAGAACCTTACCAGGGCTTGACATGCTGGTGGTACAAACCTGAAAGGGGGAGGACCGTGGGTCAGCCATGGAGCCAGCACAGGTGTTGCATGGCTGTCGTCAGTTCGTATCGTGAGATGTTGGGTTAAGTCCCGCAACGAGCGAAACCCTTGTCCCTAGTTGCTAACGGGTAATGCCGAGCACTCTATGGAGACTGCCGGTGTTAAACCGGAGGAAGGTGGGGATGACGTCAAGTCATCATGGCTCTTACGCCCTGGGCTGGACACATGCTACAATGGCCGGTACAACGGGATGCCAAGCCGCAAGGCGGAGCGAAACCCTTAAAGCCGGCCCCAGTTCGGATCGGGGGCTGCAACCCGCCCCCGTGAAGTCGGAATCGCTAGTAATCGCGGATCAGCTATGCCGCGGTGAATATGTCCCCGAGCCTTGTACACACCGCCCGTCAAGCCATGGGAGCTGGGAGCACGTGAAGTCGTGGGTCTAACCTCGCTTCGGCGGGGAGGACCGCGCCCACCGTGAGCCTGGTGACTGGGACTAAGTCGTAACAAGGTAGCCGTAGGAGAACCTGCGGCTGGATCACCTCCTTTCTAAGGATCTCTTTGCTGGCGCCTCTTTCAGGGACCGAGGTCTGGTCCCGGGCGCTCGCAAGAACTCAAGAAAACCTCCCGTGGCCCTCGGCACCAGTTGAGCTTTCCGTGAGTCCGGCAGGCAGTCTCTGAGGGCCGCCTTTCCGTCTCCTTCTTTTGATACGCAGCAAGTGTCGGGCCTATAGCTCAGTCGGTTAGAGCGCGCCCCTGATAAGGGCGAGGGCAGTGGTTCGAATCCACTTAGGCCCACCATGAGGCGAGCGGGCGGGGATGTAGCTCAACTGGGAGAGCGCTGGTTTTGCAAGCCAGAGGTTGCCGGTTCGATCCCGGTCATCTCCACCAACAGAGGTTAGGCAGGCCTCCGAGGCTGCGGCGCGTGCGGGCGGCAGATACGCACTAGAGTGTCGGCCGCGCCGGAGCGTTGGCGAATTGAGTCTGTTTGCTCTTTGACAATTGAATAGGAGTGTTGCGCCAGTGGTATCTGACTGAGCGCCGAGCAAGAGTTTCTTAGGCGTCAAGCTACCAAGGGTGCAGGGTGGATGTCTTGGCACCAGCAGGCGATGAAGGACGTGGCAGGCTGCGAAAAGCCCGGGTTAGCCGCCAAGCAGGCTTAGACCCCGGGATCTCCGAATGGGGAAACCCGGTTCCGCGAAAGCGGGATCATCCGCATCTGAAGGCCCTTCGGGGTTATAGGGTGCGGAGGCGAACGGGGCGAAGTGAAACATCTCAGTAGCCCCAGGAAAAGAAAACAACCGTGACTCCCTCAGTAGCGGCGAGCGAAAGGGGAAGAGCCTAAACCGGACCGGTCTATGACCGGTTCGGGGTCGCGGGGCCATCGCTTAGTGTCAGCGTCGGGCCTATCGGAATGGGACTGGAAAGCCCAGCCATAGAGGGTGATAGCCCCGTATGAGAAAGGTCCTAAGCTGGCACAGATGTGTCCCCAAGTAACGTCGGACACGTGGAACCCGGCGTGAATCCGGGAGGCCCACCTCCCAAGGCTAAGTACTCGCTGGTGACCGATAGTGAACAAGTAACGTGAGTGAACGATGAAAAGGATCCCTGTTAGGGAAGTCAAAAGAACCTGAAACCCTGTACCTACAAGCTGTCGGAGCACTGTGGAGGCCGCTAACGCGGCACCCGTGTGACGGCGTACCTGTTGGAGAATGGGCCGACGAGTTATCCTATGTCGCTTTAAGGTTAAGTGCCTCTGGCACGGAGCCGTAGGGAAACCGAGTCTCAAATGGGCGATATGGTGGCATGGGATAGACGCGAAGCCGGGTGAGCTACGCATGGCCAGGATGAAGCGACCGTAACAGGTCGTGGAGGTCCGAACGCAGCAATAATGAAAAATTGCGCGATGAGCTGTGTGTAGGAGTAAAAGGCTAAACAAACCCGGTGATATCTCGTTCTCTTCGAAATAGTCTTAGGACTAGCCTCGTGTAATAGGCCGCGGGGGTAGAGCACTGAATCGATTCGGGGGCCTACCAGGCTACCCATTCGAATCAAACTCCGAATACCGTGGCCCGTATCACGGGAGTCAGACTACGGGGGATAAGCTTCGTGGTCAAAAGGGAAACAGCCCAGACCGTCAGCTAAGGCCCCTAAAGTGCGCTAAGTGCTAAAGGAGGTGGAGGAGCAAAGACAGCCAGGATGTTGGCTTAGAAGGAGCCATCATTTAAAAAGTGGGTAACTCCTTACTGGTCGAGTTTCTCTGCACCTAAAATGAACGGGACTGAAGCGTACTGCCGAAGCTACGGAATCTTAAGCGTTGCTCAACAGTAGTAGGATGGCTACGGCGGCCCCTTTGGGGCCGAGACTGCTTTGAAGGCAGTTGCTGTTGTTCACCTGAGATTGGTAGAAGAGCGCTGTATGCAGGGTTGAAGGTGTACCGTAAGGAGCACTGGACCGCATACAGGTGAGAATGTCGGCATGAGTAGCGATAATGGTAGTGAGAAACTTCCTCGCCGCAAACCCAAGGGTTCCTGGGGAAGGTAACTCCTCCCAGGGATAGCCGGATCCTAAGGCGAGGCCGAAAGGCGTAGTCGATGGATAGCAGGTTAATATTCCTGCGCCGCTGGTAGTCGCGACAGCTGCTTGATGGACGGGGTCTGGGAAGCTGCAGGGTCCAACAGACATGGCCTTGAGGGCATTAGCCCGATTGTGGCGGAACAGGCCTCCAAGAAAAGCGTCAGGCAGGGACTACTTGCGTCCGTACCAATACCGACACAGGTGGGTGAGGAGAGCATCCTAAGGCGCTCGAGAGAACCGCCGTTAAGGAACTCGGCAAAATGGGTCCGTAACTTCGGGAAAAGGACCGCCTCTTGTCAGTGCTTCACCGCATTGACAGGAGGCCGCAGAGAATCGGCCTGGGCGACTGTTTACTAAAAACACAGGTCTGTGCAAAGGCAACCAAGCCTATGTATACAGACTGACGCGTGCTCGATGCCAGAAAGTCACGGAAGCGGGTTATCCCATCCCATTGGGGTGGGAGAAGCCTGCGACCTAAGCTCTGGTGAATGGCGGCCCTAACTATGAGGGTCCTAAGGTAGCGAAATTCCTTGTCACCTAACTGGTGACGTGCATGAACCGCGTAACGACTCGGGCACTGTCTCAACGGCGGACTCGGCGAAATTGTAACCGTGGTGAAGATACCACGTACCCGCGGCAAGACGGAAAGACCCCGTGGACCTTTACTGTAGCATGGCATTGGGTGTTGTCAAGGCATGTGTAGCATAGGTGGGAGGCTGTGAAGCTCCGCCGTAAGGCGGGGTGGAGCCGCCAGTGAAATACCACCCTTGCCTTGTTGGCATTCTAACGTTGTCCCGTGAATCCGGGCGACGGACAGTGCTTTGTGGGCAGTTTGACTGGGGCGGTCTCCTCCCAAAAGGTAACGGAGGAGCCCAAAGGCTCCCTCAGTGCGGTCGGCAATCGCACGTTGAGTGTAAAGGCATAAGGGAGCTTAACTGCGAGACGGATGCGTCGAGCAGATGCGAAAGCAGGGCTTAGTGATCCGGCGGTCCTGTGTGGAAGGGCCGTCGCTCAACAGACAAAAGGTACCCCGGGGATAACAGGCTGATCTCCCCCGAGCGCTCACAGCGACGGGGAGGTTTGGCACCTCGATGTCGGCTCATCGCATCCTGGGGCTGAAGAAGGTCCCAAGGGTTCCGGAGTTCACGGATTAAAGCGGTACGCGAGCTGGGTTTAGACCGACGTGAGTCAGGTCGGTCCCTATCTGCCGTGGGCGTTGGACAGCTGAGGGGCGCCTTCCCTAGTACGAGAGGACTGGGAAGGACGAACCTCTGGTGTGCCAGTTGTCCTGCTAAGGGCATCGCTGGGTAGCCATGTCCGGTCTGGATAACCGCTGAAAGCATATAAGCGGGAAGCCAACCCCAAGATTAGCTGTCCGGTCCCCTAGAGGGAATAAGGCACCTCTAAGACTAAGAGGTTGATAGGCCGGAGGTGTAAGCGTGTATACATAAAGACGCTGAGCTGACCGGTACTAATCCGCCGAAAGGCTGACGCCTTTTCTCTTGCATCCCGGCGACATCAGTTGGCGCCGCTGGCGCTCTCCTATTCTTTTGATTTGCATACATTTGCCCGGTGATCATAGCGAGTGGGAAACACCCGTTCCCATCCCGAACACGGCCGTTAAGCCTCTCGCGCCGATGATATCGGTCTGCGGACCGAGAAAGTAGGTTGTCGCCGGGTTTTTTGTGTACGCCCTCCTTCGCGTCATTGCCAGTTGTGTCCCCGGCTGCTGACGTCGCGACCGCGTCACCTTCCTGCGGCCGGGCGCGCGGCCTTTCAAGAGAGGGCCGGTGGGCAAGGTGATGGTCTGCCCCAGTTGCGCCGCTTCATGGCTTCCCATGGCTGACATCGTAAGGTGTTGAAAGCAAACGGCTTAGGAAGCTGCATGCGCGGCGGAAGGCAGCCACTTGACATGCCCTGCCCTTTAGGGGATAATTGGGGCAAGTGAGAATTGCCGCGAGTCCCGCTCCTGTGGGACGAAGTGCTCTTTGTCATGCCGCTGTGGGGCGTTTCCGCGCATGTTTCGTCTGGAGAGGGCCTCGCGGAGACCAGCGAGTGCGCGTAACGCGTGCTGCCGGCGATATCCGTCTGGAAAGCGGAAGCAGCCCCGACACGGCGGATTAATATGCAGCCTGGAGAGGCCGGGTAACGAAGGGAACCGGCTGTGAGGTCGTGCTAGGACCTCCTGCAGGCCTGTGCGAAGTAAACAAGCGACAAGCGGATGAACCGATAAGCACGCATCTTCCCAACCATAGGTACGCTGAAGTGATCGAAATGCGTTCGCGGTCGAACAAGACAGATGCACTCAGGCGCGGCATTGGGGCCGTGCCGGGGCAGGCGCTGGCTGTGCATGGCGGGGTTGCCTCGCCTGCCGAGGCGAGCTGCTGGCGGGTATCTGTTCGACGGCGCTGTTCGAGGATGGGGGGAAACCGGTTCAGATCCTGACGTTTCGCTGCAACACAGGCTGATTCCCACCTGACAGGCGGTCTGCCCTCACTGCCATTCATTCCTTCGCCTTCCGTCCGATCTGCGTCCCGGCGGGCTTACGCCTCCTGACCGACTCCAGGCCGCTTGCTCCCAGAAGGAGCGGGAGGCTGGTCATGCCGTCATGGATGCCCCTAAGTCTCGTTTTGCCCCTAGTCCTTGTGATCGGGCTGGCGCTGGGATACTTCATCAGGGTTGCCATCGCCAGAGCCATGGGGCAGGATGCCGAGAAAAGACGCCAGCAGATACTGAACGATGCCCGACTTGAAGCCGAGCATACCAAAAAGGAACTGGAGGTCCTGGCCAGACAGGAGATCATCGAGCACAGGGAGGAGATAGAGAAGGAGGTCCAGGAAACCAGAAGACAGCTCCGCCAGACCGAGCGCAGGCTCGACAAGAGAGAGGACAGCCTGGACAAGAAGCAGGATTTGCTCTCCAAAAAGGAGCGGACCCTCGAAACAAGCGAGAAAAACCTGGCCGAGACGCGCAAGCAGCTCACCGAGCGCGAGAACGGGGTGGCCGAGCTCCAGCGGCAGCAGCAGGAGGAGCTCTATCGCATCAGCGGCCTGACGCCCGACGGGGCACGTCAGGTGCTGCTGGAGCGCATCAAGGACGACGTGGAGAAAGACTGCCTGGACATGTTCAACAAGAAGATGGCCCAGGCCAACGAAACCGCAGAGACCAAGGCAAGGGCCCTCATCGTGGATGCCCTCCAGCGTTGCGCTGCGGAATGCACCAGCGAAGCCACAGTCTGCTCTGTTGAGCTGCCAAATGACGACATCAAGGGTCGAATCATCGGGCGCGAAGGCCGCAACATCCGATCCTTCGAGAAGGTCACCGGGGTGGACGTGATTGTCGACGATACGCCGGGTGTGATCGTGCTAAGCAGCTTCGACAGTGTGAGGCGCGAGGCAGCCCGGCTGGCCATGGAACGGCTCATATCCGACGGTCGCATTCACCCGGGCCGGATCGAGGAGGTAAGCGAGAAGGCTGTGCAGGACGTGCAGCGCATGATCATCGAGACGGGCAAGGATGCCTGCTACGAGATGGGCCTGTCCGCAATACCAGACCAGCTGAAAGATCTGCTGGGACGCCTGAAGTTCCGCACGAGCTTCGGCCAAAACGTCCTTCAGCACTCGATAGAGGTGGGGAAACTTGCGGCGCTGATGGCGAGCGAGTTGCACCTCAACGCCCAGCTTGCCAAAAGGTGCGGGTTGCTCCACGACATCGGCAAGGCGCTCGACCAGGAACACGAGGGGTCGCACGCTCGCCTGGGCGCGGAACAGGCCCGTCGCTGGGGTGAGGGCGAGCAGGTGATCAATGCCATTGAGGCCCACCACGAGGAGACGGAAGCAACCAGTCCCTACGCGGGGCTCGTGATCGCTGCCGACACAATGAGCGCAAGCCGCCCCGGCGCCCGCAGGGAGACCCTGGAGCGTTACATAAAGAGACTCGAACGTCTGGAGACACTCGCTGCGCGACACGACGGCGTTCAGAGAGCCTTCGCCATTCAGGCGGGCCGCGAGGTCAGGGTTATGGTGAACGCCGACAAGTACAGCGACAAGGGCTGCGCGAAGCTCGCACGGGACATCGCCAGGGAGATTGAACAGGAGCTGCAATACCCGGGCGAGATCCAGGTGATGGTGATACGCGAGAGCCGGTTCGCTGAGGTGGCACGTTGATTCTCAGGAGACACATAGGCCCTCGATGCGATGATGGGGGAGGAGAGGATGGCTAAGATTCTTGTGGTCTACTATTCGCGAGGCGGCCACACCGCGAGGATGGCCGAGCTGGTCGCTGAGGGGGCGCAAGAGGCGGGCGCGCAGGTTGACCTCAAGAGCGTCCAGGAAACCACAGCGGCCGAACTGCTGGAGTACGACGGCATCATCGCCGGCTCCCCAACTTACTACGGACAGATGAGTTGGGAGCTCAAGAAGCTCTTCGACGAGTCCGTGAAGTTCCACCAGCGCCTGGAGGGCAAGGTTGGCGGGGCTTTCACCTCCTCAGCCAATATCGGCGGCGGCAACGAGACCACCATACTGTCCATCATTGAGGCCATGCTCATCCATGGCATGGTGGTCCAGGGCACCGCGGGCGGGGATCATTACGGGCCAGTGTCCATCGGGACGCCCGACGACAGGGTCGAGCCGCAGTGTCGCGCCCTGGGCAGGCGCGTCGCGGAACTAGCCGCGAGACTTGCCTGACATCGCCTGGACGTGCGTGTGTCCAATCGCCGACTCCCCCTCTACCTGTCGGCGCAGTCCGCGGCAGTGCGCTCAACGAGCTCTGCGCCTGCCCGCCGTGCGTCATCCAGGTAATCCGGGCGCTTCAGGACGTCTCCGGCGGCGTCGAGGCCGGGGTAGAAACGACTCACCGGGCAGCCCATGTTGAGCGCCGCCATCCACGTCTTCACGATGGTAAGGGCCCCCTTGTAGTACCTATGGCGATCAATCGCACCCACGCACAGGAACATTCCCGTGCGGCGTGGCTCGGGCGGCTTGCCGAGCCGATATGTGCGCACCCAGAAGCACTGGAACCTGTCGATCAGCACCTTGAAGTGCCCCGGGAGAGATGTGAAGTACAGCGGCGAGGCCACCACGACGTGGTCAACCTCGGAGAACTTGACGTAGAGCTCCTGCATCTCGTCATGCACCACGCACTGCCCCGTCTCCCAGCAGCCGTTGCAGCTTCGGCAGGGGGTGACAGAGAGCTCGCGAGGGATCAGGGTCTCGACCTCGACTTCAGGCTCCACGCTGCGGACGCCCTCCAGGGCACGTTTCAGGACGAGGTCACTGTTGCCCTTCCTTCTGGCGCTCGCAGCTACGGCGAGTATCTTCTTCATCGCTAATCAGTAGTAGATCGTTGGGTCCGGCACTTCGGCCTCGCGAAAACCTTGCCGTCGCAGGGTGCATGAGTCGCAGCGTCCGCAGGCCCTGCCGCGCGGGTCCGGATCGTAGCAGCTCAGGGTCAGGCCATAGTCTACGCCGAGTCGCATGCCGGCGTGGATTATCTCGGCCTTGCTCATGAATTGGAGCGGAGCGACGATCTCAGGCGCCTGCCGCTCTACTGCACGCCTGGTTGCCACAGCGGCTAGGTCGCGGAACGCCTCGATGTACTCAGGACGGCAGTCCGGGTATCCGCTGTAGTCAACCGAGTTCACGCCCACGTAAATCAGATCGGACTGGGTGGCCTCTGCCAGGGCGAGCGCGTAGGCAAGGAATATCGTATTGCGGGCAGGCACGTAGGTCGAGGGGATCCCGGCGTGGATCTGCGCTGGATTCCGGTCCTTCGGAATAGGGCGCGACGGTTGCGTGAGTGAGGAGTCTGCCAGCTCGCCCAGCGAGATGGGGATGATCCTGTGGTCTGCCGCGCCGAGGGCCTTTGCGATTCTGGCCGCAGCCTGCACCTCCGCTTCGTGGCGCTGCCCGTAGCGAAAGGTCAGTGCATGACAGCGGTGGCCCTCGTTCAATGCCATAGCGAGCACGGTGGCCGAGTCCATCCCTCCGCTCAACAGCACGACTGCGTCTGCCGTGCGCGCCATCATGATCCGAGGCCCTTCTTCATCTGGAACCAGCGATTGAAGTCGCAGCCGCCTTGCGCGGCGTCGTTCAGCAGTTGCAGGCCAGGCGATGGAACAGCGTTGTGCCGACTGGCGCAGGTCCGGGCCGGTAACGCCGGTGTTGTGCTGCTTGCGGCAAGCAGGTGTGTACCTTCCCTGGAGGGCCATTGTGGCAGATAGGGGGGGCCGTCTCGATGAGCCCTGAGAATCTGAAGGCAGCAGAACAAGGCGCAGGTTAAGAGGATTATGATTCCTTTTGCTGCAAGTGCTCAAGCGCCTGTTGGGCCTGCTCCTGCATCTCTTTGCCCACCTTGAACGTCACGACGGCTCTGGGCCCCACATAGACCACTGGGTCGGTCCCCGGCTTTGCACGCGGGTTCCTGGCTTTCCTGGCTCTTTGCAGTCTCGTGTCGAACACGCCGAAGTTGCGCAATTCCAGGCGGTTGCCACTGGACAGCCCATCAATGATCTGGTCGAGGAAGCGCTGGATGATCTGTTTCGTCACCACCTGCGTCTGTCCCGTCTGTTTGGCGATCCTCTCACATAGCTCCCGCTTGGTTACAGTACGATTAGCCACCGTCAATCTCCCTTCCCGCTTTTTCTAGGTGCCCCGTTGACGAAAAGCTATATGTACAACACACTTACTTCAGCGGATTCTAAGTAAACGGATGAATCTTGTCAAGCAGAATCCGGCAAAATTCTTTGCGTGTTCACAGAGCCACGATCCCCATTCCCCCGCGCCCGGCCGCGCGCCAACTGCCCATGTCCGGGGGAGAAGCGTTACTTGAAAACACGGCGCCTCTGGGTTAACTTCAGTGGTCCCTGCCTGTGGAAGCGCAGAGCCGCCGGCCGCGCCTGGAAGAGGAGAAGTCACCGTGAGCCTGATGGGTCTTGACATCGGCACCACCGGGACAAAGGCAAACATCTTCAACGAGCAAGGCGAGATCGTCGCTAGCGCCTACCGCGAATACCCGCTCCTGCATCCTAGGCCCGGTTGGGTAGAACTGAACCCGGAGCAGGTCTGGCAATGCGTGTGCGATGCCGTTGGAGAAGCTGCGGGGGGCGCCTCGCGTGACCCTGTGCGCGCCTTCGCCATCAGTGTCCTCGGCGAGGCCGGCGTACCCATCGGCAGCGACGGCAGCGTGTTGGGCAACACGATCGTCGCTTTTGACAACCGCGCCTCGGATCTGTTCGACGCCTGGATTGCCGAGCAGGATCCCGCGGCGATCATGCGCGTCACGGGCCAGCCGCCGAACCAGATGTACACGATCGTCAAGCTAATGTGGATAAAGCAGAACCAGCCCGACCTCTACCGCAGGATCTATCGCTACCCGACATACGATGCCTTTGCTCTTCACAAAATGGGGCTTGAGCCGTGTCCCGGATACTCCGTCGCGGCGCGCACGATGGCTTTCGACATACACCAGAAGGTCTACAGCGAGAAGATCTGCGAGGCAGCCGGCATCTCGCCGGAGGTCTTCTGCCCCGCTGTCCCAACCGGTCAGGTTGTGGGCAATCTGGGGCGTGCGGCCGCACAGCAGCTTGGTCTGCCGGAAGGATGCCTGGTATGTGCCGGCAGCCACGATCAGCCCGCTGGGGCTCTGGGAAGCGGCGTCACGGACGCCACGGTGGCCATGGATGCCACCGGCACCGTGGAATGCTTCGCTGTGGCAATGGACAAGCCGGTGGTCAACGAGACGATGCTTCGCAACAGCCTCTCCTGCTATCCGCACGCGGCGCCGGGGCTGTTCATCTCGCTCGCGTTCAACTTCAGCGGCGGTTCGCTGTTCCGCTGGGCCAGGGACACCTTCGGTGAAGCCGAGAAGAAGGAGGCAGAACGCCGGGGCATTGACGTCTATCAGGTGCTCACCGACGAAATGGCCGACGAGCCCACCGACATCTTCGTGGTGCCGCATTTCACGGTATCCGGCACGCCGCACATGGACCCGAACCCGGTGGGGGCGATAATCGGACTGACCCTGAGCACCACTCGCCCGAAGTTCCTCCGCGCCATACTCGAGGGCATTTCATACGAGCTGAAGCTGAACCTTGACGTGCTGAGGCAGGCAGGGGTCGAAGTGAGGGAGTTCAGGGCTGTCGGAGGGGGAGCCAAGAGCGATTTCTGGCTGCAACTGAAGGCTGACATGTACAACACGCCAATAATCCGCCTCCAGGTGGCCGAGGCTGCCAGTCTGGGCATGGCCATCTCGGCGGGCGTAGCCGCAGGCATTTATAGATCGGCGCGGGAGGCCGCGCAGGCGCTCGTTGCGCCGCAGGAAACGTTCACGCCTGACCCGAACAGGGCCGCCTACTACGACGAGATGCTTGAGCGCTACAGGCACATCTACCCGGTGCTCAAATCCTGGCAGCGGGCGGCTGGACTGCACCACCAAGTACGGGATGGCGCGGCCGGCGAGTGAGCAATGCCAACAGATCGGATGACCAGCATGCGAAGATGGCTCATACGAAGCGCACACCTCACAGATCCCGCCAGCGGCGTGGACGGATGCAGGGATGTTCTCATAGAGGACGGCATCGTAGCTCACGTCGCTGAACAGATCATTCCTGAGGCCGTGCGGGACAGGCAGGAGAGGGTCGGCCTCATAGAGGCCGAGGGCCTGTGGCTATGGCCCGGCCTGGTGGACGCCCACGTCCACTTCCGCGAGCCGGGCTTCACGCAGAAGGAAACGATCGCGTCGGGGGGCGCTGCGGCCGTTCGAGGCGGCTACACCAGTGTGATATGCGAACCCAACACCGATCCGCCGATTGACTCGTCCGAGCTGGTCCGTTCCCTTGACAGGAAGGCCCGGCGGGACAGCCCTGCTCGCGTGTACTTCAAGGCGGCGATGACTCAGGGAAGGGAAGGACTCCGGCTCGCAGCACTGGAGGAGCTTGCGGGGGAGCGGTCCGTCGTGGCGCTGAGTGATGACGGGGACCCCGTGAGCAGTGAGGCGCTGATGGCGGAGATATGCGGCGCTGCGGCGCGGCTTGGGGTCCTCTTGAGCCCTCACTGCGAGGACTCACCTCGCGCGCTCGCGCAACGTGAGGCTGGAGTATCGGAGGGATTCGAGCCGGGCGCCGCCTACAGCAACGAAGCGCATTACATCGAGCGCGACCTGAGGCTGGCGCAGCGATTCGGATGTCGCATGCATTTCTCCCACGTAAGCCTGGCACGGAGCATCAAGGCGATAGAGAGCTTCCGCCGTGATTGTGAGGCGCGCGGGAAGGTCACCTTTGAGGTCTCCCCGCATCACCTGCTGCTCAGCGCGGTTGACTTTGAACCCGGGCAGGTTCCGAGCGTGAATCCGCCCCTGCGGTCATCTTCAGACAGGGAAGCAGTTCAACGGGCGCTGTTGGACGGAGTGGCTGACGCGATCGCCAGCGACCACGCCCCCCACACGCCGGAGGACAAAGCGCGCGGTGCATGTGGCCTTATCGGGCTGGAGACGACGCTGGGGCTTGTGCTCACGCACTTCGTGCATACCGGGCGCCTTGCCGCGGCCGACGCGGTGCGATTGATGAGCACGCAACCCGCGCAGATATTCGGACTTCGCGGCGGTTCGCTTGCGGTTGGGCTGGCTGCGGACGCGGTGCTAATAGACCCCGGCGAGCAGTGGCAGGTGCGCGCCGCTGATTTTGCGTCGCTGTCACGGAACACACCTTACGAAGGATGGCAGCTCAAAGGGCGCGCGGTGGCTGTGCTGGTGGGGGGACGGCTGGTTTACGAGCGTGATTCGCTGCGCGATAGGGTGCACAGCGGTTCATGAAGCCCTGCAGTTCCGCTATCCCTCAAGGTCGAGGATGCGGTGGTAAGCGTCCCACAGGGCTCGGTAGTAATCCATGATGCGCTCAGGCTGGTCGCTTTCCGGTATCTCCGCCAGGCAGAAACCTTCGTAGCTGTGGCCCTGCAGCAGTCGCAGCAGTTCCACCCACGGATAATCTGGCGAACACAGGTCGCGCATGTGCACAAGCGCTATGTCGCCCGCCAAAAGGTCGAAGTCCGCCCTGATTGAACCGTCCTTCACCTCGCAGGGGTTGGAGTTCCAGCAGGCGAAGACGTTCGGGTGCTGGCCACCATGGTCGAGGATCTTGCGGACGCGAACCGGTTCGCAGGTCTCATGGCCATGGACCTCCAGCCTGATCTGGACTCCCAGCGCCGCTGCGTACTCGCCGCACTCCGCCAGCGAACGGCCGATCTGCTTCAGAGTGGTCTCCTCGGGAACGCCCGTGTCGTGCTGAAGCCCGTTGGGGCGCACCTTGATGCCCGGGGCTCCCACATCCGCCGCGAGTTGGGCATACTGCTTCGTGCCCTCGATGTTTCGGCGCACCTCTTCAGGGTCGGCGGAGTGGTACTCCAATGTGCTCCCCAGGCCCGCGAGGGCTACGGACGAGTTCTCGAACCTTCTTCGCACTTCCCTGCGCTGCGCGGCGCTCAGGTCCACCTCCACCCCGTGGGCGTGCGTCGTGCGCAGTTCGACGCCTTCGAAGCCGTGCTCGCTGCACATCTCGATGATCCTGTTCAGGTGCCAATCCTTTGCCAGGTTGTAGGTGACAAGTCCCAGCTTCATTGCATCATGTCTCCTTAAACAGTCCGCAACACATCTGCCTGCGTTACAGAATCATCCGGCGAAGTGCAGGGAACAAAGCGGGCCATGGGCAAGGTCCCGTGCTTCAGTAGGGGGAAGATCGGGCGGCACGAACGGATGGAACAATCCAGATCAGAATACTGACGTCACTTCTTGAGGCGAGGGCGGCCGGCAGCCCGTCACATCCATGCTGCGGTCTCATCGTGCGTTTCTGTGAAGGGATTGGCGACGTAGGTTATGACCGCGACCCAGTGGTTGTCGTCCTTGTTCTGCATGAACTTCACGTCAATGACTCTTGCACCGTTGAGGCGCTCGAGTTTCTTATTGACGAGTTCCACAAGCTTGTTGCTGTCGCTCGCACGCACGCTCATCAGTTTCACGGGTGGATGTCGGCGTGCCTGATTGAAATGAGCAAGCTCCTGGATGATGGCCTGAAGGGCGCAGAGGCGGCTCAGGTACTTCTCTCTGATTTCGTGGGCTATGGGGGAGTAAGAATAGGGGTCGAATACGTTCTCGATGTCGGCCTCATTGCTCTGCAGCTCTTCGAGCAACTCCTTGCGAAGCGTATTCTGTATGCGGGCTAGCCGCTTGGCCATATCAGACGCGTCACTACCCATACCCATTTCGCAGCCCTGGCGCGACTAAGAGCGTCCCCCGACTATCCTTCTATTATATGAGCGGCAATGCGAGCAGTCAAACAAAACACCTTTGACAGCCCACAGCAGTGGTGCCCATGCCGGTCCGGAGCCTGGCTACAGGCCGCCCTCGGCGGCCAACTTCAGGTACTGGCCGACGTTGACGAAGCGCATCGCTCCGAGCGATGCCACTCCCGATAGAACGTCAGACAGGTCACCCACCGCGTCACGCCCCGTCCGCCCGCGCAGGGGTTCCCCATCCTCACCCACGACCAGGTGCCACGGATGCAGGGCTATCTGGAGCAGCCCGCCGGCGTACTGCCTGGTCAGCGAGGACGCGAACTCAACGTACTCCTCTGGCTGGCGTCGCCCTTCGAAAAGCTGCCAGAGGTAGCTCGTGATGGGTCTTCCGCTCCGATCCAGACCCCGACAGAGCGCCAGTTCCCACACTACGCGCCCGGACATGCCGCCAGGCAGTTCGTAGGGGCGAAGCGTCCACCCTTGACCAGGGACGCGCGTAACGGACGCGTCGTAGGCATAGCCCAGCTTGCGCAGCGCCCGCCGCACCCCAGGTGTGAGGCGGCAGTAAGGTGCTCGAAACCCGACGGGCCGGACGCTCGTCTGCGATGCGACGAGCCTGGTTGCCTCATCCAGAATCGCCAGCGTCTCTGCTGCGCCGACTCGGACCCCGCTTTCGCGGCCGGAAAAATCCTCATGCCGCAGCCCGTGGCATCCGTGCTCGAAGGCGGGCTGGCCCAGGATCCGGTCGAGGGTGCCGGCCTCGGCACCCCGGAGTGTCTGGAGGGACCTTGCTTCCCAGAAAAAGGTGCACGGAATGCCGAGCCTCTCCAGTACTGGCACCAGCGCCTTCAGCCCCTCCCCGCAAGCTTCGAGGCATGCGTCTTTTCCCCCGGAAGCGGGGCTGACCGCATCCACGCGGCCGGGGCATGCACGGTTCGCGTCGGGATCAACGTCGGCCGTCACGGCTACATACAGTGGAAGGTTTCCCTGCGTCATTGAATCCTACCCGCGCTTGTGCGCGAAACAAAACGGCACCAGGATTGAATCATCCAACGTCCGATTTTAGGGCCGTTGCCTTTCCTCTGTCAAAGCAGATCGCCCAGCAGCGGCGCTTGACATCGGGGAAGGCCAGTTCCTAAAATCCGTAAGGGTTCTCCTTAGGAGGGAAGACTAACTGATGGCCAGGGAATTGGTCATAGTTGAATCAGTGGCCAAAGCCAAGACGCTCCAGCGATACCTTGGCGAGGGCTACGAGGTCAAGGCGTCGCATGGGCACGTCCGCGATCTGCCGGAAGATGAGTTCGGTGTGGACGTGGAGCATGGGTTCGAACCGAAGTACAAGCTGCTCCCGAAGGGCCGGCGTATCGTGGCAGGCCTGAAAAAGAGCAGTGAGAAGGCGGACCGGGTATACCTTGCACCTGACCCCGACAGGGAGGGGGAAGCCATTGCGTGGCACCTGAAACACGCACTTGGTCTCGCGGACGACCAGGTCCTCAGGGCGACCTTCCACGAAATCACCCGCGACGCTGTCAGAAAGGCCTTTGAGGAGCCACGTCCTCTCAATATGGACTTGGTGAACGCTCAGCAGGCGCGGCGCATCCTGGACCGGATTGTGGGATACGAGCTGAGTCCGCTGATCAGCCGGAAGATCACTCGGGGCCTGAGCGCCGGACGGGTGCAGAGCGTTGCGCTGCGCATCATCTGCGAGCGGGAGCGCGAGGTTGAGGCGTTCGAGCCCGAGGAGTACTGGGAGATCGTCGCCAGGCTCGCCCGCAGCGGCGGCACCGCCGAGTTTGAAGCGGAGCTTGAGAAGCTCGGTGAGGACAAGGTCTCAATCACATCGGCCGAGGAGGCGCAGGCGACGGTGGAGAAGCTGAGCGCCGTGCCGTACCGCGTCCAATCAGTCGATACGCGCCGGAAGTCATCCAGGCCCTCCGCCCCCTTCATTACCAGCACCCTTCAGCAGGTTGCCAGCAGCCGGCTCGGCATGACGACTGAACAGGTTATGCGGGTCGCACAGCAGCTCTACGAGGGGATGGAGATTGCAGGAGAGAGCGAGGGCCTCATCACGTACATGAGGACGGACTCGACGAGGGTCTCCGCGCAGGCCATCGAGTCGGTGCGCCGTCATGTGGAGAGCATGTATGGGAGAGAATACGTGCCAGCCAAGCCTAACTTCTACAAGAGCCCGAAATCGGCCCAGGCGGCTCACGAGGCGATCAGGCCCACGGACGTCTCCCGCACCCCTGAGTCCATCAAGCAGTACCTCAGCGACAAACAGATGAAACTGTACGATCTGATCTGGCGGCGCTTTGTGGCCAGCCAGATGGCGCCTGCGGTCTACATGGTTACCAGGGTGGAGATAGAGGCAGGGGAGGGGCTTTTCATCGCTCATGGCCGCAAGACGAAGTTCGACGGGTACACTCGCGTGCTGGCTCCGGACGCGGATGAGAGCGCCCAGCCGCTGCCTGAGCTTGCGGAAGGCGAGCACCTGGACCTGCGCGAGCTTGTGCCCTCCCAACATTTCACGCAGCCTCCACCGCGCTACACTGAGGGATCCCTGGTGCGGGAGATGGAACGGCTTGGCATCGGTCGGCCCAGCACCTACGCGCCGACCATCTCTACACTGCTGAGGCGCAACTACGTCCGCCGGCAGCGCCGAACACTGCGACCCACGGACCTCGGCTTCGTCGTGACCGACAAGCTCGTCGAGCACTTCCCACGCGAGCTGGATTTCACCTTTACCAGCGACCTCGAGGAAAAGCTGGACACCATCGAGAGCGGCGAGACGGACTGGCGTGAGATACTGGGGGAGTTCTACGAGCAGTTCCGCCGCGACCTCGATCGTGCTCGAGAAGAGATGAAGGCTGTGGCGGAGGATGGATCCGAGGAGGAGAAGGTCTGCGAGAAGTGCGGCAAGAAAATGGTCGTCAGGTTCAGTCGCAAGGGCGACAAGTTCCTGGGCTGCAGCGGTTATCCGGAGTGCGACCACACAATCTCGCTTGCATCGGGTCGAGATGAGGAGGCGCAGCAGACGGAACACACGTGCCCCAAGTGCGGCGCGCCGATGCTGCTCAGAAGAGGCCGGAGGGGCAGAGCATACCTCGCCTGTTCGGCGTACCCGAAATGCAGCAACATCATGGGGCTTGACCGCGACGGGAATCCCGTGGAATTGGCGCAGGGCACGCCCACGGGGTTGAAATGCGGCAAGTGCGGCGGGCGGCTGTATCTCCGTGAGGACGAGGGGGGCGCGCTCAAATGCTCCAGCTGTTCCACGACACAGCCCGTCCTCACCCTGGAAGATGCCCTCCAGCAGACCCAGGAACTCAGCGCGGACGCCGCCGAGCCATGCGACGAGTGCGGCAGCCCTATGGCTGTCAAGAGGAGCAGAAAGGGCTACTTTCTGGGGTGCTCACGCTACCCCGACTGCAAGGGAACGCGCAAGCTGGAACGCGGCGAGCTGCCGGCCCCCGTGCCCACCCGGGAAAGCTGTGAGAAATGCGGGCGGCCGATGCTGCTGCGGTGGGGACGCTACGGCAGGTTCCTGGCCTGTAGCGGATTCCCGAGATGCCGCAACACGCGCCAGCTTTCATCCTCCATGCCGCCGTGCCCGCAGCCGAATTGCGCAGGCCGCCTCACGCGCAGGGTCTCGGCGCAAGGTGATGAGTTGTACGGGTGCACGCGCTTCCCCGAGTGCGACTACACGTGCCAGGAACTCCCAAAGAAGAACAGTGCCGGCGCCGGTGGAACCTCCCGTCAGTAGCGGGTTGAGAAGTCCCTGTACTCGCCGGTCGGCTCTGCCCAGGTGACGTCAACCGACTCGACCGACGCGGACCTCGGTCCGCGGTGACACCATGATACGGCGCGCCTGACGCTGCTCTCGGAGCCCTCGAACACGGCCTCCACGCGGCCGTCCGGGCGGTTGCGCACGTAGCCTGTCAGCCCAAGGGGACGAGCCATTTCAACAGTCGTGCCGCGAAACCAGACCCCCTGCACGCGGCCGTTGATGACGACCTTAGCGTGAAGTTGCTTCTCCACTGTTACCGTCTCCCGTGTCCCTCTTAGACTGCGCCACGTCCTGCACTTGGAGGCCCGCGGCGCAGAAAGGTTCCTTGCGCTCAGTCTATGTGCGTGGGCCTTCAGCGTCAAGCCTGAAGCCGCTGCTCGCGTTCGCGCTGCGCCGGCAGCGGCCGGTTCCCGCGCGGGCGCAGGCGGTTTACACAGCGCCCGCCTTGGGGTACCCTAAAAAGGAGCGCGAGGGGCGCTTTCGTCCTGGTTCATAGCCTCTCGGCGGAGGGCCAGCTACTGGCGGAGGTCATACTCTGACGGGACGACTGAACGATTTCGACAGCATCGCTGATGTCTATGACCAGCTTGTCTCCTGGGCGCCCTACGACGTCTGGGTAAGAGACCTGATAGGTCGGCTGCGCCAGTATGGTTTTGAGCGGGGACAGCTTGTCCTGGACTGCGCCTGCGGCACCGGGCTTTCCACTCTGCCTTGGGTCGAATACGGGTGCCGGGTAGTCGGCACGGACTGCTCTGAAAAGATGCTCCAACTGGCCAGGGGCAAGCTTCAGGGCCGAGACCTGCCGGTAACTTTCATATGCCAGGACGTGCTGGAGCTGGAACTGCCATTCGAGTTTGACGCGGCCATCTGCATGCACAGTGGATTGGATTACATCCTGGACCTGCGTGATCTCGCTCGCGCCTTCACGTCGATGCGTCGGCAACTGCGGCCCGGCGGGCTCCTGGCATTCGACAAGTGCCTCGACGAGCCGGGCTTCTACCGCCCCGCCTACACGGACAGCCGGACGATACCCGCCGGGACTGCCGTCTTCGAGTACTCTTGGGACCGCAAGCGCAAGCTCTTCAACCAGCGCTGCACGGTGCTGCGGATGAGGCCGGACGGGAGCCCGGCCCGCACCCAAGTGCTCCACCGCATGAAGCCCGTCGCCCTCGGTGAGCTCGTCGGAATGGTTGAGTCCGCGGGATTCGAGACGCTGGAGCCCCCGCGGCAGTTCATGGTAAGCGACCCGGGGATGGGGATTTTCCGCGCACTCTGACCCTTCCGCCGCGTTCATCGCCCCTGGTCAGAGGTCAATGCCACGAATTCCGCGAACCGCCCCAAAGCTCTCCGGATGTCACTCTGCGAGACGGCATAGGAAAAGCGCAGATACCCCTCCGCGCCGAAGGGGGCGCCTGGGATGACGGCGAGCTTGACGACGTCGAGCAGCGCGTCGCTGAGCGCCACCGAGCCGTCCACCTTCCTGCCTGCGTAGGTGTGTCCCAGCAGTTCCCGGCAGTCCGGGAACGCGTAGAAAGCCCCCTGTGGCATAAGGCAGCGCACCCCCGGTATCTTGTTCAAGCCGTTCACAATCACTTCCCTGCGCTCCGCGAACGCCGCCCGCATCTCGGCAACGGAATCCTGCTCTCCCTCCAGCGCCTCGATGGCCGCCTTTTGCGCGATGCTGTTGGGCCCGCTGGTCAGATTACTTTGCAGGTTGGAGGCAGCGCGGATAATGTCGTCCGGGCCGGCTGCGTAGCCTATCCTCCAGCCCGTCATAGCGTGGCTCTTGGACAATCCGTTGAACGTTATCGTATGACGATACGCTTCCTCGCTGAACGCGGCGGCGCTCGCGTGTGCGAGCCCGTCGTAGATCAGCGTCTCGTAGACCTCGTCTGAGAAAATCCACAGGTCGTGCTCAAGTGCCACATGCACAATGGCGCGCAGCTCCTCCTCGGTATACGCCACGCCGCTCGGATTGCAGGGGGAGTTGAGCACCAGGAGCCTGCTTCGCGGCGTGATCATGCTGCGCAGCATCTCCGGAGTGATCTTGAGGTCGGCAGTTCCCGTCGCATCAATGGCCACGGGCCGTGCCCCGCAGACCTCGACCTGATCCGCGTAGCTCACCCAGTAGGGCGCGGGCAGCAGCACCTCATCGCCCTCCTCCAGCAGGCAAAGCATGATCATGTAAAGGGCCTGCTTGGTGCCGTTGGAGACCAGTACCTGGTCCGGCTTGTAGTCCAGCCCGTTGTCCCTTCTGAGCTTGGCCGCAACGGCCCTGCGAAGCTCTGGGGCGCCCGCAGCCGCGGTGTACTTCGTGTACCCACTCTGGATGGCGCGGATGGCCGCCTGTTTGACGTTGTCCGGCGTATCGAAGTCCGGCTCGCCGACCGTCAATATCAGCACATCCTGACCTTGTTGCTTCATGCGCTTCGCCTTCGCGTCGATGGACAGCGTGGCGGAAGGCTTCGCACTTCGAGCGAGTCTTGACAGGCGCATGTGTCTCTCCATATAGAGCGGCGGACTCGATGCCCCTTTGGCTGCTGTAAGGGTAGGGCGGGGTCATGTTAGCGCCGCAAGAGCGGTTTTTCAACACGCGGGGCGACCGCACGCCCGCCATCCTGGATTCGCCGACGGGGGTCCTATCGGGGCGTTTGCGAGGGGGGCAGATAACCCGCCTTCTCAAGGATGGCCTGGACCGACGCCCGCGCTGGCGAGTCCGCGGGCAGCTCCAGCAAAGAGCGCCCTTCCCAGTCGTACTGCTCCACAGTCGGGTCGCGCTCGACCTTGCCGAGGCACGTGGCACCGTCCACCTCAGCTAGCCGCAGAACGTCCTCGGCCGGGAAGCGGTGATTGGCGACCAGGTACAGGTTCTCGAACTCAATGCCGATCGAGTCGGACAGCTGGCGCACGGCGCGGGTGTTCCTCAGCGACTTGCTCGACCTATCGAGCAGTGCGAACACGTCGTCAACCCTGGTCAGCACCCGGCGATTCAGGTGCTCCAGCCCCGCGGGCGAATCCACGAGTGTGAACTCGTAGCTGTCCGCAATGCTTGGGATCAGGGCGCGCAGGACGTCATTCGGTGCGCAGTAGCACCCACGCGTCCACTTGGTCCCCAGGCTTATCAAGTCGAACTGCGGGGATTCGTAAACGCAGGAAAGCTGCAGCAGATACTCTACCTTCTCCGCCAGCGGCATGGACTGCAGGTCTTTCTGTCCTTTGCTGTTCTGGAGGTTATAGAGCACCTCGGAGATCGTGTGAACACCGCTTTTCTGCAGATCAATGCCCAGCATGGCAGCGAGGCTTTCGTCGGGGTCCGCGTCGACCAGAAGCTTGGAGCCGGGCAACAGCGCGGCTGAGAGGGCCGCGAACGTGCTCTTCCCGGTACCGCCTCGGCCAGTGATAACGATTCTCTTGCCCATCATCCGGTCTCCAGGCAGTGTCGAAGTGACAAACGAGCCTTCTCCCCCTCGTTTTCATTCTAACAGGCGCCGCCAAGCAGTCAAAGCCACCGCCCCGATGGCCGCTTCCAACGGCTGGCAGCATCTTGCCCAGACCGACGGGGTCAAGTAGAATGGAGGAGGGTCCTGTGCCGGAGTACGACGAGAGGGAGGATTGTTTCGTTGCGCTACGCTGTGCTCGGAGACATCCACGGCAACATCCACGCGCTTGAGGCGGTCCTCGAAGCCATCAAGAAAGATGCTGTTGATTCTATCCTGTGCATTGGGGACCTGGTGGGCTACGGTGCCAACCCCAAAGAATGTATTCAGTCCGTAAGGGAGCACGTCAGATGCGTAGTGGCTGGCAATCATGACTTCGCCGTGGCGGGCAAGCTGGACGCATCGTGTTTCAACCCTGAGGCGCGCATCGCCGTCAACTGGACCAGGGAGCGGCTGTCCGAAGAGGAAAAGACCTACCTTGCTGAGCTGTCCCTGACGGATGCATTCGACGGGGTGTCCCTGGTCCACAGCACGCCCTACCACCCCGAGGACTTCTTTTACGTGCAGACCCTCCTGGACGCTGCGCTGGCCTTCAGCTCTATGGAGACGAAGCTCGCATTCGTGGGTCACTCACACGTGCCGGTGGTCTTTGTCAACAGCAAGCCCGTTGACTTCTTTCTGAGGGCCGAGTTCGACGTCCCGGACAGCGCGGAGATGATCGTCAACGTGGGCAGCGTGGGCCAGCCACGTGACCTTGATCCCAGGGCGTGCTATGCCATGCTTGACACTGACCAGCGCATGGTGTTTATGCGGCGGGTGGAGTATGACGTCCGTGCGGCAGCCGAGGCGATACTCGCGGGAGGACTGCCGGTCGGCAACGCGAACCGCCTGGTCATAGGCTGCTGACGCGGGACGGATCCGACCTAATGCAGGGGCATTCTACTTCCGGGATAGGCGTTCCAGCACCACTTGCGCCATGCGTTCGCGCGGCGCGACAAGTCCCGTCCACGTCTCGAACTGCACCGCTGCCTGAGCGATGAACCATTCAAGCCCGGCGGCCGCAATGCAGCCTGCCTCGCGCGCTTGCTGCAGCAAGGTTGTCTCCATGGGATTGTAGACCGCGTCGAACACCACCATCCCTCGCCGCAGCATGGACTCCGGCACTGGGGACTCATCCGTCCTCGGGTACATCCCCACAGAGGTGGTGTTGACAAGAATGTCGGGGCGCAGGTTGGCAATCTCGTCAAGACCACACCAGCTTGCGCCCACCTCAGCGGCCAGATCCCGTCCCCGAGAGAGCGTGCGATTGGCTATGGTCATCTGCGCCACGCGGCCGCTGAGCCCGAACGCAATGGCCCTTGCCGCTCCCCCGGCGCCCAGCAGCAGAACCGTGCATCGCTCCAGCGGGAGCAGGCCGGCCCGGCCGGCGCAACTCTCCAGGACACCCAGCGCGGCTGCCACGTCCGTGTTTGACCCAAGACGCCGTCCATCGCGGATCACCACCGTGTTGAGCGCCCCCACGCGCGCAGTCAGTTCGTCCACCTCATCCATCAGAGGCACCATGGCTTCTTTGTGGGGAATGGTCACGCTCAGACCCTTCAGGTCATAGGGCTCGTATCCCTCCAGGAACGGGCGAGGCTCAGTGACCTTGAACGGCAAGTACACGGCATCCAAGCCCGCCTCCGCGAAGGCCGCATTGTGGATAACGGGGCTCATGCTATGGGCCACCGGGTTGGCCACCACGCCGAAGATGTCCGTCCCGGCGCTGATTTGGGAGAAGCGATACAGGTGCTCCATCTCGCGGCAGGGAACCTGCCCCATCGCCGCTTCGCTTCCCTCTTCGGCACACGCGTAGACGAGGAATGCGCCGAGCTTGCGGCCCATCAGCCTCGTCGGCAGCCCTTCTTCACCCATGCTCAGGGCGATCGTGGGCACGCTGGCGGCATGTCGCCTCAGCAGCGCCATGATCGGGAGCGTGTCAACTATGTCGCGTGCCATGACGGCGACCTTGACCACGTCAGCGCCGACGGCCACGGCGTTCCTGTGGATGTTGTCCAGATCGGGTGGCGTAAGCTCGAAGTTGTGGTACGAGACTATTCTCTGTGTCCCCCCGCGAATCTCTCCGAGGATGCCCACACTGTCCAACTCGATGTCCACGTATTCGGCCCCGAGCGCGGCAGCCTTCCGCAGCAACTCCACACGCGCGTCCTCGGGCCCTTCGTTTAGGCCGCCTTCGCGGCGCGGACGGTTTGTTACGACGATGGGGCGGTCCTTGCCCTGGCAGATGCGCTCCACGTCGCTGGCGCTGAGGCAAGGCCGCACCTTGCGGATGTGGTCCAGCCGCACCTCTGCCATGTCCACGAATGCTGGCAGCTGGCGCATGGCGGCGAGCATCGCCTCGGGCGTCTGTTCAGTCAGGGTGACGCATAACTTCGTCACTGAACTTCCTCCGGGCCGTGTGAGTGCAGAGATGGTGCTAACAAGAGCGGTGGTTTCGCCCGTGACGCTTGAGGAACACGGGGCGTTATTATACAGTGCAGGACTGCTATTGCATACGCGCGCTCGGCCGAGCGCGTTTGACTTGCTGGCACCGCAAATGATATTATCTGCCGCTGTACGGACGATGAAAGCGCGGTTTCCCCCCCAGCAAGCGGCCTTGCCCGTGTCATCCTCCTGTAGAGGCCGCTTCTCATAGCAGGGAGACAGGTAAAGTCATGTTGTCCGGCCGATCCTGGAAGTGGATATTCGTGGCCGTGTTGACACTGCTGGCGCTGTACGCCGCCTATCCGCCGATTCGGCTGGCGGTGTCACAGGTGCGCGTGCATGAGAAGGTGGCCGAGACGGAAGAAGAGGCCAAGCAGAACAACGTTGCGATCGGGGATACGTACCGGATCGGCAAAGAGGAGGTGATCTTCTCTCGATGGCTTCCGTTGGCGCGCGGGGCTCGCACCGACGAGACGGAGGTGGCGCAGCGCCTGGAAGACGGCTCGGTCGTCAAGGAAGTGACAACCTACGTTGACGGGCGAATCAAGCTGGGGCTGGACATCGCAGGCGGGACCGAGCTGCTCTACGAGCTGAAGGGCGAGGAGGGCAAGGCGCCGGAGGGTACGGTCGCCGACACCATCAGCATCCTCAATGAGAGAATCGATCCACAGCGCGTCAAGGAATTCCGCGTACAGGGCATCGGCCGCGACAGGGTACTCATCCAGATCCCCAAGGCTAGCAGGGAGGAAGTGGATCGGCTCAAGGGCCGGCTGGGGCGCATGGGACGGCTTGAGTTCAAACTGGCCCTGCCGCCGGCCGACCACGCCACGGAATACGAGAAAGCCCGCAGTGCGGGAAGGAGATACGAAGTAACCGTTGACCGTACGAAGTATGAAAAGGTGTACGTGGACAACGACGAGTCAAAGGAGTTCTTTCTGATCGAGGTGAGGGAGCCGAGAATCACCGGACAATACCTCGCCAGTTGCCGCCCGACACAGGACCAAATGGGCAAGCCGGCAGTGGGGTTTCGGTTCAACGCGCAGGGAGCCAGGCTGTTCGCCACCATCACGGAAAGACACATCGGGTGGTATCTGGGGATTATCCTTGACGGTGTGCTCAAGAGCGCACCCGTGATTAGGACGAGGATATCGGGCTCCGGGGTCATCGAGGGCAGTTTCACGCAGCAGGAGGTCCGTGACCTTGTGACGATCTTGCAGGCCGGCAGCCTCTCGGTCAACCTGCGGCTGCTTCAGGAGAGCACTGTCGGCCCTCAGCTCGGTCGCGATTCCATCACGAAGGGTCTCAGGGCAATCCTTGTTGGGAGTATCGTTGTCCTGGCGTTCATCGGCATCTACTACCTGTCCACCGGCCTCGTCGCCGACGGGGCGCTCATCCTCAACCTGGTGCTGCTGGCCGGCGTAATGGGCCTGCTGGGAGCGGCTCTCACCCTGCCTGGCGTGGCCGGCGTTGCGCTGACGGTCGGCATGGCCGTGGACGCCAACGTGCTGATACACGAGCGAATCCGCGAGGAGACTGCTGCAGGCAAACCGATTCACATCGCATTGCGCAACGGCTATGACAGAGCTTACAGCGCGATCATCGATTCCAACCTCACGACCATCCTGGCCGCAGCGATCCTCTACGTTGTTGGCACAGGGCCGGTGCGGGGCTTCGCCGTCACGCTGTCAGTCGGCCTGGTGTTGAGCCTGTTCACGTCGGTGTACGTGACCCGGCTTGCATTGGAGACTTTAGTGGACAGGGAGTGGCTCAAGGGGTTCAAGATGTTCTCCCTCTTCAAGCGGCCTTCCCTGTGCTATACCCGTTGGCGCAGGCTGGCCTACCTGATGTCCGGCATCGTTATCCTGGTCGGGATGGGAGCGTTCTTCTGGCGCGGGTCCGAGTTTTACGACATTGACTTCACAGGGGGCACCCTGATTTCCCTGTCGCTGGAGCAGCCCATCGCTGCGGCCAAAGCGCGTGCCATGCTTGCCGAAGGCGGCGTCCCGAATGCCGAGGTGCAAGCCATCCGCACCCCTTCTGCAACGGCCGAGGGAACCACCGACTTCCAGGTGCGCATCAGAGGTGTCGGGGCCGAGAAAGCCGTGGAGGCTCTACGCCGCCAGGTGGGACAGCGGCTGGCCGACGCGGGCCTGTTGAAGGGCGACGTTGAAAAGACTGAAGGCGGCCGGGGCATGAAGTTTGGGCTCGCCAGACCCATCGGCGAGATGGAGTTGCGTGAGAAACTGGCCGGAGAGAGCGGTGACCCGTTTGACATGCCGGGCATCACTGACGTCATGCCCCTGGGAAAGCAGACTGGGCTCAAGATACTGCTGCGGCTGGCGGAGCCGGGCGATATGGGCCAGACCGAGACCGCATGGAACAACATGCTCACCGTGCTGGCCTGGGAAGGAGTGTCCACGGAGCAGTGTAGTCTTGAGATGGGGGAGATCGCAGATAGTGCAGACGCACAAGCCCAGATGAGCCTGACAACACAAAGGCCCGTTGACCGGTTCCTTCTTCTGCGCGAGCTGCGAAGGAGAGGCTTCCCAGATGTCCAGTTATCAGTTGTCAGTGATCAGTCATCAGCTACCAGTGGCGACGAAACTGATCACTCATCATTGACTACTGTTCACTCCAGCCTATTCACCCTCACCGCCCCGCGCGAGGTCCTCGAGCGCTTCAAGTCCGAGATGCCCACCGAGGTGAACCTTCCCAAGGCAACCCTGTCGGTGGCGGGTCACCAGCAGGCCGGAGGCGTAGCACAGGTGGAGGCTGAGCTCGCTGCGCCTTTCGATGAGGAGCATGTGCGCACGCTGTGCGAGCGGCAAGGGTTGGAGCGCGTGGTCATCGTCGCGCTGGATGCTGCGTACGACGCCTACACGCTCCGGGTGGGGTACGAAGAAGTCCGAAGTAAGATGGCGGTCATCTTCGGGCCGGCCGCTGTACAGAGGATTGCCGACATAGGCGCAGTCGTTGCCGGAGAGATGAAGGGACGTGCGCTGCTGGCGGTCGTCTGCGCCTCGATCGGCATACTGTTGTACGTGGGCGTGCGGTTCCACAACTTCAGGTTCGGCGTAGCCGGCGTCGTTGCGCTCGTCCACGACGTCATGGTCACCGCCGGCCTGATGGCCATTGCAGACTGGAGCGGCGCGTTCGGTGACGTGAAGATGAACCTAACCATGATTGCTGCTCTCCTCACCATCCTCGGCTACAGCATTAACGACACCATCGTCATATTCGATCGCATGCGCGAGAACATGGCGCGTGGGGGAGGGTCCGGCGAAGTGTCCGCGGCGCTGATTAACGATAGTGTCAACCAGACGCTCAGCCGCACCATCCTCACGTCAGCCACCACGTTCGCGGTCGTGGTTGTGCTCTACTTTATGGGGGGCCCGGTGCTCCACGGACTTGCGCTCACCCTCATCATAGGGCTGACGAGTGGCACCTACTCCACCGTCTACATCGCCGCCCCCATTCTGCTCGACTGGCCCTGGATCGTCCGCTGGACCGGGAGGCTGCTTTGGGTCGTCTCGCTGCCGTTCAGGGCGCCTTTCAGCGTGGTGAGAACGCTGAGCGGCAGGACAGGATAACGGGGGGGCGGCAAGCTGCCGGGGGTTGGGTCTCCGTGGGTGGGAATTGCAGGTTGTGCTTGATGGGGGCCGCCAGGCTGTCACGCCCAGTCGCCAAGTATCGCCACCAGGGTCGTAGACCTGCGAGTGCGACAGCCGCAGAGAACGCACCCTCCCCCCCAGTCTCTAGACGCTTGTGAAGCTGCCGAGCGAGCGATACTTCTCGTAGCGCTCCTCCCGCAGCCGGTCAATCGGCACGGCGCTGAGTTCCGCCAGCGTCCTGGCAAGGTAAGCGGCGATGTTTGACGCGGTCAACGCCGCATCCCGGTGGGCTCCGCCTGGGGGCTCTTCGATGATGGTGTCTATCACGCCCAGCTCGAGCATGTCCTGCGCGGTCACCTTCATCGCTTCGGCGGCCTTGTCCGCCACGTCGGCGCTCCTCCATAGGATGGCCGCGCAGCCCTCGGGAGAGATAACGGAGAAGTACGCATTCTCCAGCATCGCGAACCTGTCGCCCACTCCCATCCCCAACATCCCGCCGCTGCATCCCTCGCCCGTAATAAGAACCACGATGGGGGTGCTGAGCCCGCTCATCTCAAAGATATTCTGGGCAATCGCCATCGCCTGACCCCGCTCCTCCGCCTCCATGGCAGGTGCCGCGCCGGGCGTGTCAATCATGCAGACGACCGGCAGGTGGAACTTCTCGGCCAACTCCATCTTGGCGAGCGCTTTTCGGTATCCTTCGGGGTTCGGCATACCGAAATTGTGCGCGACCTTATCCTTGCTGTCCCTGCCCTTCTGCTGTGCTATGAGCATCAGGCGATGCCCTTCCCCGTCGGACGCGTTCTGGGGATCGAGTGGCAGCCGCGCCAGTCCTGCGATGACGGCCTTGTCGTCGCCGAATCGCCTGTCCCCGTGAAGTTCCATGAAGTCTTTGAAGATGAGCCCTATGTAGTCTCGCGACTGCGGACGCAGCGGATGGCGGGCGAGCTTGACCCTCTGGTACGGCGTAAGGTTCGCCACAAGCTCTCTGAGCAGCTCGTCGCGGCGCTCTTCGAGTTCGCGGATGCGCCCGGCGAGTTCCTCATCCGCGGGCCCTCCCTCATCCCCTGTCCCACTGGTCCGCCGCTTGAGATCCTCTATCTGCCCGTCGAGCTCCTCCACGGGCTGCTCGAAATCGTAGGCAAACCGAACCCGGCTACTTCTCTTTGCCATGGTGCACCTCTCCCCACCGATGGTCGTATTGTAGCCGCCCATGCGTTTTGAATCAACAGGCCCGCGAGCCTATAATCGCATGTCCTCTCCGGCCGCCAGAGGTGCGGAGGAGAATAAAACACGGGCAGGCGAAGTGGAGCGACGCTGGCGAGCTGAGGCGGCCAGATGGCACGTCGACCGCTCGAAACCTTTGTCCTGTCCCTGAGAGCCTGCGAGAGCCGGGAAGATGTGGAGCGAGCAAGACCGTCGTCACATGCGAAGGGCCTTGGAGCTCGCCGCCCTGGGGCGGGGGCGCGTCGAGCCCAATCCCATGGTCGGGGCCGTGATCGTCAAGGAGGGCCGCGTCCTCGGCGAGGGCTTTCACGCTGTCTTCGGGGGCCCGCACGCCGAGATCGTCGCTCTGTGTAACGTGGAGGAGCAGCCCGCAGATGTCCCGCATGAGGGGGAATCCGCGTCGGAACTTTGTGTGCCGTCCAGGAATAACCTGCCCCGTGCGGCGGGCTCGACCCTGTACGTGACCCTTGAGCCGTGCGCGCACTACGGGAAGACGCCGCCGTGCGCCCCCGCGATAGTCGAGGCAGCCGTGGGGCGGGTGGTTGTCGCTACTGTGGATCCGCTGGCGCCCGTCCACGCCGCATCCTCCCGCACGGCGAGCGCGACGGCCACCGGCGGGACTGCCGTTCTGCGGCAGGCAGGCATCAAGACGGACACAGGGCTGTGCCGCGACGAGGCGGTGATGCTTAACGCCGCATTCTTCAAGCGGAGCTGCACGTCTCTGCCTCTGGTGATCGCGAAGTGGGCGATGAGCGCTGACGGGAAGATTGCCACCCGAGCCGGCGCGTCTCGTTGGATAAGCTGCCCGGATTCACGGCGGATGGTGCATGAGCTCAGAGGCAGGGTGGACGCGATTGTCGTGGGGCGCGGCACGGTGGCTCGCGACGATCCGCTGCTGACCTGCCGCGAGGGCGAGGCGTGTCGCACCGCCATGCGCGTGGTGCTGTGCGGCCGAGGAGCGCCGAACCTCAGCTGCAACCTGGTGCGGACCGTCGCTGAGGCGCCCGTGTTGCTGGCACACGTGGAGGGAGCGGCGCCTGAAGGACTGGAGGTGCTTGAGGCCAGCGGCTGCGAGCTGCTCCCCCTGCCTGTGGCGAAGGGCGAACCTGGTGCGGTTGACCTGCGCAGTCTGCTTTCGGCGCTCGGCGCGCGAGGCGCCAGCAATGTGCTGGTCGAAGGTGGGCGGCACGTGCTGGGCAGCTTCTTCGATGAGCGCCTGGTTGACAAAGTGATGATCTTCGTGGCGCCGTTCGTCATCGGCGGTGCGGAGGCCGTCACGGCCGTCGGCGGAAGAGGAGTGGAAAGCGTCAAGGCAGCGATCCCCCTGATTGGGCGGGAGTTCCTGCCGTTTGCTGAAGAGACCCTCCCGCAGGCCCCTCAGACAACCGTGCGGCCTGTGGGACGCGACCTTTTGATTGAGTCCTGGATAACCGACCCGATGCAGTGGGCGCCCTGAGGGCGCGTTGCTGCGCGCTGATGCGATCACCTGTAATGGCCGCTGAGAATCTCCTGCTCAGGATCTACGACGTTCTGCGGAGTGCGTTCGGACATCGCGGCTGGTGGCCCGCGGACACGCCCTTCGAGGTCATGATGGGCGCGGTGTTGACACAGAACACCAACTGGGCGAATGTGGAGAAGGCGGTCGGCAATCTCACGCAAGCCGGCCTGCTTAGTGCGACGGGGCTGAGCGAGGCTGGAGAAGATGAGATTCAGAGGCTCATACGGCCGGCCGGTTACTACCGTCAGAAAACGGCGCGCCTCAGACGGCTGGCAGGGCTGGTGTTGGAGGTGTGCGGCCCCGACGACGCTTCGCTGGAGGGGCTCAGGGCACTCCCGCTGGAGGACCTTCATGAGAAGCTTACGTCGCTGAAAGGAATCGGCCACGAGACCGCCGCAAGCATACTGTTGTATGCACTGGCGAAGCCCGTCTTCGTGGTGGACGCATACACGGTTCGCGTGATGGCGCGGCACCAGCTCATCGAGCCTGGAATCTCATACGCAGATCTGCAGGCGTACTTCGAGGACAGGCTTCCGACGGACGTTGAGCTTTTCAAGGATTTCCACGCGCAACTGGTTGAGGTGGGCAAACGTTACTGCAAGTCCCGGCGTCCTTTGTGCTCGAGCTGCCCGTTGCATCCCTTGCTGGGCGACCCGATCGAGCCCGACGAATACCTGTAGCACTCCGGCCCGCGGCGGCATTGCAGGAGGAGGCGACTTGGTGTAGAATGCCGACCGAGAGGCGCGGGCGGCACGACGTGGCGCCTGCAAATGCGGAGCGGCCCGGGGGTGTGCGCGTCTCAGAGGCCGTGCACCTTGGGAGGGTAAGTGTGCGATGGCCAGGTTCCGCTGCAGGGAATGCGGCAAGGGATTTGAGCTCGAAGGCAGGGCACCGGGGGACAGCGCGCGGTGCCCGAACTGCGGCGCAGCGGTGCATGGCACGACACAGGTAGCCCTGGGGGAGAGCACGGCGGGCCCGGCCGGGGAGCAAGAGGTCGGGCAGGAGGTCGGCTCACAGCAAACGCCCGACGCCGGGAAACACGCGAGTATCAACCCGGGCGATGTGCTCAGAGGCTTCAAGGTCGAGAGAATGATCGCCGCAGGGGGCATGGCGGCCATCTACAAGGCATCCCAGCTCTCTCTCAACCGCCCTGTTGCGTTGAAGATCCTGTCAACCAGGTATGCCAGTAATGCTTCCTTTGTCCAGCAGTTCGACAGCGAGATGGCGGCGCTGGCTTCCCTGAATCACCCCAATATCGTCAGCATCATTGACAAGGGCCGCGTGGGGGACACCTACTTCTTCGCAATGGAGTACGTGGAGGGGACGACGCTCCAAGAGCTGGTACGCTCGGGCCCGATCGCGCCGCAGCTCTTCGTCAAGATCTTCTGCCAATGTGCCCGGGCCCTTAAGTACGCGCACTCCCGGGGCATCATCCATCGCGACATCAAGCCGTCGAACATAATGGTGGATGCGCAGAGCAACGCCAAGGTGGCGGACTTCGGCTTGGCCGGTGCCGTCTCAAGGGGGCCCGCAGGCGAGGTGCTCGAAGGTCCGGTGATGGGCACCCCCGGATTCATGGCGCCGGAGCAGTTCAAAGGCATGGCCAGCACCGATGGCCGCAGCGACATTTTCTCCCTCGGCGCCGTCATGTACCAGACACTCACGAGCGCCTTGCCCGCCAAGCCCCCGGTTCCTGCTCCGAGCCAGCTTAATCCTGAGGCAGATCCACGTCTGGACGGCATCGTGCTCAAGTGCCTCAAGCCTAACCCGGAGGAGCGGTTCGGCAGCGTTGACCAGTTGCTGGAGGCGCTCGAGTCGTACCGGCAGGAACTCACCCGCGTCGCGGAGGTCTGCCCGAATTGCAGGAGCGATAATCCGGTCACGGCGAAGATGTGCCTTAGGTGCGGCGCCGACCTGTCGGCGCTGTTTGACGTGTGTCCCGAGTGCCATGCAGAGAACCGCCGCGACTTGGAGGTGTGCCTGGGCTGCGGAACTGACCTCAGGTACCTTCGCGCGCAGATCGCCGTGCTGATCACCAGGCGCCGTGAACGCGCCCGCGAGTTGGCGCAAGCCGGACGGTACGCCGACGCTGTCAGGGTTCTTGAGCGGATATCGCAGGTCGAGGGCAAGCGCTTCGAGCATGCCCGGCGTCAGGCAGCCGACCTCATCCGAGAATATGAAGCAAGACTGGGCAGGCAAAGCTTGCAGGAGATGGAGCACGGACAGGCGCTTGCTGCCGAGGGGAAGCTCACGGAGGCCGTCAAGGTCTGGAAAAAGATACGGGCTGACACGCCGGACGATGTGGATCTGGCCGGAATGATCCGCGAGGCGGAGGCGAAGATGGCCGAGGCCCGTGCCGGCGCGAAGACTGCGTCGGCGCTTATGGCCGAGCACCGCTGCGATGAGGCCGCGAGTCTGCTGAACACGATTGCAGCCGCCTGGCCTGAGTGCCCCGGGCTGAGCGAGGCCCGCGACCGGCTTCAGAAGCTCCAGCAGACCGAACAGGTGATCGGGTACGAACTGAAGCAGGTTGATCGCCTGCTGGCGGCTGGGGACTATGATGACGCCTGGAAGGCCATGGGGTTCCTGCGCACCTCGCTGCCTAACCACCCGCTGGTCAAGCAGAAGCTCCATGAGGTCGTGCTCAAAAAGAAGCAGGCTTACCTGACGAGCTTGATAGGGGAGGCCGAATCCTTGCAGGCGCAGGGACAGTACGATCAGGCGAGCCGCAAGTGGGAAAGCGCCGCTGCCCTGCTCGGCGACTCCAGTCCGCGCAAGGCGGAATTCCTCGAGAAGGCCTCCGCCGCCCGCGAGCTGGCCGAGACAGGCGCGGAGGCCAGCGGCCACCGCGGGAAGAAAGCTCTGGCGGATGCGCAGGCGGTGCAGACTGGTCGGATAGCCCGGCGGCGCGGCAGGAAGGTGTGGCTCATCGTGCTGGCGGCCGCGGCGGCGGCAATTGCAGTCGGCCTGGGTATCGCCTTCTGGATGGGCCATATCCCGAATCGAAACGCAGCCGTCCCGACGGGCGAGACCCGGTCTGCTGAGGCGCCTCCTTAATACCCCGGCCCTTCGTACGGCCAAGAGGGAGGTTCACCCGAGATGGTAGATTGTGTCTTTTGCAGGATCGTCGCAGGGGAGATACCGGCGGCGAAGTTGATCGAGACCGAAACGGTTGTCAGCTTTCTCGATATCGCGCCGGTCAACCCCGGCCACTGCCTTGTCGTGCCGAAGCGGCATGCGGCAACGCTGCTCGATCTGAACGATGAGGAACTGACCGACTGCGTGCTTGCCGCGCGACGGTTGGCGCGGGCGGTGATGGAGGTCACTGGCTCGCCGGGGCTGAACTTGCTTCAGAACAACGACCGCTGCGCCGGGCAGGTTGTGCCTCATGTGCACTTCCACGTCATCCCGCGCTCGCCGGATGACGGGTTCAACTTCGGCTGGCGGCAGCGCAGATACGACGAGGGGGAGCTGGAAGGGATGCGGAACGCGATTAGCGCACTGCTGACGTGAGGCGCGTTTCGTGGCGGCCTGGAGTTTCTGTTGTGCGGGGTGTTGGGGGCAAGTGACTGGGGGGCAGAATCACTGGTGGCCGATGCATGGGCGCCTCGCTTGAAGTTGTCGCCACGCCGATGTAGCATTAGTTCTATGATTGGGGGAGCGAGGTGAATGGCCTCGGTCCGGTTGCGCTGTCCTGCGAGGTAAGCATGGAACCATCAGAGGTGTTGTCGTTGGCGATCCGAAAGGAGATCGAGGCCCGCGAGCTCTATGCGAACGTGGCAGAGCGAACCGACAATCCCGCGGCCAGAACCCTTCTGTGCGAGCTGGCTAAGGAGGAGGCGAACCACAGGAGGCTTCTCGAAGGCCTCAGCCCCGAACACGTGGCGGCATTCAAGCCGCCTCGGGCGGGACAGGATCTCAAGATTGCGGAGTACCTGGAGGCGACCCCGCTAGGCCCCGAGAGCAGTCTGCAGGAAGTCGTGACACACGCCATGAAACGTGAGGAGCAGGCGCGCGACTTCTACCAGGCAATGGCCGCAGCCACGGAGAACCGCCAACTGAGGAAGCTTCTGGAAAGGCTCGCCACCATGGAAACCGCGCACAAGGTGCGCCTGGAAACGTTCTACGACGACGTGTTCCTGCGCGAGAACTAGCACGGCGGAGTGACCAGCGGCGCTAACGCATTCTGTGAGGCAGCGAATCAGTGAACTGATAAGGCCATGACGGAGCAATACGAGGTCGTCATCATAGGAGGCGGACCGGCCGGGCTAGGCGCGGCGCTCTATACGGGGCGCTCGATGATGAGCACTCTGGTGCTGGAGAAGCTCGTCGTCGGCGGCCAGCTCACGCTCGCTGCGGATGTGGACAATTATCTCGGCTTCGACGAGGGAATCATGGGGCCTGACCTTGTCGAGAAGATGAAGGTCCATGCCGAGCGGTTCGGGGCGGTGATCCGCAGCGAAGAGGTGACGGACATCACCGTGGAGGGTGTCCTGAAGACGGTGCACACTGGCTCCGGGCAATACAGCGCACCCATTGTGATCGTTGCCTCGGGTGCGACTCACCGAAAACTGGAGGTCCCCGGCGAGAAAGAGCTATCCGGTGCGGGTGTCAGCTACTGCGCCACCTGCGATGGACCATTCTTCCGCGACAAAAGGCTCGTGGTAGTCGGGGGCGGCGACGCCGCCATGACGGAAGGGATCTTCCTCACGCGATTCGCCTCGGAGATCAAGCTGATCCACAGGCGCCAGGGGTTCCGCGCACAGGCAATCCACATCGAAGAGCTGCGCAATCACGAGAAGGTCGAGTTCATCCTCGACACCGTCGTCACGGAGATTCACGGCGACAAGAGCGTCCAAGGCGTGACGATCAAGAACGTGCAGACCGGGGACGAACGGCGGCTCGAATGCGACGGGGTGTTCGTTTTTATCGGTCACGATCCGAACACGGGCTTCCTGAAGACGCTGCTCGCCGAACACGCTGGCGGCGTGATTCCGACGGACATGAACATGGAGACGGACATCAAGGGGCTGTATGCGGTTGGGGACGTGCGCAAGGGGTCCTACAGGCAGATATCCACGGCCGTATCCGACGCCACGGTGGCCGCCATGCACGCCGAGAGGCGCATCAAGACGCTTCTAGGCGCCGACTGAACCATCGGAGGAGTCCCACCGCCTTGAGGTCCGAGCGGCCGGGGAACAGCAGAGCCTGATGGCAATTCTGCACGGGGGCTTGCATCGCGGGAGCATTTTGGGAATACTTATGCGCCATGTGCCCGGCCCGGAGCCGGCAAAGTGCGACTGAAAGGAGGAGCGCTTGACATTGAGTAACGCACCTGGTGCCGCAGCGCGGCGAGGCGTGCAGAAGAACGTCGCCGCCATTGTTACTGCCTATTATCACAATTCGCACGCGGATGTGATTGTGGGCCGTCTGCTCCAAACCGATACGCTTGACGGCAAGGGGAGGACCTACCCGCTCCAGCTCGCCTCTCTGTACACTGATCAAGTCGTGGAAAGAGACGTCAGCAGGCGGCTCTCGGAGGAGTATGGGTTCCCGATATTCCCCACCGTGGAGGAGGCGCTCACGTTGGGCAGTGGCAGCCTCGCGGTTGACGGCGTGATCCTGGGCGCCGCCGACGGCAAATACCCCGTGTCGGAGATCGGCAAAACGCAGTATCCAAAGCGCCGGCTGTTCGAACAGGTCGTCGATGTCTTTGAGAAGTCCGGCCGGGTCGTCCCCGTCTTCCTTGACAAGAACATCGCAGACAACTGGGAAGACACCAAGTGGACCTACGACAAGTGCCGGGAGATGAGTATCCCGACAATGGCCGGCTCAGTGCTGCCCGTGGTCTGGCGCAAGCCGCCGGCCGACGTCGAGCGAGGAGGTAAGCTGCGCCAAATCGTGGGCACCACCTACCACACGCTCGACGCGTACGCTTTTCACGCCCTGGAGTTCGTTCAAGCGCTGGCTGAGCGGCGCAAGGGCGGGGAGACGGGCATCAGGGCCGTGCAGTGCCTCAGCAACGAACAGGTCTGGGCTGCGATGGAGAAGCCTGCGTACGACCCGGAGCTTCTCCGGATGGCCCTGAAGGTGTTGTCGCGCGGCCCGGTCGACTACGACCAGCTCAAGGAGAAGGCGCGGGGCGCGGCGCTCTACATCCTCGAATACGCTGACGGACTCAGGGCGTTCATCTTTGCGTTCGACGGCGTAGTGGGGGAGTGGGCGGGCGCATGGAAGTACAGCGATGGGCGCGCCGACGCGACACTGTTCTGGACGCAAGAGGCACGTCCCCTGATGCACTTCACGTACCTGGTCAACGGCATCGAAGAGATGATCCTCTCCGGCAAACCTACCTGGCCCGCCGAGCGGACCGTCATGAGCTGCGGCGTCCACGACGCGCTGTTTAGATCCAACAGCAGGGGCGGAGAGCGCATCGAGACGCCTTACCTGCTGTTCTCCTATGAGAGCGACTGGGACTGGCAGCAACCGCCTCCGCCCCCGCCAGGCCGGCCGTTCGACCAGCAATGAGGTGGCCCCGCCGCCGGCAGATAGCGCCGCCTTCAACCTTCGCAGCGAGGCTACTTCAACAAAGTAGGCTCGGCAGGCCAGAAACGTTCGATCAGATTTAGGAGATCCTGACATTGCGCACCTGCAACATCGCCGGTTCAGCCGCTTCGTCACATGCCGGCGCCGACAAGAAAATCGCCGCCGTTGTCACCGCCTACTACCACAACTCGCACGCCGATGTGATCGTGAGCCGTCTGTTCCAGACGGACACGCTCGACGGCAAGGGGCGGACCTACCCGCTTCAGCTAGCCTCTCTCTATACTGATCAGGTGCCCGAAACCGACGTGAGCCGCCGGCTCTCGGAGCAGTACGGGTTCCCGATCTATCCCACCGTGGAGGAAGCGCTCACGCTGGGCACTGGTCGCCTCGCGGTTGACGGTGTGCTTTTGGTGACCACCCACGGAGTCTACCCCACGTCACCTATCGGCAAGACACTGTATCCCAAGCGTCGGATGTTCGAGGAGACAGTCGACGTCTTTGAGAAGTCCGGCCGGGTCGTTCCCATCTTCCTTGACAGGGAGGTCGCAAACAACTGGGAGGATGCGAGGTGGATCTGCGATCGGTGCCAAGCGATGAACATCCCAACGATGGCCGGCTCGGTGCTCCCCATGGTCTGGCGCAAGCCCCCGGCCGACGTCGAGCGAGGAGGCGAACTTGACCATATCGTGGCCAACACTTACGGCTCGCTCAACAAGTACGGTTTCCATGCCCTGGAGTTCGTTCAAGCCCTGGCTGAGCGGCGCAAGGGCGGGGAGACGGGCATCAGGGCCGTTCAGTGCCTCAGCAACGAGCAGGTCTGGGCGGCGATGGAGAAGCCTGCCTACGACCCAGAGCTTTTCTGGATGGCAATGAAGGTGCTGTCGCACGGCCCGGCCGACTACGATGAGCTGAGGGAAAAAGTGGCAGCGCCCGTACTCTTCGTCCTCGAATACGATGACGGACTCAGAGCGTTCATCTTCACCTTCCCCGGCGTAGTAGGGGAGTGGTCAGGGGCGTGGAGGTACAAGGACGGTCGTAGCGACGCGTGCCTGTTCTGGACGCAAGAGGCACGCCCCTTGATGCACTTCACCTATCAGGTCAACGGTCTCGAAGAGATGTTTTTCACTGGAAGACCGTCCTGGCCCGCCGAGCGGAGCCTCATGACCACCGGCGCACTCGACGCGCTGTTGATATCCAACAGCAGGGGCGGGGAGCGTATCGAGACGCCCCACCTGTTGTTCTCCTACGAGAGCGACTGGGACTGGCAGCAGCCGCCACCGCCCCCGCCAGGCCGGCCGTTGAAGGAGCAATGACCGCCTCGCCGGCGCCCTTGTGCTCCTGTGGCGCGGCTTAAAGGGCACGGCTATTCCAGCAGCAGACTGCGGAACTCAGGTCGGCTCCACAGGTCAGTGCGGCGGGCCTTGAGATAGTCTTCCCTGACGGCCGAGCGGTCGAGTTGCGCGTAGATGATCATCTCGCGGTTCTCTTCAGCTGAGGCAAGGTGTCGGCCGTGGGGGTCGCAGATGGCGCTGACCAGCATCTGCGGCGAGCGCGCGTCGTTAGCGCACACCACGAACATCCCGTTCTCCGCAGCGCGGCAGCGCATGGTGCCCTCCAGAACGGGCACCTTCCACCCGCCGCTGCCCGACGCGTTCGAGAGGTGAAGGATGAGTTGCGCTCCCTGGAGGCGTAGTATCCGCCAGTTCTCCGGGAACCGCATGTCGAAGCATATCTGAAGGCCCAGCGTCCATTCGCCAACCCTGAACACGGGCAGCTCCGTGCCGGGCGCGAAGATCGGTCTGTCCACCTCGATCAGCTCGGTCTTGTCGTACGATGCGACGAGGTTGCCCTCAGGGGAGAACAGCAGTGCGGTGTTGAACCACTGTTCTCCTCGCCTGGTCGTCGTGCCGAGGGCGAACCACAGCCCCTTCTCGGCTGCATGGGAAGTGACGTCGGTCTGCGCCCCTGCCAGGGCGTCGAAGTCGAGGTTTTTCTGGGGCGGATAACCGCTGAGTGCGCACTCGGGCACCACGAGCAGCTCGGCCCCCGCATCGGCAGCCTCGTCGACGGCCACGCGCAGCTTGCTGGCGTTCTGCGCGACATCGTTCGACGTAGCCATCTGAAAAGCAGCCACACTCAACGGGGACTTCATCTGCTCTCCTCACGTCCGCGGATGCGATAGGGGGGACGATTGACGGGCTGTCGTCGGTGCGTATCCGCCAACGCGCTGTGTCATCGCTCTCGGGCTGGGAGTGCCAGGAGTGTCCGCGGTCACGCCTTGGAAGTGAACGCGATCTGCCCGTCTTTCACGCTCACTTCGATCGTTGAACCCTCCGGGAACTCGCCGTCGAGTATGCGTTCGGCCAACGGGTTCTCGATCTCCTGTTGGACGGCCCTCTTGAGCGGCCGTGCGCCATAGCCCGGATCGTAGCCATGTTCGGCCAATAGAGCGCGCGCCTCAGGCGTCACGTCCAGGTCCAGGTTCTGTGCGCGCAGGCGCTCCCGCAGGTACCCGACCTGGATGTCCGCTATCTCCTTCATCAGCTCCTGCGAGAGCGCGTTGAAGACGATGATCTCGTCGATGCGGTTGAGGAACTCGGGGCGGAACCTCTCGCGCAGGGCCTCCTGCAGCCTGCCCTTCAGCGTTTCCCTTTGCTCCGGCGCGGTGAAGTCCCGCACCCACTGGCTGCCGATGTTGGAGGTCATGACGATGATGGTGTTCTTGAAATCCACCGTACGCCCCTTGCCGTCCGTGAGGCGTCCGTCGTCGAGCACCTGGAGCAGAGCGTTGAAGACGTCGGGGTGCGCCTTCTCGATCTCATCGAACAGCACCACTGAGTATGGACGCCGGCGAACTGCCTCGGTCAACCGGCCGCCTTCCTCGTAGCCCACATACCCCGGCGGGGCGCCGATGAGCCGCGCCACCGAGTGCTGCTCCATGAACTCGCTCATGTCGAACCGGACCATCGCGTTCTCGTCGTCGAAAAGGAACTCGGCGAGCGTCTTGCACAGCTCCGTCTTTCCTACGCCCGTGGGCCCCAGGAATATGAACGAGCCGAGGGGGCGGTCCGGGTCCTGAAGGCCGGCGCGGGCGCGCCGCACCGTGTTCGACACCGCCCGGATGGCTTCATCCTGTCCCACGACGCGCTGGCGAAGCGCATGCTCCATCAGCAGGAGCTTCTCCCTTTCGCCCTCCAGCAGCCTTCCTGCCGGGATGCCCGTCCAGTTGGAGACGACCTCTGCGATGTCTTCGGGTTCGACCTCCTCCTTGAGGAGGCGGCGTTCCGATTGTATCGTTTGGAGTTTTCTCTGCTGCTCCTCCAGTTCTGTCTGCAACTCTCGCAGCCGGCCGTAGCGTATCTCGCTGACTTTGCCGAGGTCGCCCTGCCGCTCAGCGGTCTGCTCTTCGATGTGGGCGTCGTCGATGCGCTTGTTGAGATCCCGGATGGCGGAGATCACCTGCTTCTCGTTGTTCCACTGCGCGCGCAGCGCCTGCTGCTCCTCCTGGAGGTCGCTCAACTGCTTGTCGACCCTGTCCATCCGTTCGCGCGACGCCTTGTCCTTTTCCTTCCTGAGTGCCTCTCGCTCGACCTGCAACTGAATGATGCGCCGCCCAATCGTGTCCAGTTCGCCCGGCAGGCTGTCTATCTCCATCTTGAGTTTTGACGCGGCTTCGTCCACCAGGTCGATCGCCTTGTCGGGCAGGAAGCGGTCGGCTATGTAGCGGTGGCTCAGCGTGGCCGCGGCGACCAGTGCGCCGTCGGTGATCCGCACGCCGTGGTGGACCTGATACTTCTCCTTCAGCCCGCGCAGGATCGCAATGGTGTCCTCGACCGTGGACTCCTCAACGCGCACGGGTTGGAACCTGCGCTCCAGGGCTGCGTCCTTCTCGATGTGTTTGCGGTACTCGTCGCGCGTGGTTGCGCCGACGCAATGCAATTCCCCGCGCGCCAGAGCGGGCTTGAGCATGTTCGAGGCATCCATCGCGCCCTCGGCCGCACCGGCGCCTACGACGGTGTGTAGCTCGTCAATGAACAGGATGACGGCGCCCTGCTCCCGCTCAATCTCCCTCAAGACTGCCTTCAGCCTGTCCTCGAACTCGCCGCGGTACTTTGATCCCGCAATAAGCGCCCCCATGTCGAGCGCAAGGACGCGCTTGTTCTTCAGGCCCTCGGGCACGTCGCCGTTGACGATCCGCTGCGCGAGCCCCTCGACGATAGCAGTCTTACCCACACCCGGATCCCCGACCAGGACGGGGTTGTTCTTGGTGCGACGGCTTAGGACCTGTATTACCCTTCGCACCTCCGTGTCACGGCCGATCACTGGATCGAGCTTGCCCTGCCGCGCGGCGGCAACTAGGTCGCGGGTATAGCGCTCCAGCGCCTGGTAGCGGGTTTCCGGGGTCTGGTCGGTCACGCGCTGGCTGCCCCGTATCTCCCTCAGGGCGGCCATCAGTCCCTCACGCGTCACGCCGTTCTGCTGCAGAGCAGCGCCGGCCTGCGGGTCGTGCACGTCCAGCATGGCAAGCAGCAGGTGTTCGGTGCTTATATAGTCGTCGGCGAGTTGCGCCGCTTCCTTCTCCGCCTGAGCTGCGACGGTTCCGAGGCCGTCGGACAGGTAGAGCTGAGACGCGGCGGCCCCCTTGACCTGTGGCACACTCCCCAATCGCCGTTCCACGTCCGCGAGAATGCCCTCGGGGCTGGCCCCGAGCCTCTGGAGGACGGGGCGCACGACGCCGTCCTGCTGGGAAATGAGTGCGTGAAGCAAATGCAGAGAATCTACCTGCTGATGGCTGCGCTCCTGTGCGAGCCGTCTTGCAGATTCAAAGGCCTCCTGCGCTTTTATGGTGTACTGGTCCAGGCGCATGATGCACCTCCGAGGTCGCGAGCGCGCTCGAAGCTCTCGCCGCCTTTACTCCTTCACCTCGAAGTCCGCGTCCACCACGTCCTCGCCCTCGGTACCTTCATCCCCGGAGGCCGCCCGCCCGGAGGGGCGCTCGGCCGCGCCGGCCCCTGCCTGCTCCGCCTTAGTCTTCTGGTAAATCGCCTCGCCGAGCTTGTAGGAGTCCTTCTGAAGGCTCTCTATTCTGCGCTCTATGAGGGCTTTGTCCTCGCCCTTGATGGCTTCACGCAACTCCTTGATGCCTTCTTCGATGCGCTTTCTGTCCTCGCTCTCCAGCCTGTCGCCATGCTCCTTAAGGGTCTCCTCTGTTGTCCAGGCCAGGTGATCGGCTCGGTTTCTGGTCTCGGCAAGCTCTCTTCGCTGGCGGTCCTCCTGGCTATGCTCCTCGGCCTCCCGTTTCATGCGGTCGACTTCTTCTTTGGTGAGGCCTGAGGAACTCTTGATCTCGATCTGTTGCTCCTTGCCCGTACCCTTGTCGCCGGCCTTGACGTTCAGGATACCGTTGACGTCAATGTCGAAGGTGACCTCAATCTGGGGCACGCCGCGAGGGGCAGGGGGGATGCCGGTCAACTGGAACCGCCCGAGAGTGCGGTTGCCGGCCGCCATCTCGCGTTCACCCTGCAGGACGTGTATCTCCACACTGGGCTGGCTATCAGTCGCTGTGCTGAAGGTTTCGGTCTTGCTGGTCGGGATCGACGTGTTGCGCTCTATGAGTCTGGTCATCACGCCGCCGAGCGTCTCAATGCCCAGCGACAGCGGCGTGACGTCCACCAGTGCGATGTCCTCGACCTCGCCGCTCAGGATGCCGCCCTGAATGGCCGCACCGACTGCGACCACCTCGTCCGGGTTGACGCCCTTGTGAGGTTCCCTGCGGAATATCTCCCTCGCGATTTCCCGCACCCTGGGAATCCTGGTCGAGCCGCCGACAAGCACGACCTCCTGAATGTCCCCCGGCGCGAGCTTCGCGTCCTTCAGACATTGCAGGCAGGGCTGACGCAGCTTCTCGAACACGGGCTCCACCAACCGCTCGAATGTTGCGCGGGTCAGCGTGATCTGCAGGTGCTTGGGCCCGGAAGCGTCTGCGGTTATGAAGGGCAGGTTGACCTCCGTCTCGGTCAGGGTGGACAGGTCGCACTTCGCCTTCTCAGCCGCCTCCTTCAAGCGCTGAAGGGCCATCTGGTCTTTGCGGATGTCAATGCCCTGATCCTTCCTGAACTCGTCGGCGATGTAGTTGATCAGAAGGTCATCTATGTTGTCACCGCCCAGGTGCGTGTCGCCGTTGGTGGCCTTCACCTCAAATAGTCCCTCGCCGACCTCCAGAATGGAGATATCGAATGTGCCGCCGCCGAAATCAAAGACGGCGATCTTCTCCTCGCCTTTCTTCTCAAGGCCATATGCCAACGAGGCTGCTGTGGGTTCGTTGATGATCCTCGCCACCTCCATGCCCGCTATGGCGCCGGCGTCTTTGGTGGCTTGGCGCTGGCTGTCGTTGAAGTAAGCGGGGACGGTGATGACCGCCTTCCTGACCTTTTCGCCCAGATACTCCTCCGCAGCCCTCTTGAGGGCCTGCAGAATCATTGCAGAGATCTCAGGAGGCGTGTACTGCTTGCCCCTGGCCTCAACCTGGACCAGCTCCTGGGGCCCGCCGATCACACGATAGGGCACCATCTTCTCTTCCTGTTCCACCTCGTGGTGGCGGCGCCCCATGAAGCGCTTTATGCTGAAGATGGTGTTCGCCGGGTTGGTGATGGCCTGTCGCTTGGCTTTAGTGCCGACCAGGCGATCGCCCTTCTCGGTGAACGCCACAACGGAGGGGGTAAGCCGCCCCCCGTCCTCGTTGTGGATCACCGTCGGTTTGCCGCCTTCCATCACCGCGACCACCGAAAAGGTCGTGCCAAGGTCGATGCCGATGATCTTCTCTTTCGCCATGGCCTCACTGGGCCTCCTTTCTCACACCGCGGTAGAGCACCCGCTACGTACATAAACACATAGGAAAGAATGCCACAGCAAATGCGATACCGAATGCCGGCAGAATACCTAAGGCCTTTTTCAGCAAGGCCTTGCGTATCTCTGCCGATTCGGACGTTGTGTTTGGCTCGTGCGGGCCTGCCATATTGACAGAGAACTCTCCCCGCGAGAGGCCCACTCTGCCACATCAGGCGATGACGAAACCATACGCATGGGGCGCCAATTCTTGACCGGCTCGCTCCATGCCCGTATAATTGCTGCCTAATGAATGGGGCCGCGTCGTTTCGCCCGCCACCGGCAGGCACGCCCAGAGGCAGAAGACCATGGGTTTCCTCAGAACCTTCGAGCTCGAGCAACGTGGCACCACAGCGGCCAGAGAGCTTCTGGCGGGAGTGACGACCTTCATGGCCCTCTCCTACATCGTCTTCGTCCAGCCCGCCGTGATGGGAACGGCCGGCATTCCTCAAAGCGGCGTGCCTCCTTCTGGCCATACTTGCATATCCACTTCTGGGCATCGTGGCAAGCCCGATTATCGTTGGCAGCGGGCCGGCGGAGATGCAACTGTATCCAGCTATTGCGCCGGCCCTTATCGTGGTCGGCTCGATGATGCTGGTCAGCATCGCGAAACTGGACTGGGAGGAGTCAACGGAGATGCTGCCGGCCTTCTTGACCCTCGTCGTGATGCCGTTCACCGTCAGCATTACGGACGGTATTGCCGCGGGTTTCATCACATACAGTGTGCTGAAGCTGGCTGCGGGTCGCTGGCGTGAGGTCCATTGGGTCTTTCACATCGTGTCGGTGGCGCTGCTGGTGCGGTACGTCTTCCTGATGTAGAATGCCCCTGCCGCCTGAGGCTGGAGACAGCAATCAGCGACGGCACGTGATTCAAGGAGCAACGCAATGTCTGAGACGCAAGAGCGACTCATGGTTCTAGACGGTCCGGACAAGGGCAGGGTCTGGAATCTGGATACGGAACAGAAGTACGCCATCGGCAGGACTACTGACAACGCGATCCTTCTGACCGACAAGGCTGTTTCGCAGCATCACGCCGTTCTACAGTTTGAAGATGGGATATGGTTCATCGATGACGTGGGGAGCAGGCACGGGACGTGGGTCAACGACATCCGCGTCGAAGAGCGCAAGCCGCTCTTTCACAAGGACACCATCCGTCTCGGGAGGTCACACCTCGCCTACCTCGAAAGTGCGGCCAAGGAGGGGGAATAGGGATAGGGTCTCTCGCCGAAACTGCTGCAACCAAGCCGCGAGGCACCGGAGCGGGGTGGAGCGGCGACGGGAAGCGCGGCGGTTTGTGAATGTTCAGCGGAGGACGTGTTCGCGTTCCGACTGAAGCGCCTTCCGGCACGCGGCGAGCACGGTGTCGGTGGACAGTTGCTCCATGCAGCGGTGGTCCAGTCTGCAAACCTTCTTCTGACATGGGCTGCACTCAACGTCTGCGCGCACCACGTGATCCCAGGGCCTGTCGCTGGTGGAATAGCCTGGATGTGTCGGCCCCATCAGGCAGACGGTGGGGACCCCGAGCGCCACACCATAGTGCCTCGGTCCCGAGTCGGTCGTCACTAGGAGTTTGCTGCTGGCAACCACGCATTTGAGCAGGTGCAGGTCTATTCCACGGGTGCTCAGGTCGACGAGGGCGGCGCGAGATATTCCCGTGATATTCCGGATCAAGGGCGAGTCCTGCGGGGCGCCGATGCATGCCACCTGCGCGCCGAACTCCGCCTCCAGGTTCTCGGCGAGCGCTGCGAATCTGTCCAGCGGCCAGAGTTTCGAAGGCCCGAACGCTGCGCCTGGATGAAGCAGGAACAGCGGGCGCGCCGTATTGATTCCAGCTTCCCGGAGCAGAATATCTGTCGTCTCCGCGTCCTGTTTCGTGAAGTGAAGTTCTGTCCGCCGCGAGTGCGGCTCAAGGCCAAGCTTCTCGCACAGCGCAAGGTAATAGTCAACCATGTACATGGGACTGAACCGCCCGTCTTTTGACGGACGACGCAGGGCGTACGTCAGCAGGAAGCCCCTCGCGTCCCGCACATAGCCTACTCGCCGTCGAACGCCAGCCAGATAAAACATGAGGGCAGAGCTGAACGAGTTGGGCAGGACAAACCCGAGCCCACAGTGCTCACGCCTGATCCTTGCGATCGCTCGGAACAGCCCGCCCACTGCAAGGGTGTTTCGCCCGGGGTGCCCTCGCAGCAGTACCCGGTGATCGAACCACGGCGCGCCGTGGAGGACCGGTGCGATTGCTTCGCGGACTACCAGCACAATTCGGGCGGATGGGAAATAAGCGCGCACGCAACGGAAAGTCGGCGTGGCCATGACCGCGTCGCCCACCCAATTCGGGGCCCTGATGCAGATGCTCGCTACACTGTCACTGGCTATCCTGTCGGCAGGCATCAGAGTGGCGGTTCTCGATGTGCAGTTGCGGGAGGAAGAACGTATGCCGGGGATTCCCGATCCTGAAGCGCTCGCTGTCGTTCACGCTGCCTGATGAGCAATCGCTGATGGTTCGTAGAGCCAAGGTCCGGCACGAGGCTCATACGCGCCGCCTTCAACCCTTGACCTCTAGCTGTCCGCAGTCGTCTCTGGGAAACCGCGAATCAGAAACGTGGTCGTGGGATAGGAGGGTGTTTCAGGTTTTGGAGAGTTCAAGGGCGTACTGCTTGAGTTGATCGGCTTCAAGCTCTATTTCTTCCGCCTGCTGCAGGAGGGTCGCGTGGTAGTCGCGCCAACTCTGGATCTGCTTCTCAAGCTCAGCGACGGCGGCCATTCTGTCATCAATCTGGGCCTGTACGACGCCCTTGTCGTCCCCGTACTTCGCAAGCACCGCATCCAACGCCTCCGCCTTGTGACCGGAGGCTTCCCACCTCTGGGACCGCACTGATATGATGTCTTGCTCCAGTTCTGAGCGCTTGGCCTCAAGCCCTTCGATGACGCTGCGATGCGTCGCGACCTCGGATTCCTTCTGCTGTATGAGCAACTCATACGCCCTGGCGTCCTTCCTCAAGCCGCCGGCCTCTGCGAGCAGCGTCCTCGCTCGGTCTTGTGCCTGTGTGGGGGTTTGGACGCTCCGAGACTGCATGCCGGTGCACGCAGACGACAGCAGCACGCACGTCACTGCGATCAGAGCAGCGATTCTTCTCATGGCTTGCTTCCCTTGCTAGCGCTGCGAGGCACAAATGGATTGTCGAAGCCGGGGCGCCGCTTTGCGGCGCCACATCACAGGTCTTGCCAACGGGATTGCTAAAGTCACCAGATATTCATATCATAGCCGGTCGGGCCAGTCAAGGACAAGCTCTCAGGTTTCGGCTGTCGGCAGTAAGCCCTCGGCGGGGCTGCGCATTCTGGCTGACCGCTGAGTGTCCACGATCGAGGCCCACAAGACGCCTTTGGAAAGGAGCGAACACAATGATCAAGGTCGGAGTCAGCGGGGCGTCAGGACGCATGGGACGTCGGCTCATCAGCTTGCTTGCCGAGCAGTCCGATTGCGGGCTCGCGTGTGCCCTTGAAAGGCCGGGCCATCCTGACCTGGGCAAAGACGCGGGGCTCGTGGCCGGCATGTGCGAGCTCGGCGTGCCGATTACTGAGCAGGTCTGCGGGGAGCCGGATGTGCTGCTGGACTTCAGTGCTCCTGAGGCGTCCGTTGACCATGCAACGGAATGCGCAGCGCTAGGCACGGCCGTGGTGCTTGGCACGACGGGGTTTTCCCCTGAACAGATGCAGAAACTCGAGCGCGACGTGGGCGCAAGGATCCCCTTGCTCATAGCGCCGAACATGAGCGTCGGTATTAACCTCCTGATCGAACTGGTCGGCCAGGTGGCACGCGCGCTTGGCGAGCAGTACGACGTGGAAATCGTCGAAACGCATCATCGGCATAAGAAGGACGCACCGAGCGGGACGGCCCTGCAACTGGCGCGCACCATCTGCGAGGCGCTTGACTGGGACCCCGAACAGGTGCTCAACTACGGGAGGCAGGGAGTGGTGGGGGAACGGCCGCGCAGGCAACTGGCCGTGCACGCCGTGAGAGGGGGCGACGTTACGGGGGATCACACGATCATCTTCGCAGGCGAGGGGGAACGTATAGAGCTGACCCATCGGGCCAGCAGCCGGGACGTGTTCGCACAGGGTGCCATTCGCGCTGCCCGGTTCCTCGTAGGTCGCCCCCCCGGCGTTTACAGCATGAGGGACGTGTTGTTCTGACGCGCAAAAAAAGAAGGCCTGCCAGACACCCTACGTCTGGCAGGCCTCGGTTACGCTCGGAGCGACGTGTTACGGCAGGTCGTTTGACACTGTCTCCATCGTGCCCTGGACCTTCCCGCCCAGCGCCGTGAGCGCCGTGATGACCACAATTGCGACCAGAGCGAGGATCAACGCATACTCGACCAAGCTCTGACCATGCCTATCCTTCAGTTTCCGCCACAATCCCTTCATCTTCCTCTCCTTTCCTCACTATGAGGATACTGGAACGTTGCCTGGTGGAACACCAGTCTTGTCTTCGCAAACTCCATGCCGTCGCAATTCTGGATAGCAGCCTCCAGCTATTGAACCTTGTGCCCCCACAAACAGGGATATTATCCGAACCATTGGCGCCATTTCAAGCCTTGTATCCTTCCTACGGCGTTCTGCACGGCCCGCAGAGCCAGGACCCGCGCCGGGAATACGCGCCATCGGCGCGGATCTCGGCTGAAAGCCCTCGCAAAGGCGTATCATAATGAAACGGACTGCGCTGGCCCTGCAAGCCTTTGAACTGCCCGAAAAGGGGTGGGCAAATCCACAATCCGCCGCGAGGTAAGCGTTCAGCCTGGCCGCTGGTCTGCCGGCGCAAGGGCGGTCGCGCCGACAGGGGCCTGCATCGGTCGCCGACATCTCGAATGCCCCTTGCCGGGAGACCCAATCTCAAGTATGATTGTGCGCCTCTGAGTTTCTTCAAAAAGTCGCCGGAGAATTTGCCGTGAAAACCGCCGTTCTGCTCCACCCAAACCGCATCGAGATCCAGGAGCGACCCGCGCCGCAGCCCGGGCCGGACGACGTGCTGATCCGCGTGCGGGCCGTCGGCATCTGCGGTTCGGACACCCATTACTTCGCCGGCAGGCGCGATCACGAGCCGCAAACCGTGTACCCGTTCGTGCTGGGACACGAGTTCTCGGGCGAGGTGGCGGCCGTCGGCGAGCGCGTGACTGACATCGAGCTCGGCACGCGGGCAGTCTGCGCGCCGGACATCACCTGCGGCGAGTGCGAGTGGTGCAAAAAGGGCGAGACCAACGTCTGCCCCAACGTCCGCTTCGCCGGCTCGGGCGGCGTCACCGGTTGCCTCTCCGAATACTTCCTCGTCCGTCGCTCGCAGGTCCATCCGATCCCCGACACCCTTGGCTTCGCAGAGGCGACGCTCGCCGAACCGCTGGCAATCGGCCTGCACATCGTGGATAACCTCGTCGCGCCAAAAGGGGCTGAAACCTACGCCGTGATAGGCGTAGGGCCGATTGGGCTGTGCACGGTGTTTGCGGCCTCGCGTCGCGGCGCCGGCAGGATATACGCGGCGGACCTGCATGCGAACAGGCTTGAGGCGGCGCGCAAGCTCGGCGCGCACAGGACGTGCCTCGTCCCCCAAGATGACTTCGTGCGGTTCGTCCACGAGCAGACGGGCGGCAGGGGGGTGGACGTTGCCGTCGAGGCCGCGGGCGAGCTGGAGCCCATGCGCCAGCTCACGCGCCTGGCGTGTATTCACGGGCTGGCAATCATCGAGGGCATACCTCCCAGCGGGGAGGCAACAATAGCCATTGATGCGGCGCGCCGGCGCGAGCTGACTCTCATCTTCGGCCGGCGAAGCCTCCGTAAAACCGCCGAGGCGATCAGGCTGATCGCGGACGGCGACTTCGACCCAAGCGTCATGCTCACCCACCAGTTTCCCCTGGCCGAAACGCAGTGGGCCTTCGAGTACGCCCGCGACTATAAGGACGGCGTGATCAAGGCAATCGTCACGCCCTGATGGGGTGTGGTCTCCAGGCTATGGACGGCGCGCCATAGCGGCATGTCTATAGTTTGTGCTGGTGTGCGCCAGGCGGTCGGTGGGGGCGGCGTTTTTCCGTGCTGAGGTCGAAGGCGGGGGCGCTCAACGGGGGGAAAATGTCCGTCCTGGGCGATGTCGTCGGCGGGGCCGGGGCGTGCCCAAAAAAGGGCCAAATAAGGTCCAGATTAGGCCCAATCCTGGGCCAAACTTGGGTCAGTCTTGGGGCAATGTCGTGCAGGGTCGCCTTCCGGCGCTGTTTTTGGGGGGATTTTGACGTGAAAAAGGGGCCGCGGATTGACGCTTGGCCGCGTATAGAGGGTT